>Ga0334884_1000010_pt1 | contig 339138 bp, 273 predicted proteins | sample GraSluR1_MG_7_FD_207215 | JGI IMG/M metagenome (GOLD analysis project Ga0334884, IMG submission 207215) | Sludge microbial communities from methane-producing bioreactor in Wageningen University, Netherlands - Granular Sludge_12_05 R1 | ecosystem: Engineered > Bioreactor > Anaerobic >... | reverse complement strand
CAATTTTATTTGAATTAAGCTACGCAAATTTAGTGCTGTACAGTGCTGTATTACCAACATACGAAGAGGATAACGGTGATATTGATGCTGATGACCCACGAAACAAAGAGCTGATAAGGAGTATGCTGTATGATTAATGATTCCGGAAAAATATGGTATGCCACTGGTATAGACAATTCCCAATTACAGAAGGATGCTGAAAAAGCCAAAGGGCTCATCGGTGGCATTGGCCAAAAGGCGGTTGATGAAGGAAGCAGGATTGATAACACCCTTAGCAATCTTAGCCGGGCTGTTGCAACAGTTTTCACCATTCAACAGGCAACCAATTTTGCCCGGGAGATAGCCAACGTCAGAGGAGAATTCCAGCAATTGGAGATAGCTTTTACCACCATGCTCAAAAGCAAGGAAAGGGCTGATCAACTCATGCATGAAATCGTTGATTTTGCTGCAACCACTCCTTTTGACCTTCAGGGGGTGGCATCGGGTGCCAAACAGTTGCTGGCTTACGGATTTACGGCAGATAGTATCCGTGAAAATCTTACCATGTTGGGTAACGTTGCTGCTGGTGTTGGTTCGCAGATTGGAGATATAATCTACCTGTACGGAACACTTAACGCTCAGGGTAAAGTGATGACCAAAGACCTGATGCAATTTGCAGGTCGAGGAATTCCGATCTACAAAGAGCTTGCAGCAGTTCTTCAGGTAACGGAAAAAGAAGTGATGGACTTAGCATCATCCGGTCAGCTTTCCTTTCAAGATGTTGAGCAGGCTTTCAAAAACATGGTCAGTCAATCCGGAATGTTCCACAATCTGATGGCCGAACAATCCAAATCCATCACAGGGCAGCTTTCCAACTTAGGGGACTCCATCGACCAGATGTTTAATGAGATGGGTCAATCTTCCGAAGGTGTTATTACAAGTGCTATTTCCGGTGCTTTGTATTTGGTGGAAAACTACCAAAAGGTAGGTGAGGTGATTGCATCCCTTGTTGCACTTTACGGCACCTACAAGGCAGCAGTAATGGTATTCAATGTTGCCCAGTCCACATCCATCGCTTTAAGCAAGGGCTGGACGATAGCTGAGCTGGCAAAGTTCAAAGCGCTGGTACTGGTTGAAGGAGCTCAAAAACTCCTCAATAAAACCATGCTGGCCAATCCTTATGTTGCAGCAACAATGGCTGTTGTTTCACTAACAACGGCTTTAACCTTTTACGCCCGCAGTGCAAAGAAAGCACAGTCAGAAACCCAAATGTTGGGTGACATCACAAAGGAAGCAGAGACCAATATCAAAACGGAGATTACGGAACTTTCAGGCCTTAGAAAGGTGCTGGATGATTCCACTAAGGGTTATTCCGATAGAAAGAAAGCGTTGGATAAGATAAAGGAGATTGTACCCGAATATCACGCATCACTCACTACCGAAGGGACGCTGATAGACAACAATTCAGAAGCACTGGATAGCTATGTAAAGAAGCTCAAATACACCGAACAGGTACGAATCGCTGTTGCTAAACAGGCAGAAGCTCAGGAGGCACTCGATAGCTGGAAAGCCAAAAACAAGGATGTTCTTGCCAATGCTGTAGCTAAAAAATACGGTGGTCGGGAAAATGAGATGTTTGCCGGAGAAAAGGCCGCCATGGATATTTACAAGCGACTTTCGGATGAGGCACACAAATACTCACTTGTGATTGATAAGCTTCAGGAAGAAATGCTAAAGGTAACTCCTGACAGCACTACTACTTTCACTGCACCTGAAAAGGAGGATAAAAACACAGCCAAACTTCTCGATCAGATTAAGAACGAGAAGGTGGAAATCCAACGTGCAAAGGAGGATTTATACTTCAATCGTGTTGAAGCAGAACTGGAACTGTTGCAAGATGGGTCTGCCAAGGAACTGGCTCAATTGGAGCTGAATTTCCGTCGAAAGATTACCGAAATCAACCGACAGGAGGAAGAACTGCTTCAGGTTCTGCGTAACCACGCCAAAAAGGAATGGGAAGCAAAAGGTGGTCAGGGCTCTTTTAACGAAAACTCCATCAGTCTACCTAAAGAGCAGGCCGATGAGTTTGAGCGAATGAGGGATGCTGAAAGTAAGGCATACGAGAATTCCCAGGACGATGTGTACAAAAAACTACTCCTGAAATACCAAACCTATGCAGAACGTAGGAAAAGCATCGAGGAAAAGTTTCAGAAGGATATTGCGGAACTTTCCACCAAATTCGGTGCTGATAGTTCTGCTGTAAAGGTTGCTACCGAGCAAATGAAAGAGGCTCTGCAAGAACTTTCGGAAGAAGTATTGAAGGATGGTGGTTCCGGTTTGCTGGATTTATACCTGTTTGGTGATGGTGCTGATTTTCTCACATCCAAAATCAAAGAAGCACTTCCGTTATTCGAGGATATAACCAAACTCACTTTCAAGGAGCTTTCAAAGGTTAAGGAAATCATCGGGAAAGTGACTTTTACCGACAAGCAGTTAGCGCTGTTTAAAGAAGCTGGTATCGACGTTGAAAAACTCAAAACAGCACTGGATGAGGCCAAAGAATCAGCCGAAGGAATGCTGGATGCTAAAGCATGGGAAAAGATTGTCGATATGGCCCGAAAACTCACGGATTCACTCGGTGAGTTGGGTGATTCATTGGCTACTATACCCGGAGTTGTTGGTGAGATTGGAAAGGTTATATCAGGACTTTCATCCGGTATGGAGGACGTGCTAACCATCTTTGACAAAAATGCTTCAAAAACGGATATTATCAGTGCTGGCGTTTCAGGCTTGTCAACGCTTATATCGATGGTTGGCAACCAGATTCAAAAAAATAAAGAAGCGCAAGAGGAGTGGAATGCAAAGATACTTGAAGCAGCTCACAACACGGCACTGGCTCGTATCGAAATGGAAGCCTACAAAGACTCCAATATCTTTGGTGTGGAGAATCCGTATTCAAAAGCCATCGCAGGAGCCCGGCAGTATTCGGCTGCAATTGCAGAGCTGAATAAAACTGCTTCAACTCTTTCACAGGGTCAGGTTCAGACCGGGACAAAACAACAGGTTGATGTTGGCAATATCGCTACCGGCATCGGGGCTGGTGCTGCTGTTGGGGCCGCTATTGGCTCATTCATCCCGGTGATTGGAAACTTGTTGGGGGCTGCAATAGGAGCTGCAATAGGTGGTATAGCGGGAGCTGTAACCACCAAAACGGTTCCGGTATTCGAGTCACTGGCCAAAACCTATGGTGAGATTTTCGACAAAGACACCTTTGAACTCAATCCTCAGATACTGGCTGATTACGACAAGCTGGATGAAGCTACTAAATCCATTGTGGATAACTGGCAGGAGATAGCCGATAAAGCACTTGAAGCGCAAGAGCAGATGCGCCAGAACTTCTCGGATTTAGCCGGAGATATTGGCGGTATGCTTTCCGATGAACTGATTAATGCCTTTCGTAATGGAGATGTATTTGGAGCTGTTGATTCCTTCAGAGGAAAGGTTACCTCCGTAATTGAGGATATTCTATCACAACTCATCTTTGCTCAATACTTCGAGGGTTTGTTTGATAGTCTTGAAAAGGAGATGATGAATAGCTTTGGCGCCAATGGAGACCAAAACATCGTGGATGACATTGTGCGGTTTACGGAAAGCTACAAAGATTCACTTGGTAGCTACAACGAAGCGCTGATAGCAGTACAGGAAGAACTAAAAAAGCAGGGTTTTGATATTTTCACCAACACACGGAATGCAGCCACCAAAGGAATTCAATCTATTTCGCAGGAATCGGCCAACGAGTTAAACGGCAGGTTTACGGCAATTCAGGCGCACACATACCAAATCATTGAGAGCTTGAAAACTTTGATGATTAATAGCGCTCAGTCCCTGAAATATCTTTCGGGGATTGAAAATCACACCTCCCGGCTTGAAAACATCGAACGGTTTCTTTCTTCGGTAAAGTCCGGAATTGAGGATATTCACACTAAAGGAGTTTACATTCGGGGATGAAGGGCATATTTTACATAGATGGACAAAATGTTTCGCAGCAGTACGGTTTCGTTCTGTCTGAAGGAAGCTATGTTTCACTGTTGGCATATCCTCCCTTGAAAGAGCCGGAGATGAATTCATGGGCTGAATACTCAGGGATTGAGGTGGATTTATCGGCTCCAAAGCTGGATGCTGTTACCCGCAGGCTTAGGCTGTGTTCTTTTCGACCTGTATACGATTTACAGGGTTTTATCGGGTTGCTTCAAAGCAAAGGTAAATCAGACTTCACCTTCCCGGACTTAGGCATTACCCAAACGCTTAGGTATGTGGGCTGTACAGGAATTGATGTGGGTGATGTGCTGGAATGTGAACTTGAATTCTGTGAGGATGAACCATTGAAAGGATTCACCTTTCAGGCTCCTATCGCTGGTAATACCCCGAATCAGGGATTGCAATTAGATGGAGTCGATATTTCGGTTTACAATCTTCAGTTGCTCGATGGTACGGCAAGTTCTGTTTTAAAACCTTCAATGATAAAGCCCGGGCTTTTGATTACATCAAGAGGTATAACAGGCCAGAAATCTTCAATGGTTCCGCTATACACTCAAAGCAGGGACGTGACATTGAAACTTTTTATGAAGTGTGCCGGAATGAACTTATTTGTGCGGAACTACTACTCATTGCTGCATAAGTTAATACAGCCGGGTGAGCGTGAATTGGTATATGGCCTTTATGATCAATCCCTGAAATTCTTTTATAAGTACTCTGCCATCAATTACTTTTCAAATGATGGTTCAGTGTGGTGTGAGTTTGATGTCAATGTTTGTATAACAAATGGTTAGGTAGATATGAAGCTGTTTGATAAAGATGGCGTTGAAATAGTTGAGTTGATTGTGAGTGATGATAGCTATCGAAATCGTAGGATTATGGGTGAAAATACCATAACTCTCAAGGTTCAGCTTTACGAACATATCGAGATACCTGTCGGGGCTTATTGCATCTATCAACAGGAGCGCTATACATTACTCAGGCCACAAAATATCAGAAAAAACGACTCGAAAAACTTTGAGTATACCATCGTTTTAGAGTCTGCTTTCGCTCGTTTGGGCTTGTACAAGTTCCGTGACATGACTTCCGGACGACTGAAGTTTTCACTTACAGCCCGACCAGTTGAGTTTCTGAACATGATTGTTTGGAACCTTAATCAACGGGAGTCCGAATGGACGGCAGGTGACTGTATCGAAGGGTATGAGAAAACGATTTCCTTCAATCATAACTTCTGCATCGAAGCGCTGAAATTCATTGCTGATGAGTTTGAAACCGAATATGAGATTGTCGAAAAGGTTGTTTCATTAAAGAAGGTAGAATACAACAAAGATTACCCCCTAGCTCTTTCGTATGGTAAGGGTAACGGATTCAGATCTGGTGTTCGTCGTGATAACTTCGAGAATACCCATGCTGTTGAAATTCTCTATGTTCAGGGTGGAGATAAAAACATCGACCCGGCTAAATACTGTTCATCAGAACTTTTACTTCCTCGAAGCCAGGAGCTGATTTACAACGGAAGGCTTTACAAAACTGATGAGCAAGGGCATTTTGTGTATCGGGCAGACAAGCCACTTTCATTCGGAACGGAGGATAGTTTAGATTGTACACACATTTATCCATCAAGAATTGGTGAGGTTACGGAGCTAATAGTAGCTGATGCAGATAAAAACTTCTATGATATTGTAGATGAGTCTATTCCTGAAACGCTCGATTACAAAGCATATCTTATTGCCGGAGAAACGATGTCAATTATTTTCCAATCCGGAATGCTGGCTGGTCGGGAGTTTGATTGCAATTATCTGCATTCAGAGAGAAGGTTTCAACTCATCCCGCAGGAGATAGATGGGCAGATTATGCCCAATGATATATTCAAACCTTCAGTGGGAGACAGGTATGCCGTTTTTGGGATTTCCCTTCCCGAAAGCTATGTAAGTGATAACGAAACGAAGTCAGGTGCCTCGTGGGATATGTTCCGTGAGGCTGTCAGGTACCTTCAAGAGAACGAAGACCCCCGCTTTTCTTTTACCGGAGAGTTGGACCCGATATGGTCGAAAAAGAACTGGCTGGAAATTGGCTCGAAAATCAGGTTGGGTGGTTTTGTGGCATTTTGTGATACTCAGTTTCAATCTTCACCTGTTTTGATAAGAATTATTGGTATCAGGGACTACATCAATTCCCCTTACAGTCCTGAAATAGAACTCTCTAATGTAACTGTTGGAGGAGGTTTCTCAAACTCCATCAAAAAGCTGGAAACAACGGAGGTAGTAGTAGAGCAGAAACATCGTGAGTCTATTCGGTTTGCAAAACGTGGTTTTCGTGAAGCGCAGGAAACAACCCGGATGCTGGAAAGTGCTTTCAATAACTTTTCGGGCTCTATTTCTCCATTGTCGGTTAATACCATGCAATTGCTATTGGGTGATGTCAGTCTTCAATTCCGGTTTGTTGATGCTCAGAATCTCTCGCTTGAACTGGTGCATCATATTCACTTTGATACAGGACGAAAAGTTATCGTGAGTGAAGCTGGTGTCATTCAACATATGACAATCGGAATCGAAGAGATTTCATCCACACCTGCTAATCGCAGAACATGGATATTGCCGGAATATGAGTCTCCAATTCTCGATAATCCCGAACAGGCCTATTACCTCTATGCGAAGGTCGAAAAAGAAGGGAATGCAGGTGTTTTTCTGCTTTCTAACTCACCAATAACCATTGATTCTATAACTGGTTACTATCATCTGATGGTGGCTATTGTCAATTCCGAATATCTTGGTGATAGAAGTGTGGTTCCCATGTATGGCTTTTCAGAGGTTCTGCCCGGAAGGATCACCACTAAAAAAATAGTTTCTTCGGATGGTAAGACCTATTTCGACCTTCAAAACAACCAGATTGGTGGGAATATAAAATTCATCTCAACAGGCGGACAATACACGGATATCAACGAAAAAATCTCAGATGTTGAAGGAAATGTAACCTACAAAGTCGAGATTTTCAGTACCAACGGTAACTCATTCCGGAATGATGTAATTGAAACTACGCTTATTGCGATGGTCTATCGTGGTAAGGAAGAAATCACATCAACACTTCCACAATCTGCTTTTCGTTGGATTCGTCAGTCCGATAATCCGGATGCAGATTTAGTCTGGAATCAGAGATACTCAACTTTTTACTCAAACGTGCTTGTAATCAACAGCGAAGACGTTGATGGCAGGGCTGTTTTTAACTGTCAGGTAAATATTTAACACAATCATTTTTCAATTTTAGTCTATGGCACAATTAGTTTCTACAGGACAAATTACCATCGTTGACAATAACGATGCAAGGCCGATTACGGCATTTATCACTGCAAGTCAGGGAACACAACAAATCTACACTAAGGATGAAAGTTCCGTTTCATCGGTTCCAAACTGGGCATCATCTCCAAACGTTTTAAGCGCAAAAGTTTACGTGGGTGGTACTTCTTCAGCAGTTGATGTAACCAATCAGGTGTCTAACAGAAAGTGGTCGAACGATTTAAACACCTCTATCGGAAGTGGAACGACCCTTACCGTAAACACGAATATGGACCCGGTATCTGCTCCATCGAAGGTGTACTACTTTGAAGCGGATTATACCGACCCAATTACGGGGCTTGTTTCTCACATCATTGCTCAAATCACATTAACCGTTGTTCGCACCGGAACAAACGCTGTTTACCTGCTGCCAAGGGGTACCACTGCCATTCAGCAAGCTGATGGAAGCACAAAGAATGTAGCTGTTGTTTGTGTGGATTTGGTTCGGGCTGCTGGTGTTGATACTTCAGGTATTACATACAGGTTCTACGAGTCTAACGGAACTGCTCAGGTTACTACTTCCATGAATACGAAGTATGGTTTGAAAACAACATCTACGTCATCTGCCCCAACAGGAAGTGCTTCTGATATTGGCGTGAACTTACCCGCTTCTAATGCATGGTCGGCTCATAACACACTGGTAATTCATGAAAGCGCTGTTGCTGATATTGCTGTATACAGAGCTGAAGCAAAGGATGCTGATGGCAATATCTATCAGTGCTACTTTACCATTTATGATGTTTCCGACCCATACGAAGTAAAGCTAATCTCGACAGCCGGAGAAAAACTTCAGAATGGGGTTGGTAGTACCAACATCTATCCGATGGTATGGAATGGTGCAAGCCAGCTTAGTACTGCTACTACTGCCAACTGGTCGTTTACGTGGTTTTTCTTTGATGGAGCTGCACCCGGAAACAGAGCTGGGTTTATTGATACGACAAGAACTGCCGTTGCAGGCGGTCGTAGTATTACGGCTAATACTGCCGGAGCTGCATGTGTTATCACCTATTCAGGAGCTGCAATCACTTTTGCTGCCGGAGACATGATAAAAATTGTCAAGGCTGATGGAACGGCAAAGTATTACGAGGTAGCAAGTGGAACGACTACATCCAACCTTACGTTGCGTGCTGCAACCGTTTCAACCTTCTTGAACACTCCATGGCCAGCTGCTTCGATTACAGCTAATGAATTTGTCGGAGGTAAACTTTATGTTTGTACCGGAACCGGAAGTTCAGCAGGCACACGCACCACAACAGGTACCGGCTCTTCGAACTTCATTACTGTAACTGGTGATGAGATTGATGGTAAGGGTACCATCATTTGTGAAGCTAATCGCCCATAATCTTTCATTTACAGAGGGCTGTTGAATTGCAGCCCTCTTTTCTTCTTCTGTTTTTTGTTGATGATATGCCACAGTTAGTTAGTACAGCACAGATAACGATTACCGACCAGAGTGATTATATTTTTACTGGAAACACTCCACCTTCCAATCCTATTGCAGGATTGACTTTGTGGGTAGATACTTCCGTTTCACCAAATCAATTGAAACGTTGGACTGGTAGCTCATGGGAGGTGGTAAATAAAGTTGAAGTAGGAGGAACAAACCTTCTTCCAAATTCGAGCTTTGAGGATAGGTTTAATTACTGGACAACTCATGGTTCAGCAGTTGCTCAATGGTCTGCAAGCGGTTACAATGGAGGGTATTGTCTTTATATTCCCGGGTCGGGGTATTCAAACGTGGGGATTTATATTCCCTCTTTCATGTGTGAAACAGGCCAGTCTTATACTTTTAGCTGTATGGCGAAAGTAGAAAAGGTTGGTTCTCGTGTTGTTCTTGGATGGAAGGATAGCAGTGTTTCTGCAATTCAGCAACAGTTGGCCTCTATGCCTTTAAATGTATGGAGAAAGGTTCAGATAACTTTTACCGGAGATGGTTCAACAGCGCCCATTTACCTTATTTCATCCGGATATAATCTTTATATTGACCATGTGAAGTTGGAAAAAGGTAACATGGCTACCGATTGGTCACCAGCTCCCGGTGACTTCTCCAATCTATTAAGCGATATTGCTAACGATAACAAATTCACACCTGATGAAAAGCAAAGTACATTAAGGGAATGGCAGTCAATACAGAATGAGATTAGCTCTTTAAGAACGCAGGCTGACAATTTTAAGGTGAGTCGAACGGTTTATGATGCTACCTATGCCACACTACACTCATACATCACTCCATTACTTTCGAGTCTGACTACTACCAGCGATATTGTTGGAACAACTTTCAGAACCAGATTCAATGACTACTATACGGCTAGAACTAATTTGTTACTTGCTATCAGTCAACAACAGAAAGACAATTTTGATAATCTTATTGTGGGTGGTGAAAATCTCTACAATGATACCTGTGGTTTGTCTGTTTGGTCACCCGGAGGTTCCACACCTACAATTACAAGAAACACGGTCAATTCACCAAATGGATTTGAGTTTGTTTCCTCTGATGGTGGCAATGGAGTAAACGTTCGTATTTCAAATGTTGTAAAAAGCAATGGTTATCATGTAGTTTCATTTTTGGCCAAAGTAACTTCGGGTTCACATTCATTTTCGGTTGATTTGGCAGATAATCAGGTAGGCTCTTTCATGCTGAATACTAACTGGCAAAAGATTGAAGCAACAGCCAACGTTCAGAATCATACCGCAGATATTTACAACTTCGTTGATATAGCTACATCCGGATATGTAACCTGCTACATTAAAGATTTTCAGGTTCAAAAAGGGAATAAATCAACTGAGTATAACAAATCTACCGAACTTATCACAAAGGCGATTCAGGGAAGTACTGATATTGATGGTGGTTTGGTTGCTACGCATTTGTTGATGCTAAAAAATAGTGGTAATTCGGTTACAGGTGGATTGTCCGGTCTGAGTTCAGATAATATCGGATATTGGTCGGGTGGTTCATATAACGAAGCCTTGACTGGAATTGCAAAATCAATCATCAGAAAAGATGGAAGCGGCCATTTTGCTGCCGGGAACTTCAATTGGGATACCATAGGGAATATTGCCCTGAAAGGATTCATCGATGCCATTGGAGGAAGAATCGGAGGACTGACAATCCAACAAAATTCACTTTCAAGTACTGGTATTCGCTTCTCTGATTCGCCCGTAGAATCGTTAAACAGTCTTTTAACACCTTCTACTGCTTCGTTTTATTATCAGTCAAGTTGGAATGTTGAACTTCAAAGTCAGACTGCATGTGCATATACTCAACAACTCTATCTGACTTTTGAAGCAAGCATTTCTTTTGTTGCCTCAACCTATTCGGACGGGAATGATCAACGATGGAGAGTGGAAATCACCGGAAATGACGGCTCGGTTGCTTATTTAGATTCAGGAATGGGAGTTCTGAATCAAAAACTCTATACTGTAAGTCTGGGAGTTGGAAGCTATGTTGTAAGCGTGTATTCAATGAGTGTGGCCAATTTTCAACAAATCGTTACCAATGCAGCTATAATCTCAGGTTCTCCTACCAGTAACATTATTCAGGCTACCGGATATGTGAGTCAGACGAAAGTTGGGAATAATGGACTGTATTCCTTTTGGAGTAACCAGCTTTATCTTTACTTCTCTAGTTTGGCGGGATTTGAGCTGAAAGGGCCTACTAATATGCCCGGTGTTTTGGCAAGTGGGAGTATATCAAGTACTGGTGCACAATCGAATTCATGGGGAGCTAAAAAAAATAGTTCAAATGCATCCTATACAGCTACCGGAATATATGATGTGCCACACCTTGCAGGTTCCATCTATCAGGTGATGATTCAACCAACAACTGATAATGTTAGAGCATCTGTTACCTCAAAAGGGAATAATACTTTCAGAGTTCAACTTCGTACAAACTCAGGTACAGCCACCGTTGGAAATTTTGATTATGTGATTTTTGGGAGTAATTAGGTTTTGTTTTGGTTTTTTTTATAGCTTTGCATCTCAAATCTATTTTAGCTATCAGTTTATGAGAAAACCTATTCTGAATCTAATTTTTATCTTAATTGGACTTGCCTTGTTAAGTTGTGATGAAGAAGTTGACCCTAAATTATTGCCAGTTGTTAGCACTACAGAAGTTACATCAATTTCATACTACTCGGCTCAAAGTGGTGGTGTTATTACCGCTGATGGTGGTTATGATATAATAGCTCGTGGAGTCTGTTGGAGCACTTCTCAAAATCCCACAATAAGTTTAAATACCAAAACAGTTGATGGCTCAGGAACAGGTAGTTTTAAAAGTTCTATAACCGGTTTACGATCAGGTAGCACGTATTATATGCGGGCATATGCAACAAATAGCGTTGGAACTGCGTATGGCAATGTGTTAAGTTTTACAACAGCTGTAATCACAGTAACCAGTGCCACAGGAAAGGTGTGGATGGATAGGAACTTAGGTGCAAGTCGTGTTGCTATCTCTAGTACAGACGCAGAAGCATATGGTGATTTGTACCAGTGGGGAAGAGGAACCGATGGACATGAGAACCGTAATTCTCAAACAACATTTACGTTAACTAATAGCGATACTCCCGATCATGGTAAATTCATCACTGTAAATAGTGGAAACTACGATTGGCGCAGCCCCCAGAATAATAATCTTTGGCTGGGAGTGAATGGTACTAATAATCCATGTCCTGAAGGATTCCGGATACCTACAACAGCAGAATGGGAAGAAGAGATGAAAAGTTGGAGTAACAAAAACTCTTCTGGTGCTTTTGAATCACCTCTTAAATTGCCTGTGGCGGGCTACCGCTACTACGGCAGTGGTTCGCTCCTCAATGTAGGCTCCTTCGGCTATTATTGGTCGGGTACTGTGCTTGGCTCATACGCCCAGTACCAGTACTTCTTCAGTAGCTCTGCCGGCATGAGCTACAGCAGCCGCACGAGCGGATTCTCCGTCAGGTGCATCAAGGATTAGTGTTCTTCTCTAATTCCGTAAGTTGACCATGTTTAATTATAAGCCATCATTTTTTTGTGTTCTGACACCTCATACATATCAACCCTACAAACTGTTTTTACCATGAGAAAGGTTCTCCTCTTTATACTGATTGTTGGTTCGTTTAACAGCCTTTTTGCCGATATAAGTGTTAAATCGTTTCGCAAACTCGAAAGCGATTTGGATGCCCGGGTGCATCATCCCCTGAATGATCAGAACGGGGATATTTGCGCTATTATCAAAGTGGTGACTACCCAAAGCGGTTTTTTGTTTGATGGCGGAACAATGGGCATTGTGAAAACAGTACCTAAAAATGCTGAAATTTGGGTGTATGTGCCCTGGGGAATCAAACGATTAACCATTACGCATCCTCAACTCGGACTGTTGCGCGATTATATGATTCCCATGCCCATCGAAAAGGCCACGGTGTACGAATTGGTGCTGATTTCGGGGCGGGTGGAAACTACTGTGGTTGAAGAAATTGCCAGTCAGTGGTTGGTGCTTACTCCTGAACCTGCAAATGCCTTGGTGTACATCAACGATGAATTTGTAAAAACAGGCGAATACATGGCTAAACTAAAGCCCGAGACTTACACCTATCGGGTGGAATTACCATTGTATCATACCGAAGCTGGCAGGCTTGAAATGGGTGCTGAAAAGAAAACCATGAACGTTAAGCTCAAACCGGCCTTTGGCTATATCAGTGTAAACTCACAACCCGAAAGTGGCGCTCAGGTGTTTGTGAATGGTAAATTACTAACTGCTAGAACTCCACTAACCACCGAGGCCATTGCAAGTGGAGAACATACCGTTCAGGTTGTGAAAGAGATGTACCAGCCGGCAGTGCAAAAAGTTACGGTAACCGACGGACAAACCACCCCACTAACCGTTCGTTTACAACCTAATTTTGCGGAATTGACTGTAATTGCCCCTTTAGGAGCCACTATCGTGTTGAATAACGAACAAAAAGGTGTCGGGAGCTGGAACGGTAGATTGAGTTCAGGTATTTATTCGGTAGAAGCACGGCTATCCAAACACAAAGTTGCAAAACAGGATGTGGAACTTGCTACTGGTGAAAAACGAACTATTGAGCTTGAGCCAACTCCTATTTACGGATCATTAGATGTAATTTCATCACCTTCAGGAGCCAACATACGAATTGATGGAAAAGACTATGGCACCACACCAAACACCCTAAATCGTTTGCTCATTGGAGAGTATACCGTAGAATTGAGTCGGCAAGGTTATAGCGCGGTGCGAAAATCCATTAGCATCAACGAGGGAGCCAGTGCTTCTATTAATGAAACCTTACAAAACGGCAAAGAAGTAACTATCCGTTCAACTCCTTCCGGAGCCAATTTGTTTGTAGATGGCGTGGCCATGGGCACAACGCCCTTCATTGGAAATTTATCCTTTGGCAGTCATGTGTTGAAGATAGAAAACGGAGGAAAATCAGCAGAAAAAACAGTGGAAGTAAAAGAGGCAGGAGGTGAGTCGGTGTTTGTTGTAGAAATTGTTACGGTGCCAACAGTTTATAACCCCAAAACAGGCAGAACATGGATGGATAGAAACCTGGGTGCAAGCAGGGTAGCTACCTCCAGTACAGATGAACAATCATATGGTGATTTGTATCAATGGGGAAGGGGAACCGATGGGCATGAGAAGCGAACTTCTCAAACTACATCTACATTAAGCAGTAGCGATACTCCCGGCCATGGTAAGTTTATTTTGGCACCAAATAGCCCTTATGATTGGCGCAGCCCTCAAAAAAATAATCTGTGGCAGGGAGTGAATGGTACTAATAATCCTTGTCCGGAAGGATTCCGGATACCCACCGCAGCAGAATGGGAGGCCGAATGTATAAGTTGGAGCAGTAGCAATTCAGCGGGTGCATTTGCTTCACCCCTTAAGTTGCCTGTGGCGGGCTACCGCTACCACAGCAATGGTTCGCTCGGCAATGTAGGCTCCTACGGCTACTATTGGTCGGGTACTGTGGATGGGACGTACGCTCAGTTCCTGTACTTCTACAGTGGCCTTGCCTTCATGGACAGCAACCGCCGCACGTACGGAAACTCCGTTCGGTGCCTTAAGGATTAGGTATTGACACTTTGATTTATTCTGACACGTTGTCACTTTAACTTCATGTTACGCAGTGCAGGGAGTTTCACCTACCGCCTGTGGCGGACGAAGAGAAAATAACACAAATGAATAACAGCTTGCAGATTTCAAGCTTACCCAAGAGGATAAAACTTAACCAGTCTTTTGACACTTTAGATTTTTGACAATATGAATAGAAGCTTTATTGTTCTGATTTTTTTAGCTTCGTTTTTCTCCACCTGCGAGTTGCCCGAACGCGACAATCCCTGGGACGAAAAAGCGACCATCGATGCCGAAAGCTGGAGTGCCGATGGCTTTCAGATACAGGATGTGAACCTCACCTCCAAAAAACTGAGCTGGACTTATACAGGTGATAACCGAATAGAGGGATTTCAGATTGACCGGAAAATTGGTGTGGGAGAATGGCAGGAGGAAGTGTATTTTGCCGGAAAAGATGAGCGTGAGTGGGTAGATACGAGCGTATTACCCGATACCACAAAAACTTATACCTATCGGTTGACAGCAGTTGCAGGAACGAAAAAATCGAATGTGCGAACTGGAACTGCTGCCGTACGATTTCCAAAACCTTCAAACCTTAGTTTACTGGTAAATACAGATACTACAGTCAATCTTAGTTGGAATTATGATGCTTCGGGACATGAAGGATTTAAATTTGACCGAAAGAAAGATGCTGAACCCTGGCAACCAGCTTACAATTCAGTTAACAATACACTAACTTCTTTTGAAGATAAATTCACTTCGGGCAGCGATTATTTCTATCGGGTATATGCCTATTACAGAGAATTTAACTCGGCAGCCTTAACTGATTCGTTGATTTTTCCAAAACTTACTACAGCCGCAGCCACCAGCATTTCATCGGCAACGGCCATCAGTGGCGGAACAGTAAGCAGAGGAACTTCTATTACTGCCCGTGGAATTTGTTGGAGTACTTCTCAAAATCCAACGATCTCTTTATCTTCCAAAACTACGGACGGCTCGGGATTGGGAGCCTTTGTAAGTTCGGTTTCCGGATTACAGCCTGGTCTCACTTATTACGTGCGGGCCTATGCCACCAATGCCATGGGAACAGGCTACGGAAATCAAATCAGTTTTACATCTTCCAGTGTATTGGCCGCGATAAGCACAACAGCAGTTTCAGCCATTACCTCCACCACTGCCCAATCAGGTGGAACCATCAGTTACGATGGAGGAGCCGCCATCACCGCACGGGGCGTTTGCTGGAGTACATCGCAGAATCCGACTGTTGAGAATAAAAAAACACTGGATGGAAGTGGTGCCGGAAGTTTCTCCAGCACGCTTACAGGATTACAACCCGCTACTACCTATTTTGTAAGAGCGTATGCCACCAGTTTGATTGGCACTGCCTATGGTGTTCAGGTAAGTTTCACCACCTCAAGTACTTTAGCGACTTTAAGCACCACGGCTGTAAGTTCAGTTACTTCCTCTTCGGCTCAGTCGGGCGGAACAATTAGTTCGGATGGAGGAGCCACCATAACCGCACGGGGAATTTGCTGGAGTACTTCGCAAACACCAACCGTAAGTTTATCCACCAAAACAACCGATGGCTCAGGAACCGGAAGTTTTGTAAGTGCGATGAGCGGCTTGCAACCGGGAATCACCTATTACGTGCGGGCGTATGCAACGAATAGTCAGGGTACAGCCTATGGAAATCAGGTGAATTTTACCACTTCCAGTGTTTTAGCAACAATTACAACCACTGCTATAAGTTCCATCGCCACCACTTCAGCCGAATCCGGTGGAACAATCAGTTCCGATGGAGGAGCCGCTATTACAGCTCGCGGTGTATGTTGGAGCACCAATCAAAATCCGACCACCAACGATAGTAAAACCTTAGATGGCAGTGGGACAGGTAGTTTCAATAGTTCACTCACCGGTTTAAAGCCCGGCACCACCTATTATGTGAGAGCGTATGCCACAAGCATCATCGGCACAGCCTATGGTTCACAACAAAGTTTTACCACATCAAGTACTTTGCCCACACTTTCAACCACCGAAGTAAGCGCAATTACATCAATATCAGCCCAATCCGGTGGAACAATTACAGCCGATGGAGGAGCTGCAATTACAGCTCGGGGAGTAGTATGGAGTACAAGTCAAAACCCAACTGTAAGTTCGAGTACTAAAACTACCGATGGCTCTGGAACCGGAACTTTCACCAGTTCAATCACCGGATTAACAGCTTCTACAACCTATTATGTGAGAGCCTATGCAACAAATTTGGCAGGAACAGCGTATGGAAATCAACAAAGTTTTACGACCTCTGAAACATCTACAGCATTTGAAACTGTAACTAATCCAGCAACTGGTAAAACCTGGATGGATCGAAACTTAGGTGCCTCACGGGTTGCAACTTCCAGCACTGATGAATTGGCATACGGAGATTTATACCAATGGGGAAGAGGAACAGATGGGCATGAAAAACGCACTTCTGAGACTATATCTACTTTAAGCAGCAGCGATACTCCAGACCATGGGAAGTTTATTACTGTAAATAGCGGTAACTACGATTGGCGCAGTCCCCAAAACAATAATTTATGGCAGGGTGTTAATGGTATTAATAATCCTTGTCCAGAGGGATTTCGATTGCCGACTTTAGCTGAATGGAATGAAGAAGTTCAATCATGGAGTGTTGAGTCTTCTTTGGGTGCGTATGCTTCGCTGTTAAAACTACCTGTTTCGGGCATGCGACAGAAGGGAAATGGTGCTTTTTATGGTGTTGGTCTAAATGGGTATTACTGGTCAATAACAAGTTACGGGGGCTTAGGAAGATTTTTATATTTGTATATTGATAACAACTATGCATATGAATCTGCTAGCTATCGAGCAGATGGTAATTCCGTTCGCTGCATTAAGGAACAGAATGAACCAAACCTTCCTTCAATAACTACAATGTCATTGTCCGAAATTACATCTATTTCTGCAATGGGTGGTGGTAATATCAGTACTGATGGAGGAGCTTCGGTTACTGCCCGCGGCGTATGTTGGAGCACAAGCCAAAATCCGACTGTAAGTTTGAGTACAAAAACTACCGATGGTTCAGGAACTGGTTCATTTATAAGTTCCCTTTCGGGTTTGCAATCAGGCACGACTTATTATGTTCGGGCTTATGCCACCAACAGTCAGGGTACAGCTTACGGCAGTCAGGTCAGTTTTACAACAACTTCGGCTCCTGCAGTTAGCACGGTTACCAGTACGACCGGAAAAGTATGGATGGACAGAAACTTAGGTGCCAGCCGTGTAGCAACTTCCAGTACCGATGATCAGGCTTACGGTGATTTGTATCAGTGGGGTCGCGATACGGATGGACATGAGAAACGAACTTCTCAAACTACTTCAACATTAAGTAGCAGCGATACTCCTGGTCATGGAAAGTTTATTACAATAAATAGTGGAAACTACGACTGGCGCAGCCCCCAAAATAATAATTTGTGGCAGGGTGTTAATGGTATTAATAAGCCTTGTCCTGCAGGATTCCGCATCCCCACGGCAGCAGAATGGGAAGCAGAACGTGCAAGCTGGAGTAGCAGGAGTTCATCAGGTGCATATGCATCTCCCCTGAAATTGCCTATGGCGGGCTACCGCGACGGCAGCAGTGGTTCGCTCTACGATGTAGGCTCCTACGGCTACTATTGGTCGGGTACTGTGGATGGTTCGAGCGCTCAGGGCCTGAGCTTCTACAGTGGCTATGCCACCATGTTCTACTACTACCGCGCGAGCGGAGGCTCTGTTCGGTGCCTTAAGGATTAGGTATTGACACTTTGATTTATTCCGACACTTTGTCACTTTAACTCCCTGTCACGAAGTGCAGGGAGTTTCACCCCACCGCCTTTGGCGGTCGAAATTCTTTTAACAAAAAACCGGAACATCTCTGCTCCGGTTTTCTTTTTTACTGCAATCCCTGCTTTTTCAATTCTCGATATTCAGCTCCCGTTATTGGTCTAAACTTAAATGCGTTGTAAAAGACACTGTACACTTCATCGTAGTCCTGTGCTTCAAATGCCAATCGAATTTTCCGTTCTGCTTCTCTTAACACGGCATTCGGAATGTATGCGATGGTGTCTATGTCATCGTTCGCTCTAAACACTTCAATCACCATATCATACGCTTCAAGGAAGTCAGGGATAAAATATCCATCCGGATGTAATATGTCAGTTGCATATCTCAATAATGCTGGTTCCTCTGATATGGTGTCTTTCCCGGCAAAACCGATAGCTGCTCCCATTCCTGTTGTAGCATTAAGTGCCGCATTGAAACATCGTACATTTGTTGCCAGCTTTACAATTTCCAAAGGAGTAAGATGTTCCGGATTCTCTGAAACTCTTTGTGCTCCTACATTCGAGACCTTCTTCTCTCCTTTAATCTGCAACATTGTTGTTGGGTCTAAATAGAAACCTTTCTCTTGCTCACATCCAATGAGCGTGACAATCAACGAAATAAATAAAAACCTTTTCATGACAAAATTAATTAGTAATACATTTGCAAATATAGCATATATTAGCATATATTACAAATAATTATTTGTTAATATGCTTACTATATATGCACTTTATTGATAAATTTGCGATAAAATTTCAAATGGCATGGTGAATCAAAGTGATAAGATTACTCCAAAGACATGGATAGGCTGGGCATTGACAATCATTTTGTCGATTGTTGGTGCATGGACTTCGATGAGTTCGAGGGTTTATTCCACGGAATCCCAAATCAGGCTTCTGGAATTACGTGTTTCGGCAGTCGAAAAGGGTTACGATAAACAGCTTGAAACGATGGTTAAGCTGAACGAACAATATAACGAAATCAAACAGTCTTTAATTCGGATTGAAGGTGTGCTAAACACCAAAGCAGATAAACAATACAGACAGTAGGTTATGATGAACATTGTGGGGTGGATTAAGGGAAAGTTGAAAAGCTTTCCGGAGTTGTATTCAATACCCATTGCTTTACTGGCATGGGTGATAAGCATTGAGTTTTTGAGGGCATTGGATGAAACGGTTGGTATTTATGATTCTGGCATTTTTCAGATTCCTATCTTTTCAATCATTTTACTATTCACTTTTTTATCAGTTGCTTGGTTAGCAATGGGCTTAATCTTTGGCTCGTTGAGACGATTTTTGAAGGATGAATTTAAAAACGCATTTCAGCAGTTAGATGTATGGGAAAAGGTTCTCTTGTCGTATATGGTGTTCTTCTCGCTTGTGTTTTCGTTAGTAGCTCTTTCCTTCGTGCTGACATAAGGCAAAGGGTTGCCGGTATTTATTCAGCTGAAATTGGAGTAAGGGAACGAACCGGAAACAATGATGGTGAAAGGGTGGAGATGTACTTGAAATCATGTGGTCTGAAAAAAGGCCAGCCATGGTGTGCCGCCTTCGTCACATGGTCTTTCCAGCAAGCCGGAGTTGAAACGGTAATAAGCGCTTATTCTCCTTCATGGTTCCCGGCTAAAAAAGTTATCTACACTCATGGTTCAAAACAGAATCTTATTCCGGTTCAGGCCGATGTTTTCGGCATTTACTTCTCCTCCAAAGGTCGGATAGCACATGTTGGTTTTATTGATCAATGGGCTGAAAATTCATCTTTCTGTATTACAGTTGAAGGAAATACAAACGAAGCCGGGAGTAGGGAAGGAGACGGGGTTTATCGGAAAAAAAGATTGAAAAAACAGATTTATAAGGTTAGTAGATGGATTTAAGGATTACAAAGCTGATGATAGTTAACATGCTATTGTTGAGTGCGTGTTCTGTTCACCGGAACCAAACACCAATTATTTCAAAACAAAGTTCAGGGGATAGTGAGCAGGTTCGGAAAGTTAGTGTTGATTCTGTTAACAATCAATCAAAAACTGAGAATATCGCAACTGAACAAAGTTCGACACAAAACAGTGAATTGATTGCCATATTTCGGGAGTTTGATACCGAAAAACCTGTTTCAGAAATTACTGGTACCCCGCCAATTAAAAAAGAGTCCATTACAGCGACTCTAAGCGTATTAAAATCTCAACTCAATAATACCCATCAAATAACTTCAAACGGCACTACAAGCTATTCAAAATCATTTGATGAGTATTTACGAGAGAGATACAATGTCGATAGCCTGGTAAAAGTTGAAGTTGCCAGTATCAATGCTGAAAAGAAATATGCCAAATTACCATATGTTGTTATGATTGCCATTGTTGTTTTGTTTTTTTTCTTTCATACCTACATCCATAGGTTGTTTCAATTTCTTTGCAAAAAGTTGTCTTAAAAAGAATAGTTTGCGAAATGCACTGCCTTCGTTGTGAAACGAGGGCTTTGTTTTTTTAATGTGCTGCATATCAATTAGTTAAACAACATTAAACACAAAGTTAACCAATTGTAAAAGTATTGACAATACAAATATACTAAAGTAAGTTTGCTTCATAATTAAATCACAGTAAATCAAATAGATATGAGCTTGATAACAAAAAATAAAGAAATCGAATTGCTTCTCAACCTACTCGAAGGTAATGGTTACTTCGCAGATAAATTCGGAAAAGATATTCCGGTGATGATTGAAAACATCAAAAAGGATTTCCCGATAGAAAACGGAACCTCAATCATAGCAGACGAAGTTAAGCACATTCGGGAGAAGGAACAGCTTCTTCAAAAATACGAGAATGAAATCCGCCAGTTGAAGAAAGAACACGAAGCCAAGCTTCAGGAACTGTATCTCTTCTTTCTGAAAAGCGATGATGAAAAGATGTACAACAAAGTAGTAGCTGATTTAGGGATTGAAAAAACCATCAAGCTCAAACATCAGCACCAACTTCCTTTTACCGAGAGTGAAATCAACTACATGGTCAACAAATTAAAGTAATCCACTATGCAACTTTTCAAAGTATACGCAAAGGTCACAATGCAGGGCACACTGCTTTATAACTCCTACTACTTAGTCCGGGCCGAAAGCAAACAGCAAGCCCGGGAGAAAGCCAAAGAGATAGCATGGGTTGAGCATGCACCTTCGATGCAATCCAAACTTTCAGTTAAAACATCATTAAACGATTTCGTAAAATAATAGCAACTATTCAATTAAATTTTTTACACCATGACAGTTTACAAAAGCCCCATGCCCGAAATTTCAATCAAGTACAAAACAGGGCACCTTAAAAAAGCACTCGTTACATGTTCGCAACATCTTTACGAAGTTTTCAAAGAAATGTACGACCAAGATACAGTCGAAATCATCGAAAGTATGATTGTTCTTTTCTTAAACAATGGGAACAAAACAATAGGCTGGACAAGGCATTCTTCGGGTGGAACCTGCCACACGGTAGTAGATGTGCGGATGATTATGACAGAAGCACTCCTTTGCGGAGCTACCACCATTGCAATCAGCCATAATCACCCGTCAGGCCAGTTATTTCCCAGCAAAGAGGATGAAAAAATCACTCAGAAACTTAAAGATGCATGTGATTTCATGCAAATGCGATTACTGGATCATATCATAGTCCCGGGTGACTTAAACGGTTACTATTCATTTTGCGACGAAGGAAAAATCTAATCAATAAAACATCAGGTTATGAAACTTATAGTTCACAATTTCACACCAAACGGGCTGCAAAAAGCGCAGCCCTTAAATGAACTTCCAATCGGAATGAAAGTGTATGCATATGGAGCATTCGGTTCAGAAAGTATTTACTGTATTACCGGCCCAATGACAAAACGTGGGCAGGAGATGTGTTTGATTTCCCGCTGGAGTCCTAACGCTTACTTTGCCAGCCCCAAAGATTATCTTGACACTTACAGTAAGCCTGTTTCTAAAAAGTTCGGAATTGGTTACTACTGGGATGATGTTGATAACCATATCTTCCCTGAATCACGAGTAAAAGCAGCTATCAGGCGTGCTGAATGGATAGAAAGGAAGATTGCCCAAATGAATGAAGAAAAACGACTGGCAGAGCAGAAGGAGCTTGCAGAACTACCGGGCCGCTATCCTCACTTAACACCGATACCAAACGATTGTAAGGATTGGTACAGGGCAGTCAAGGCAAACATTGTCGCTGAGTTGAAGCATCACTTTCCCGAACATAAGTTTTCAGTGAACAAAGATGGCGACAGATCTATCAGAATTAGCTGGTACGATGGTTTAGTGAGCGAAAAGGTAGATGATGTAATGCGCAAGTTTGAAAGCCACAAAAGTGATGTTACAGGCGATTTCTGGGATTTTTCACCTTCCTGTTTCAATAATGTTTTCGGAGGAATGAAGTTCGTATTCATCAATCGGTACATGTCGGATGAAGTGAAGAAACTCACCAAACAAGTTGAAGAAATCCTTCCTGACAGATATAAGGCATTAGACCAGCAGCTACTTCGTGAGTACTGGTCAGAAACCGATTTTCCCTTCAATGCTACCAATATAAGGGTAGTAGAAAACCCGGATGCCAAAGGTGTCGATGATTTATTCACTTTTCAGTACGATATTCCGGAAAAGCATACTTCTGTTGCTTCTCCTGAAGGAATACAAGTCGTAGAATACTCACCCAAAAGCTTTGCTGTAATCGGAGATACAAAGCCCTTAAAAGACAAATTGAAAGCCCTCGGTGGCAAGTTTAACTTCCGGCTTACATGTGGTGCCGGTTGGATTTTCCCAAACACTCTTAAAGAAAACGTACTAGAAGCTTTACAGTTATGAAAGAATTCATCAAAGAAAAGCTGGTTGAAATGTACTCAACCTGCACTACTGACCAGTACGGTCAGGTTGCTAAGTTTAACTTCGGACTTAAAGGATTATTCGGAGACAAAACCGAACAGGTGTTGGAATACATCAAAACCGACCCGGTGATAAGTTACTCAACCTATGGCAATCGATATGGCACCTACAAAGCAGTTATGGACATTCTGGATGAGGAAATAAAAAGTGCTTGTGTTGATGCCCTGAGAAGCAATTTAAACTATCAACGTAACATGAGGAGCTGGTAATCATGACAAAGATAAGACAAGCTGAAATAACACTATACAGCAACGGTTACAGCATCGAGTATGTAATTTCTCCCAGAGGAAAGAAACTGGTAGTAGCTGTCAAAGATGAAAAGCGAACCTATGGAACCACTGTGCTGGAACTGGTGAAAAAGCTGAATCTAATCAATCATTAAAACAAAGTTATGTTAGCAAACAGACGAGACCTTCGCAAACTAAAATCAATCTCCGGAATGGCAGGCAAACTTCGGTCTGCCTATACTGGACTTTCTCAACCCACAAAAGAAATGCTTCAACGGGAGTTCCGGGGTGGAACTGAAAACCATATTATCCGGTTTGAAGCGAACATAAATCAAGTTGTTGAATCCATTAAATCTGAAAAACATGAAAGTACGTTGTGAAATTTGCCGAGATTTATACATCCTATCAAACGAAGAAGAAGCCCTTTTTGAAGAGGGACTTCTCGAAACAAGGATCTGTCCGGATTGTGAGGAATACGAGGAAATGAGACCGGATGATATTTGTGAGTATATGTCGTATTCGGATGCTGATTGTGGGTTGTAGGCAAATTCTAAAGAAAATTTAATCAAATATAAAATCTCCGATTGTATAAGTCGGGGATTTTTGTATTTTTGCGAAAATACTAAACTTTTTACCATGGCTTACTTTATAGGAACTGAAAAAGACTTCAAACGTTACATTGGCCCAATTCTTAGAAATTTGGTTCAGCAAATCACAAGAGACTACAGACGTCAAATAGGCAAATGTCAATTTTGCGGAACAACTTATAATTTAGAGGCTGCTCATGTACATGGCAAAGATAGAAACACTATCATTTCAAATCTTTTGAAAAGCTACAAGACGGGCAGTGAATATAACGTCAGTCTTTCTGAATTTGAAAAACAATTCAGAAGTCATCACGCACAAGTTGAAGAAGCGATTCTTATCCTTTGTAAACAATGTCATTACGAATATGACAAAGGTCATGGTAATACTATCCAACAGGAAGAGAAATCTATTCAATCGGAAATAATAAGTAGTAAATCGGAATCTGTTTCATCATCACCAAGTAGTTCTCAACCGGCTAGACTTTACTCAAATTCAGAGATTCAAAGCGAGATATGCGAAGTGCTTAAAACACTTTCTAAAACTGAGCTTGAGTATTTCTGTGACTTACAAAACAGTAAGGAAGTATTTGGGCTTAGATTTCCGCTTTTGATGAAAATTCCGGCAAACATAATGCCAGCACAAATCCAGCAATACCTGAAAGACGACAAAGGTAAAAACAGATGGACTTTAAAATATTCTGTAAAAGTGGATGGGTATATATATGCTATCACTACACAATGGTATGTTCAAAATGATATACATGTTAACAAGTTTCTCAGAAAATACAAACCTGCTGAAAATGAATAGTGATTTAAAAACATTTGTTCATAGAAACACAACAGATGCAGAATTCCATGACTTAATGATGTCTGATTCAACAGATTTTCCAACGTATCCAGGAGTATATGTCTTTGTAAGTCACAACCAAAAATTTGTATACCCTAATGGGATGTCACGAATTATTTACATTGGAAAAGCAGAAAACCTAAAGGCTAGATTATCAACTCATAAAAGGCATCTTAAGGAGCTTGCTAATTTACCTATAAAAGAGAAATCAATAAATTGGTGGTACGCTCGATATCATTACATGTCCGCTTTCGGATGTAAAGTGTTCTGTTTTAGAGTAAAAGGCAAACAGGAAGCTAAAAATCTTGAACATAAGCTTCTTAGCTACTTTTATCATAGGTATTATGCTATGCCTGTTGGAAATGGGGCAATTTCAAATCCAATTCTTCGAAGTGATGAATAAATTTATCTAACCTTAGATTAGATGAAAAGATTCCTATGAATTTGCGAAAGGGAAGCCACTCGCTTTAAGTCTTAACGGCGGGCGTCTTTTGTTCTTACTGTAAAAGCATAGCCGTAAGGCATATATTGACATCGAACAAGCCAAAAGTCCAACGATACTCTAATAATGCTCTAACAATTTACGTCTTTTTGTACTGGACTTTGTAAAACTCCGGCAGTAAAGTTTGAAAGATTAGTGTAGTTTATCGGGGGCTTACTTAGCAGCCGGAAAATCTTAATTTTTTGGAACGTGAAATTTAATTAATAAATATTATTATATTTGCAAGGCGGTTATCATATATGTCAATCGCTGGTTTTTCAAGTAATCACACCCTAAAAAAAGTATTATGGAAAAAAAAATTATTAGTAGTGTGTTATTCAGGTTCTGGAATTAAAACACTGAAAGTTTTAGCTAAAATACTTTTGGTTTTTGCTATTCTTGGTATTGTCTTAATATTTGTCGGAATGATTGTAAATTACGAAAACCAATATACTTATAGACCAAGTTTAGATGGAGATTTAGTCATTCTTTTTGGAATTTCCACAATTATCACCGGTAGTTTGTTATCTCCAGTTTTTAAAGCACTTGCTACAATTGCAGAAACGGCGTTAATAAAAAAACACATAATCCAATCAGAATACGATTTTATGGAGACTGACAAACCAGAAAAGGCTGGAGTATTGCATGAAGAAGTAGGGAGTAAATAAGACGGTTTTTATTGATTATATATTCTACAAGTTATTACCCTTAAATTTTTGTAACATGAAAAAATATTTTTTGTTTCTATTTGTGTTTATTCCTGTAATGGCTAATGCACAAAAATTTTACTCATCTTCTGATGTGGAAGTAAGTTGGAAATATTGGGATTCTGAAATAAGTTGGAACTATCTTGTCAACAATGGGAAAAAATTATCGTTAAGTTGCTTGCCTCCAATACAGAGTTCAGGAATAACCATGACTAACCCTATAGAAATATGTGCTACATATTTGTTGAAAAAAAAGTTTATTGTTATTACTTTTTCAGAGTCAGAAGGTATAAAATTAAGAACTTCAGGCCCTGCTGTTAGTTTCTCAAGCTTATTTGGCGGCATGTCTTATGTTTCACAACAGACATGGTATAATATTGACTTCGAGAATATAGTTTACGACCCAATTTTCAATCGAATCATGATACCATGTGGAGTAGATAATAACGGCTATTTTAATGCGATTTGCGTAAAATTTTTAGATTCTAATACAAGTGTGGAATCTATAAAATCTGACAATGATGAACAAGATTTTGATGAAAGTAAAGTTAAGTATTACGATTTACTAGGAAGAGAGGTTAATCCAATCGAAAATTCTAAAGGACGTATACTCATTAAAAGTGACGGGAAAAAGACTGTTAAATTTCTTAGCAAATAAATTGTATTACCTTAATCTTTTATGTTAGTTTAAATGTGAGGAATAAGCTTTTCACATCGCTATATGGACATTAAACAGGCCAAAAGCCTAACTATACTCTAATAATGTTATAACGATTTACGGCTTTTTGTGCTGAAGTTTGTAAAACTCAAGTAGTAAAGTTTGGAAGTTTAGTGTCGTTTATCGGGGGCTTACAATACGCCATGTGTTGGGTGAAAGGTATGATGTTCATCCATCATCGTCATTAGTTTCAGATTTTCCTGGCTTTCTCCCTTTGGAGTATAATAAAGACCTGACTTGCTGATTCCTAACAATTCACACTGGGTAGTTAAACTTAACTCATCATCCTTGCAAATGAACATGCGCAGCTCGCTTACAGAATACCCATTTGCTTCGACTTTTTTTTTAACCAGTCACGCTGCATCTCCAGTTCGCCGATTTTGGCGTAGAGCTCGTTGCGCTCTTTCTCAAATGCTTCCTCCGTTTTTGAGGGGCCTTTAGAGAAGACCTCGGCCGAATGTTTTAGAAACTCGTTTTTCCAGGTCGATATTGTCGTCTGGTTAATACCATAGCGCTCACTCAATTGAGCCAATGTTTCTCTCTCTTTAATTGCAGCTAAAGCTACCTCGGCCTTAAAGGCTGCTGAATGGGTTCGTCTTGTCTGTTTCATAACGCAAAAATAAGCTTTTTTTATTTGCTTAGCATGCGGTACAAATTATGGGGAATATTAAAAGCAGCTAACCCTATTTTCTTAACGCTTGCCGGAATTGTAATCGAATTTATTGTTGAATGATAAAAGCAGCCATCTTCTAATGAAATTAATCCGTCCGGAAGGTTAATTGTCTCTAATTGTAAACAGTCTTCAAAAGCAAATTTTCCAATTGTTTTCAAGGTGTCTGGTAAATTTACATGCCTAATCTTATCATTTCCAAGAAATGCCCCTTCGGATATATCAACCACATCTTTAGGAACATTTATACACTCTGAGGACTGTCCTGGGATTACATAGATCAATGTTGAACCATCTTTCGACAGGATGAATCCATCCTCAACTTTGAAGTGCATGTTTTTCTCATCAATACTAATTTCTTTAATGTTAGTACAACTGCAAAATGCATATTCTCCAATTTGATGTAACGATGCCGAGAGATGAATACTTTCAAGCGAAGCACAATGCAAGAAAGCTCTTGATTCAATAATTTCAACACTATCGGGAAGTACTATCGATACTAATTCATCCAGTGAATCAAAAGCCCCGTCACTTATTATCTTCGTTCCTGCTTTTACTTCGTACTGTTTTACAGGATGATTACTTAATCTGAATGCAGTTAATAATCGTTGATTATTTGCATCGTATTCTACGCCAAACCGATCTTCCTCGATTTTGAACTCCGGTATAAACATCACTTTTGAATTTGTTTCCATAGTTTTTTGAGCAAATGTAGGTGTGAAAAGTTTAACGTGAAAATCCAAAGTAACATTTTTCAATAATAAGTACTTTGTTTTATTAAGATGTGATTGTTTACATAAAAAGTAAACCATATAAATTCTCATAAAAACAATAAGTTAAATTTTAAAAAGGCATTATGGGAATGGATGTTCATGTTATACCAATCATTGTTTTAGGTGTTGTGTCTCTTAAGATTGAACTTTTGGAGATTATTGAATCAGTAGCTTTGAAACTACCTAATATTTCCCAGACTAAATAGCTTAACGTTATTTAACTAATAGTTTATGTGGTTATTTTATAACAGGTTACGAATTTTGGCCATCTAAAACGTCCAAAAACATCACGAAAGTAAATTTCCTTTATCGTATTATAGAGTACGAACAATTTAAAACGTATAAAATGGAAAATCAAGACTTAAGTGATGTGACCGATCGATTGAAGGAAATTATACATCATTCTCAGCTAAAGCATGGTGCTTTTGCTGCTAAAATCGGGGTACAAAACTCGACACTGACTCATATTATATTGGGCAGAAACACACCTTCGTTGACAGTAATTCAAAAAGTTTTACTGGCTTTTCCGGAGATTAATGCCGACTACCTCTTGATTGGCAAAGGAGAACTGATTAAGTCGAATCACGTATCTAACAGATAACCAGTTACAATGAACAACGAACTTATCAATCAGAAGCTTTTTCATGCTGTTGAAAACGGTGATGTGACATCAGTAGAAACCGAATTGCAGGATGAAAAATTAAACGCAGCCTCTTATTACGGTGCAAAATCCATATTGCTTGCCGTTGAAAATGAGAGGGCCGACATTCTTACAATCCTTTTAGAAAACAGTAAAAATGTGAACCGTTCCAGTTTTTGGTCGAACAAATATCGACTGGCTGCCAATACCCTTCTTCAGGCTGCCAGGAGTGAACGTACCGATCTGTTGAAAGTTTTGTTGCAGTATGGTGCCAATGCCGACAAGAAAGACCTGAAAGAATCATTTGTCGAAGCTTTGGTTTCCGGAAATTATGAAGCCCTGAAACTACTTGTTGATGCCGGAGCAAACGTCAACATCAAGGATTCGAAGGGCTATAGCCCACTGATGTATGGTAGATATACGCCACAGAAATGGCAAGAGCGACAAGTGTCATCATTCCAATTGCTTTGGCTCTAATTTCGCTTATCATACCTTTGAAAAAGGGCATTCCTCCATAAATAAACAGAATACTACTTAATACTAACAATACATATTTATCGCCCGGAAAAGTAAAATTGAAGCCAAGCCATTGCTGTATCATAGGTGAAAGCAGTAAAATTGGAATTGTAATTATCAAACTTATCCAAAACCGCTTCAGAAAATCACCGGTGTGGTGGCCTTCGTGCTTATTATATCCTGAATGACTGTGCATTGAGTGATTATAATCCTTTTGCTCAGCATGCATATTGTGGTGAGAATGATCATCTGTTTGTTTCACATGATAGCTCTCTGTATGCTCAGCATTATGCATCGAATGTTTCGAATGATCAATATGCATTTCATCTTCTTTATCATTTATCATCTCAATCGTATATTCTCCTGCCTGACTAATTGCTTCTTGCAGTATCTCCGTTGAAATATGTTTATCCATATGCACTATAGCTTCGGCAGGGTGAAGTGTTACTGTAGCTTTAACACCATCAATACTGTTCAACGCTTTTTCCACCCGCATCCGGCAATGATTGCACGTCATTCCTGTGATTTTATATTTATGTATCATATCTATTTTGTGTTTAATTTTAATTGAAAAAGCCGAAGAAATAAGTGCGCAAGGAAATCCTTGACACACTTATTTTTTGAAATTAACCAATTAGTTTTCTGTGTATTTACAGCAAGAAGGAAGAGCGTCATAGGCTTTTTGATCTGCTTTGTCAAGATCTGTTTCATATCCGGCTTTCGCAATGGCTTTACTAACTGCTTCCACGCTTGTTTTTTGAGGATCGAAATTCATATGAAGTTCTTTACTTTCCATATCCCAAACGGCCATAGTTACTCCATCTACACCTTTTGCGGTAGTTTCAATGGTTTCTTTACACATTTCACAAGAACCACGGACGCCAAGCATGGTATGTTCACCCTGATTGTCTTGTGGCATATCCATTTCTGATTGTTCGACTGCAGTAGCGCTTTCAGTTTTATTTGAGCTACTTGAATTACAAGCTGTAAAAATTACAGCTAAAGCCATAACGGCTAAAAAAACATACTTTTTCATTCTCGTTGATTTTTAAAATTAAATATGAATTGATATAAAATAAATATTCTATTTGCGGTATTTACAGCAAGACGGTAGCGCATTATAAGTTTTTTCGTCTGCTTTATGTTTTTCTGTATCATGTCCAACCTTTGCCAACGCTTTGCTTACAGCATCTAAATTAGTTTTCTCAGGATTATAATTCAAATGAAGTTCTTTCGCCTTCAAATCCCAAGTGGCTGAAGATACCCCTGAAACACTTTTCGCTGTTTTTTCTATGCGGTCTTTACACATTTCGCACAGACCTTGTACTTTAAGCATTGCATGTTTGTCGTTTTTTCCTGCAGGGGTAGAAGTCATTTCATGTCCTTCATGTTCAGAGGTGGATTTTCCATTCATTGTATGACCTTCATGTCCTGTGACAGCCATGCCTGCTTCCGTATTCATCATGCTCCGTTTACCTTCGAGCTGAGCGGTTGCATCGATGGAGAATGCTCCGTTTGTAACAATTTCATCTCCATCGGCTAAACCGGATAAAACCACATAGGAACTTCCCAATGAAGGTCCAAGTTCTATTTCGCGAAGCATAAAAGCAGGAGTATCAGTATTTGGTTGTTTTAGGTAAACTATGGAACGTTTTCCGGTCCAGAGTACAGAAGATTTCGGAATGACAATACCATCTCCTTGCTGACGGAGCGAAGAACTAACCTTTGCGGTTGCGTACATCTCAGGCTTCAACTGCATGCTAGGATTGGTTGTTACAACTCTTACTTTTGAAGTACGGGTAGTTTTATCTAACAAGGGATCAATGAATGATATTTTTCCCGAAAATGTTTTGCCCGGAATAGCTTGAAGAGTAAATTCAAGATTATCGCCTATTTTCAGGAAAGGCAAATCGACTTCGTATGCATCAAACATAGCCCAAACTTGCGATAAGTTGGCTACATTGAGAAGTACGCTTCCTTGATTGATATAATCGCCCTGACTTACATTCTTACTGATAACAACGCCGTTTGAATTGGATTTTATTTCTACAATTGGATTAACTTTTCCGGACTTTATAATTCCTTCGATCTGACTATCCGATAATTTCCAAAGACGTAATTTCTCCTTCGAAGCTTCAAGTAACATCGGCTGAATATATTGCATTTTAAGGGCTTCCAAAAGCTCCTGCTGAGCATTCAGCAAATCGGGCGAATATACAGATGCAATTGTCTGTCCCTGTCTGATACTTTCTCCGGTAAAATTAACAAAGAGTTTTTCTATACGCCCATTCACGTGTGAAGTTTGGGACTGTGACAGGCGTTCGTCCACCTGAATAGTTCCGTATAACTGAATATCTTTTACGGCATTTTTTCTGCCTACAATCGTTGTCTGTATATTTGCCAGAGCAATGGCTTCTTCGGACATCTGAATAGAATTCGGATCAACTGCTTCACCTCCGCTACCAGACTTTTGAAGTGGAATTAAATCCATTGCACAGATTGGGCATTGACCAGGTTTATCCATTTTTATCTGTGGGTGCATGGAGCAGGTCCAAACTGTGCCATCGGCAAGTTCGTGTGTGTGTCCGTTTTCATCTTCTTTTTGGGCATTGGAACCTCCTCCGAATAGCAACCATCCGAGGAATAATCCTAAAATCAGTATCAGCCCGTATTTTACATATTTATTTTTAAGAATATTACTGTTTAATAATTCTTTTATATTGGTTTTCATACCTGTATGTTTTATTTTGTTTCTTTACTTGAGATTAAACGTTGTGCATTTGCTACCATAGTATTGAATGAAGCGATGGCTTCGGATTTCCGTAGCTGATAATCGAGTAATTGCCGTTGTACTTGAATGACATTGGTCAAGTCGCTTTTACCTGTGACAAATTCCTGAACAACCAAATTGTATGTGGTGAGTGCCAGGTTTGTTTGTTTCTCCAATAGTTTTATCTGTCTTGAAGCATCATCCAATAAATGCTTGGTTTTGAATAGTTCAGCTTCGAGTGAATTATAAACCTCAGCATATCGTTCCTTGCTTGACTGCCACCTCAATTCGCTTTCTTTCTGTTGTGCTTTGTATTTATTCCTGTAAATTGGAATGCTTACTGAAAACATAGGCATCAACATATCCATTCCATTCATTTCGGTGACGGGAATTTCCATAGCCATCCTTTTTTTTATCAGGGAGTATTGAAGTCCTACGCCAAGCATCGGATAGCTCATTTTTTTATCCATTTCCTGTTTGGCTTTGTAGGCAAGCGCTTCTTCGTTAATCATCCCGAGCATCGGATTTTGAGTTATTATCTTATCCATTGCAGAAGGTATATCCAACGTAAATGGAATTTGTTCAAAAGATACAGGTATATTTACTTCACTTTCAGCAGGTCGGTTGAGCAGAGCATTTAATTTGGCTTTTTCAGACTTCATCTCTGAAAGTATGCTTTCAATGTTATTTTCCAATTCTACTGCTTCAAGCTGAATTCGCAATACATCTGACATTCCGGGAGCACCTGTACTCATACTACCGCCTGATCCACCCATTGAAGACATAGCGTTACTTTTGCTCTGAGGTTGACTGATTGACGATCCCATATTGCTCATTCCACCCATTCCACTACTTGAACTTGACACGGTATTGGAACTTGATTGTGGAACAGGAACCGGATAGCTCGAAGAAGAACTTATCGGCGAAGCGAATTTTCGTATAGAGAGTGTTTCAAGCTGTTCAAGATACTTTTTATTCTCTTGATTATTTTGCAACTTTTGTTGCAAACTGCATAGCACAAACCATTGAGTATAAATGCTCAGATACAGATTGTCTCTCGTTTCCCTGAATTTTTCAAACTCCATATTCGCCATGTGATTAGCTTCGGTTTGAGCCGTTTTACGTGTTCCAAACCAGGGAAACATCTGCATCAAAGTAAAGTCTGCAACCTGACTGCCATCAATAATATCCATCGGTTTCAGGAAAAATCCCATATCCAATTGCGGATCAGGGATAGCCCCTGCCTGTGGTATTTTTTGAAGTGAAGCCTGATAAGAGAGATAATCGGCTTTTAATCCCGGATTATTCTTAATGGCTATTTCAAGATAATCTGCCAAAGTCTCCGATTGAGCAGACGCACCGATACTCGTCAATAGGAGTATCAGCAGTATGATTGAATTTTTAATTTTTGTCATAATCGGGTTGTTTTATTCGTTAATCTTTTTACCTTTTTTAATCACGTTTTCACGCCACATACTTTGAAGTACCGGTACTACAAAAATAGTCATTGACTGTATTAGCATCCCGCCAAAGGTAGGGATAGCCATCGGTATCATTATATCAGAACCTCGTCCCGTGGAAGTTAGGATAGGTAGCAATGCTATTAGCGTTACTGCCGTAGTCATAGAAGCAGGTCTGACACGTCGTAGTCCTGCATAAACTACTGCCTCACGTATTTCTGTAACCGTTTGCGGGTTTCTTTCAAGGAAAGTGTCGTGGATAAATGAACCCATCAAAACACCATCGCTTGTCGAAATCCCAAAAAGGGCAATAAAACCTACCCAGACAGCAATACTTAAATTTATCGGGTGAATTTGGAATAAATCCTGTAAATTCAGATTACCGATAGACAAGTTTAAAAACCAGGGTTCTCCATAAAGCCAAAGCAGGATAAAACCACCTGCAAATGCTACGAATACACCTGAGAAGTGAATAAACGAAGCTGTTACAGATTTGAATTGGAAGTACAGAATAACCAAAATCATAATAAGACACAAAGGAATTAAAAGTAACAGTCTGCTTGAAGCCCTTTGCTGTTGTTCGTAGTTCCCTGCAAATTTGTAAGATACTCCCTTTGGAAGTTGAAGTTCTCCCGAACTGATTTTTTCTTTCAAAATTTTGTCTGCCTGCATTACCACATCTACTTCTGCTTTATCTGCAACTTTATCAAAGATTACATAGCCCAGTAGAAACGTATTCTCACTTTGGATCATCTGTGCACCTTTAGTGTAACCAATATCAGCCACTTCACTCAATGGTATTTGAGCTCCGGTAGCAGTAGGAATAATTAGCTTGCCAAGTTCATCCGGATTACCTCTTAACTCTCTCGGATATCTTAGGCGGACAGGAAAGCGCTCTCTTCCTTCAACCGTTGTGCTTAACGGCATTCCACCGATAGCTGAACTAATCACGTCTTGCAGATCTGCAATGGTTATTTCGTAGCGCGCCATATTCTGCCTGTTAAGTTTTATTTCTATGTATGGAGCACCCACGGCACGGTCGTAAAATACGGTTGAAGGCAAAATGGAAGGCACATCTTTAAGCGCACTTTCAATCAGTTTCCCGCCTTCTTCTATAGCTTCCAAATCAGGTCCTGAGACTTTTACTCCCATTGGAGCACGCATACCGGTTGATAGCATCACCAATCGGGCTTCGATAGGTTGAAGCTTTGGAGCAGAGGTAAGTCCGGGCAGGTGCGACACATTCACGATTTCCTGCCAGATATCATTCTCATTTTTGATTTCAGGTCGCCATTGGCGGTAATAATCACCACGTTTGTCCTCTACAAGACTGTCAGCAGGAATTAAACGGTAGCCATTTTCCGGATTGTAATAGGAGCCATTTTTTAGGAGATATTCACCCTTTCTGTTTACCTTAAATCGAACCCGGTGACCGTCTTTATTTAGAATATATTCCGAACGGTAATTGATAACATTCTCAAACATTTGAGTGGGAGCAGGGTCAAGTGCCGAGTTCACACGTCCCCATTTCCCGACCGTCATTTCAATTTCGGGAATGTTTTTGATACGCTTGTCAAGTGCCTCGATAAATTGTAAGTTTTGTTCAATTCCGGTATGTGGCATACTTGTCGGCATCAGCAGAAAAGAACCTTCATTCAAACTCGGCATAAATTCTTGTCCAATACCGGGAAATTTCTCGGATATGGCACTCCAAACCGTTGTTTGGCGGAATTTCTTCCAACCAACGGTTTCAAATCCTTTTGCAATAAAGCCAAACGTTGTATCAAAACCGAGCCAGATTGTAAAACCGAATACCAAAGTAAAAATGGGTATCATCATAAATTTCCATCGGTTGGCAAGACACCATCGGATAATCCGTTCATAATGTGAAATTAAGAACGTGAAAAATCCAAGTATCAGAGCGATACATACAGCAACAACTAAAAAGTTAGAAATAAATCCGGCTTGAGGTCCTACCGGTAGCCATTCAGATGTAAGAAATGAAACTGCTCCAACAATTGCAATTCCCGCAGTAATATACGTTGCGGTCTGTTTATTCTTCCATTTGTATGCAAAAAGATTACTAATACCAAATAATGGTAAAACAAGAGCAATTGCAACACCACTAAAGACAAACAGTAGAATTCCACCGATAATTAGAGCAAAGTTCAAATACTTGCGTACTGTTTCAGAAGGTATCTTAATTGAGAAGAAATAATAGGTCAAAGTTGGCACAATTGTCATACTCAGTACGAGTGCAGATATCAACGTAATTGTCTTTGTATAAGCCAGTGGTTTGAACAATTTCCCTTCCTGCGCTTCCAAAAAGAACACAGGAATAAAACTGATAATGGTTGTCAACATCGCTACAATAGTAGGAGTAGAAACTTCACTGACGGCTCGGTGGATTAAATCAACAAATGCTTTCCCTTTCGTAATGCCTTTGTTTTCCGGCTTTTCCATATGCTGAATGGTATTCTCCACAAAAACAACTCCTATATCTACCATCACTCCAACAGCAATTGCTATCCCGGAAAGAGCAACAATATTGGCATCAATATTCAATAGACGCATAATGATAAAGGTAGCAAGGACAGCAATCGGGAGTAAACTTGAAATGACAACAGAAGCACGTAAATTGACAATAATAATGATAATTACAATAATACTGATCAGAATTTCGTGGGTCAAATCACTTTCCAGCGTACCTATTGTTTCCTGAATTAATCCTGAACGGTCATAAAATGGCACAATAGTCAGTTTGGAAATAGTTCCGTCTGCAAGCGTTTTTTGTGGCAGTCCGGTTTCAAGTTCTTTAATCTTTTCTTTTACATTGTCAATAACGTGCAGTGGATTTGAGCCGTATCGAGCAACTACCACACCACCTACAACTTCAACTCCTTCTTTATCCAATCCGCCACGACGGGTTGCAGGTCCTAAGTTCACAAATGCAACGTCTTTAATTTTTACAGGAACTCCATCTCGTACGGTTACGACTGCTTCTTCCAGGTCTGAAACATTCTTAACATATCCGAGACCGCGAACCAAGTATTCCACCTTATTGATTTCAATAGTTTCAGCACCGATATCAATATTGCTTTTTTGTACTGCATTCATTACGTCCATAATTGTTACGTTAAATGCACGCATAGCATTAGGATTGATTTCGACCTGATATTCTTTTATAAAACCACCAATCGAAGCTACTTCTGAAACTCCTTCGGCTGATGACAGTGAATATCGGACATAAAAATCTTGAATACTTCGAAGTTCGTCAGGATCCCAACCTCCGGTTGGTTTCCCGGTTTCGGGGTTTCTGCCTTCAAGCGTGTACCAGTAGATCTGTCCTAATGAAGTAGCATCAGGGCCGAGGCTTGGTTGAACTCCATCAGGAAGTGTTCCCGAAGGTAGGGAATTTAGTTTTTCCAATATTCGTGAACGGCTCCAATAAAACTCAACATCTTCTTCAAAAATGATGTAAATGAAAGACATCCCAAACATAGAGGTGCTACGTATGGTTTTAACTCCGGGAATTCCGAGTAAGGACGTAGTTAGTGGATAAGTAATCTGTTCCTGAATATCTTTTGGAGAACGGCCCATCCATTCCGTGGCTATAATTTGCTGATTATCGCCGATATCAGGAATAGCATCAACAGGTATGGGGTCTCGTGGCAGTAATGAACCTTTCCAGTTGAATGGAGCTGTGGAAATGCCCCACATGATTACTGCCAATAGAAATAATATGGTGATAACCTTGTTATCAAGAAAATATCTGATTATTTTATTAAGCATAATTTGATTATTTGATCTGTGAACATAGTTTTATCGATAAATGGAGGCACAAATAAACACACCAAATGAAGTGGCAAATTTATACACACCTAAAATGTTCTGTCATTAACCGGCATAACCGATTAATGACTATCAAATAATCAAATACGGAAAGTGCAGACGAAAGTATTAATACTCACGTCTTTCAAGAAAAGTCCATCCGAGGGGAAGGCATCAGTTAGGATAGAGGTGTTTTTATTTTGTTCAAATTGCTTGAAGAAACTTTCAATGGCAACCCAAAGAATTCCAAAAGTGTGAACAGGAGCGTTTAAATTAACTTGATTTATCTCACTTTTAAAAGCATCAGTTTCAAACTTTATAGATTGTGTGTCACAGCAATTATCATTAATATCGCTAACACAGTTTTTGTGGGCAGAATTACTGTTTGGATGTTCGGTTGGACAGCAATCATGATCGTTCATATGAGTTGACTTTTCACCACAGCAATTATCACTATCATTGTTTTCAAGCAGGTTTAATGAATAAAGATGCCCCCCGCAATAGTGCATAACAAGAACTGGCTGTACAGCTACAACCGTCATTACTACCAACAATAATATAGAGAGAATTCTTTTCATTGATTTTTTGTATCCAACATGCTTTAAACAAAAGCTATTGATAAAAGTTCTGCAAAATTAGTTGTTTTTTTTCTGACTTCGACATAAAATTTGTTAATTTTACATATTTGCCTGTTCTACGTATGCGATGACATGTTTTTCATTTGATTTTGGGTGACCCAGCCACTTTTTTTGTACTTTTACATCATGTTTGTACGTGAAAAGGTTAATAAAAGTGGAATTGTGAGCGTTCAGGTCATTGCGAAGATCAATGGTCAATCAAGATTGTTGAAGACCATTGGAAGTTCACGAGATAAACTGGTTATATCAGAACTGGTTCGTAAAGGTCAGGAATATATAGATTCATATGCAGACCAGCAAACATTGGGTTTCTCTGAAGATCACCAAAGTGTAAGATCTGTTTTCGAGAGTATCAGTTCACACACTGAGGTTGGCACAGCAATGTTACTTGGTAAGATTTTCGATGAAGTTGGTTTTGATGCTATACCTCAAGAAATCTTTCGTCAGTTGGTTATGTCTCGTTTGAGACATCCGGTGAGCAAGTTACGTACAAGTGACTACCTGGACAAATACCACGAATTAGTGTATCCTGTACAGCAAATTTATCGCTATATGGACAAGTTTCACACATCACAAAAGGAACTTGTTCAACAAATAAGCTACACGCATTAATTCGTATCTTCTATCTTCTTTGACAATTTTTTCATAGTCAAATTTGAAAATTTTTGAAAATAATTCGTTTCCTCCTGTTTCGTACTTTTTTCTGATCTGAATATCTCTCGGTTTTGTCTTATTACCAGCATTAAGTTTTGCTTCAATGAAGTAAAGAACTTTGTCGGTCTTAATAATTATATCCGGTTCAGAGCCCCTCGTTATTGTTTCGCCAAACTCTATTCGAGCCTTGTTCAGTAATGTCCAAGCTGAATTTTCACTTGGTGAATATGACCATAGAATCAATTCAGACTCATTTATTTCTATACCGGATAATTGCGAAAGAAAATTTGAAAGTATTTTTTGTTTATCAAGAAACCTAAAAACATTCCACGTCAATGCATCTTCACTGTTATCCCTTGAAATACGACTTTCTCTCTTAACTTTTTTTATTTCATTAAAATGTTGCTCATCTTGAATGTCAGTCCATAACAGGTTTTCCTTTTCTGTTTCATATTCAAAGGTTGAAGGAGAGATGTAAATTTTATGTTCGTGGCAAAAGAATATTTCTTCACGTTTAAAAGTTTTTCTTTGTCGATGAACTTTTTTAGAACAGCCCTTAACCGGACATTCAACCTTCTCCCCATCAATCTTGATTTCACTTTTTAAGTCATTTAATCCATACATAGTTAAATCCTTTAGAGGTTAGTTATTTATTGTTTGTAATTTCATGCTAATAGTATTGCAAATGTACAAATAGGAATTTGTTTAAACACGTCATTTCGTAAAAAAGCAATGTTAACCACTCACCTTTTACAAATTGACTCATTTCTTTCCTCACCTTTGCATCAAAAACTATGATTACAGATTACTACCAGTTATTCGGTCTTAAAAGATTCGAAGCTTTCCTGTTGACAGACCAACAGATTTTTGAACGTTTGAGTGAAACAGTGGAGATGGGTTATTCGATTGATGACATCGTCTCTCGATTTGAAACCGGAATATACATCCTTTCCAATGACTACATCAAGTCAAGGTATGATTACATATTGAAGTATGGTTGGTGGACGATTCTCACCAATCCTTTTAAGTTAATGTACGTTCTTTGGATTATTGGAATTGTTCGAATCAGGTCTATGAGAAGGTTGGGGGAGGAATAAAAAACAATGGGTAACTTCACAGCCACCCATTGCACATTTTAACCTAAACCTTAACTATGAAAAATGTGTGCTTTAGGAGCACACACTACAAAGGTAGTCAAATTTTGACTTTGGGCAAAATATTGTGAATTGAGAGTATTTGTATAACTTTGCAACTACATGGAAAGGTTGTTTTCCCAATCAAAAGACGGGTTTTTTATCGGGCGTTGCCCATGCTGAAAATACCTGCCAAAAGTGTTAAGATTTGTTAGGTGGACAATTGGTGGACAAAATGTTTCGTTATAAACCTTTAAACATCAATAAATCAGCAACATATAAAAATAAATAGTAGCCCCGCCGGGAATCGAACCCGAATTTAAAGTTTAGGAAACTTCCGTTCTATCCATTGAACTACAGGGCCGGATGGTTTTTGAAACGAAATGCAAAAGTAGTGTTTTTATGGGAAAATCCAAAAATAATTTTTTTGTTGTTTGGGATGGTAAGACTCCGGGCATTTATGATAGCTGGGAGAAATGCAAGCAGCAAATTCATGGTTATGCCGGCGCAAAGTATAAGGGCTTTGAATCGCATCAGGAGGCTGTAGAGGCTTATAACTCGCCGTATTGGGACTTTGTCGGGAAGAGTCCGGCACATAAAAGTACCAGTTCGCCGGATAAGACAGTGCTGATTGCCCGGGTCGGGATGCCCGAGATGGAGAGTATTTCGGTTGATGCAGCGTGTAGTGGCAACCCGGGTTTGATGGAATACAGAGGCGTTTATACACGTACCGGGCAGGAGATTTTTCGTAAGGGCCCGTTTAAGCAAGGTACCAATAATGTGGGTGAGTTTCTGGCTTTGGTACATGGGTTGGCTGTGTTGAAGCAGCAAAACTCTTTGTTACCTATTTATACCGATAGCGTGAATGCAATGGCATGGGTGAAAGCCGGTAAGGCAAAGACCAGGCTGGAGCCCAGGCCCGAAAATGCCGTACTCTTCGATTTGATTGCCCGGGCCGAAAAATGGCTGGCCGACAATCGATATTCCACCCGGATTATGAAGTGGCAAACGGAGGCCTGGGGTGAGATCCCTGCCGATTTTGGCCGTAAATAACCGCTTACAGCGGATGATGGGTCAGATCTTGTCGCGGCGTTGTGTTATTTTTTTCCAGTAATATTTGAATGGATTGTTGTATTTTTCCAACTTCCAGGGCCTGCTGCTATGCGGTTTATGGATCACCGGGATGTCCATTGCCAGGTAATTCGTAAATCCTTGTGCGATGGATTGGCGGGAAATAAATACATCATACCAGTTTTTTTCGGGATTTAAGGCATTGAAATCATAGCTCTTCAATAACTCCAGATGGAGTAAGGTACAACAGAAGCTTAGCCTTTTCAACGTTGCCTGGGTCGATTTCTTATAATGCCGGGCGTACAGATAAGGGAAGTTGACGGTACCGTCGGTGTGAGTCGTTACCGCTGCAATCATCCCTGGGTTTTCAAGCGAATTATTTAGCCTCATCAGCTCCGACAGCGTGTTTTTTTGGATTAATACATCCGATTCGATGATTAATAACGGGCAATTGTTGCTTATAGCCTGTTGTTGCGCATGCTGTAAAACCAACAAGTAGTTCGGAGACGGGTGATTGGTCAAATCCTGTAAATGAATTAATTTAAATCCCTTTTCTTCGGAAGCTGCTTTCAATTGTTGCCGGGTTTCGTAACTGCTGAAATCATCGTAAACCGTATAGCTGAAATCGGAGGTGTCCGAGTTCATAATATGTTCGATTGTTTCAAGTGCAGTATCGATAGAGTCCTTTACCGGGGTGATTATGTGTAGTTTGGCCATTTTATGTTCTGTTTTTTAGTAGAAGTTGTGGTTTGTAGACAACTACAATCAATATATATAGTAACAACAGGAATACTTTCCTAATTAGAGGTATGGATTTATTCTTTCCGATTATTTCATTAAAATGTTCCGTTGTTTTTATTATTTCACCGAAGGTGAACCCTTTGACCATCATTTTACGTTGCAGCCGGTTGATCCCTTGTATTTCGAGTACTGCTTGTTCGGTGGGTGATAAGGGAATCACACTGAGGGGAAGCTCCTGCGAATGGTTTTGAAAAACCTGAATTAAATTCCGGTAATATGCTCTGTCAGCATTTCCTCTGGAAAAGTGCTCTATGTCGATATTATACATTACATAGTTCTGAAATCCTGCTGCTGCCGAACGAATGCAGCAATCGAAATCGTAGCCGTGAAATCCTTTCAGGGTGGTGTCGAAACAGATCTGCTCCATGACGGTCCGGTTCATACAAAGCATCACTCCGTCGAGCATTACCACCTTTGCGCGCTTTCCGGTAAAACCGGAGGGTCTGTGCTTTATTTTTTTTTGTTTGCCGTTTTTACCGGATTGTATCAGATGTATGTAGGGCAGGCTGACGGTCCACGACGAAGGTACTCTCACCAGAGCGTCGCGTCCGCCGATTCCTGTAATGCCGGTTCCCGGAACAGAGAGATGTTCTTTTAATAACTCGCCCCAGCCGGGCGTGTGAAAATGGATATCGTCGTGTAAAAATGCCAGGTATTTTCCGCCCGATTGTGCATAGCCAAGTTGATAAGCTTCAAATATTGAGTACTGTTTCCGGGAATTGTCGATCACGATCAGCTCGTAATCGCATCCAACGGTTTCTTTTAAATTGCTGATCAGCGAATCAGAGAGCCGATCGGAGCGGGAGCAAAAAATCAGTGATAACTCGGCCTGCATGTTAGGTTCGGTTGAAAAAGCGCGACAGATACGGGATATTCCGGATAGGAAAATCTCTTTTTATCACGATGAATACAAAAATGATCAACAAAACCGTTTTTAAGGCGATCGTAAGAAATAAATACGGCGTTTTGATCAGTAAACTAACTCCAAACAATGTTAATGCCAGTAGGCTGTAAAACCCGATCTTTTTCAGGTCGTATGCAACCGGCATATACTTCTGTCCCAGAACATAGGAAATCACCATCATGACGAGGTAACAGGCAAACGAAGCCCATGCCGATGCCATGTAGCTGAAAACGGGCACGAATACGATGTTGATTGCGAGCGTTATCAGTGTTCCGACGATAGAGATCCAGGCGCCATAATGGGTTTTATCGGTCAATTTATACCATAGCGAAAGATTAAAAAATACGCCCTGGAAAATATAAGACAACAGTACGACCGGTATCACCCGCAACCCTACCCGGTAATCGCTGCGTATAAGGTATTGAATGATATCGAGGTAAAATACCATACCCAGGAAGATGAGCCACGAAAAGATGATGAAAAACGTCATGGCATCGGCATAGGCCTCTTTGCTGTTTTTATCCTTATGTTGTGCGAAAATAAATGGTTCGTAAGCATACCGGAAGGCCTGCGTAAACATCATCATAACCATCGAAATTTTAAAACATGCCGAATAGATGCCCAGTTCGGAAATGGCCAGCGCTTTGTCGGCCATTAAATAAGGGAATATTATCTTGTCGAGGGTTTGGTTCATAATACCGGCAATTCCCAGGATCATGAGCGGTAGCGAGTATTTCAGAATTTGCCGTAACAAGGCGCCGTCGAAGCCGAATTTTGCTTTCCTGATTTCCGGAATCAATGCTAATGTGACTACTACGGTTTGAATTACATTAGCTACCAATACGTACCCGACTCCATAGTCGGGTTTGTAGAACCAATCGATGAGTCCGGGTGTTTTGGCATAGATCCACGGGCATATAACCAGAAAAAAGATATTGAAGAAAATATTGGTGATGATCATCAGCAATTTCAGCGCAGCAAACTTAATTGGCCGGCTACTGAACCGGAGCCAGGCAAAGGGTATTGACCCGAAAGCGTCCATGGCAATTACAGCGCCCAGCATGGCGATGTATTCGGGATGTTGTTCGTAGCCCAATACCTGTGCTATGGGCGACGCAAATACATAGGTGGCTACGCCGAAAAGAAGCGACGTGGTCCCGATCGAAATCAAGGTGTTGCCGTAAACCTTCCCGGCTTGTTCTTTATTTTTATTGGCAAATCGAAAAAAGCCGGTCTCCATACCATAGGTCAGAATCACCAGCAATAGCGCCGACCACGCGTAGAGGTTAGCCACCTGTCCGTATTCGGCCGATTCGGTCAATACATAGGTGTACATAGGCACCAGCAGCCAGTTCAGGAACTTGCCCAGAATACTACTTACCCCGTATATTGCTGTGTCTTTAGCCAGACTCTGCATTTTCTTTTCGGCCATGGAATCAGGGTATGAGATTAAACAAATCCTTTTTGTTTTTTCAGATGTTCATAGGCCTCGTTTACAGCCCTGAATTTATCGGTAGCCGATTTCTTAATGTCATCGCCCAGGTTCTGAACTTTATCGGGATGGTACTTCATGGCCATGCGCCGGTAAGCTTTCTTTATTTCGTCGTTGGTAGCCGTCGGCTCTATTTCGAGAGCTTTAAAAGCCCAGTTTTGGTCCACATTCTTTACAAACGGCGCCTTCAACGATTCGAAATCGGCTTGCGTTAAATTGAACACCACCGAAATACGCTGTATCATGTTGAGTTCGGCAGTATTTACTTCGCCATCGGCATACGCAATATCAAACAGCAAACGAATTAATTGCAATTTCGAAGAATAATTCATGTATTGATTGATTTGCCGCGCCACTTCCATCTCGTTAATCGGTTGCTCGAGCAGTTTTTTCAGCAGCTGTAAAGCTTCGAGTGCTCCCTGTTCACCGAAATTGGCAACTAAAAACTTTTTAACGACAGCCAGTTCTGCTTTTTGCGCAGTGCCATCGGCTTTCATGATGCATGCTATCATTACCAGTAAACTGGCTTTGAAGTCCTGTTCGCTGGTGCGCCGGGAGTTGGTATAACTACGTGCGGTTGTTTGCGGGGTTTCCTGGCCGCCTAAAAACGACCCCAGTGCAAAGCCTATTATCGCACCTATCGGTCCGCCGAATGCCCAGCCTAAGCCGCCGCCTATCCATTTTGCAAAATTTCCCATACTTACATTATTGAATTGTCATTTCTCCACAAATACTTTTCGAAATCCACTTTTTCACTTCTGATGTCGATTCATATTCCCCTAACAGGTACATTAATTTGGTAACCAGAGCTTCGGTGGTAATATCGTGTGCGCCGATAACTCCGGCACTCATGAGGTTCAAACTGGTTTCGTACCGGCCCATTTCAACACTACCTGTACTGCACTGGGTTTTGTTTACCACGATAATATCCCGGTCGACAGCCGCTTTCAACACATCGAATAGCCATTGATGCCGCGGCGCATTCCCGGCGCCGAAACTCTCGAGCACCACCGCACGTAAGCCTTCGGTATTCAATAGCGAACGAACCAGGTTTTCCGAAATGCCCGGGAACAGCTTCAATACCGCGATATTAGGATTTGTATTCAACCGTAACCGGAGCCGGCTCCCCGGATCGGGATAGTGAATGTACGACCGGAAGTATTTAATATGTACGCCGGCCTTGGCCAGCGGCGGATAATTGTAGGAATTGAAAGCATTAAAATGTTCCGCATTTTTTTTCGTTGTGCGATTGCCCCGGAACAAGGTATCTTCAAAAAAGATGCACACTTCAGGTACGATAGGATGACCATTCTCTTTAGCCGCTGCAATCTCAATAGCCGACAATAAATTTTCCTTTCCATCGGAACGCATGGTACCGATAGGCAGTTGTGCGCCGGTAAAAATAACCGGCTTGCCCAGGTTCTCGAGCATAAAACTAAGCGCCGATGCCGAGTAAGCCATCGTGTCGGTGCCGTGTAAAATCACGAATCCATCGAATTTTGCGTAATTCTCGGCAATACATAGGGCCATTTTCTCCCAGGTCACGGGATGCACATCGGAGGAATCGATAAGAGGCAAAAAAGGAATACTTTCCACCCTGATGCCAATTTGCCGAAGTTCGGGCAACAATTCCTGCAATCGTTCGAAATCGATCGGCCGCAGCGCCCCGGTCCGGGGGTCTTCCGACATCGAAATCGTTCCTCCGGTAAATATCAGCAGGACTGCACTTTGTTTTTCCACTCCTTGTAAATTTTGTTATTTAACATGCAAAGATAAGGCAAAATATAGTTATAATGGTTATTTTTGCCCACCAAAATTAATTATTGATGAATAGAATTTTCAGTATATTTCTTGTGTTTTTCTCAGGCATTGTCCTGGTTTACGCAGCCGATGGAGTGAAAGATTCGGTACTGCTTGACGAACAGGTAGTTACCGGTACGCGGATGGAGACAAATCGGGCAGGAGTGCCTTTTTCGGTATCGGGCATGACTACTGCCGACATCAGCCGAAGCGGACAGTATAATGTGCTCACTTCGCTTGCGGCGCATGTACCGGGCTTTTTTGTTACCGAACGCAATGTGCTGGGCTTCGGAGTAGCGGTTGGAGGCTCAGGAGCGATCAATATCCGGGGCGTGGGAAGCACTCCTAATACCCAGGTGCTGGTGCTTATCGACGGACATCCCCAGTACCAGGGCATTTTCGGACATCCGTTGGGCGATGCCTATGTTTCGTCGGATGTTCAGAAAGTGGAGGTGATCCGCGGTCCGGCTTCGGTGCTTTACGGGTCGAATGCGATGGCGGGTGTGGTGAATATTATCACCAAAAAGGCAGCAAAAGAAGGAATAAGCGGCGATGCAATGGCAGCCTACGGTTCGTATAACACTCAAAAATATGCGTTTACGACCGGTTACCGCTCTAACAAGTTTCATAGTTTTATTGCGCTTAACCATGGCCGTACCGATGGTATACGTGCCAATACCGATTTCCGTATTTCGAACGGATATGCCAAAGCAGGCTACGATTTTAACCTTCACTGGAAAGCGGTTGCCGATATCAGCCTTGCCGATTATATTGCCAACGATAATGGTCCGGTATTTAGTCCGGCGCCGTTTCATATCGATATTTTACGGGGTAAAACCGCACTGTCGATCGACAACCGTTACGAGACCACCGAGGGTTCGGTCAAACTGTATCATAATTTTGGACACCACGACCTTTCGGATGGCTGGATCTCGGACGATACGAATACGGGGCTGATGGCGTACCAGACTTTCAGGTTGGGCGGCCACAGCCAACTGACCGGCGGAGTGGAAGCAAAACAGTACGGCGGTACCGGGAATAAAGGCGCTTCGGCCAATGAGCTTAAAACGGTAAATGAACTGGCGGCCTATGCATTGTATCAGCAGAAGTTTCTCCAACGCTTTACCGCCACCGGAGGATTGCGCCTCGAACACCATTCGATGTTTGGTTCCGAGTGGGTTCCGATGGCGGGTTTGTCATCACGCCTGAGTGCGGGGACCGATCTTCGTTTGTCGGTTTCGAAAGGGTTTCGAAGCCCTACTGTTATGGAGTTGTTCACCTATGCACCCAACCCCGGTTTACAACCCGAGCGGATGATGAATTACGAAATAAGTTGGTTGCAATCGTTTTTCAACCAGAGGCTTACTACCGAACTTACAGCCTTTTTGTCGGATGGCGACAACCTGATTCAAGTGGTGGGGGTCGGTCAGGCAGCTAAGCGTCAGAATGTAGGAAAGTTCCGGAACCAGGGAGTCGAGTTTTCGGCCCGCTACCGCGTTACCGGCAATCTGGCGCTGATTGCCAATTACAGCTTCCTCGATTCGGACCGCATTTTACTGGCGGCGCCGCTGCATCAGGCCAATCTTACGGCCAATTATCAGTATAACCGATTCAATCTGAATGTTTCGGCACAGCAGGTAAGCGGACTGTATACTGCAGTAAACCAGCCAATCGCCGAGAGTTATACCTTGATAAACGCCCGCTTGTCGGTAGCAGTTCACCGGCATGCCGAAGTGTTTGTGTCGGGGCACAATCTTCTCGATCAGGAATATCAGATTAACAACGGCTATCCCATGCCCGGCATCAATATGCATGGAGGGATCAAACTAACTTTCTAGGCCAGTGGACGCAACGAGGATTTTTCTAGTAGGGTATATGGGGTCGGGTAAGTCGGCTATGGGCCGGCTGCTGGCCAACCGGCTCGGTTACTGTTTTATTGACCTGGATCAGTATATAGAAGGGAAATTCCATAAAACGATTGCCCAACTTTTCCGGGACGAAGGCGAAGCCGCATTCCGCGAAAAGGAAAGAGCCTGTTTGCGAGAGGTGGGAGAGTTTGAAAAAACAGTGATCGCCACCGGGGGCGGGGCCCCTTGCTTTTTCGACAGTATGGACTACATGAACCGGCAGGGTGTTACTGTTTACCTGAAGTTAAGGCCCGGGCAACTGGTGGAGCGACTGCTGAAGGGAAAGGCAGGAGTGCGTCCGCTCATTCATGGTAAAACCCCCGATGAGTTACTCGTATATATCGAAACGATGCTGGCGCACCGGAGCGGATTTTACGAGAAGGCACAGCGTGTCATCGAGGGAAACGATCGGGAAATCATCGATCGGATCAACGCATTGTGATAGTCTGAACCCGCAATTATTTAGTATATGAAGTCATTTGTTCACTTACACGTTCACTCCTATTATTCCATCCTCGATGGGATGTCGACCATACCGGGCCTTATCGAAAAGGCATTGGCCAATAATATGAATGCTATTGCGCTCACCGATCATGGAAATATGTTCGGTGTAAAGGAGTTTTATAATTACGCCAAAAAGAAAAATGCGGCCCATTTTTCCGAGATTAAATCGGTGGAAAAACAGTTGAAACAACCCGATTTGAACGAAGAGCAACGAGCTCTGCTGAACGGGCAGCTTCAGGCAGCCAAATCGAAGCTGTTCAAGCCGATTTTGGGTTGTGAGGCCTATGTAGCCCGCCGCAGCCGGTTTTCCAAAGATAAGGATAATCCGGGCGATCGGAGCGGGTATCACCTGGTATTGCTGGCGAAGAACAAAAAAGGTTACCAGAATTTATGCAAGCTGGTTTCGTTGGGGTGGATGGAAGGATTTTACTATCGTCCGCGTATCGACCACGAAATCCTCGAGAAATACAGTGAAGGGATTATTGCCTCTTCGGCCTGTCTGGGCGGTGAAATTCACAAAAAAGTGGAATCGGGCAATCTCGAAGAGGCCGAGCAGTCGGTGCTATGGTACAAAAGGGTATTTGGCGATGATTTTTATATCGAACTTCAGTTGCATAAAACCGACAAGCCCAATGCCGACTACGAAGTGTACGAAAAACAGAAGCGTCAGAACGAAGAGTTGATAGCCCTGGCCCGTAAGACGAATACCAAGTTGCTGGTTACCAACGATGTGCATTTTATCGACGAAGATCATGGCGAGGCGCACGAACGCTTGATATGCCTGAGCACCGGGAAAGATCTCGACGATCCTTCGCGGATGCGGTATTCGAAACAGGAATACCTGAAAACGCCCGACCAAATGTGGGAGATTTTTGCCGATTTGCCGGAAGCGCTTGAGAATACGCTGGAGGTAGCCGGTAAAGTGGAGTTTTACGATATCGACTCGGCTCCGATGATGCCGGTTTTTCCCATCCCGGAAGAATTTGGAACCGAAGAGAGCTATGGCAGCAGGTATACCGAGGAGATGTTGCGCGAGGAGTTTGGTGACGGCTTCGATCGGCTGGGCAGTTACGAAAAGGTGCTGCGGGTAAAACTGGAAGCCGATTACCTGAAGGAGCTGACCATGCAGGGTGCCAAACAACGCTATGGTGAAGTGCTCGATGACGAAACATCGGAACGCATCGAGTTCGAGCTCAACGTAATGAAAACCATGGGTTTCCCGGGTTACTTCCTTATTGTACAGGATTTTATACGGGCCGCCCGCGATATGGGCGTTTCGGTAGGACCGGGCCGTGGTTCGGCTGCCGGTTCGGTGGTAGCCTATTGCTTGCGAATAACCGATATCGACCCGCTTAAATACGACCTGCTGTTCGAGCGTTTTCTCAATCCCGACCGGATCTCGATGCCCGATATCGATATCGATTTCGACGATGACGGGCGCGGACAGGTGCTGCGCTGGGTGACCGAAAAGTATGGAAAAGAAAAGGTGGCACATATTATTACCTATGGCACGATGGCCACCAAATCGTCGATCAAAGACGTTGCCCGGGTACAGAAACTCCCCCTTTCCGAAGCCGATCGCTTAACCAAGCTTATCCCCGACAAGTTTCCCGAAGATGCCAGCGGAAAGGCGCCTAAAGTGAATATAGCCAACTGCCTGAAGTATGTGCCCGAACTACAGGCCGCCCGGAATTCGTACGACCAGAACCTGGCTAATACCCTGCGCTATGCCGAAATGCTGGAAGGTACGGTGCGCCAGACGGGCGTACATGCCTGTGGAGTGATTATCGGCGCCGACGATCTCACCAATCATGTTCCGCTGAGTACAGCTGTCGATAAAGAAACCAACGAAGAAATGCTGGTGACCCAGTACGAAGGGTCGTTGATCGAAGAAATCGGGTTGATCAAAATGGACTTCCTGGGGCTAAAAACCCTTTCCATTATAAAGGAAGCGCTATCGAACGTCAAAAAGTCGAAAGGAGTCGAAATAGATATCGATGCGATTCCAATCGATGATGCAAAAACCTATGAACTGTTCAGTAAAGGACTTACTGTAGGTACCTTTCAGTTTGAGTCGAACGGGATGCAGAAATACCTGAAGGAATTGCAGCCTACTCAATTCGAAGACCTTATTGCGATGAACGCCTTGTACCGGCCGGGACCTATGCAGTACATCCCTCAGTTTGTGAATCGGAAACACGGCCGGGAGGCCATCGAGTATCCGTTTCCCATCATGGAAAATCGTTTGAAAGATACCTACGGAATCACGGTTTATCAGGAGCAGGTCATGCTTTTGAGCCGCGACCTTGCCGGTTTTACCCGTGGACAGAGCGACGAGTTGCGTAAAGCCATGGGTAAAAAGCTGATCGATAAAATGGCTGCCTTGAAGGTGAAGTTCATGGAGGGTTGTAAAAAGAATGGATACGGCCCGGTGGATAAAATCGAAAAAATCTGGGCCGACTGGGCCGAGTTTGCTAAATATGCGTTCAATAAATCGCATGCTACCTGTTATTCGTGGATTGCCTACCAGACGGCGTATCTGAAAGCGCATTATCCGGCCGAGTTTATGGCTGCCAACTTAACGCGAAATAAAGACGATATCGGGGAGGTGAGCAAATTCATGGACGAGTGTAAGAATCTCGGAATGAATGTGCTGGGTCCCGATGTAAACGAGAGCGACCTGAACTTTACGGTGAATGCCGACGGTAATATCCGGTTTGGACTGGGGGGCATAAAAGGAGTAGGCGAGGGAGCGGTGCTGGCAATTGTGGAGGAGCGGAAACGCAATGGGAAATTCAAAAACATGTTCGATTTTGTGGAGCGGGTCAACCTGAACGCCTGCAACAAAAAGACCGTGGAAAGTCTGGTGCTGGCCGGAGCTTTTGATAATTTCGGCGATATACGGCGTGAGCAGTTCTTTGTCGAAAATTCGAAAGGCGAACCGGTGCTCGACAGTATTATCCGCTATGGGAATAAATACCAGATGGACAGCGCACAAAACCAGAACTCCCTTTTCGGAGGATTGGATACCGTTGAAATAGCAAAGCCTGAAATCCCATTCGCCCGCGATTGGTCGCCGCTTGAAAAACTGAACAAAGAGCGCGAATATATTGGTATGTACCTGTCGGCGCATCCCCTCGACGATTACGAATTTGAAATTAACTATATCTGTAATACCCGAACCACCGACCTGAAGGATTTACCTCCGCTGTATGGCAAAACGCTTCGAATAGGCGGAATGGTGACAGCCGTTCGGCACGGGACATCGAAGGCGGGAAATCCGTATGGTATCCTGACGCTTGAAGATTACGACGGAGCCTTCGAATTTGCGTTATTCGGGAACAATTATATCGACTTCAGCAAGTATATGCTGAAAGATTTGTACTTGCTCATTGTAGCCACGGTTCAGGAGCGCGGTCAGGATCGTAAATATTTCAAACCGGCCGAGGAAGGCGCCACTAAGGAATACGAACTCAAGATTCAGAAAATTGATATTCTTAACGATGTACGCGATAAACTGGTGAACGATCTTACCTTAACCATGCCGCTCGACCACCTGGATGAAGAATTCGTGACCGACATGACCGATATGGTGATGACCAGCAAAGGCAACGTGAATATTTACTTCAATGTGGTCGATAATCTGAATCAAAGTAAGATACGGCTTTTTGCCCGGCAATACAGGGTGAAAATCGACCGGCAGTTTTACCGGTTGTTGCGAAAATATAAAGACGACGGTAAGATCGATTTTCAGATTAACTGATTGATTGATAGAATCGATACGAATATATAATCATTCGATAGTAGAATATTTTTGTGACTGGAGAAAATCGTGTACCTTTGCAACGGTTTAGCTAATCAGAATTTAAAAAACTAAAAAATATAAGTTATGGCACTTGAATTTACAGACGAAAACATCAAAGGAATTATCGCGAGCGGAAAGCCGGTAGTAATCGATTTTTGGGCCGAATGGTGTGGTCCTTGCCGCATGGTAGGTCCGAGCATCGAAGAATTGTCGAAAGAGTACGAAGGACGTGTTGAAATCGGCAAGCTGAATGTCGACGACAATGTGGAAACTCCGGGTGAATATGGAATCCGTAATATCCCTACCATTTTATTCATTAAAGACGGTGTGGTGGTTGACAAACAAATTGGAGCCGCACCCAAATCGGTTTTGGAAGCAAAGGTACAGTCGCTTTTATAATTTCAGATAAAAATCGCGGACCAGTGCCGAAAACTGAGGCGAGTAAACTCCCCGCTTTTCGGTTTCAATGGTAAGTTCGCCGGTTTCTTCCGGAGAGTTTTCGCGGCCCAGTACCAGCAATACCCGCTTGGGAGCTGCGCCGGGTTTTGGAATTACAGTTAACGACCGTGAGCAAAACAGCTCCACGCTCTCCGCCAACTTCACACATTTTTCTTTATCGGTAACGGGAAGTATCAACACGATGCTTCCCGTTTTTTTCAGTGCGCCGGCTGCGAATACCAGTAATTCGGTTAAGGGCAGGGTGTCGTTGTGGCGGGCGGTGGTGCGGGCCGGTTGCGGGGTTTTGAGTGAGTGGGTGAAAAAAGGAGGATTGGACACGATCAAGTCATAGCCCGATTGATCGGGCCGGAAATGCCGGACCGGACTATGGACAGCCCGCAACCGGCTGCTCCAGGGCGATTGCCTGAAATTCAGTTCCGATTGCCGGTAAGCTCCCTCGTCGATGTCGACAGCCGTTACCAGCGCCTGCGGGCAACGTTGTGCCAGCATAAGAGCTACCAGTCCGCTTCCGCACCCCACATCGAGTATGTTGCTGCACGCGCTGTCGGCCGGTGCCCAGGCGCCTAGTAACACCCCGTCGGTGCCCACTTTCATGGCACATTGGTCGTGCCACACCGTAAACTGTTTGAATTGGAAATAGGGAGTTGGCATGGTTTATCTGCGGGTTCCCGAAGTTGACGAACCACCCGATCGCCCTGATTCGGAACGCGACGACGATCCGCTGCCGGAGCCCGGCGAAGAGTTGCCCTGGCGAATGGTTTCGGAACGCGATGGAGAACTGCTTTGCCCCGGGGAGGCATCGCGGGGGGAAGCCGGAGTATAGCGCGTGCCTTCGGGGACCGATCGCCGGTTTTCGGAATTGCCGGCCGGTATCGCTTCGCGCTGGCGATAGGTCGACTGAGAAGCAGGAGTACGCCCTCCGGAAGCATTGGTGCCCGATCGCCTTACCGGTTGAGCCGATCGGTAGTTCTCGCGCGGAACAACTACCCTGCCGCTCTCGATACGTTGCGGGTTGGTTACCGGCCTGGTACGGCCATTTACCGAAGCATCAATCGGAATAGCGCCTGCCGGGTAATCGGTGCGCATTTCCTGCAACCGGTCGTATTGCCGCGGCGAAAGCACCCTTTGCAGTTCCTGTTCCTTATGTTTAACCCGTTTCAATGCCTCGCTCCGTGAGTTCGATACCTGCCGTTCGCGGGCATGCCGCAGATTTATTTCGTACACTTCCTGCGCCTGTTCGGCAGTTAAACCCAGCTCCTGCCTCATTTTATTGGTCTGCATCGTCGCCTCCTGCTCGGGCGTACGGGGCGGGGCAACTGCATTTTCCTGAGGTTCGGCATGTAAAAAGCCAAGCTGGAAAACAACTACGAATATGAATAATCTAAGTTTCATCGAATCATCAGCAACCGGCAAATATATCAATCTTCGTGCCACAAAGAGTGAAAAACCCGGCTGGATTGTCTCCGGTTTATCCGATGCGGTTTTAAAATCGGCTCGTTTATTTATTAAATCCCCTGAGTTTAATGTTGGACAATACTTTCTTGGTATGTAGAGCAAAATCGCCGTTCAACATCCATCCGTAATATCCCGGATCATTTTTTAAAACATCTTCGACCCGCTGACCTTTGTATTTGCCGAAATTGAATACTTCCTCGCCTTTCGAATTGTAAACAAATTTGCCGGCAAAATCAACCACATCGTTCTGTGTGGTAAATTTAGCTAAAAACTCGATGTCGTTTTGCAGTTCGGGATACCGGTCGAGCTGAGCCTGAAGTACCTCGTAAGTGGCGATGGTGTCGGCCTGTGCATCGTGGGCCCCCTCCAGTTCCTTGTTGCAAAAAAACTTATAGGCAGCCGAAAGGGTTCGGGCCTCCATCTTGTGAAAAATAACCTGCACATCAACAAATTTACGTTTCATGAGGTCGATATCGACTTCGGCCCGGAGCAATTCTTCGGCAAGCATGGGAATGTCGAAACGGTTCGAATTGTATCCGGCCAGATCGCAACCTTCAATATCGCGGGCAATTTCTTTGGCCACCATCCTGAAAGTAGGAGCATTGGCCACATCGGCATCCGTAATTTTGTGAACAGCTGTAGCTTCGGCCGGAATCGGACGTTCGGGGTTGATAAGTAAACACTTGGTTTCTTCGCGTCCGTTGGGCGATACTTTATGGTAGGCTATCTGAACGATGCGGTCGGTCACGATGTTGGTCCCTGTGGTTTCCAGATCGAAAAATACAATGGGGTTTTTCAGATTTAATTTCATGTTATTTTTTTAAAAAAGCACGAGCAGAAAAATGACTGTTCATTTCTCTGCCCGCAAGTTATTATTTGTTGATTATTAATCGTTTAACAACATAGGCATCAACAGCATCAGTACATCTTCGTTTTCTTCGTTTTCGAACGGAAGAATAATACCGGCACGCGAAGGATCGGTAAGTTCCAGAATAACGTCGGAAGAGCTGATGGTATTAATGATTTCGATGAGGAAAGCCGATTTGAATCCGATTTTTATCGGGGTATCGGCATACTGGCAATTGACGGTTTCTTCGGCCGAAATCGAAAAATCGATGTCCTGAGCCGAAATGGTGATGCGGTTGTCGCGCATGTCGAGCTTAATCAGATTGCTTGCCTGATTCGAGAACACCGAAACACGTTTCAGTGCGTTGAGCAGGCTCACCCGATCCACAATTACCTTGTAAGGGTTTTCTTTCGGGATGACGCCATTGTAATTGGGATAACGACCTTCTACCTGGCGGCAGATCATCGTATAGTTCGACAATTTGAAATAGGCATTCTTCGCGTCGAACCGGACTTCAACATCTCCACTTTCCTTGGGAAGGATGTTTTTAAGCATGGTAGCCGGTTTTTTCGGAAGGATAAAACTGGTACGGTCTTCATCGTCGTTGAGTGTCACGGTAGTATGGCGGGTTTTGTAACGCACCAGCTTATGCGCATCGGTTGCCACCAGGGTAAGTCCGTCGTGAAAAATATCGAAATAAATACCGTTCATCACCGGGCGCAGCTCGTCGTCGGCCGTACAGAATATGGTTTTGGAAATGCCGGCAGCCAGCGTATCCACCGGGACCACCATCATGCGGGCATCCTCCTGCAGTTCGGGAAGACGCGGGTATTCGTCACCGTTCTGACCGATGAAATTATATTTACCATTGGCCGAAGTAATGACCATTGCCAGGTTGGAATCGTTGATCTCAAAATTCAGCGGTTGTTCGGAGAATTCGCGGAGAGTGTCGAGCAGTAAACGCGAAGCTACAGCCACCTTACCGCTGCCTTCCACATTTTCGACTACCATAGAGGTGATAAGGGTCGTTTCGGTGTCGGAAGCAGTCATGGTAAGTACATCGCCTTTCAGGTCCAACAAAAAATTGTCGAGGATGGGCAGCGAGTTTTTGCTGTTGATCACACGGCTGATGGCCTGTAAGTGACTCAATAATACCGTACTGGATGCTTTGAACTTCATATGGTTGTTGTTTAGCTGATTTTATTAATTTAGAACAGCAAATGTAATGATTTTTTTTAAATTTACAGAAATCGGCCCGATTTTTTACAGGCTTTTCAGAATCCGGCCGACTTCAGGTTTAATCCCGTTTTTTCGTCGATTCCCATCATAAGATTCATGTTCTGAACCGCTTGGCCCGATGCTCCTTTCAGTAAATTGTCGATCATTGAAATCACCAGCAGTTTATCGCCGTGCTTTTCGAGGTAAAGTATTCCTTTGTTGGTATTAACCACCTGTTTCAGATCGGGATTTTTAGGCACGATGAAGGTAAACGCGGCATCGTTGTAATAGCTGGTATATAGGGCTAACGCTTCGTCGAGTGTTCCGTCGAACCGGGTATAGGCTGTTACATAGATACCACGGGTGAAGTTGCCGCGTACCGGGATGAAGTTGATGGCTTTGTTCATTCCGGGCTGCAGTTGGCGAAGCGACTGGCCGATTTCCTGCAAATGCTGATGCTCGAAGGCTTTGTAGATGGAAATGTTGTTGTTTCGCCAGCTGAAGTGCGATGTCGGGCCGGGTTTTACACCGGCGCCGGTGGATCCGGTAATAGCGTTGACATGAACTTCGTCGGTTAGTAAACCGTTGGCAGCCAGCGGTAGCAATGCCAGCTGGATGGCGGTGGCAAAACATCCCGGGTTGGCAATGCGTCGGGCTTTCCGGATGGCGTCGCGGTTAAGCTCGGGTAAACCGTATACAAAATCGTGATCGGGACGTGCTTCGCGATAGTCGGTCGATAAATCGACGATCTTTACAGAAGCAGGTAGCTCGTTGGCATCCATGAATTTTTTACTGTCGCCGTGTGCCGAACACAAAAACAAGACATCCACTTTGTCGAGGGGCAAAGCGTCGGTAAATACCAGGTCGGTTTCTCCGGTAAGGCCGCTGTGTACCTCGTCGATGGGATTACCGGCATTACTGCTGCTGTTGATAAAGACAATATCGACCTGAGGATGGTGGATCAGGATCCGTAGTAACTCTCCGGCGGTATATCCGGCGCCGCCAATAACGCCCACTTTGATTTTATTCATATGCACTATCTCTGATATTCACTAATCCCTTATTTCAGCATTTCCGGCCTCAATCGTTTCGTTCGCTCCACCGCCTGCTCATGATTCCACTCTTCCACCTTTGCCTGATGTCCCGAAAGTAAAATAGCCGGGACCTTCCATCCCTTGTATTCGGCCGGACGGGTATACACCGGCGGAGCCAGTAAATTGTCCTGAAACGAATCCGACAGCGCCGAAGTTTCGTCACTCATCGCACCCGGCAGCAATCGCACGATAGCATCGGTCATCATCGCGGCTGGAATCTCTCCTCCCGTAAGTACCACATTTCCGATGCTTATTTCTTTGGTAATCAGGTGCTCCCTGATCCTGTGGTCAATGCCTTTATAATGCCCGCACAGGATCAGCAGGTTTCCGGCCATCGAATAGCGGTTGGCCATCGGCTGATCAAATACATCGCCGTCGGGTGAGGTGTAGATAATTTCGTCGTAACTCCGTTCGCTTTTCAATTGCGAAATGATGCGGTCGACCGGTTCGATCTGCAAGACCATCCCTGCTCCGAATCCATACGCATAATCATCGACCCTGCGGTGCTTGTCGGTCGAATAATCCCTGAGATTATGCACCACAATCTCCACCAGTCCTTTGTCCTGAGCGCGCTTCAGTATCGAATGGTTCAGCGGACTGTAAAGGAGTTCGGGTACTGCCGAAATAATATCAATTCGCATTTGCTTTCCTGATTAAAACACAAAGGTACGAAAAATAGAGGAAAACTCTATAAATTCGCGGCCAGCCATTTGCGGAGCTCTGCCGGAGTCCGGCCCCTGCGGCGCGCATAATCCTCCAGTTGCTCCTCGTCAATCTTACCAATGGCAAAGTACTTCGACTGCGGATGAGCAAAATACAAACCACATACCGATGCCGTAGGATACATGGCCCCGTTTTCGGTGAGCATAATGCCCGTTTCTTTGAATCGAAGCAGCGGGTCGAGCTCGAAAATAATCGACTGATCGGGGAGCGAAGGGTATCCTATGGCCGGACGGATGCCCTGGTAATGCACCTTAAACATCTCCTCGATACTGATGTCTTCGTCGGCTTTGTAGCCCCAGTATTCCTTGCGAACCTTGTAGTGCAGCCATTCGGCCGTAGCCTCGGCCAGCCGGTCGCAGAGCGTTTTGATGAGTATCGAGGTGTATAAATCGTCGTTGGCTTCGTAACCTGCGGCAAAATCTTCGCCTCCTGCCACCGTGTTGGCAAACACACCCACGTAATCGTCGACGGGGTGTACGAAATCCGACAAAGCGTAGCAATAGCCGTCGCGTGAAGGTTGTTGCTGACGGAGGGTGGGTATCCGGACTATGCCCTCATCTCCGTGAATAACGATGTCGTCGTCGTCCGAATGAGCTTTGTAAAACCCGAACGAAACATTCAGGGAGATAATATTTTCGTCGCGAAACCTGCGCAACAGTTCCTGCGCATCCTTGTAGAGTTTTACAGCCTCTTCGGCTTCTTCACGTTCGGCCGGCGAAAAACGCTGCATCCAGCTGGTTTGGCACGAAGCACAATCGCATACGGCTTCGATGCCGTCGTACTTGCCCGAAAGATTCCAGGCCCTGAAAAAAAACGACCAATGGATAAAGGGTGCTATTTCGGTTACCGCGACACCCACGATCCGATGGGCTCCCGGTTGGTTGGGGATGTAAATCATATGTTTTTTATTTTCACGCCATCATGACCAAACTCACCGACATTACCGCCATGCCGGCAATAAGTCCGTAAATGGCAACGTGGTGTTCGCCATATTCTTCGGCGGTGGGCAACAGCTCATCGAGCGAAATATAAACCATGATTCCGGCCACCGCGGCAAATACAAAGCCGAAAGTAGCATCGCCAAAGAAATGCATCAATAAGAAATAACCAACAAGGGCACCGATTGGTTCGGCCAGTCCCGATAAAAAGGATAGAATAAAGGCTTTTTTCTTGCTTTTTGAAGCATAATAGATGGGAACAGAAATGGCCAGTCCTTCGGGAACGTTGTGGATGGCGATGGCTACGGCGATGCTAATCCCCAGGGTGGGGTTTTCCATAGCAGCCAAAAAAGTAGCCAATCCTTCGGGGAAGTTGTGAATGCCGATGGCCAGCGCCGAAAAGAGTCCCAGCCGCATCAATTTGGTTTTCCCCTGTTGGCTGCCGGCATCGTAATCCTTTGTTTTATTTATTTCGTGCGGGTTTTCGCCCGAGGGGATTAATTTATCAATAATGCCGATTACTGCGATACCGGTGAAAAAACCGGCGATGGTCATCCAGTAACCCGGGGTTGCTCCATATTCGTGCGTCAGCGAATCCTTGGCTTTTACAAAAATCTCTACCAGCGATACGTAAATCATCACTCCGGCCGAAAAACCGAGCGATGCCGCCAGGAATTTGGGATTGAATTTTTTGTGCAGCAACCCGATAATACTCCCGATCCCCGTGGCAAGTCCAGCGAACAGGGTCAGTCCGAATGCAAAAAGCAGATTATCAGTTTCCATACTATGTGTACAAAAAAATTTCCCGCAAAGTTAAACTAAAAATTTGAAAAAAAACGAAGCAGGTGAACAAGTCGCCTGCTTCGAATGTGAAATCAACAATCAACCTTGAAGTTAGAGACTATCTCCAAAATCCTCTTTAAATTTAGCAACCAGCTGTTGCGGCCAGTCGTTTACCGGTGCGAGTTTACCCATGAAGAAACGCAGTACGGGAGGTTCGTAGATGAATTTTAGTCCACCTATCAGATTACGGTTTTCGTACAGCCAGGTAAGCCGGTCTTCCACATATTTAATTTGCGATAAGGTGAATACGCGGCGAGGTACCGCCAGGCGCAGCAATTCCATATCGGCATACGTTTCGTTGCCGTATTCGTCGCGCTGGTTCGATATCGACCCGCGTTCCATCCCTCTGATTCCCGATATCAGGAACAAGGCGGCAGCCAGCGCACCGGCCGGATACTGGGTTTGAGGAATATGAGCGCAAATCTGCATGGCGTCGACGTGAGCTCCGAGCACTCCGGCGGGTTTGATCACCGGAATTCCCTTTTTGTCGAGCGAATCGACCAGGTATTTGATAAAAGTAGGGCTCTGGCTGATCACGGTTTCGTCCAGTGTTTCGTACAAACCTACCGCCATGGCTTCGATTTCACGAACCGACATCCCGCCGTAGGTAAGAAATCCTTCGTACAAGGGAACCAAAGCTTCCATTTCCTTGAAAATTTCCAGGCTGTCGGTTGCAATGCCGCCTCCGCGCGACGAACTCAGCTTGCGGGCCGAAAAATAACAGATATCGGCCAGTGCAGTCATCGTGCGGATCACGGTACCCATATCCGATCCTTTAAATTCGTCTTCGCGTTGAAGCACCAGGAAGGCGTTTTCGCCGATCAGACTACAGTCGAGCACCAGCCGGATGCCGTATTTGTCGGCCAGGGTACGTACATCGCGCAGGTTCTGAACCGAAAACGGCTGACCGCCGATCAGGTTGGTGGATGCTTCCATGCGGATGAACGGAATATTTTTGGGCGTGTGGTGGATGATGATTTCTTCGAGTTTCTCGATGTTCATATTGCCTTTGAACGGATGATCGGAGTTCACCACATAGGCTTCGTCGTATAACAATTCGGCAATTTGGCCTCCCTTGTCGGTAATATGTGCCATCGCAGTGGTGAAATGGTAGTTCATCGGCACCAGACTTCCTTTGCGCACATAAGCCAGCGAAATGATATTTTCGGCAGCACGACCCTGGTGAACAGGCAACAAATGTTTTTTACCCAGCACATTTTCCACTGCTTGTTGCAGGCGAACGAAACTTTGTGATCCGGCATATGCATCGTCGGCCTGCATCATGGCAGCCAGCTGATTATCGCTCATGGCATTGGTACCCGAGTCGGTGAGCATGTCGAGGAATACGTCTTTGGTACTTAACTGAAAGGTGTTGAATCCGCCTTCGTAAAGGGCTTCGAGCCGGCGTTCGATAGGAACGAGATGGAGTTTCTGCACAATACGTGTCTTGTGCAATTCCAGAGGGATATTTTCTCCACTGTAGAATTTTATTTCTTGCATGATGGTAAATAAAAGATTTATATTGAATCGACCACAAAGATATAAATCTTTTACTTTTTATGCAAGAAAAACTACAAGATGTTACTTTGTTACTTGCTAATTTCTTTTAAAAAATCTTCGATGATACTCAGGGTTTGCCACGAATTCACAGCAGAGTTATTCACCAGTACGGCAAAGGCCCATTCCCGGTTGTTGGTAATGTAGCCGGTATAGGACCGTACGCGCGAGATGGTGCCGCTTTTTCCGGTCAGTTTGCCATCGAGCGGGGTGTTTTTCAGGAATCCGGCGAGGGTTCCTACTTTACCGGCTACGGCAAGGCTGTTGATAAACACTTCCCGGTTGGCACTTTTCCGATACATATATTCCATCAGTTCGGTAAAGAAGCGGGCGCTTACAGCATTGGCGGGACTGAGTCCGGAGCCATCTTCCATGAACAACTCGGTGGTATCGAGTCCTTTTTCACGCCAGAATTGACGTACTATTTCGATGGAACGTTGGTTGGTAGCAATGGGATGTTTACTTAAACTGAGGGATTTGAACAGTTGTTCGGTATAAAAATTATTGCTTTTCTGATTGGCTTCTTTTATTATTTCGCTGAGCGGTGCGGAGTTGTGGGTGTATAGCGTGGTTCGTGTTACAGGAGCCAGCATGCGTCCGCGCTGATACATGTCCTGATCGAACGCTCCTCCGCTGATCCCGATTCCTTCGGCGGTGAGCGCCGCCTGAAACTCCTGTGCAAGCAGCAAAGCGGGATTGGGTAGTTCGGCCCGTACCACAAACGATGGCCGGTTGGCCGGTATTTCGCCCCTTACAACGCGGTTCATGCTTTTGGGCGCTCCGAAGAAATAAGCATTATCGGAGGTTGTTTTGGTGCTGGTCACGTAATTGTCGATCGTCATTCCCGGCACTTGCGGCTGTTGCCTGATAATGGCCGGTGTGCTGCCGGGTGCCCCCGATTGGAACGTAACCGCCACCGTATTGTCGCGATAAGCTATTCCCCAGATCCCCGGAGCATAATAATTGCCAATGTCGTCCCAGGTCCATTTCGAATTCGATCCCTCGTTGTCGAACCGGCTGTCGTCGCCGATGATATTCCCGTTGATTTTTTTAATACCTGCCTGTCGTAACGCATTCACCCATTTGTTCAGAAACCCGCTGTCGCCCATTTTGGAAGAACCCAGGGTGGGGTCGCCGCTTCCAACAATGTAGATATTCCCATTCAGGATGCCTCCCGGCTCGAGCGTACCGTCGTAGCTCAACGTGGTTTCAAAGGTATAGCCGGCACCCAGAAGTTCGAGTGCGGTCGCAGTAGTAATCACCTTCATGGTCGATGCCGGGATGGCTGCCCGGCTTGCGCGATGTTCGGCTACCACCCTGCCGGTTTTCATATCTTTTATATATACACTGATGTTGGCTGTGCGCAACGAACTATGATTTACGAATTTTGTAAGCGCATCCTGGGAATAGGCCAGGCTGATGAAAAAAAAAGTGAAAAGGAGTAACGAAAATGTTCTCATTGTTTAATTTTTAGCGTGCTTTTTACAAAGGTAAATTATTTTTTTTAATATTGATTTTTGTTGTCGATTATTGAATATTTATCAAACTAATTTGTACTTTTTTTGTTTTGAATACTATACTAGTTTCCATGAAATCCACACCATCCGTACATCAACTATTAGTTGAGGCCTCTCCTTTTCCCATGGCATCCCTTACCATTTTAACCGACGAAAAGGGGCGTGTCGCCGATATGGTTTTCGACGAAGTAAACCGGCTTTTCGAACAGTTATCGGGTGTAAAGCGCCGGCATTTGATCGGCAAAGGGGCGTTTGAGATTTTCGATGCTGAAAAGGATCGTTTTTACACATTTTTTAAGCAGATAGCGAATGCGGATACCGCCACCGGGAATGAAATTTTTATCGACGAAATGCAAAGCTGGTTCCAGGTGCGGGTGGAAACCGTAGCCGTAGATCGTATCCTGCTCTATTTTAGCGATATCACCCGCTACAAGTTAAACGACGGAGAGCTGGAAACTTTTTTTTATGTCAGTCTCAGCATGTTTTGTATAGCCGATATGCATGGTAATTTCATTCAACTGAACAAGATATGGGAAAAGGTATTGGGCTATTCGTTGCAGGAATTGCAGCAGATTAATTATATGGAGTTGGTGCACCCCGACGATAGGCCCGGTACATTTGAAGCGCTTGAACTTCTCAAGAAACAGGAATCGGTCACGAAATTCACCAACCGCTACCGGAGCAAGTCGGGCGAATACCGCTATATCGAATGGAGCAGTAAGCCTTTTGGCGACTATGTGTATTCGTCGTCGCGCGATATAACCGATCAGAAATTACAGGAAGCTAAACTCGAGAGCCAGGAGAAATTCCGCCAGATTGTCGATAATATGGATGGTGTTTTCTGGTTGTTATCGCTGGATAAGCGGGAGCTGTTGTTCGTGAGCTCCGGTTATGCGAAAATTTCGTCTGCCGATCCTTTCAGCAAACAAAGTCCCTACGATGTTTTAATGGATCTGGTGCATCCCGACGACCGGCGGCAGGTTGCACTGGCGCTCGAAGCGTTTGACCGAACAGGGGTTTTTACGGAAGAATTCCGATTGACCGGGTCGTCGGGAACAACCTTCTGGGTGAGTTCCAAAACCTTTCCGGTATTCGGCGAAAAAGGGGAGGTGATACGGTATGCGGGTTATTTTCAGGATATTTCGGCCCGCAAAATGGCAGAGCTTGCACTACAGGATAAAACCAACCGGTTGAATGCCATTTTCAAAGCCTTGCCCGATAGCATTTTTACAATAAGTGCCGATGGCGTTTATCTCGAGTTTTTCAACGCCGAACCCGAAAAGCTTATTGCGCAACAGCATCGGTTAGTGGGAGCGAAAATAGCCGATTATTTTTCGGAGGAAATGACGCGTATGTTTTTGGAGTCCATCCGAAGGAGCATTGCCGATCAGCAACTGCAACGCCTTACCTATCGGCTTGAAACAGACGGGGTGTTTTCCCATTTTGAAACACGTATCCTTCCGATCGATACAGAGAAAGTGCTGGTTATTGTGCGCGATGTGACCGAATTGGCTGTGAAGGATGCAAAGTTGACCTTTCAGACACAGCTTCAAAAATTATTGGTAAAGATTTCGAATACCTACATTAACTTACAGTTTGAGCAACTCGATGAAATTCTTAATGAATCGATTCGTGAATTAGGGGAGTTTATCGGTGCCGACCGGTTCTATATTTTCGAATACCAGGCCGATGATCATATTTTCAGGAATACCCATGAATGGTGTGCCGAAGGCATTGAACCTTTGATTCATACCATGCAGGCCATTCCCGATTTCGACAAAGGCGATTGGATTGCGTCGCATAGCAGGGGAGAAGTTCTTATGATCGAGGATGTGATGCTGTTGAGAGATAACGATCCGATACGCCTGCTCGTGTTGCCGCAGCAGGTACAAAGTCTGATGACCGTACCGCTGTTTGAAAAGGATGCCTATGTTGGTTTTGTGGGCATCGATTATGTACGCTCGACGAAAAAGTTCGATGAAGATGAACAGCAATTGCTGAATGTGTTTGCGCAAACCTTAATGTCGGTGCGGCAACGGATCGGTTCGCAACGGGAATTAACCCGGGCGTTGGAGCAGGCTACCGAGAGCGACCGGTTGAAGTCGGCTTTTCTGGCTACCATCAGTCATGAACTGCGAACTCCCTTGAATCATATTCTTGGTTTTGGTTCGCTCATCCGCGACCATTCGTCGGAGGAATACATCAGGGATTTTGCGGGTGATATTTACACGAGTGGAAATCTGTTGCTGCACATGATCGAGGATATGTTCGCCCTGGCATTGGCCGAAAAGAGTTCCATGGTGTTGAGGCAAACCACGGTAAAAGGGGTCGAGTTGTATATGGGATCAAAGAGTTTGTTGCAGGAAATGCTCAATGGTTCGGGCAAAACCGATCAGATAAAATTGGAATTCAAGCCTGATCCGGCACTGATGACGCGGAAATTTATCGCCGATCGTCAGAAGATTTTACAGGTTCTTTCCAACTTATTCAGCAATGCTGTTAAATTCACGCACTCGGGAAGCATTGAATTTGGAATTTACCAAATCGACAAGGCCGTTGAAATGTATGTAAAAGATACAGGCATAGGCATTACTGCCGAAAAGCAGCTCTATGTATTCGACCTGTTCCGGCAGATCGACGATGGTCACGACCGTCGGTATGGGGGACTGGGGATTGGTTTGGCCATTTCACGGAAGCTGGCCGAGGTGCTGAATGCATCGCTGTGGGTCGATTCGTCGCCGGGCAATGGTGCCTGTTTTTATTTCCACGTTCCGGTTCAGTTTATCGAATAGTTATTTTTTCATTTTTTCTTCGTAAATTGTAATCCATTCTTCAACACTTATTTTCCGCATAAGTTCTCCGATCAGCTCATACGGTATTTCATCCGGTTTTTTGAAGCGGATACAACTTTTGCCCATGTCGAGTTTTTGTTGGCTGTGTTTCGGATATTCGGTTACAAACCAATCCAATAACTCCGGAAGCGCATAAATACCCATATGGTATAAGTTGATGGAGTGTTTTTGAGAAGCGATGCCTGCAAAGGGAAGAGGTTCGCTGGGCTTACAATGATATCCGGAAGGATAAACCGAATGGGGCACCACGTAACCCAGGCCGCCATAACTGATGGCGGCTTCGAACCCATCCGGCAGATTACCGGCAATCACTTCGTGTAATTTAGTAAATGCTTCGAGCCGATCTTCGGGAACGTTGTTCAGCAGTTCGGCTACGGTTGTTCCAGGTGTTTGCATAGTGATTTTACTTGCGCCTGCACCGGGAGTTTTGTTTCCGGTACAACGCTAATGAAACACCATTCAACCCGCAAAAGTTTAATGCGACCGGAGCGGTTACTTTACCGCCTCTGTGATGCGTGTCCAACAGTCCTTATTCTGGTACAATCCGTGGAGCACCGTATCGGTACGGCCGTAACCCGAGGTGTTTCCGGGCATATACAGCGCAGGCGAAGCATTTTTCTCCATCGTACTGAATTGCCATTTGACGGTAATCAGATGTAATGCCTGTGAGCCGGCAGGCAGGGCGTCGAAATTAGGCTTCACGAGTGCTTGTGCCGTTGGATGGTCGGATGCCGGAACCAGACCTGAACTGTTGCCGTATTTTTCGACTGCATAAATAGCATAAAAGGCCTGCATTTTTCGTTCGGCAGGAGTCATATGGGTCAGCTCGCGTTGATAAACAGCGGATAATTGTTCCGTAACTATCCCCTGAGGATTGGTTTGCAGGTGTTCGTCCATTGCTTTTTTGAATTCCTCAGCGGCATTCTTATCGGTTTGCAGTAAGGCCCGATATGCCTTTTCCAGCTCTTGCCTGTACTCCTTTTCTGATCCGGGCAGACCGGACGACTGTTGCTTTTTCTCTTCAGCTTTCACTAATGCCGTCAGGTATTCTTCCTGTGAAACGGGTAAAAACAGGGCTTCTTTTCCTTTGTAGATCGCGGTGACTTCACGTCCTTCGTGCTCAAAAACGGGGAATCCCATGAAGTCTCCGGCGATTGACAGGGAGGTGTAAATCGGACCGATTCCGGGCTGCAAAGTTTGCGCAAACAGTGAGCCGACATCATTGAAGGAGAAATGAAGGCTGCTGCCCGGTGCGCGTATGACTGCCCCTTCCTGCAGGAGGTAAGGCATAAAAAGGATGGTGCAACTCCGGTTACTCCCATCGCTGTACGCCTCCACTTCGTAACCCACAGGGGCACCGACCGTTTTTTGAGTCAGTAGAACAGCAAAGATGCGTTGTGCAAATACATCGTTTTTTGCAATCCGGTTGACCACTTTACCCGGCAGGTAGGGCAAAAAGGTATCGTCGCCCACCGTTACCGTTTGATACCCGGTGTCCTGACTGTGCGCCGGGAGATTCAAAAGTAACGCCAGCACAGTAACAAGATGTATCCGCCTTTTGGCGGTACCTGAAAGCCGCCTCATGGATTATTGATTGAATTTTCCTACAGTATACTTATAGGCTGTCAGCAGTACGCTTGCGTATTCGTCTACAGCAGCCAATCCGCTTAAATTTTCCGGTACGGGCTCGCCCAACTGCTGTAGACCTGCAAATTGATTTTGCAGAGCGCTTAGTTTCCTGTACTCAGGAAGCAGGGTTTTTACCGTTGTAAGGTACTGCGAAATCGCTTCGGTTTGCAAGGGCGACATCAGCTGGCAATATTTTACGTTCAGTTCATATATTTGTTTTTCAGCAGCATTGGATCGGGCAATTTCGGCTTTGGAGCATATTCCGGAACAAAGCAGTTTTTCGAGTGGACGTGTTTTGACAAGCAGGATGCGGGTCTCAATAGTGTCGCGGTCCTCCACTTCTTTAAAAATTCCGGCAATGCGCTGCATCCGTTCTGCGATTCGTTCGCCCAGTGCGGTTTGTTCGGTAGCAAGTTCCATCAGTTTTTTTGCATTTCCGATCCCAGCAGCGCTCGCCGGTATTTTCACCGTAGCAGGTGTTAGCGTGGCCTGTGCATCGGCGTGAATCCGATCTATTTCGTCCTGAATAGCCGCTTTTACCGTGTAAATCTGTTCCGAGAACCGGTTCATCTCCGATGTGTCGGCCGTACAGCTGGCCGTAGGTATGCCGGGAAGTTGGCTCAGCAGGGCTTCGGGGGTGGTCTGCGCCGTTAGCCCGACAGCCAAAGCCAGTAATACAACCAGCAACTGGATGGTGTGTGTTGTCTTCATAATATGCCGGAATTGTACAATTACTTGAGAACCACAAACTCGACCCTGCGATTTTTTGCTCTTCCTTCGGCGGTATTGTTGGTGTCCATGGGTTTCGACATTCCGTGCCCCCTGGCCTTAAGTCGTGCCGCATCGATGCCCATTTGCTGCAATTTTTCGCATACAGCATTGGCGCGGGCTTCGGATAAGGCCTGATTAGAGGCGGCGTTGCCGGTGTTATCCGTATGGCCTTCCACCGAGAATCTGAGGCTTGCATTTTTCTGGAGGATCGAGTATATCTCGTTGATCGTTCCCATCGATTGCGGCTTGATCGTGGCTTTCCCGACATCGAATGTAATGCCGTGGGTCACGATTTTTCCATCGGTCATCAGTTTGTCGTACAGAGGTACAGCACCTTTCGCCAGGCGAATATTTTTAATATGCAGGGTACTGTTATCTTCCGGACCACGGGCGAAAAATTTTACTTTTACCGGTTTTTCGGCAATATTAGGGATGTTGGCCACGCGTTTCGAGTCCATGTACACTTTCATTGCCCGTTTGTTGAACGACAGTGCATAGTGATGCCATCCCGGACTATTGTCGTAGCTGTCTTCACTTGTTTTTTCGGCAGAGGTCTGATTCCAGTTAAACAGGAAACGGGTATTGTCTTTCCAGAAGAGCGAATTGGCAATCAGCTCCTCGTTCTTGTTTACAAATTCAATGCTGTTTTCTCCTTCCTGATTATCGATAAATACGTCGAACTCCAGGGTGAATTCGTCGGGTAGTTGATACGAGTGATCTTTGAATAGAGGGGTAATGTAGGTGTATCCGACTAAAGCAATGGTGTTTTCGCCATTAATCTGAGCGATTTCGGCATTTCCTTCCATCAGGTCCCATTTGCTTGGGAACTCTCCCTTCTGTTCCCCCTGCAGGTCGTCTTCGAAAATTACTTCGTTGCCGGGAATAAAATCGTATTTCGTGTACGAGACATCGGATCGGGTTTTCCCTGTGGCGGCGCTGGCAGCAGGTTCGCTTTTTCCCTTTTCAGCAGGGCTTGATTCGTTTTTGTTTTTTTTAGTTGTTTTTTTTACCGCCTCTTCGGTTTTATCCAATACCTTGTCGATGCCTTCCTCCGTTTTTGCTTCGACCCGTTGCTCGACTTTTTCTTTTACACGGTTTCTGATTTGTTCGAGACGGGATTGTGCTACTACACAGGCGCTGCCTGCAAATCCCAGGCAGAACAATACTAATATTAGCTTTTTCATCATCTACCAATTGTATTAAAGGTTAATTTATACTGAACGAATATAAATACAAATATAGCAGGCGCTGAGCGGGCGGGATTGTAAAAAAACGACAGATTAGCGGATGGTTCCTTCCTGTTTTCCTGAAAACATTTTTGCGATCTGCAGATTTCTGTTGAAAAAATAACCCGGCGTTTCGCAGATAATCGATTTGAAATCCTTGATAAAATGTGCCTGGTCAAAATAATGACCATCGAATACCAGTTCCTGATAATCGATTGTAATAGGATCGTTAAGGTGGGACAATAGGTGGTTGAGCCGTATAATCCGCATCAATACCTTGGGAGTAACGCCGGTACGTTTTATAAAATTACGTTCCAGTGTCCGTTTGCATGCCGGACATTCACGGGCCAGCTTATGAATGGGGACTGCTGCGCTGTTTTCTATCATCTTATCGTAAAAGATATCGACAGCATCGGGTTGATAGGGTGTTTGCTGAAATGAGTTGATAAAAGCGGTAAAATGATGAATGCGTTCCTGAGTGGTATCGAGCCGGCTTAATTCGGTCCATAACTTACTGAAAATGGCTGGGGGAAGATCGATGCTTCGTTTGTTCACCGGGGTTAAATCCAGGTTAAAGATCCGTGTGAAAACGGTAGGTTTGCAGATGGCTATGAAAGTATCCATTTCGCCGTGAAAATTCAGCACCAGCGAACTTGGTATAATGGGCGCAAGGAAAAAAGGTTCCAGTTGAATGTTTTTTTCGCTCCGGATCAGGGGGGAATCTTTGAAATGAAATACGATGGAAATATCCGGACGGGGAATGAATTTCTCCTCCAGGGCAGTATCCGAGAATTTCATGATTTCGAATTGCCGGACGAGCCAATTGTTGCTGGCGTTATTGCCGATGATTTTCACGTCAAACATAGCCGTGTTTTTCGTAAACTACTTTTGAATTGCTTCAGTTTTTCACGCTCCGGCTAATTGAAAATGCTCCGGGTTTCATGTTGTTTGGTTGTTGGTTGTGCTCCGTTTCGGGAGTATCTTGTTGTAAGCTGTCCCGGAAATCCCGGGACAGCTTTCAGGTACTTATAGCTTTGCCGCGGTTCGGCCCGACCGTTACAGGAACCGTCGTATTAGGCCTGCGGCTTTTCTTCTTTCGGCGGACGGGGCAGAAGAGCCTTGCGCGAAAGTTTGAACTTACCGGTTTTGGCGTCGATATCGAGCAGTTTCACTTCGAGCATGTCGTTTTCCTTGATGCCGGTGTCTTCCATCTTTTCGATACGTTTCCAGTCGATTTCAGAGATGTGGAGCAATCCTTCTTTGCCGGGGAGGAATTCCACGAAACAGCCGTAAGGCATGATCGACTTAACCTTAGCCGGATAGATTTCACCCACTTCAGGGATTGAAGTGATGCCTTTGATTTTGGCAACGGCGGCATCGATAGCGGCTTTGTTGTTGGCGGCAATTTCCACACGGCCCTGATCTCCGATTTCTTCGATCGAAATCACAGCTCCTGTTTCGGCCTGCATACCCTGGATGATTTTTCCGCCAGGGCCGATTACCGCACCAATCATCTCTTTCGGGATGAACATCACTACGATGCGCGGTGCGTGCGGTTTAAGGTCGGCACGTGGTTCGGCCAGTGTTTCCTGGATTTTCCCCAGGATGTGAAGGCGGCCTTCTTTGGCCTGACGCAGTGCGGTTTCCAGGATTTCGTACGACAATCCGTCTACCTTAATATCCATCTGAGTAGCCGTAATACCGTCTTTGGTACCGGTTACCTTGAAGTCCATGTCGCCCAGGTGGTCTTCGTCGCCGAGAATATCGGAAAGGACGGCGAAATTTTTGCCTTTGTTTTCGGAGATCAGTCCCATGGCAATACCCGAAACCGGTTTTTTGATGGTTACACCTGCATCCATCAGCGCCAGGGTTCCGGCGCAAACGGTTGCCATCGACGACGAGCCATTCGATTCGAGAATATCGGACACTACGCGAACCACGTAAGGATAGTTTTCAGGAATCATCGGTTTCAATGCGCGGAAGGCGAGGTTGCCGTGACCTACTTCGCGACGGCCAACTCCACGCGACGGACGGGCTTCGCCGGTCGAGAAGGGCGGGAAGTTATAGTGCAGCAGGAAGCGCTCCTTGCCCTGGTTCAGGGCTTCGTCGACAATCTTTTCGTCCTGCTTGGTACCAAGCGTAACGGTAGTAAGCGACTGCGTTTCGCCACGGGTAAAGACAGCCGAACCGTGTGCTCCCGGGAGATAATCCACTTCCGACCAGATAGGACGGATTTCGGTGGTTTTACGACCATCGAGACGTTTTCCTTCGTCGAGAATCGACCGGCGCATCGCTTCTTTTTCCACATCGTGGTAGTAACGCGAAATAAGGCCTGCTTTAGCTTCGGCAACTTCGGGGTCCAATGCGGCAATGTATTCGGCTTTTACCGCTTCGAAATTCTCGATGCGCGAATGTTTGTCGGTATTACACGAGCTGGCAACCGCATATACTTTATCGTAGGTTTTTGCCCAGATGTCTTTTTTAAGATCTTCGTCGTTTTCTTCGTGGTTGTATTCCCGTTTTTTGGTTTTACCCACTTCTTCCATCAGTTCGAGCTGAGCCCGGCAATGCACCTTGATCGCCTCGTGGGCTATCTTCATGGCGGCGAGCAGTTCGTCTTCGCTCACTTCCTTCATTTCGCCTTCCACCATCATGATATTGTCGAGGGTGGCAGCTACGATGATATCCATATCGGCATCCTCCAGTTGTTTAAACGTAGGATTCACCACGAATTTACCATCGATACGGGCGACGCGCACTTCAGAAATCGGACCGTTGAACGGAATATCGGAAACAGCGAGGGCAGCCGAAGCAGCCAACCCGGCCAGCGCATCGGGCATATCTTCTCCATCGGCGGAGAACAGGATCACATTTACAAAGGTTTCGGCATGGTAATCGTCGGGGAAAAGCGGACGCAATGCACGGTCGACCAGGCGCGACACCAGGATTTCATAGTCCGAAGCGCGTCCTTCGCGACGGAGGAAACCGCCGGGGAAACGTCCGAAAGCAGCAAATTTTTCTTTATAATCCACCGAAAGCGGCATAAAGTCGGTTCCCGGTACGGCGTCTTTGGCAGAACAAACCGTAGCGAGCAGCATGGTGTTGCCCATGCGTACCATCACCGATCCGTCGGCCTGTTTGGCCAGCTTACCGGTTTCAATGGTAATTTCTCTTCCATCACCCAATGCGATGGTTTTTGTAACTACATTCATACAAAAAATTACATTAAATTTAAAAACTTCTTTTTGTCGGGTGCAAAGGTAGTGAAAAAAGTTGTAAATTTGTAGCATTTCAACTCCTTTATTAACAACAGATAGTATGAACTCCAAGAGCTTTATATCGCTGATTATAATGATGCTGGCCCTTGTGCTGGTTTCGTGTGAACCCGAGGAAATCGTCATCGACGAAGGTTTGCTGATTGGCAAATGGCAGTCGCAGGCGGGCTCCAAATCGGAATATTACCGTTACGACGCCGATTATACGGGCGCCCGCTGGAATACAGCCGAAGATATTTCGGAAGCGGAAGCGCAGCGTTTCGAATGGACGCTGGTGAAGGACGATCTGACGCATTATCATATAATGACGACAGGTGGGAACAAGGTGCCTAAGTTTTATAAAGTGACCGAACTGAGTGCAACCACTCTTAAATACAAGGATGATTTTAACAAGGAATTCCATTATGTGAAAGTGTCGGAATAAAAAATGCGTAGCTATGAAATCTGCCTTAAAACTGCTTGCCATTACCTTTGCATCGCTCGTTGTCGTGTTGATGATCGGTGTTGCTGTGGTCGTATGGTGGGTGTTTACCCCTGAAAAAATAACTCCTGTAGTGCAACGGCAGCTCAACGAAATGCTGGTTTGCGAAACGAAGGTCGACCGTGTAGAACTGACTTTCTTCAGTACTTTCCCCGAATTTGCCCTCCACCTGCATGGTTTGTCGCTGGTGAATCCTGTCGAAGGTGCCCCTTCGGATACATTGGTGCGTGCTGCTTCGGCCTGTGCGACCGTCGATGTAAAGGAGTTTTTTCGCAACAACGCGGTAGTAGTGCGCGAGTTGTTGCTCAGCGATGCCAGTGTAGTGGTGTATACCAATGCTGCCGGCGAATCGAATTATGCGGTGATGCCTCCTTCGCCGGAGGCCGATACTTCGGCATTCGAACTGCCGGTGGCGCGGCTTGAAATCGAGAAAATTGATTTTCATAACGTTCGTCTTTCCTATACCGACCAGCCCACGAAGCTGCAGGCGAACCTGGACAAGGTACAGGCGCGGATGACGGTTTCGGGCCGGGGCGATTTGTTGAAGGGCAAATTACATCTTGCGACGCCCGCCATGGAGGTTATTTACGATTCGATCGCGTATATAGCATCGATTCCTGCGCATTTATCGACCGATTACTCTTTTGAAATGAATCGATTCGTACTGCAATTGACCGATGCCGAGGTGAAATTGAACGAATTGCCGTTGGAGTTGTCGGTGAAGATCGAGAATCATTCGAAATCGGATGATTTGTTGATGGATATTGCCTTTGCATCGGAAGGTAAGCTTCCGGTTAAGCCAGTGCTCGGATTGATTCCCCGGGAATATGCCGGCTATCTGGAAGGAATGGCGTTGGATGGAAAGGTTTCATTCGAGGGTAGTTTGAAAGGTGTCGTAAGCGAAAGCGCTCTTCCCGTACTGCTGGTGAAGGTCGGTTTCGACAACAGTAAGTTCGGATACGAAGGTTTGCCCTATAAGTTGGATGAAATGAGTGGAAAGGTGGATGTAGTTCTCGATTTAATGGATGAAGATAGTTGGCGTATCGTGGTCGATGATTTTCATGCACGAACGATGAATTCGCAGATTAGTGGTCGTGGAGTGGTCGACGATCTGACGGGCGATCTCCGCTTTGACTTGAAAGCCCGCGGTATATTGAGCCTGGCCGATGCACGACCCGTATTACCCGATGAAATGGATATTGATCTGAAGGGAATCGCCCGGGGAAATTTAAATCTGAAGTGTCGGTTGTCGCAACTGATGAACGCTGATTTCGACCGGATAAGGGCCGACGGGCAGTTTGCAATCAGCGATTTCAATGCCGTATACGATACGATCAGGCTTTCGACCCGTTCGGCCGAATTGAACTTTAAAATGCCGAATCCATCAGCCTCTGCTCCTCGTTTTGCTCAACTGCATCTGAAATCGGGCAGGTTGGATATTGAACAGGGTACTGCGGCCGAGGCCACATTAACAGGCGCGAGCCTGGGTGTTTCGGTGTCCAATCTGATGGATTCGACTGTCGCCAGGGCCTTCGATGTGGAGGGTACGATCGATGGATTGCGTGCGGTGGCGGGAGAAGAGCAGCTGCAAACCGGAGCGATGAAATTGGTTGCTGCGGTAGCTGAAGATAAAACGGCTTCGGGGCGGTCGCTGAAGTGGATACCTGAGGGGTCGGTACGCTTGAAAGAGGGTGTGGTGCGTCTTTCCGGGATAGAACCGGACCTGGAGATTCCTGCGATTAGTTTTGATTTCACGCCCGACGGGATCGCTATCAACGACAGCAGGTTGGTGATTGGTTATTCCGATTTTCAATTGGTGGGTACGCTTGCCAATCTCGATGATTACCTCAACAACAGGGGATTACTCACCGGGAAGTTCGATTTTACTTCGTCGACGACCGATGTGAATTACCTGATGAAGCTGGTCGATGGCTTTGGCTACGGCGACTCGGTGGCCGAAACGGCCGGACTTTCGGTGTCGGCGCACGATATCCGGCAAGTGCAGGAAAGTGGAAGTTCAGGGCCGTTTATGGTGCCCAAAGGGGTCGACATTACCTTGAATGTAAAGGTGGATGAAGCGTTCGTTTCGACCGATGTGCTGAGCGATGTGCGGGGAATATTGACTGTCAAAGACGGTATGCTGGGGCTCGAAAGTGTATTGTTTACCGCATCGGCGGCAAGAATGCAGTTGAATGCACTCTATCATAGCCCCCGTCGCAATCATCTTTTCCTGGGACTCGATTTTCATCTGACCCATATCGAAATCGAAGAATTGCTGCTGATGATTCCCGATGTCGATACGATTATGCCGATGTTGCGTTCGTTTGGAGGTCGTGGCGAGTTTCATATAGCTGCCGAAACCTATCTCGATTCCACTTACCGGTTCAAACCTTCCACCCTGTTGGGGGTTGCCTCGGTAAGCGGTGAAGATCTGGTGCTGATGGACGGTGAAACCTTTTCGGAGATTGCCAAAATTCTAATGTTCAATAAGAAGACGGAAAACCGGATCGACAGTCTGGCGGCCGAGTTTACTATTTTTCAACAAGAAGTGGATATCTATCCGTTCCAGATCGTGATGGATAAATACAAAGCCGTACTGTCGGGAAAACATAACCTGGATATGAACTTCAATTACCATATTTCGGTTACCGACAGTCCGTTACCCTTTCCGATAGGAGTGGATGTATCGGGTAAGCTCGACGATTTGAAGATTCGTCCGGCCAAACCGCGGTATGCAAGGCTGTATCGTCCGGCACAACGCCGGGAGATCGACCGGCGTCAATTGGAAATCAAGGCGATGATTCGCGAAAGGCTTACAAAAGGGGTTAAATAAGTCCAAAGGCCGGCCGTCGTAACCTGCGGCCGGCCTTTGGACTTAAAACAGGTAGCTGACCGTGAAATGAGTATGGTCGTATTCGCCCCAGCCGATATTGAAACGATGGCCGAACTCGGTTTGCCAGTGCTTTCCGAATTGAAAGCCGATGCCCAACTTTAAACCGGCAGTTCCCAATATCCCCGTTTCGTGATCGTAGGTATCATTGTTCAGTTTATATACCTTGCGGTCCACATTGAACAGATTCAAAAACGGTCCGGTTTTCAGATACCAGGCAACTGAATTGACAAAAGGGAGAGGGAGGCGCAGACCGGCCATAACAGGAAGTTCGAGACCAAAACTGTTTTCGCTGCTGTACCGGCGGTTGCGGTAGTCGGTGTTCCAGTTCAGGTACACCAGGTTTAACTGCGATTCGAGGAATAAAAACCGCAGGTCGGGATTGCTGTATTCGGTTTTCACACCTAAGGTAAAGCCGACGCCCGGATGGTTGGTGTATTCGTGGCTGTAGAGTTGAGTGTAGGAATGAGCATAGCCGGCTTGAATACCCCGGGTTTTGATATTGGGGGCGCGGGGGCGGTCGGGTACAGCGTATATGTTCTCTTCGGCCACCGGCGGTGTGTCGAGGGCAGGGTTGAAGAATTCGACAATATAGCCCGATACGATATACCGGACTTCGGTAATAAACAGGGAGTTTTTCACGCGAAGTTCCACTGTTTCGTTGATTACGGCACGCGATTTCCCTATCAACCCGGCTTTTTGTAACATGTTTTCGCGGGCCCGGGCTATGATACCTCGTTTACTGGCGCCTCCGCCGATTCCCAGAAAATAGCGGGCATAGGCGTCGCCTTCAACATATTTGACGACCCGGTAATTACTTTCGTCGAGTACAACCTGTGTTTGGTGATGGTTTTCGTTGTGAGTGAGACCGTAATGATACTTACATGACGTAGTAAACAAAAGGGTAAACAGGAGAATAAAAACAAAACGGATTTTCATCGGATAAATTTTTTAATCTGAAATGCTGAATACCCGGTTGCCCGGATATTCAGCAATCCAGGATGTGTGAAGTGATTAGAGCAGCAAAATTAACAAAAATATAATTAACTTTGCTGCGAAGATGTTATTTGGAATTATTTTTAATGTTCAATCGAAACCAGGTATGAAACAAACAACCCGTTTTCTTTATCCACTCCTGATGCTCGCCGGAGTGATTATGCTGATTTCCTCACAGTCGAAGTCGGAAACAACCGTATGGATGATAGGCGATTCGACCATGGCCGCCAAGCAGGCCAACCGCTCGCCCGAATCGGGCTGGGGCGAGGGGTTAAAGGAATTTGTACGGCCTGGTGTGGTAGTGAAAAACCGGGCTGCCAGCGGAAGGAGCACCTTAAGCTACATCAACGAAGGACGATGGAAAGCGGTGATCGACAGCATAAAACCGGGCGATTACCTCATTATTCAGTTCGGGCATAACGATCAGAAAGAAAATCCGAAGATTCATGCCGATGCGTTCGGATCGTTTCAGGATCATATACGGATGTTTATCGAATCGGCGCGCAGCAAAGGTGCAACTCCGGTGGTGTGCACTTCTATTGTCCGCCGTCATTTCGACGGTAAGGGTACGTTGAAAGACACCCATGGCGATTATATACAGGCGGCCCGTGCCATCGCATCGGCCACTCACACACCCTGTGTGGATATGGAAGCTTCGACCCGTAAACTGGTGGCCGGGCTGGGTCCCGAAGCATCAAAAAAATTATTCACGTTTACCGATACCAAACAAGACTCAACGCATGTGAGTCACTACGGTGCCACCGAATTTGCCCGGTTGTTTGTGGAAGAAGTGAAACAAAAGCATATACCGATGAAGGTTTTTTAACCGGTCAATACGATCCTCCTGGCATTTTTCCGGCATCCCTGCACCGGCTCTGTATACTACTGTGTTGCTGCCAGCTCGTGTTTCGCTTATAAGTAGAACAAAGGGAAGAAGGCCTGGATACGAACAGCTGAAAAAAAGAGGCTGTCTTAGAAATTAAGTCTCTGAGAATTGAATACTCAGATAGGTACGAATAAAGAGAGGGTGAAATCACATTGTGATGCACCCTCTCTTTATCATTCCTTTCCCGCTGCTTAACTGTTGATAAGAAACTCAGCAATCTGCACTGCATTCAACGCAGCCCCTTTTTTAATCTGGTCGCTTACACACCAGAACGTAATGCCATTGGGGTTTGCCAGGTCTTTGCGGATACGGCCTACGTGAACCGGATCTTTCCCCGACAGGAACAGAGGCATCGGGTATTTCTTTTCGGCCGGATTGTCGATCACCTCAACACCAGCCGCTTTTTCGAAGGCAGCCCGGGCTTCTTCCACCGAAATCGGCTGTTCGGTTTCCACCCAAACGCTTTCGGAGTGGGCGCGCAATGCCGGAACGCGAACGCAGGTGGCACTCACTTCTACGTCCGAATGCATGATTTTACGGGTCTCGTGGTACATCTTCATCTCTTCTTTGGTGTAGCCGTTGTCGGTGAATACATCGATTTGAGGGATGAGGTTGTAAGCCAACTGATAAGCGAATTTGCTCACGGTGACTTCTTCACCGGCAATCACCTGGCGGTACTGAAGCTCCAGTTCGTCCATCGCTGCGGCTCCTGCTCCCGATGCTGCCTGGTAAGTCGACACGTGAACACGTTTGATATGCGATAAATCTTCGATGGCCTTTAATGCCACCACCATCTGGATGGTAGTACAGTTGGGGTTGGCAATAATACCCCGCGGACGGTTCAGCGCGTCGGCGGCATTCACTTCGGGTACCACCAGCGGAACATCGGTGTCCATACGGAAAGCACTCGAGTTGTCGATCATTACAGCCCCGAATTTAGTGATGTCTTCGGCAAATTCTTTTGAAATGCTGGCTCCGGCCGAGGTAAAAACGTAGTCAAAACCCTTGAAGTCGTCGCCATGCTTCAATTCGTTCACGGTGAGCGACTCACCTTTATATTGATACACCTTACCGGCACTACGGGAAGATCCGAACAATACCAACTCCGTCAACGGGAAATTACGCTCTTCGAGTACGCGTAAAAATTCCTGTCCCACTGCGCCACTGGCGCCTACAATTGCAACTTTCATACGCTTAAAAATTTTTTAGTTGTTGCCTGAAACTTGTTTTTTATTTATTTGATTATCAATATATTAAAACAAAGTCTCGTTTTTATACATTAATTTTCGGTGATTTTTCTGTTTATTGTTTCGCTTTGTACTACCTTTGAACCGGTTAATACCTGACTAATCAGTAGTTTAAACCGACTGCAAAAGTACGTTATTAATATAAAACCTACAACCCTATGAAAAAAACATTGCTCATTTTTTGGCTTATTATGCCATTTTTTTGCTATACGCAGCTGATTGAAAGCTTTTCGGACGGAAATTTTACAGAAAATCCGGTTTGGGAGGGTACGGTAAACAATTTCAATGTAAATTCCTCTTTTCAGTTGCAATCTGCCGCTGCCACACCGTCCACTTCGTACCTGCTGACCCGCTCCGAAGCCCTCGAAAATGCCGTTTGGGAATGCCACTTCCGCATCGATTATCCGAGCTCCTCGTCCAATTACGCCTGCATGTACCTGAGTCTGACAGCGCCTGCCGACGCCGCGGCACCGCAGTCGCCCGCTGCGAATCGCCGGGCGGTGCCCGAACCGGCAACGCTCCACGGATATTACGTTATGATCGGCGGTACGGCCGACGAAGTGTCGTTGTATCGTCAGCTGGGGGCGGTGAAAACCAAGCTGATCGATGGAACCGACAAGCGCACCGACGGTAAGACCGTCGATGTAGTCGTGAAGGTAACGCGCGATAGTACCGGTGTTTTCACCCTGTACTCGCGACTTGCCTCCGAAACCGGCTATTATACCGAGGGCACGGTTCGGGATGTCAGCGTGCAACAGTCGGAGTGGTTCGGACTTTCGTTTACCAACACCGCCACTACCGGTTTCAGTTATTTTTTCGACGATATTGCCGTAAGCGGCCGGCCGGTGACTCCTCTTCCCAAACTTCGGCCCGGCGATCTCTGTTTCAACGAGTTGATGTTTCATGCACCCGTCGATGCGGCCGAATACATCGAGCTCTATAACCGTTCGGAACTCAAGGTGATGCTTACCGGTCAATCGGTTGCTGTCCGTCGCGCCGACGGAGCCCTGGCGGCAGCGATCGCCTTGCCGGCCGGACTGCAGCTGGAGCCCGGCGGATATATCGCATTTACTTCCGATAGTATGAAAGTCCGCCATCACCATTCGTCGCCTCCCGAAGCGAGGATAATACAGTGCAAATGGACGGCGCTCAACAACGACGAAGCCACCTTGGTGTTGCTCGATGCCGACCGGGTGAGCTGGATCGATTCGGTGCATTATTCGTCGCGGATGCATCATGTGCTGATCCGCGATGCTGCCGGAGTGGCGCTGGAAAAAATGCATCCCGACCTGCCCTCTTTCGATGCGGCGAGCTGGCATTCGGCGGCTTCGCAGGGTCGCTTTGGGACGCCCGGGATGAAGAATTCGCAGTTTCGGGCACCCGGTGAAGCGGGTGGGGCGGTGGTGGGGCTGGAGCAGAGCTGGTTCAGCCCCGACAACGACGGAGCCAACGATCGCTGTATCATCCGCTATACGATGCCCGAAGCGGGCTATGTCATGAAATTAACCGTGCTGACCTCCGACGGGGCGGTGTGGTTGCAACTCAATGAGGCCGAACTGCTTTCCGGTGAGGGGATTGTAGCCTGGGACGGGCAAAATGCCGAAGGCCGGATCAGCGCACCGGGTATTTATATCGTGGTTGCCGAACTGTTTCATCCGGAACGTGGAGTAACAAAACGATTGAAAATGCCCGTACTTCTGACAATAAGATGATAATTTTAATAAATTAACACGTAATATCCGACAAATCAGCTATCTTTGCACTCGTTTTTTAATATATTAGAATTAATGGACAAAATAAGTTACGCTTTGGGGATTAGCCTTGGTGCGAACCTCAAAAACAATGGATTCGAAACGTTGGACTATGAAAAGTTAGCGGCTGGAATGCAGGACGTTATGGAAGAAAAGCCGTTGCAGATCAGTATTCAGGAAGCACAAAACATCATCAACCGATATTTTCAGCAGATTCAGGAAAAGGCGCATGCCGCCAATATCGAAGCAGGGAAGCAGTTTTTAGCCGAAAATGCGAAACGTTCCGGAGTGGTTACCACCGCCAGCGGACTTCAGTACGAAGTAATTACCGAAGGCAAGGGGTCGATCCCATCGGCTTCCGATCAGGTACAGGTGCATTACCATGGAACCTTGATCAATGGCGAAGTATTCGATAGTTCGGTACGCAGAGGCGAACCGGCCACCTTCGGGGTGACGCAGGTGATAAGCGGTTGGGTAGAAGCGTTACAGCTCATGCCGGTAGGTTCGAAGTGGAAGTTGTATATTCCTTCCGATCTGGCTTATGGGGCCCAGGGTGCCGGTCAGGCTATCGGTCCGCATACGACCCTGGTATTTGAAGTCGAATTATTAGCAATCGTATAATTATAAGTTAACCCGTAAAAATAAATGAAAAAATTCGTACTTTTAGCACTTGCCCTGGCGGTAGTGGCCGGTGCCGAAGCAAAGGAAAAGAAACCCCGTAAGAGTAAAAAAGCCGAAGTGGTGGCAGTGGTTCCCGTTGCACCGGTTATGGTCACCACCGTCGATTCGATGAGTTATGCGTTGGGAGTGAACATCGGCACCGATCTTACCAACAACCTGAAAACACTTCCCGGTGGCGTATACAACAAGGAATTGTTCCTCAAGGCCTTCAATGATGTGTTAAAAGGCGATTCGGTAGGAATGAAAAATGAAGATGCTCAGGCTTTCCTTCAAACTTATTTTACCGCGGCTCAGGAAAAAGTAGCCAATGAAAAGAAATCGGAAGGCGAAAAATTTCTGACCGAAAACAAGAAAAATCCGGCTGTTCAGGTTACCGAAAGCGGTCTGCAGTATATCGTACTTACCGAAGGTACCGGTGCTAAGCCAACGGCTACCGACAAAGTAAAAGTACATTATGAAGGCACGCTGACCGACGGAACCAAATTCGATAGTTCGTACGACCGTGGCGAGCCGATCGAATTTCCGCTGAACCAGGTGATTAAAGGTTGGACCGAAGGCGTTCAGCTCATGTCGGTAGGTTCGAAGTATAAATTCTTCGTTCCTTACGATTTAGCCTATGGCGAACAAGGCGCCGGTGGTGTAATTCCCCCCTTTGCCACCCTTATTTTCACGGTTGAGTTGCTCGACATCAATGCACCTGCCATTACCGATCAGATTAAACAATTAGAATTAAAATAAAAATTACATCAAAATGAAAAAATTCAGTCCATTTCTGATAGTTGCCATAGCGCTTACTATCTTTTCATTGAGTTCGTGTAATGATATCAAACCCAAGGAAGTATCATTAAACAGCTTGAACGACAGTATCAACTACACGCTTGGCCACTGGCAGGGCGATATGATCAAGGCCCAGCAATTTGCCGGCGACTCGACAGGCGTTCAGGTTGAAGCATTTATCAAAGCGCTCGATAAGGCATACAAAGAATCGGATGGAGAAAAGAAGCCGATGTACGACCTGGGTGTTCAGGTAGGAAAATATTTTGCCGATCAGTTGAAAAACGGAATGTTCGGTGATTCGACGATGGTTGCCGATAAGAAACTCTTGATTCAGGGATTTGTGAACGCACTCAAAGATTACAATGAAGTGATGACCAACGAACAGGCCGACTCGCTTCTTCAGGTAGTTCAGATGCGCATTCAGTCGAAAATGTATGGTCAACCGAATAATTAACTCTTATAATCGAAGGATATGAAACGGATATTTAATATACTGACAATTGCAGGCTTATTGATTTTCACAGTAAGTTCGTGTACCGGCTACAAGGAAAAAACGGTAAAATTAGGCGGAGAGCTCGATAGCCTCAGCTATTCATTTGGGTTTGTAAACGGTAAAATCGTTCGCGATTACCACCTTCAGAACGATTCGAGTAAGAATGGTTTTGAGGACCTGATGCGAGGTATTGACGAAGGATTGAAGTCGGACGGTGCGAATCCCGAAACAGCACAGGCCGAAGAAATGGGTACCATGATCGGTTCGCAGCTGCGTAGCACCAAAGATTTTTACGGCGATTCGACCCTTACGGTTGATTTTGCTTTGATTCGTCAGGGCTTGATCAATGGTATCAATAAGTTTGAAGATCAAATGACTACCGATGCGGCTGGTCAGTACTTCAACGCCACCATGGAATTGTTGATGAAAAAACGTATGGAAGCACAGCACGGCAGCAACAAGAAAGCCGGTGAGGATTTTCTGGCCGAAAACGCTAAACGTGAAGGCGTAACCACCACGGCTTCGGGACTCCAGTACGAAGTAATCACCATGGGTAAGGGAGCCAAGCCGGTTGAAACCGACCGCGTTAAGGTGCATTATCATGGAACCTTGATCGATGGTACGGTATTCGACAGCTCGGTACAACGGGGCGAGCCTGCCGAATTCGGGGTGAACCAGGTAATTCGTGGATGGGTCGAAGGATTGCAGCTGATGCCCGTAGGCTCGAAATTTAAATTGTATATCCCGCAGGATCTGGCTTATGGAGCTCAGGACCAGGGTACAATCAAACCTTTTTCGGCTTTGGTTTTCGAAGTTGAATTGCTCGAAATTGTGAAATAATAGTTATTTAATTGTTTTTTGTGTACTTTTGCTGCATAATTAACTATTAAACGTAACAATTTGTATGGAAAAGATTGATCAATTAGACCGGAAGATACTTCGTATCATCAGTCAGAATGCCCGTATGCCTTTTAAGGATGTGGCTGAAGAATGTGGCGTGTCGCGCGCGGCTATTCATCAGCGGGTTCAACGGCTGATCGATATGAATGTGATTACCGGTTCGGGATATAATGTGAATCCCAAAATGCTGGGATTTCAGATTTGTGTCTATATTGGCATCACCCTCGAACGAGGATCGATGTATAAAGAGGTGGTTCAGGAGCTGGAAAAGATTCCTGAAGTGGTGGAGTCGCAGTATACCCTGGGACATTATACCATCCTCATTAAATTGTATGCTAAAAATGATGAACATTTAATGGAATTGCTCAACGGACGTATCCAGGAGATTCCCGGGGTAGCTGCTACCGAAACGCTTACCTCGCTCGATCAACGTATACGCCGTACCATTCCTATTGAATAAGAAAACGATTGATGGAAACTGTTGTTAGTGGCATACGCCCTACCGGAAATCTGCACCTCGGAAATTATTTCGGGGCGCTCCGGAATTTTATACAGATGCAGAACGAGCACAATTGCTACTTCTTCATCGCCGATTATCATTCGCTTACCACGCATCCTACGCCTCACGACCTGCATGGCAACGTGAGGCAGGTGCTGGTGGAATACCTGGCTGCCGGACTGGATCCTGAAAAGGCTACGCTGTATGTCCAGAGCGATGTTCCCGAAACGGCCGAATTGTACCTTTTTCTGAATATGAATGCTTACATGGGTGAGCTCGAACGGTGTACTTCGTTCAAGGATAAGATTCGCCAGCAGCCACAAAATGTGAATGCCGGATTGCTTACCTATCCTACCCTGATGGCTGCCGATATTATTATTCACAAGGCTACCAAAGTGCCGGTGGGCAAGGACCAGGAACAACACCTGGAAATGACGCGCCAGTTTTCGAACCGCTTCAACCGCATGTACAATGTGGAGTATTTTCCCGAACCGCAGGCCTTTAATTTCGGGCAGGCGCTCGTGAAAATCCCCGGATTGAACGGTACCGGTAAGATGGGTAAATCGGAAGGCGAGGGCAATGCTATCTTCCTGGCCGACGAACCGGAAGCGATTCGTAAAAAGGTAATGAAGGCCGTAACCGATGGCGGTCCGACCGAACCTAATCAGCAAAAACCGGAAGTGATCGAGAATATTTTCCAGCTGATGCGCGTGGTTTCGGCGCCCGAAACGGTACAGTTCTTCGACGAAAAATACAATACCTGCCAGATCCGCTACGGCGACATGAAAAAACAGCTTGCCGAGGATATGGTAGCCTTTACGGCTCCTTTCCGCGAACGGATCAGGGAACTGCTGAGCGATGAAGCGTATATATCCAGAGTAGCACGTATGGGGAAGGAAAAAGCGCAGGAAAGCGCTGCCAAAACCGTCCGTGAAGTACGCGAGATTATCGGGTTCAAAAGTTTTTGAGTTCGGCGGCCAAACCTGTCACCGGACTCGATTAACCTTCCTATTTCAACATCCTTTTATGCCTTATATAACTCATTCGTGATTGTATAAGGGGCATAAAAGGATGTTGTGGTTTTAGCTTGGACAGCAGCTACCGGAAGAGTAGAGGTGAATAATACACTCAGCAATGCTTTAAAATATCGGTTGCTGTAAGGGCAAAATGACGTGCTCCCGCGGCTTCCAGCTCTGCCCGTGGCCTGAATCCCCACAGCACGCCCACAAAGTCGACGCCGGCATTCAGCGCCGTTGCAGCATCCACGCCCGAATCGCCCACATACAGCGTTTCTGCCGGCGTAACTCCCGCCTTTTCGCGCAATTCGTCAACAATCGCCCGCGAAGGCTTCACCGGCACTCCTTCACGCTGTCCCAGCACTCCTTCGAATTCAATTTCCGGGAAAAAGTAACGCACCAGAGTAGTCGTCCCTTCGTGGTATTTATTGGAAGCCACCGCCAGCTTATAGCCTTTTGCATGCAGAAGGGCTAGAAGCTCGCTGATGCCCGGATAAGGCCTCGTTTGCTCTTCGCCATGCAGCTGGTAATATTTCAAAAATTCGTGTTTGACCATCGAAACCTCATCGGCGCTTCTACGGCCCTCGGGCAATGCACGCTCAATGAGCTTGTTGATTCCATTTCCCACGAAGAAACGAAAAGCTTCCTCGGGATGCTCCGGGAAGCCGAATGCGCGTAAGGCAAAATTAGTGGCAGCCGCCAGATCGCCAATGGTGTCGAGCAAGGTGCCGTCCAAATCAAAAATAATCAGTTTTTTCATTCAATATATAGTTGAAAATGGGGATAATAACTCGATTTCCCCTCGTTAGTTGCATCAACCGGATTCTCCGGGGTGCAAAAGCAGCTTCGAGCAGGCTCACATCACTGCAACCACCTTCCTCAGTTTAACATAACACAGGTAACCCGAACAGCTGTAGCCCATGGCCTGTAGCAACGAACCGTAGTGCTCTACCTGCCGCAGGTGCGACGTATGTTCGGCCGCCCCGAATTTATAATCCACCACCGTAGCATGATTGCCCCTGAGCACTACCCGGTCGGGACGATACAACTCACCCCGCGGAGTCACTATCGTGGTCTCGTTCAGCACCTCACCTCCGGCCGAAAACCATCCGGCAACCTCGGGCAACCGGCCGAAGGCTTCCAGATCGTCGATAATAACCGTCGATTCGCGCTCCGTAATCCGGCCTTGCCTGATGAGCCGGTCAACCACCTGCCGATACCGGCCGGGTTGCTCCAATTCGCTCAGAATCTCGTGCATAAGCGTACCATAATCCAACGGCTTTTCGGTAATATCGACTTCGTCGCGGCTAAAGTTGTTGATGCGGTGCTTTATTCGTAACCTGTTGTCGAGCAACGCTACCGGATATTCGTTCGCTTTCCCCGTCCCGCCCGCTACTTGCTCCATCGGCTGTACCTGCCGCACGACAGGGCTTCCCACCACGTACTCCATCGTCGAAGCATCGAACTCACCGCATTCGAAAGGCTGCGAGGTATCGCTTACAATCGTAAACAGCAACGACGATAGTGATTTTAACCCGATCGAACCATCTTTCAGGGCTTTAGGTTGCGGACCGATGCAATGCATTTCGTTGCGGGCCCTCGTAAAAGCCACATAAGCCACGTTCAGGTTGTCGATATAGGTATGCATCATTTCGGAGTAATACTGGCCGGCAAACAGCGATTGACCCAGCTTGCCGCTGTATTCCACCGGGAACATCGGGAGCTGTGCAAAAGGCTCTGCCGGCGTATCGCACCAGATTACCGGCCGCCGGCGGTTGTCGAGATTCCAGTCGCAAAAAGGGATAATCACCACCTTGAAATCCAATCCCTTCGATTTATGAATCGTCATCACCCGCATCGCCCGTTCATTATCGGGCATTGCTATGGTTTTCCGGTCGCTGTTTTTATCCCACCACTGCAGGAAAGTGTTCAAATCGGCTGTTTTGCCGGTACTGTAGCTAAAAATGATATCCTGAAACGCTTGCAAAAACACGGCTTCACCGTGCCAGTCGGCCAACCGGTACCGGTCAATCAACTGTTCGCACATCTCAAACAGCGAAAGGTGTTTCAGGGCTTGTACCTCGGCATTTTCTCCGGCCGAGAAATGACGGCACAATACGCCGGCCGGCTGCTGCTGTTGAAAAGTAGCGGCCAGCGCCTCATTTTCCGATAAACCCAAGGCACCACGACCGTACTCATAGCTTACAATCGCTTGCTGTACCGGATCGTCGGGGTGAATAAACAAGGTTAAAATCCCAGTCAGGAACCGGACCGACGAGGCCGACGAGATTAATAATCCTTCGTTGCCAATAATGTCGTAACTACAATCGGAGCGAGCCCCGGGCGTCGTTTTATAATTGAGTAATTTTTCGATCACCTGCTGCTCCTCGCCATTGGTACGCACCAGTACTGCAATATCGCAGGCGCGAAAACCCCGGAGCTGTATGCTTTCCACCAATCCGGGAAGCTGTTGCAGGCTTGCATCCCTCCATCCCTCTTCATTTTCTTCCTGATCGATAAAACGGAAACGCACATAACCTTCTCCGGCCCCCGGCCGGGTATGTTGCCGGGTGCCACGATAGGCATTGCTTATAATTTCGCGCAGGGGTTTCAGTTCGGGTAAAATTTCGGATACCGGATCGATCGATTCGTTGAGTTTATCCTGCAGGTTGCGGGCTGCACGGGTAAAAAAAGCATTGTTGAACTCCACAATCTGCCGGTCGCTGCGGTAGTTGGTGTCTAAGCTCTTATCGGCAAGCTGCTCGCCCGCCAGATCGGCGTAGATACCCGAATCGAGGAGCTTCCAGTCGGAATTGCGCCAGCGGTAAATACTTTGTTTTACATCGCCCACTACCAGATTGTCGTGCGAGCCCGCCAGGCTGTTGGTGATAAGCGGCAGGAAGTTGCGCCACTGCATCACCGATGTGTCCTGAAACTCGTCGATCATGTAATGGTCGATGCGCAAGCCGGTTTTTTCGTAAATAAAGGGTGTGGTGCTGTTGTCGATGATTTTATGCAGCAGCATATTGGAGTCCGAAATCAGCATCGTGTTCTGGTCGTTGGTAAGTTTCCGGATCTGCACCGTAAGGTCGGAAAGAATACCCAGCGTGTTGAGGTGCTTACGCACGATGAGGGCGGTGTTGTACTCGATGATCCCCGTGTCCAACCGGCGGATCAGTTCCTGTATTTTGGCCTGAAGACCGCCGTAGTACAGATCGGCGATACTCTCTTTTTGCGCCTGCGGCATTGCTTTGGTAATACATTCGTCGACCGATTCGGCCATTTTTCGGAAAGAAGCAGTGAGCTCGAGTTTATCGGCAATCTTTTCCAGCACCTTCATGCCCGAGCGCGATCCTCCTTTAAATGATTCCGGATGAAGTCCCCGTTCGGCCATCATGCCCAGTGCTTCGCCGGCGATGCGTTGTAAATCGTCGATAAACCGATCGCCTATGGCCAGGAGCTGATTACGGAAATGACTGAGAAATTTGCGGTCGTGCAGTTTCTGATTCACTGCTTCGGCTTTGTACTGGTAGTTTTCCTTGAAAATTTCGTGCCCCAGTTCCAGTATGTTGGCGCGCATATTCCAGTTCTCCGACTTTTCGATTTTTTCCTCGGCAAACCGGGTTAGCCAGTCGAGCAACAGTTTATTCTCGTCGGACGAGAGCTCGAAAAAAAGCGTATCGACCGCCTGTTCAAGCACCTGATTCGCATCGAGTTCGAGGGCATATCCGCCGTGCACCCCTATTTCGCGGGCAAAGGCGCGAATTACCTGCTGAAAAAACTTATCGATGGTACTGATAGAAAACGACGAGAAGTCGTGCAGAATGGTGTTGACTATTTTTTCGGCCCGCGTACGCACCTCCTCTTCCGGCAACGAATATTCCAGCATCAGTTCGCTGAGGTAGTCCGATGGTTTACCGGTAGCCAGTTTGTGGAGCTCCAGAATAATACGCGATTTCATTTCCTCGGTGGCTTTATTGGTAAAAGTCACCGCCAGGATAGAGCGATGCCGGTTATTCTGATGATCCTTAAACAACAGACGAATGTATTCGCCTGTAAGCCGGAAGGTTTTTCCCGAGCCGGCCGATGCACGGTAAACGGTTAACATGGCGCTATTTTATCTTTTTTTACGAAAGAAGTCTTTCATCAGCATACTGCATTCTTCTTCCAATATTCCATACACCACCTCGGTTCTGGGATGCAGCGCATCGGGAGCAAAACGCTGGAAACCGCGCTTTTCGTCGCGGGCTCCGATTACAATACGGCTTATCTGCGACCACCCGAGCGCGCCGGCACACATCACACAAGGCTCCACCGTCACGTAAAGGGTGCATCCGGTGAGGTATTTCCCTCCGAGAAACCCGGCCGCCGCAGTAATCGCCTGCATTTCGGCATGAGCCGTAACGTCGGTGAGCGTTTCGGTGAGGTTGTGCCCGCGGGCAATGATGCGATCGTTGCACACGACCACCGCTCCCACGGGAACCTCATCGCGCTCCAGGGCTTTACGGGCCTCGCCCAGGGCTTGCTTCATATAGTGTTCGTCGCTCATGTTTACGCTACATCTTCTTCCACCACCAGGTTATCAATAATAAAATTCTGACGTTCCGACGTGTTCTTTCCCATGTAGAATGCCAGCAATTCGGCCACCCCGTCTTCTTTTTTCAGCGTCACCTGGTCGAGGCGCATATCCTTGCCGATAAAATGTTTAAACTCGTCGGGCGAGATTTCGCCCAACCCCTTGAACCGGGTGATTTCCGGATTACTGCCGAGTTTGGCGATGGCGTTGATACGCTCTTCTTCCGAATAGCAATAAATGGTTTCTTTTTTATTGCGCACCCTGAACAGCGGAGTTTGCAAAATATACACATGTCCCTTTTTGATAAGATCGGGAAAGAATTGCAGGAAAAAGGTAATGAGCAACAGGCGGATGTGCATTCCATCCACGTCGGCGTCGGTGGCCACGATAACCTTGTTGTAACGAAGCCCTTCCAGCCCGTCCTCGATATTCAGCGCCGCCTGCAGCAGGTTGAATTCTTCGTTTTCGTAGACGATTTTCTTGGTGAGGCCGTAGCTGTTGAGCGGTTTCCCCCGCAAACTGAAAACGGCCTGTGTGGTCACATCGCGGCTTTTGGTGATGGAGCCGCTGGCCGAATCGCCCTCGGTAATAAAAATACAGGTATTGTCGGTATCGCCTTTCGAATCGTTGTAGTGGATACGGCAATCGCGGAGTTTGCGGTTGTGGAGGTTCACTTTTTTGGCGCGTTCGCGGGCCAGCTTGGTAACGCCGGCAATGGCCTTACGCTCTTTTTCCGATTCCTGGATTTTTTGCAGCATGGCGTTAGCCGTGTCGGTGTTGCGGTGCAGGAAATTGTCGAGTTCTTTTTTCAGGAAATCGGAAATGAATTTGTTGACCGAAACACCGTCTTTCGATACATCCCGCGAACCGAGCTTGGTTTTGGTTTGCGATTCGAACACGGGCTCTTCCACACTGATGGCTACTGCGGCTACAATGCCGTTGCGGATGTCGGTGAGTTCCATGTTTTTAGCATAAAACTCCTTGATGGTGCGGGCTACAGCTTCGCGAAACGCACTCTGGTGCGTACCACCCTGGGTAGTATGCTGACCGTTGACGAAGGAATAATACTCCTCGCCATACTGGTCGGTGTGGGTAAAGGCAATTTCGATGTCTTCCTCTTTCAGATGAATAATCGGATAAAGCGCTTCGGAAGTAATGTTTTCGTTGAGCAAATCGAGCAAGCCGTTACGCGAATGAATGCGCTTACCGTTGAACACCAGCGTCAGGCCTGTGTTCAGATAAGCGTAGTTGCGCAACATGGTTTCGATATACTCTTCTTTGTACTTGTAGTTTTCGAACAGCGTATTGTCGGGTTCGAAATACACAAAGGTTCCGGTATCGGTTCCGCTGTAGAGCTCGGTGCCGAAATCGGTCACCAGTTTTCCCTGCGCAAATTCGGCCTTACGGGTTTGTCCGTCGCGGTAACTTTGCACTACGAACTTCGACGAGAGCGCATTCACAGCCTTGGTACCTACCCCGTTGAGACCCACCGATTTCTTGAATGCCTTCGAGTCGTATTTACCTCCGGTATTCATAATCGAAACAGCATCGATCATTTTCCCCAGCGGAATTCCACGCCCATAGTCGCGTACGTCCACATGACCGTCTTTCACGTTGACGATAATCTGCCGGCCGGCACCCATGCGGAACTCATCCACACAGTTGTCGAGCACTTCTTTCAACAACACGTAAATACCATCGTCGGAATGCGTACCATCTCCCAGCTTGCCGATATACATACCCGGCCGTCGCCTTACATGCTCCAGTCCTTCCAGCGTGATGATATTACTATCGCCATAATCTACCTGCTGCATCGGTTTTACTTCATCAGTTTCTGCCATATCTTCGTAAAAAATAAGGGGTTATCGTGCGATCCAGGATTCAGGATTCAGAATATTCCTGTCTTTCCAGATCTGAAAATACATCTCGGTTTTATTGTCGTTGTCGGGATCGGTATAAATCCGTCCCAGGTTCTGCTTGGCACTCACTTTTTGGCCCACACGCACCAGTACATCGGTGAGGTTGGAATACACCGTACGGTACTGCCCGTGCTGAACGATAATTGCATAATTGCTGGCCGATACGGTAAACAGGTTGGTAACCACACCTTCGAACACTGCTCTGGCCTGGGTTCCCGACGGAGTTTGAATGTAGATTCCTTTGTTGTTGATGGTTACATACTTAAGAACCGGATGGGGCTGCACTCCGAATTTCCCGCTGATGAAGCCCCGTTCGGTGGGCCAGGGAAGCCTTCCGGCATTGGCCGCAAAATTGCCCGAAATGAGCTGTTGTTCTTTTGTAAGCGTATGTTCGGAACCCGACGAACGACCGGGAGTGGTAGTTGTTTTGGTATCTTTCTTTTCGGTAACAACGGGTTTCTCCTTTTTCGCCTTTTCTTCCTGCTTACGTATTTCTTCGGCAATCAGCTGTTCGATTTTACGGTTCAGCTCGTTGGCAATTTTTTGCTGACGTTGTTGTTCCTTCCGCAGGCTGCCTTCCTTTTTCTTTAATTCGCCCAACGCCAGGTCTTCCTTCCGCTTGTCGACTTCGAGTTTTTTCTTTTCCGAAGCCTGTTTCTGGCGGATTTCCTCCTGGGTGAGCTTGTGTGCTGCCAGTAATTCGGTTTTTTGCTGCAACTCGGTTTTTGTCCGTTCGATCTCGGCAGCCTGGTGTTTGCGGTAGTTGGCAAACTCTTGCAGGTAACGCATCCGCCGGAACGACTGATCGAAATTATCGGCCGACAGTACGAACATGATTTTTGAATAAATGCTGTGGCTGACATAGGTTTCGCGCACCGTGTTGGCGTAATCCTTTTTTAGCTGCTGAAGCTGCCTTTCCATTTTCCGGGTTTCGGAGCTAAGGGTGTTCATCTCCCGTTCCAGCGCTCCAATCTCTTTTTCGATGTTGTTTATCAGTTTGTTACGTTCCTGGATATTCCGGTTCAGCACGTTAAGTTTGTTCAGTGAATTGCGCTGATCTTTCTTGGTTTCCGATAAGATCTTGCTGGTGGTCTCGAGTTGCTGAAGCGTTTCTTTGCGACGGCGTTCGAGTTCCTGCACTGTTTGCCCCTGGAGCAAAGGGCCTGCAGCGAGTATAAGCAGTAGGGTATAAAGTACTCGTTTCATCATTATTTAATCAGCGAATCTAGCGACCCGATACGGTAACCTTGTACGGAGAGTTCGGGTATCTGGGTTAATTCATTGGCTACCATCCGGGTAATGGTGATCGATGCCGAAAGGGTACGCGATCCGGATATCACTTGCAGTTTATACTGATAGGGGAACACCAGTACATCCTGGCTGGTGAAGTTGGAATAACCGGCTGTAAAGCGCTGCTGGCCTCCGGGGGTGCTTACCTCGCTGCTCGCGATGCGGAAGTCGGGATTCAGGGTGAACTGCTGGCGAATACGCTGATTTTCGTAGATCAGGCTCGCCACTCCCTCCTGCTGTTGAGCCTTCAGCTGCCGGAGCGAATTGCTTTGCTGGCCAAGCACGAAAAGCTGATTGGTAAACACGCCTTCCACCACGCTGTAATCCACGATAAGTCCCAGGCGATCCGAGAGTTGAGCATAATCGCCCGTGTAGGCGACTTTTTTCATCTTATCGACAACGATAAACCCACTTTTGGTAAACTTTGCAGCCGCCATTTCGATGCCTAAAAAAGGCTGTGCCGAAATGTACACCGCCGAATCGCGCAGGATGCGGCAAATGGCCGGGCTGTTGAATTTATCGGTACTTATGGTCATGCGTTTGATGTCCAGGCTACGGAAATCGGGTTGTGCGGCAATGGCCTGCTCGAGGAGTTGCCGGGTGCTGCCTGCCCCGGCAGTGCCGTTGCTGAGCTGGCGCGGCGATTTACAACCGCTCAGTGCCGCTGCAGCAATCAGCAGTACGATTGTGAAATATATTAGTCTCTGTTCCATCCTCTGTTTTCAATTTTTTGTTTCAGTTCGTCGGTCTGAATTCCCGCTTCCCAGGCTTTTTTCCAATTGTCGATGGCCTTTTCGTCGTTGGTGCGGGTCATCCAGAGAATATCGCCGTAGTGCTCGTAGTAGACACCCGGATTTTGTTCTGCCGTAAGGTACGACAGCGCTCTTTCCATGTAAAATTTTGCCAGCGAATAATTGCCCTGCTGATAAAAAATCCATGCATAGGTATCCAGGTAGGTACTGTTGCGGGGTTCCTTTTCGATGGTTTTTGCGCTGAGTCGCTCGGCCTTTGCCAGGTCCGATTTGTCGAGCGAAAGATTATAGGCGTAATTATTCATGGCCATCACGTTTTCAGGATTGTAGCGAATAGCCTCCTCGTAGGCAAGGTAAGCATTTTCTTTGTCCTTCCGTTGGTTGTAGAGTTCGGCCAGGTGCGCATAAAAATCGCTCCGGAGCTGGGGCTGTTCATTGTCCTTGAACAAGGCCAGGCCGGCTTTATGGGTTTCCAGAGCCTTATCGGGTTCGCCGGCCAGGTCGTAACTGATGGCCTTGAAATAGTAGGCCCTCAGGTCGTTGTCGAGCGCAGCAATGGCCCTGTCGGCCAGTTCGATAGCTTTGGCATATTCCTTTTTTCCGAAGTAGATCTGCATCATGCTGAACCACACCGTTTCTTTCCCGGGATTGATGGCCAGGATCGACTCGTATACGTCCAGCGCATCGTCCTCCCTTTTCTGGTGCTGCAGGTAGGCGGCATAATACTCATGTACCCGTTCGTCGAGCGGATAATATTCAATCAGCAACTTGAACAGCGATTCGGTTTCTTCCAGTTTGCCCTCGGCTTTGAGCAGGTTTTCGATATGCTGTCCCAGGATTTCGATTTTCGTCTCAATTTCAAGCTGGTTGTTTTTAAGTGCCAGTACCACGTATTCGAGCGACCGGGCCGCATCGCCCGTGGCGTTGTAATACTCCGACATCGAGATCAAGGCATAAGGGTTTTGAGGCTCGTCGGCCAGTACCTGCTCGTACAGCTCCAGCGCCTTTGCGGGTTGCCGCAGCTGCATCATGAAATCGCCCTTCAACACCCTGTACCGGTTTTCGAACGGGAATTTCTGGATCAGCTTGTCGATTTCGGCAGTTGCCTTTTTAGGTTGGTTCAGCATGAGGTTCAAACCCATTTTATCAAACGAAACCCGTTCGTTGAGGCCGATGATTTTTTCCAGCTTATCGTACATATTCAGGGCGTCCTGGTAGCGTTCGCTTTGCTGATACATGGGGATGAGCAGGCTGTATACCTCCTCCTTCAGCGGATTTTTGCGCTGAAGCTCTTCCGCCAGGGCCAATGCCTCTTCCTTCCTGTTGTTGTTGAGGTAAAGCCTTATCATCTGCGTGTTGAACCACCAGTTGTCGGGCTCGAGCGCCAGTGCTTTTTGCATCGTACGCACCGGTTCTTCTTTTTTATCGGTGTATGCCTCCATGAGCGCTATCTCGGCCAGCAGGCCAGCATCCACCGAATCGATCATGTAGCTCCGCCGCAGCGAATCGAGCGCTTGCCGGTACAGGCCTTCTTCCTTCAACCGCAGCCCTTCGTAATAGCTGAAAAGAAAACTGCGCCGCTGTTCTTCGGTCAGGATGGTTTTTCCCGACGGCTGAACTGCGACTTGAGCTGTTTTTGACATGCTTCCGCAGGAGGCAAGAACAATCAAAAAAAATAGAGAGATCAGCAATTGAAATTTCATACACAACTAGTTAAATGCCTGCCCAAACGCTCCGATTTCGTGAGGAAATACAAAAGCTTATACTCCGGTATGGCCAAAGCCTCCGGCACCGCGACCGGTATCCCCCAATCCGGCGGTTTCTTCCCACTCCGCCTGCACATAACCGGCTACCACCATCTGGCAGATGCGTTCACCATCTTCCACTACAAATTCGTCTTCCGACAGGTTGATGAGGATGATTCCCACTTCGCCCCGGTAATCGGCATCGATAGTTCCCGGCGAATTAAGCAGCGTGATTCCCTTTTTCAGGGCCAGGCCGCTACGCGGACGAATCTGCGCCTCGTAGCCTTCGGGCAGTTCGATGTAGAGCCCCGTAGGAATCAGAACCCGTTGCATGGGTTTGATAACTAAAGGTTTATCGAGGTTGGCCCGCAAGTCCATCCCGGCCGAATGAAGTGTGGCATAAGCGGGAAGCGGGTGTTTCGATCGGTTTACAACTTTTATTTTCATACATGAAAGCGATTTTTTTGAGCAGCTACAAAAATACGATTTTTTCCCGTCATAAAGCTATCAAAAAGTGTATAAAAAAGTTTTTTATTCAATTAAGGAAATTTTTCTCTAATATATTTTGCTTTATTCTAAAAAAATCGTACATTTGCATCACTTATTAAAATCTGTGAAAAACAACTCCCTAGACGCAAACTAACTATATATATTATTAAAAAATTTTTTTGTAATGGCAAAATTGGATTTAAGCAAGTATGGTATTTCGGGTAACTTCGAAATCCTGCACAATCCTTCTTATGAAGAACTCTTTCGGGCGGAATTGGATCCATCCAACGAAGGATACGAAAGAGGAGTGTTAACCAATACCGGCGCAGTTGCTGTCGATACAGGTGTGTTTACCGGGCGTTCGCCAAAGGACAAGTTTATTGTGCTCGACGATACCACCCGCGATACCATCTGGTGGGACGGTACGATCAACCGCCCGACGACTCCCGAGGTTTTTGATCATTGTAAGGGATTGGTTACAAAACAGTTGTCGGGAGCTAAAAAACTTTACGTAGTGGATACTTTTTGCGGGACCAACGAAGATACCCGCATGAAAGTTCGTTTCGTGATGGAGGTGGCCTGGCAGGCGCATTTTGTGACGAATATGTTTATCCGCCCTTCTCATTACGAGCTGGCTAATTATGGTGAGCCCGATTTTGTTTGTTTAAATGGTTCGAAAATTACGAATCCGAACTGGAAGGAACAGGGGTTGAATTCCGAAGTGTTTACCTTGTTCGATCTTACCCGCCGGATGCAGGTGATCGGTGGTACCTGGTATGGTGGTGAAATGAAAAAGGGTATTTTCTCGCTGATGAACTATTATCTTCCTTTAAGAGGCATTGCTTCGATGCACTGTTCGGCCAATGTGGGTAAGGACGGCGATGTGGCTGTGTTCTTCGGTTTGTCGGGAACGGGAAAAACAACCTTGTCGGCCGATCCGAAACGGTATCTTATTGGCGACGACGAGCATGGCTGGGACGACGAAGGGGTATTCAACTTCGAAGGAGGATGTTATGCCAAGGTGATTGATTTGTGCAACGAAAATGAGCCGGATATCTGGCGGGCCATCCGTCGCGATGCCTTGCTCGAGAATGTGACGGTGAATGCCGACGGAGTTCCTGATTACTGTAAAGCGGCATCGAAAACCGAAAATACGCGTGTTTCGTACCCCATTCACCATATCAATAAAATCGTGCTTCCTTCGCGCGCCGGACATGCTTCGAAGATTATTTATCTTTCGGCCGATGCTTACGGGGTGTTGCCTCCGGTATCGATTCTCGACGATAAGGGCGCTCAGTATCACTTCCTGTGTGGTTACACTTCGAAATTAGCGGGTACCGAACGGGGAATCACTACTCCCCAGATGTCGTTCTCGCCTGCTTTTGGCGAGGCGTTTCTTACCTTGCATCCTACCGTTTATGCTCAGCGGCTGGTTGAGAAAATGGAGCAACACGGAGCGAAGGCATACCTGGTGAATACGGGTTGGAATGGTACGGGTAAGCGTATTTCCATCAAAGATACCCGTGCTATTATCGATGCTATTCTGGATGGCTCGATCGAAAAGGCCGAAACCGTTCAGATTCCGATCTTAAACCTGAAGGCGCCCAAAGCATTGAATAATGTTTCGGAAGGTATTCTGGATCCGCGCGATACCTATGCCGATACTGCCGAATGGGAAGCTAAAGCGCGCGAACTTGCAGCGAAATATATTGCCAACTTCGAACAGTACTGCGATAATTGCGAAGCTAAGGCGCTCAAGGTAGCCGGTCCGCAGTTGTAAAATATTCCATCGTGAAATTCCCACATTATATCCGTATAGTGTGGGAATTTTGTTTGTATGATCCTTTTGAGTTTTATGAGGCATGAGAAAAAAGGATCATAGAACTTATAAAAGAGAGCCGGGACGGCGGCGTTTTTAGTTGCGTTTGAATGCCCGGTGGAAAAAAAGCGTCTGATACTGGATGGCATTGGTCCAGTAGTCCCAGTTGTGAACGCCCGGACGGGTCGTATAATCGTGATCGATTTTCAATTCCATCAGTTTCTGATGGAATTTCTGATTGGCGTCGAATAAAAAATCGCCGGTGCCACACTCGATTACCAGGTTCAATTCGCCGTTCTTCAGTTCGTCGGCCAGAAAATACGCCGAGTTCTTTTTCCATGTTTCCATGTTTTCTTCCTTGTTGCCCAGGCGTTTGCTGAGATCGAGGTTGCGGTCGAGCGCGGTGATGTCGGTAACTCCGCTCATGCTGCCTGCATGTGCGTAAATGTTTTTATTACGCATGGCTAAAATCAACGCTCCATGACCGCCCATGCTCAGGCCGGTGATGGCGCGGCCTTCGCGCTTTGCGATGGTGGAGTAGTTCTTTTCGACATACGCTCTCAGTTCCTTGGTGATGTAGGTTTCGTATTGAAATTCCGGGTCGATGGGGCTGTCGACATACCAGCTGCTGAAAGCTCCGTCGGGGCAAACGAAGATGATTTCGTAGTTGCTCGCCAGTTCTTTTATCGAAGGTACGGTGCGCACCCATTTCGAATAACTGTCGCTGTACCCATGGAGCAGGTAGATGACGGGGTATTTTTTTTCGGGCGTGTAGTTTTCGGGAAGAATAATTACCGATTTGACCTCCTTTTTCATCGAAGGAGAATATACCTTTAGCGTGTCGACAAGGGCTTGCGAGAATGCAGGCAGCAGTAAAAGGAAAAGTAACGAGAGCAGGAAGAATTTTTTCATACGGCACATTGATAGAAACAACTGATTATAACCCCGAAAGGTATGGATTGTAAACTGCAAGCGGACAAAAGCGGCACGGCTTGATTGCCGGTTGCTTCTGTCCGCTTGCAAAGATAAATGCTTTTCGTTCGCCGGCAAAATTATTCTTTTGAAAAATCAAAGGCTTCTTCGCCGTGCTGGGTGATATCGAGGCCGGCGGCTTCCTGTTCCGGACTTACGCGCATGGGCACAATTCTGTCGGTAATTTTATACAGAAGGTAGGAGCCTCCGAAGGTGAATGCGCTTACAATGAGCAGGGCGAGTAAATAAAACAGAAATTGTTCGACATTGCCGTGGATTAAACCCACTCCTTCGCCTCCTTCGACGGCAAAAACTCCTGTGAGCAACATGCCGGTTATTCCGCCCAATCCGTGGCAGGGAAATACATCGAGCGTGTCGTCGATGTTGGTGCGCGATTTGAGTTGTACGGCGGTATAGCTCACGATGGCCGCAACGAATCCGATAAAAACACTCTGACCTACCGTTACGAACCCTGCTGCCGGAGTAATGGCCACCAGCCCGACTACGGCGCCTATCGCCGCGCCTGCAGCCGATCGTTTGCGGCCGAGAGCTCCGTCGGCAAGCAGCCATGCCAGCATGGCGGTGGCCGACGACAGGTTGGTGTTGACGAAAGCGCGCACAGCCAGTTCGTCGGCTGCCAGCGATGAGCCGGCATTGAACCCGAACCAGCCGAACCAAAGCAGGCCAGTGCCCAATAAGATATAAGGAATGTTGACCGGTCGCGACTGCGAACTCACGTTTTTTCGTTTCCCCAGGAAAATAGCGCCGCTGAGCGCTGCAAATCCGGCCGAGATATGTACCACCGTGCCGCCGGCAAAGTCGAGTACCCCCCACTGGCGTAAAAATCCTTCGGGATGCCAGGTCCAGTGCGCCAGGGGAGCATAGATAAACAGCGAGAACAGGATGATGAACAGCATGAGGGAGGTGAACCGCACGCGTTCGGCCAGTCCGCCTGTGATGAGCGCGGGAGTGATGATGGCAAATTTGAGCTGGAACATCGCGAACAAAGCGAACGGAATGGTAGGGCCGAAATCGGCATTGGGTGCGAATCCTACGTTTTTAAACAACATAAAGGTGGTAGGATTGCCGATGAATCCTCCCAGGCTATCGCCAAATGCCATGCTGAATCCGACCACTATCCATAAAACGCTGATGATACCTAAAGCGATAAAACTTTGCAACAGTGTGGATACCAGGTTCTTGTAACGAACCATGCCGCCGTAGAAAAATGCAAGTCCCGGCGTCATCAGTAAAACCAGGGCCGACGCCATCAACAACCAGGAAGTGTCGGCATGATTGAGTTCGGTTGTTACTCCTTCGGGCATAAGGGTAGTGTAATCCACCGGGATCAGTGAAATTACTGCTATCGCTGCTATCAATACAAAAGGCAGGCGATACTTCAATGCTACAGATGCTGTCATGTGTATGTTTTTTTTCAATTTGTTTGATTGTGGCCGCAAAATTAAACAAAGTGATGTGTAAATGCCTAAAATAATGTCAAATAAAAAGTAAATATTTTCAATTGATGTCAATATGATTATTTTATGATGTCCAGGGCTTCGTATTTATGTTAATTTTTTGCTGTAGCTATCAGATTGATAGTACGGCCGGCCCGGTTTAATCAACTAATGGGTCTGCCGGCGGGTATTTTCTTATCCCGGCTTATTTTTGTATTTTTGCAGACTGTTCGGCAGCGAGCTGAGTTCTACTGTTGCCTCGTTCAGGAGTGTTGATATTTTATTTATTATACAGGCTATGTCCGAAAACTTTGATATACGAAACAACCGCGCGGGCGAGAAGGAATTCGAAAATGCCCTGCGTCCGCTATCGTTCGACGATTTCAGCGGGCAGAACAAGATTGTGGAGAATCTGCGGATTTTCGTTCAGGCAGCCAGTATGCGCGGCGAATCGCTCGACCATGTATTATTGCACGGCCCCCCGGGATTGGGTAAGACCACCCTGTCGAATATTATCGCCAACGAACTGAATGTAGGATTCAAGATTACCTCGGGGCCGGTGCTCGACAAGCCGGGCGATCTGGCCGGTTTGCTTACCAGTCTGGATACGAACGATGTACTTTTCATCGACGAGATCCACCGCCTGAGTCCGATTGTTGAAGAGTACCTGTACTCGGCCATGGAGGATTATCGCATCGATATCATGATCGATAAAGGTCCCTCGGCCCGGTCGATCCAGCTCGATCTGAACCCGTTCACGCTTATCGGAGCCACCACCCGTAGCGGTTTGCTTACTGCTCCGCTCCGCGCCCGGTTCGGGATCAACTGTCATTTTGAATATTACGATCTGGAGGTGATTACCGGTATCATAAAACGTTCGGCGGGTTTGCTGCAGGTGCCTATCGATGCCCGGGCGGCTACCGAGATAGGGAGCCGGAGCCGCGGAACGCCCCGTATTGCCAATGCTTTGCTGCGCCGGGTGCGCGACTTTGCCCAGGTGAAAGGCTCGGGCCGCATCGACCACGAGATTTCGTGTTATGCACTCGAAGCGCTCAATATCGATAAATACGGGTTGGACGAAGTGGATAATAAACTGCTTACCACCATTATCGATAAATTCAGGGGAGGCCCCGTAGGACTTACCACCATTGCTACTGCGCTGGGCGAGGATCCCGGAACGCTGGAAGAAGTGTACGAGCCCTTCCTGATCAAAGAAGGTTTCCTGAAACGTACGCCCCGCGGAAGGGAAGTGACAGAACTGGCCTATAAGCACCTCGGTAAGACCCGGGAAGGGGAGATGAAGACGCTTTTTTAACTGGTTCGTTGTCGGGGCCCGTTTTTTTCTGACGACCTGCAATTACCGGTTCATAATTTGATACTTAATGACTAAAATGAACATATACAACACTTTATCGCGTAAGAAGGAAGAGTTTATTCCCCTGCATGCACCCAACGTGGGTTTGTATGTTTGCGGCCCTACCGTATACGGCGATCCGCACCTGGGACATGCCCGTCCGGCAATCACCTTCGATGTCTTGTTCCGTTACCTGCAACACCTCGGGTATAAGGTGCGCTATGTGCGCAATATCACCGATGTGGGTCATCTCGAAAACGATGCCGATGCCGGTGAAGATAAAATTGCCAAAAAAGCCCGGCTCGATCAGCTGGAGCCCATGGAGGTGGTGCAATATTACGTGAACCGCTACCATAAGGCGATGGAAGCGCTCAATGTATTGCCACCCAGCATCGAGCCGCATGCATCGGGGCATATAATGGAACAGATCGAATTTACGCAGAAAATTCTGGATGCCGGTTATGCTTACGAAAGCGAAGGATCGGTATACTTCGATGTGGAGAAATACAATAAGGACTATCGCTACGGCAAGTTGTCGGGGCGCAATGTGGAGGAAATGCTCGAAACGACCCGCGAACTCGACGGGCAAAGCGAAAAGCGCCGCAGTGTGGATTTCGCCTTGTGGAAGAAAGCTTCGCCCGAACATATCATGCGCTGGAAAGCGCCCTGGAGCGAAGGTTTTCCCGGCTGGCACATGGAGTGTTCGGCCATGGGGACCAAATACCTGGGCGAGGAGTTCGATATCCACGGCGGAGGCATGGACCTGATGTTCCCGCACCACGAGTGCGAAATTGCTCAGTCGTGTGCAGCGCTGGGGAAGGATTCGGTGCGTTACTGGATGCACAACAACATGATTACGATCGGTGGTCAGAAAATGGGGAAGTCGCTGGGGAATTTTATCACGCTGGAGCAGTTTTTCACGGGCAACCATCCGTTGTTGAGCAAAGCTTTCAGTCCGATGACCATCCGCTTTTTTATCCTGCAGGCGCATTACCGGAGTACGGTCGACTTCAGCAGCGAGGCGCTGGAGGCTTCCGAGAAAGGACTCGAGCGGCTGCTCGAAGGCTATGCGCGGCTACTAAAACTGGAAGTCGCCGGACCCATGGCTTCCGCTTCGCCGGTATTCGATCTGCGTTCCGATTGCGAAGCGGCCATGAACGACGACCTCAATACCCCGGTTGTGATCGCCCACCTGTTTGATGCCCTGAAAACCATCAACCTGGTGCACGACGGAAAAGCAAGTATTTCGGCCGGAGAGCTTGCTGAATTGAAGGAGGTTTTCGGGCTTTATCTGGAAAAGCTGCTCGGTATAAAGGATGAATCGGCACAAAACAAGGGAACCGAAGCTTATCAGAAAGCCATCGACCTGCTGCTGAACATCAGGCTGGAGGCCAAGAAAAACAAAGACTGGGCTACCAGCGACCGCATCCGCAACGAGCTGTCGGCCCTTGGGTTCGAAATTAAAGATACGAAAGAGGGTTTCGAGTGGAGGCTCTGAACCGAATATTAAATAGCCCGGAAGGGCAAAGGAGGAAGTATGGAAACAACACGACAAATGAAAATAGCGCGCCTGCTCCAGAAGGAACTGGGCGAAATCTTTATGCTGTATGCTAAAAAAATGCAGGGGGTCATCATCAGTGTAACCAATGCTAAAATCAGTCCCGACCTGAGTATTTCGCATGTGAGCCTGAGTATTTTTCCCGCCGGTAAAGTGGCGGCTACCCTCGAACAGGTAAAGCTCGATACCAAGCAACTGCGGTTCGAACTGGGTAAACGGGTAAAAAACCAGCTAAGAATTATTCCCGAACTGGTGTTTCACCTCGACGATACGCTCGACTACCTCGAAAATATCGACAACCTGCTGAAACAGGATCCGCCTTCGCCGCTTAATCCCGACGAAGAGCAGGACTAAAACGGTACGCAATCGATGAATACTTCCACATTTTCATCAGGGCCGGCGGTTTCTCCCGGGGGGAATGCAGTTTTCGGTGCGCGTCTGCGGTTTTCGTTCCGCATCGCGCGTCGCTATCTTTTTTCAAAGAAATCGCACAATGCCATTAATGTGATTTCGGGCATTTCGTCGGCGGGCGTGGCGGTAGGAACAATGGCGCTTGTCATCGTGCTGTCGATCTTTAACGGATTCGGAGATCTGTTTACCGGCTTGTTTTCCGATTTCGATCCCGAGTTGAAAATTACGGCCGTCGAAGGAAAGTATTTCACGACCGATACTCCGGTGATGCAGCAGGTGCGCAATCATGAGGCGGTGGCTGTGTTTTCGGAAGTGGTACAGGAAAATGCCTTGCTGCGTTTCAAGGATAAGCAGATGCCGGCACTCATCAAGGGTGTGAACGAGAAGAAGTTTCACGCTATGACCCGGATCGACAGTTTGTTGTTCGAAGGGCAATTTCAGCTCTACGACGGGGCTTTCGAACGGGCGGTGCCGGGACTTGGGGTGGCTGCAACGCTCGGACTTGGTGCTTATTTTATCGATCCGCTGTATATTTACGCTCCCAGGCGTAATGCGCAGATCAATTTGTTGCGTCCCGAAAACAGCTTTGTGGAATCGGCGGTGTATGTGGCGGGTATTTTTTCAATTCAGCAGAACGAATACGACAATCAGTACGTACTGGTGTCGCTCGATCTGGCCCGCCAATTGTTTGAGTATGCCGGCAACGAAGCCACTGCAGTGGAATTGAAACTACGCGAAACTGCCGATATCGCCGATGTGAAGAACGAACTGGGCGCCCTGCTGGGCCCGGGCTTCACGGTGAAGGACCGCTACGAGCAGCAGGAGAGTTATTTCTCCATTATGCGTATCGAGAAATGGATTACCTTTCTGATATTGAGTTTTATCCTGCTGATTGCCACCTTCAATGTAATCGGTGCTTTATCGATGCTTATTATCGATAAGAAGGCCGATATTCTCACCTTGCGCAACCTGGGCGCCGACCGCCGCCTGATTCAGCAAATCTTTTTGCTCGAAGGCTGGTTGATCTCGGCTGTGGGAGCCGCCGTGGGACTGGGGCTGGGCACGCTGTTCTCGCTCGTGCAGGAGCATTGGGGAATCATCAGGCTCGGATCGGGATATATTATCGATAAATACCCCGCTGTAACACAATTTTCCGACCTTTTATTAGTTTTACTTACTGTACTGGTGATGGGTTTTTTAGCGGCATGGTATCCGGTACGCTATATCCGTGTGGAAAATAAAATCGACTAATCATTTTTTATCCCGAAAAGAGAGTGATATGCAAAAGCTTGTTCTGTTTCCTTTGTTCCTGATCGTTCTTTTGTCGTCGTGCGAGAAGAAAGAGCCTTTTGTGTACGATTACGAGGACGATCCGCTGTATACCTGGGGGTATGCCGACTTCTGGGGAAACTATTACCAGGCCAATGCGATCGACGAAAATGTGCTTACCTTGTCGCTGTTTACCAACAAACTTTCCATCGATGCGGCCAGCGGTAAACTGCAGGGGACGGGGCAGTACCTATACCTTGAAGATATATTCGTGGCGCCGGCCGACACCTTATTGCCCGAAGGCACGTATACGGTAAGCACTGCAACTGCACCTTTTCACCTTGCGCCGGGGCGGGAGCTGGACGTCGACGGGCAAAAGTTTGAAATAGGCGCCTTCGTGTATTTTGTGGAGCCGAACGAACTTTATACAGTTACCAAGTTTATCAGTTCCGGAACCATGAAAGTAGTGAATGCGGGAATCATTACCCGGATCGACTTTGATTTCACCCTCAACGACAGTACCCGGTTGAAAGGCCGTTTCGAGGATCCGCTGCCGTATTTCGATTCGCGGTTCTCGACCAGCACCGGCGAGGCTCACCAGCGCGTTACCACGGTACATACCAACCGCCGGATAAGCAGTTCGGCCGTCCGTTTACAATAACTGGATTTTCTTTTCCTTTATGCAATACATCGTGAGTACCACGAACGGAATCACAGCCACCGCTGCAATCAGGTAATAGATATTGAAATTATCGGGCATCTGCACCGTTTCCACCTTAATGGGAGTGTCGGATCCCAGCAGCCAGGCCAGCAGAGTGCCCAGTGCGGCAAACGGAATCACGATCCACTCCTTGCTCCGGGGTATAGGCGGTAATTGCTGCATCACCTTGCGCGAAAAATAAATATCCTCTACTTCTTGTTTATGATCCTGCATAAACGCGCGAATCATCCTGTCATCATTCTTCATAACCATTTTCTTTTAAATATTTCCCCATTTTTTCTTTCCCTTTCAGGATATAGGTCTTGATAGTTCCCAGCGGGCTATCCATGATTTTAGCGATCTCCTTGTGGTTTTTATCTTCCATATAGAAAAGCAGAATCGCGGTTCGTTCCTCCTTCCGGAGTAATTGCAGTGCTGTATGAATGTCGAGCTTCGAGCCTGAAAATTCGTTTTCGGCCTGGTACATGCGGTTCACCTCCGTTTCGTCGATCTCCGAAGTGAACTTCCGCGACCGCACCGCATCGTAATATACGTTGTAGGCAATGCGAAACAGCCAGGTCGAAAAGCCGGCCAGCCCCTGAAAACTACTCAGGTTGAGCCAGGCCTTGATAAAGGTTTCCTGCGCCAGGTCGTCGCTCAGCTGGGTGTCGCCCATCGTCAGGTTCAGAAAGAACCGTCGGATGGACGACTGGTATTTGCGGACGAGATGATCGAAGGCAGTGGTGTCACCCAGCAGGGTGGCGCGGGATACCCATTTCAGATCTTCAGTTTTGCTCATCGCTCTTTACTGCGTTCTCTTCTGTTTGAGGTTTTTCGAGTTTATGTACCAGAATGTAACCGATTCCTACCAATCCGGGAATAAGAGCTGCCAGCAGGAAGGGGAGGCTGGTGTTGCGGTCGATGATCGCGTAGGCACCAAATGCCAGACCTACCATCAGTGAGATAATTCCCCGCTTGAGGTTCGACGATTTGCTCTTTTTGTCGGGCTCGTCGAAGAAGTGCGCCGGCACCGGTTGTCCCATCTCGATCGATTTCATGTAAATCTCGTACCGCCTGCGGGCCTCGGCCTGTTTGCTCCGGGTGTTGATGAGGATAATGGCGATCACAAACAAGAAAGGAGCAAGAACGATGAGCAGCAAACCCATATTGGTGAAGGGCATTTCATTTTTACTTCGTGCTTCGATGCGTTCCTTTTCGACCTCCATCTCCATTCGTTTCAACTCCATCAGTTGTTCGGGGCTGAGTTTTGCGAGGTAGATGGAATCTTTCTGTGCCTGAGTGAGTTCCCGCCGTTCGCCTATGTGTACTTCCACATCCTGCGCCCTGACTCCCGGAACTGCACAGAGCAGTAAGACGAGTACTGTTGTTAAAATTGTTCGTTTCATACTTGTTGTTTTTGTGGGTTTAACGTTGAATTTACAGGTTAGACGCAACCTGGGTCCCACTTGGATGTACAAAAACGAAAAAATTTTTATTTTAACAATTCGGCAAGGGCTTTTTGTACGCGTTCGAAACCGAAACCGGTCAGGATTTCGTTTTTGTATTCCCTGATCCGGTCGTTGCACAGGTTGCCAATGCTTCCTTCGTGCGTATGGTTCACGGTACGGTCGGGTTGGTAATTCCCCGCTTCAATGTCCATACCTACTTGTTTGTAGGCATCGCGGAAGGCTACGCCGCTGAGCGTAAGCCGGTTCACGGTTTCGACACTGAAGAGGTAATCGTAGCGCGGGTCGTCGAGAATATTTTCGTTGACGGTGATGCTTTCCATCATCATGGTGGTCATATCGAGGATGTCGTCGAGCTCGGCGAAGGCGGGCAGGAACACTTCCTTGATAAGCTGAAGATCGCGGAAATAACCCGAGGGCAGGTTATTGGTGATAAGGGTTATCTGCTGCGGGATGCCCTGCAGCTTGTTGCACTTGGCCCGGGTGAGTTCGAATACATCCGGGTTTTTCTTGTGAGGCATGATGCTCGAGCCGGTTGTAAACTGGTCGGGCAACCGTATGAATCCGAAGTTTTGCGAGTTGTACAGGCAGGCATCGTAGGCCAGCCGCGCCACGGTAGCAGCAATGGCAGCCATGGCCGTAGCCACCGTACGTTCCATTTTACCGCGTCCCATCTGGGCATACACCACGTTGTAGTTCATGGTGTCGAAGCCGAGCAGGTCGGTGGTCAGTTGCCGGTCGAGGGGAAACGACGATCCGTAACCTGCGGCCGATCCCAACGGATTGCGGTTGGTGATTTTCCAGGCAGCCTGCATCAGTTGCAGGTCGTCGGCCAATCCTTCGGCATAGGCGGCAAACCATAGTCCGAACGACGAAGGCATAGCGATCTGAAAATGGGTATAGCCCGGCAGGAGCACGCCTTTGTAGCGCTCGCTCTGTGCCAGTAATACTTCTATCAGCCGGTCGGTACGTTCCACCAGCTTCCGGATCTCGCTCCGGGTGTGTATTTTCAAATCCACCAGCACCTGGTCGTTGCGCGAACGGCCGCTGTGAATCTTCTTGCCCAGGTCGCCCAGCCGGCGTGTCAGCAGCAATTCGACCTGCGAATGCACATCCTCCACATCGTCCTCGATCCGGAAGGTACCCGCTTCAACGGCAGCATAGATATTTTTTAACTCGGCCAGAAGCAGCGACAGCTCCTCGTGTTGCAACAAGCCCACCGACTCGAGCATGGTGATATGCGCCATCGATCCGAGCACATCCGAAGCAGCCAGAAAGGCATCCATCTCACGGTCGCGTCCTACCGTGTATTGCTCTATCTTCTTGTCTACCTGAATGTTCTTTTCCCAAATCTTGGATGCCATAGCTCGTTACGCATTAAGTTTCTTGTTGATACCGTCGGCCATATAGCCCGCTATCAGATTGATACCCTCTTTCAACTTACTGTCGACCATCATTTTTACCATGGTCGGAAGCTCAGCCTTCAGGGTCAGTTTCATTTTGGTGTCGTTGTCGGCCACCTGTTTCAGCTGGATCCAGAAATTCATCTGCACCGGCACGTCGAACAACTCCATCTTTACCGTTTTAAAAGGCTCGCGCTCCACGATACGGAACCCGATTTTACCCAGCATATCCACCGTAAACGTGCAGGAGTCGGTATCAAAGGCCAGATCGCTCAGTTTTTCCTTCACCCGCGGATCGTCTTTCAGGAGCTGCAGGTTGTTCAGGTCGCTCACCAATGCAAAAACCACTTCTTCGCCCGAAGCAATGGTTTTTATTTCACTTTCGTAAGTTGTCATTCGTTCGGCTTATTCACCGGTCCAGGTCGAAGGATCCATACGCCACTGATTGAGCGTCGCCATATCGTCCTCGGTGATGTAATTGGTAGCCAGCGCCTCGGCCAATACCGCGTTGTAGTTGCAGAGCGTGGTCAGTTTCACTTTCGCATTTTTGAATTTCTCTTCGGCTACCGGGAAGTTGTACGAGAAGATAGCGATCATTCCGAGTACTTCCGAACCGTCGTTGCGGATGGCGTCCACCGCTTTCAGACTGCTACCTCCGGTAGAAATAAGATCTTCGATCACCACCACTTTCTGACGCGGACGCAGGTCGCCTTCGATCAGGTTCTCCAACCCGTGATCTTTCGGAGTAGGGCGGATGTAAATCATAGGGAGCCCCAGCTCGTCGGCTACGAGCGCTGCCTGTGCTATGGCGCCTGTGGCTACACCGGCAATCACTTCCGCGTCGGGATAGTTTTCGAGAATGAGACGTGCTATCTGAGTTTTAATGTAGGTGCGGATCTGTGGATACGACAATGTTTTACGATTGTCACAATAAATTGGCGATTTCCATCCGGAAGCCCAGACGAAGGGGTTGTGGGGTTGTAATTTGACCGCCTTCACGCGGAGTAATTTGTTAGCAACCTGTTTTTCAATAAGTTTCATTTTGAAATAATTCTAAATAAGTTGATGTAAAAATCACCGCAAAAGTAAGCAAACTATTTAATTCAGAAAACTAAAAAAACCTATTTAAAAACATTTTTTCAATACCTCGACGGGCTGTTTCCTGCGGAATCGTCTGCTACAGGCCGTTTATGGCCTGAAGGCATCTTCGAAATGATCGACCTGGTAGTTGCCGTCGACAGGCCCGACGACAGCAATGATATCGAAGCGGGTTTCGCCCTGCCAGCGCAGCCATCGCACCACGCCCAGGGCTGCGCTGGCTATATGCTGCATTTTTCGCCGGTCGACCGTGGCTTCGGGTTGCTGGTACCAGGCGGTCGACCGGGTGCGCACTTCAACAATCACGAGCATATCGTCTTTCGTGGCTACGATGTCGAGTTCGAGCCTCCCGATCCGGTAATTGGTGGCAATAATGGTATAATCTTTGCTGAGTAAGTGCGCCTGTGCAATTTCTTCTCCGGCTTTTCCGAGTTGTTGATGAAGTGCCATGGTTAAATCAGTTAAGGTTAGGAGCTTGTTCTTTATTCACAAAAATACAGAAAATCTTTGTATCGGGCTGTTTTATTAAACTTATAATATTATTTTTGCACTAAGTTTAAAACAACAGTATGGGGAAGAAGGACGTATGTAAAGTCACCAAGCCGTCGTCGTTAAGGATTCACAAACATCTGTTTACGCTTAATGATCTGGAAAATAAAGCGTTGGAAAGATATTTGCGTACCTACAGGGTGCAGAATAAATCGAAATTTATTCGTGAAACTTTGATGTCGGCTATTTTGCGTCGGTTCGACGAAGATGCTCCCACCTTGTTCGATTAAATGTTAAACATCCGTAGTAGTTGAAATGAAGTCAGGTAAATTAAGTGTTGTCGTTGTTGGGTTGTTTTTTATTATGCCGTTACATGCCAATGTAATCCGGAAGTATTATCATTACCGCGATTCGGTGACCATTACCGATTCGCTCACCATCCTTCAGTCGACTCCCGATTCGCTGCTCACCCGCCGGATGAAGGATAATTTGCTGCGCATGCCGCTCGATGTCGATGGCCTGTTGCGCCGGCTCGATCTTAATAAGCCCGATTACTCGCACCTTACGGTGAATCCGCTGTTCCTGAAAGCCAGTCCTTTCTTGTCGGAGCTCAATTTTAACGGTTATCACAGCGTGCTGGATACTTTCCGGCTCCCCTCCACCGATATCTTCGCCGAACAGCAGAAAAAACTGTTGTTTCCCACCTATTTCAAACCGGTGGAGCTGTTCACCCTCGAGCGGAATATTGTAGAAGCGCGGTCGACCCTGATCCGTCATTTCGCCGTGTATCATCCTGCCCGTATTGCTTACCGGGTCGATAAACTGCCCGATGTGTCGGACCTCATCAACTTCCAGCTCGAAGTGAAGCCGGTGCAACACGTGGTGAAGCTCGTGAAACCCGAGATTAAACCCGATGTGGCCAAACTGGCCATGGAAAAAATTCGCCGCAGTCCATGGACCAAGCAGGCCAACGCCATGCTGCAGTTTTCGCAGAACTATATTTCCAAAAACTGGCACCAGGGGGGGAACAATAATATCGCGATTCTGGGCGGGGTGAACGGACGTTTCAATTACGATAACAAGAAAAACGTGCAGTGGGAGAATTTTGCCGAATGGCGCCTCGGTTTCAACTCGGTGGAAGGCGATACGACCCGTTTCCTGAATACGAGCGACGATATTATCCGGGCTACCAGTAAACTGGGTATCAAGGCCGGTGGAAACTGGTTTTACTCGGCCAATATGGATTTCTCGACCAACTTTTTCAACAGTTACCGGGGGGTTAATTCGACCCAGATGAAAGCTACCTTTCTCACGCCTATCCGATTGAATTTCGGGGTGGGTATGGATTATAAATACAAAAAGTACCTGTCGCTCTACGTGTCGCCGCTGACCTATAAAATGGTGTATGCCAACGATACGATCAATGTGAATCAAAATTCGTTCGGTATCCCGAAGGGGCAGAAAATGCTGAATCAGTTCGGTAGCTCGTTCCGTGTTCAGAACTCGTTCAATCCTTCGCGCGAAGTGCAGATCGATTCGAAGCTGTACTTCTATACCAATTACGAAAAAGTGGAGATCGACTGGGAAATTGTAGGTAATTTTACCGTGAACCGTTTTCTTACCACGCGTTTGCTCATCAATCCGCGCTACGACAACACGGTGATCCTTGCCAAAGGCGAAAAAGCGAAAATTCAGGTAAAGGAGCTGCTTACCTTCGGGCTTTCGTACCGCCTGCTATAGATTTTCCGCGCGTTTTCAAGTCCTGATGCTTACCGGGTGGTGCGTTTCGTGCCGCCTGTCCCTGTTTACCCAAACAGGGCGTTCCATTCCTCGAAAATCAGTACGTTTTCGTTGCCGTGATGCCGCAGCGAGGTGTGGATACGATCGATGCTGTGCTCGGTGCCGAGTTCGGTTTTGGAGTAAAATTTATCGGCATAGCAAATTATTTTTTCTTCGAGGCTCACCGGGCGCATGTCGCGGTGCGGCAGCGGCAGGTTGCGTTCTTTTATTTGCCCGAGCGATATTCCTGCCCCTGTATGCCGTTCGCACACCAGTGCATGCCTGGGAAAACCTTCGTTCCGGAGCAGTTCGGCGCCCAGGTAACCATGTTGCAGATAATGGTGGGTTCCGAAGCAATGAATGCGGGGCGCATTACAGAGGTAAATGCCGATATCGTGCAGCATGGCCGCTTCGGTAATAAATTGCCGGTCGGCCTGCAGTTCGGGGTGCTTGTCGAGTACCCGGAGCGCTTTGTCGCGCACTTGCCGGCTGTGGGTGATCAGTATATGGTATAATTCGGTTCCCGGCCGGTAGTGTTTTCCGATGATGGTTTCGGGGTTCATCCTGGTTTTTTATCGGCAAAGATACAGGATTTCTTGCTATCTTTGTTGCTTTAATGCTGAAACATGAAATACGTCGATGTTGTACTTCCCCTGCCTCTGAAAGGCACTTTTACCTATGCCGTTCCGCATGAGTGGGAGCAGGAGGTGCGTACGGGCATGCGGGTAGTGGTGCAATTCGGTTCGAAAAAACTGTATACGGCTATTGTAGCGGTGGTGCATACGCACGCGCCTTCGGGTTACGAGCCCCGCGAAATCAGTTGCCTGCTCGATTCGTACCCTATTATACGCCGGCCTCAATACAGGTTCTGGGAATGGATAAGCGAGTATTACATGGCTCCGCTGGGCGATGTGTACAATGCTGCCTTGCCTGCGGGTTTCAAGCTCGAGAGTGAAACGGAGGTGTTTCTCGATCCCGGTTTCGAAGCCGATGAAGTGCTTCCTGCGCGGGAGCAGGCCTTGCTGGATGTGCTGCAGCCGGGCAAGGCGCTGAAAATCGATGACCTGGCCCGGAAGGTGGGTGTGTCGAATGTGATGCCTGTTGTGAAGCGCTTGCTCGACCGGGGAGCTGTAACGGTTCAGGAGCTGGTGGAGCAGAAATTCAGGTCGAAGACGGTGGCCTGTGTGCGGCTGAATGAGCGATATACCGACGAGCAGCGTCTGGCGGAGGTGTTCGATGGGTTGAAACGGGCTCCGAAACAGTTGGATTTGCTTATGCGCTATATCGAATTGTCGAATTGCCTGAAGCCGGCGAAGCAGGTGGAGGTGTCGCGGCAGGAGCTGCTCTCGCAGCCGGGAGCTACTCCGGCGGTGCTTGGTTCGCTGCTCGAAAAAGAGATACTCTGGTTGTACCGGAAAGAAGTTTCGCGCATCGAGTCGCTTGCCGTAACCGGCAGGAGTTTCCGGTTGAGCGAAGTGCAGCAAAAGGCTTTGCAGCAGGTGTATACGCAGTTTTCCCGGCATGCGGTGGTGTTGCTCCACGGGGTTACCTCGAGCGGGAAAACGGAGTTGTATATCCACATGATCGAACGGGTGCTGGCCGAAGGCCGGCAGGTATTGTACCTGGTGCCCGAAATCGCGCTTACCACGCAGCTCACCAGTCGCCTGCGGCGGGTGTTCGGCAATCGGCTGGGGGTGTATCATTCGCGTTTTTCGGATAATGAGCGGGTGGAGATTTGGAACAAGGTATTGCACGACCGCGGCTACGATGTGATTATCGGAGTCCGTTCGTCGGTATTTTTGCCTTTCCGCCAATTGGGTCTGGTGATTGTGGACGAAGAGCATGAATCGAGTTATAAGCAACTGGATCCGGCGCCCCGTTATCATGCACGTAATGCAGCTATCGTGCTGGCATCGATGCATGGGGCCAAAACCTTGCTGGGTTCGGCCACCCCGGCTATCGAGAGTTATTACAATACGCTGAACGGCAAATACGGGCTGGTGGAATTGCACGAACGGCACGAGGAGATGGAGCTGCCCGAAATGGTGGTGGTGGATATGAAAGAGGCGTACAGGAAAAAGCAACGGGAAGGTTATTTCTCGGATGTATTGCTCGATGCAATCCGCAGTTCGCTGGCCAATAAGGAACAGGTGATTTTGTTCCAGAACCGGCGCGGTTATGCTCCGTTTTTGGAGTGCAAGGCGTGCGGACATGTGCCTAAGTGCAAAAATTGTGATGTGAGTCTCACGCATCATGCCGTGTTCAATACCCTGAATTGCCATTACTGCGGATATACGGAGCCGGTGCCGAAGGCCTGCCCGGCGTGCGCCTCGGCGCAGCTCGATTCGAAAGGTTTCGGTACCGAGCGGATCGAGGATGAGATAAAGCTGTTGTTTCCCGGGGCGAAGGTGCAGCGGATGGACCTGGATACGACACGTTCGAAAAAGGCCTATCAGCGGATTATTGACGATATGGAAGCGGGAAAGGTGGATATTCTGATTGGTACGCAGATGGTTACAAAGGGATTGGATTTTGAGCGGGTGAGCCTGGTGGGAATTCTGAATGCCGATAATATGCTTCATTTCCCCGATTTCAGGGCCCACGAGCGTGCCTTTCAGATGATAGCCCAGGTAAGCGGGCGTGCGGGGCGCAGGCACCGGCGCGGGAAGGTGGTCGTGCAAACCGGCTCGCCCGGACATCCGGTCATCCGTCAGGTACTTACGCACGACTATAAGGCTATGTTTGCTACCCAATGCCAGGAGCGTCAGCTGTTTAAGTATCCTCCTTTTTACCGGATGATTCAGCTTACCCTCAAGCATAAGGATGCGGAAGTGGTGTCGCGGGCATCGGTACGGTTGGCGGCCGAGTTGCGCCGTCAGTTTGCCGACCGGGTGGCCGGACCGGTTGTTCCGGTGGTATCGCGCATTCAGAATCACTATTTAAGGTTGATCGTGCTGAAGGTGGAGTCGGGCGCCAGTGTAGCACGTGTGCGCGAAATTCTGGCGGTGGTCATGGAGTATGTGCTTACGATACCCGAATATAAAAGTGTGAAAATCAGTGCGGAAAGCGATGTATAGGATGTATCGGTATTTAGCGGTTGTGGATTCCACCAACCAGTGGATGAAAACCAGGCTGCGCGAAGTCGTGCTGCCGGAAGGATTCGTGGTTCGTGCGGGCTATCAGGAGGCCGGGCGCGGACAGGGCACCAACCGGTGGGAGTCGGAGCGTGGGCGTAATTTATTGTTCAGTGTATTGCTCCGCCCGGAACACATCCCCGTTGCCTCTCAGTTTGTGCTTTCGCAGCTTATCTCGCTGGCCATCGTCCATACCTTGCATCAACTTCTTCCCGACGAAAAAGATGCCTTTACGGTAAAGTGGCCCAACGATATTTACTGGAACGACCGTAAGCTGGGCGGGATTTTAATCGAAAATGTGCTGCAAGGTGGCTGTATCAAGTCGTGTGTAATCGGGGTGGGACTGAACATTAACCAGACTACGTTTTATTCCGATGCTCCTAATCCGGTTTCGTTAAAGCAGCTGTCGGGACATCGTCACCGCATCAAAAATGTAATGCACGGGATTCTCCACCATCTTTTTGAAATTTATTCCTGCGAAGCCGATGCGATAAGGGCCGGATACGCCCGCCTGTTGTACCGGCGCGAGGGATTTCATCCTTTTTATTCCGACGGCAAAGGGCGGTTCGAGGCAAGCATAGTCCGGGTCGACGACGACGGCCGGCTGGTACTAAAAGAAAAAACCGGAGACGAGTCCGGTTTTTATTTCAAGGAAGTTCGGTTCCTCGTTTGAGATTATTTTATTTCTTCGTAATCGACGTATTCGCCTTCCTGGTCGGAGATTACTTTTCCTTTTCGGGTGTTGCCGGACGTCTGCCCGAACGGATCGGTGCCTGAGTAGGGGTGTTGTGCTTGCCGTTGACGGGGGCCGCGGAACAGCATCCTGATAAATCCGAATACGCCGAAGATAACGGATAAAAGGATCACAACGCCAAGAATCAGCAGAAAGATAAGAAAATGAAACATGATGGCTTTTGTTAATGGTTCGGGGCAAAGGTACAACTTTTCAGCAAATTACGCACGGATGCGGTTTGCAATTAAGCTCTTTTTAGTTTACAATTAACTTGCGGTTAGCTTTGCCGGCGACCTTTACGATATACACACCCTTTTCCAGGGCTTGTCCGCCATCGATTTCGATACCTCCCAGCGTATAGATCCGGAATCCGGTAGTATTCCCATCGAGATAAATCCTGCGGTCTATCACCGTCAGGTTGATCCCGTCGTTAAGCTCATCGACCGATGTAAGGGGCGGCTCGTAGGTGTCGGCTCCGTTGGTGAGCCACTTCAACGTGAATTCAACGAAGGTCATGGTGTAGGCATTCGAGCCATCTTCCTCGAAATAAACACCGATATTGCCATTGGGCAGGATGGTGAACGACGAATAGGCCGAAGTACCCGGGCAGATTGTTTTTTTCGTATTCCAGCTGGTGCCTTCATCGTAGCTGATCCACATGGTGAGGTTGCGGCGGTCCGACGCGTTGGGGAGCGTATGCAGCAGGCGGCTTTTGTTGAAGCCGTCCTTTACCGAAGTATAGCGCAGAATATCGGCGTCGCAGGCATTTCCCCATAGCTGGGGCCAGTTGTTTTTTGTGCCCCAGGACTCACCGCCATCCGTCGATTTCGCCCACAGGCGGTTACCGCCGGTGCGGCTGCTCATCAGGATATCGCCATTGTCGAGTTCCACTACCTTGGCTTCGTCGCCTCCGATGATGGCGCGCTGCGATACCTTCCAGGTAGCGCCTTCGTCGTCGGAATATACGGCATAGTTCTGCAGTCCGCTCATATTGGGTTCCCGTACGGCAATCACCGCCATCACGCGGCCCGAACGGGTGCACAGGGCATGGCCCGATCCAAAGAAGGAGCCCTGCCATTTGGCGCGCACGGGGTCGGAACATTGTGCGCCGTAGATAAGGGGCGTAATGTCGCGGGGTGCCGTCCAGGTTACTCCATGGTCGTCGCTTGTCGACATATACGAACGGATGGGATTCTCGGGAGTCGAGTTGAATAAACCCGGTCCGCCTACAAATAATGCAATCAACCGGCCGCTCTTCGCTTTCACCATAGCAGCATCGCCGAAGCCTTTCCCGCCGCCGGTACCCAAGGCTACCGTCACGGGTTGCGACCAGGTGGCGCCGCCATCGGTGCTCCGGTTGGCAACAATGTCGATATCGCCCGGGAGGTCGCCCGAATTGTACTTGCGTTTATCGGTAAGCACCACGAGCGAACCGTCGGCCGCGGTTACGATAGCCGGAATGCGGTAACTTACCGAATTATAATCGCCCGGCGTTAATACCTGTACGCGCTTCAGGTACACGATGCTGTGTAGCGGTGTGGCAATGGCGGTGGGACGGGCAATAGTGTCGGTGCCGGTCAGGTAACTGTAGTCGATGGTGTGCACGCGTGTATCCACAATGTCGCCTTCCAGCGCTTCCTCCGAAATATCGGCTGCCACATACAGCTGGGTAGCACCCACCGGCAGTTGATAGGGGGTGGTAAGTTCCAGTTTTATAGCATTGTTCACCGACGCCGGATTGTCGACCCGGGCCAGTAAGGTATGAGTCGCTGCATTCAGCCGGTTCGACGAGCCGGTGTGATACAGCTTGATGCTTTTTATGGCTGCGGAGCGGCTGGTTCCGTTCAGGTCGATGGTAACCGATTTCAATTTTACACTGCCGAGGATGCCGTCGGTAGTCAGGGCGATATTGGCCAATCCATGATCGGTTGCGCCTATCGAAGTAGTTGTATAGGTGCCCTGATTGACCGTTACCGACGAAATGCGCAGCGGACGGGTGGTGTCCGAAGCCGGTAATTCTTCCAGTTTCCAGGCCGAAGCCGATCCCAGGGTATTGGTAGCCCAGGTCACGATCAGCGATCCGCTTTGCTGGGCGTGCAGGTAAGTTTGTCCGTCGGCATTGAACAGGAACTGTGCATCGGCGCCCATCCAGGTGGCAGTAAAAGCAACCGGTGTGGCGGTAGTCCCTCCGTTGCGCGGGTTGGCAGCGATGTAAAGGGCCGAAGCCATATTTTGAATCGTTATTTTTCCGTTGCCGGCGTCGGTGAATTTCCAGAGTTTGTTCGGGTCGAGCACTTTGGTTCCGAACACGATCATCGATCCGGCGGTGTTGCCCTGGTTGGTCATCACCTGTCCGTTGCTGTAACCGGGTCCGGCTGAAACAATATAGTACCACACGTCGGCATTGACGGTGCTGAGTTTAATGGGGTTGCGGGTTGCCAGGAAAGCGCTTTTAGCTTCTTCCAAGGCCGCAACCGCTGCGTTTTTTTCTTCGGAGGTGGTCGTCTCGTTGTTGCTGAGTGTTCTGGCAGCATCGATGGCGGCCCGGTAGGCCGTGCGGGCTGCTGCCGGATAGGTTCCGGGATTGGTGCCCTGCGGGCTGGCTGCGTATACTTCTTCGTGGCTCATGATAGCTACGTTTAGTAAATCGTTGGGATCGTACAGCAGGAATTGGAACGATGAATTGTCGGCGATACCGCCATTCCAGTTCATCAGTCCGAAATTGTGCGAGCTGGAGCCTGCATGCATCCGGAATTGTGCCGATGCCGATACCTTGGTGTCCTCCACTAAATAATAATTAACATACTCGGTATTATCGGTAGCGTAGTTCGATTTGTTGAAGTATACAGCCCTGGCAGGCTTGGCGGTTGTTGTAGTTATAAGGGCATTGTAGGCCACGTCGGTGTTGAGGTATACGCCTCCTTGTTTGTTCACGATGGAATATCCCTCGCCGCTGGCTACCAGTTTCCAGAGTTGGGCGTCCTTTACCGAACGTTCTTTGTGGATCACCTGTGTTCCTGTGCCCATGTTTTCGGCAAAGAGCGCAACATTGCTGCTGCCCCGCATGGCTTTTATCCAGTACCAGAATTCCTCCTGATCGTTGCTGATGCGGAGTTCGTTTTGCGAATTCTGATAGGCGGCGATAGCTGCCTCGAGGGTGATCCGTGCGGTTTCGTCGTCGTCGGTAGTGGAATTGTCGCGTGCGGCTATTGCTGCCGCGATGGCATCCTGCAGGATTTTGCGGTTGGCCGATGTGTATTGTCCGGGATGAACGCCCACCCGGGTGGTTGTAAGTATGCTTTGAGCAGTCGCAATGGTAGCTCCGAGCGGCGATGGTGAAATGAAATACCATGCGGTAAGGCTGTTGGCCTGAAAGCCGGTGTTGATGCGGTCGCAGAGGTTGTTCTGCCAGGTATTGGCGTAGCTTAAGGTGCCGTTGCGGAGCCGGTATTGTTTTCCGGCTATAAGGTCGAAGTTGAAATCGTTGCCGGCTGCAGTTGTTCCAACGCTGTGCGAACCGGTCATATACATGCCGGTGCCTTTGTTTTTCAGCACCTGAACGCCGTCTACCACGATAATCTGCCACAAGGCATGATCCTGCGACGGAGCTGTGCTCAGTTTGTTGTGGATTATTTTTCCGGCGGTTGCGGGCGAAATCATCACGTTGCCGCGGAAGTCGCCGGTAAAGCCGTTGAAGGAATACGATCCGTCGGAAGCCGACTCGATCATGTAATATACCGGGTTGGATGCGGTAGAAGCGGCGGGAGCAACGGCTGTTCCGTTTACCTGGGCCTGAGTGCTGAAACCGGCGCCGGTAATGGATAAAAGGAGTAAAAGTGTACGGAAATTGATGTTCATGGGTATAAATTTTGGCCGGCAAGTGAACCGGCTCGAGTTAACTTGAAGTTTCCGGTGATGGTTGTTCACCGGAAACTTCTATTGAAAAAGAAACTAAAGTTAATTGTTGTACGGAGCGTTGTAGCTGTCGTTGCCCGACGAGAGCCAGTCGAGGGTGAAAGCGATGAAGGTCATGGTATATACCTCCGACTCGTCTTCTTCAAAGTACACCCCCACGGTGCCATCGGGCAAAATGCTCACCGACGAATAGGCCGAGGTTCCCGGGCAGAGTACTTTTTTTACCGGCCAGCTGGTACCTTCGTCGTAACTCATCCACACGGCCAGGTTGCGGCGGGTGGCGTGGTTGGGTAAGGTGTGGAGGATGCGGCTCTTGTCGTAACCATCTTTCACCGAAGTGTAGCGTACGATATCGGCATCGCAGGCATTGCCCCAGATTTCGCTCCAGCTGTTGCGGTTTCCCCAGGTGATGCCGCCATCGGTCGATTTGGCCCAGAGGCGGTTGCCGCGCGTACGGCTGCTCATCAGGATGTCGCCATTGTCGAGTTCTACCACCTTGGCTTCGTCGCCATCCACAATAGCACGTTCCGAGACTTTCCATGTTTCACCCTCGTCATCGGAATAAACAGCGTAATTGTGCAGTCCGTTCCTGCCGGGTTCGCGCACCGCTATTACGGCCATCACCCGTCCCGAACGCATGCTTAGTCCCTGACCCGACCCGAAAAACGATGCCATCCACTTCGACCGTACCGGATCGGCACATTCGGCGCCGTAAATCTGCGGGGTAATATCACGGGGCGCTGTCCAGGTAAGACCATTGTCGGAGCTGGTCGATATATAATGCCGGTTGGGATTTTCGGGTGTCGATTTCCAGAGGCCGGGACCACCCACGTATAAAGCGATGAGTTTGCCGCTGGAGGCCTTGATCAGGGCTACATCGCCATAGCCTTTGCCGTGTCCGGTGCCTTTGGCCACGATGCGGGGCTCCGACCATGTGTTGCCTCCATCGGTACTGCGTTGTGCTACTACATCGATATCTTCGGGCAGGTCGACCGAGTTGTACTTGCGACGGTCGGTCATTACCACCAGGGAGCCGTCGGCAGCAGTTACCAATGCCGGGATCCGGTAGCTCTTCGAGCCGAAGTCGCCCGGTTTCAGCACCTCGGTACGTTTCAGAAATACAATACTGTACAATGGAGTTTCGGGTTGTTGGGGCCGTATGGTTTGTTTTTCCCCTTCTTTGCTTATCTGTACCGACAATATACGGTTGTCGACAATGGCGCCCTCTGCCGCTTTGTCCGAAATATCGGCCGCCACAATCAGGTTGGTACGACCCTTTGCCAGGGGCAGCGGTTTTTTAAGTTTAAGCACTACCGCTTTCGTATTCGATTTCGGACCTTTCGTTTCGGCTATCAATGCCTGGCTTGCTGTTTTCAGCCGGAGCTGAGCGCCCGCATGATACAGCTTGAGCTTTGTGATTGTTTTGGCGTGCGAACTGCCTGTCAGGTCGATGGTTACCGAGTGGAGCACCGCACCTTCGTCCGAAGCGAACACCTCAATCCGCGCCATACCGTGGTCGCGATGTCCGATTGCAGTAGTGGTGTACGTGCCCTGATGCACGAGCACCGAGTCGATGCCCGCCGATGATGCCTGTAAAGGCAGCGCCGCACCTCCCATCAGTACGCCGAATATTGCAATCCCGAAGAGTTTTTTCATGATAGGAACTGGATGAATTAGTAATTAAATAAATATTTTGGAGGCAAAGATAATAAAATAGTTTAATAATAAAAGCGATGATAATAAAAATATAGTAATTTTATTCCAGGAGAGGACTTGCTGAAAAACAGTCTGAAGCCTCAGAGGCCGAATGCAGCCTGCTCCCGTTCGGGAGAGGAGGGGTCAAAAAAGCGCCCGGGAGACTGGTGAAGGTCTCCCGGGTAATGATGCTTAGGTAAGTTGATACGGATCGTTTGTGAAATTTTCCGGAGCCTTACTCGTCCAGTCGGGTTCTTCCATAGGATTTACATCGGATGCAAGCTGAAGTGAAATTTCAAGATCAAGTTGTACCTGTGTTATTTCCGGACGCTCGTAGCGGTTGTTTCGATATTCGTTCATGATCGTATTTTATTTTACGGATACTTTAGTGGTTTCATTATTCACTTTTACCAGGTATAAGCCCGGTGAGCAGGCGTGCTGCAATTCGGTACGGTCGGCCGAAGCTGTTGCGCTGTAAAGTTCTTGTCCCATTGTATTAAAAATACGTACCACCTTACCGGCTGACACTCCTTGGATCACGATGCTGTTGCCGGACGCAACCACCTTGAGTTGGCTGTTGGCGTTGTGAAAACCTGTAATAGCAGCCGGAGCGCGAAACTCAAGGCTGAAGCGGTTGTTGGCGGTTCCATCGGCGGTAAACGAGTAGCCGGAGCCCGGATTTAGCTCTGTTTCCGTGCCAGTAAGTTGATCCACCAATATAACCCTTCCGTTGATATTTTCCAACTGTGTGGTTTCGATACTGAAATTGCCCGGCTTGCCCGGACGAATGCCGAGCGCTACGACCAATCCATCGCTCAGTTCCTGCATGGAGTTGATCACCAATTCCTGATGATCGATAAGGGAATAAATTTCAGGTATTTCACCGTTGTTGTCCGACATTTTTTCAATATCGTAATTATCCAGGCTATTCGATGCATACGATTTGCCCACCAGCAAGGTTTCGTCGGTGGCAGAGCCATTGCTTATGACGAGGCGGAGGCGCTGACGGTTGCCGGCTGTTTTCACTTTCAGCGGATTGGCTCCGGTGGTGAAATGCGAGCGATGGATGTTTCTGAACGTTACTGAAGCAGGCGTGTTGTCTTTATCCACTTTTACCCAGAAAGCCTGCATCGGAGCAATTTTCGGCGACGTAATTTCCGGTACGGCATCACCATCGCCATAGGTGTGAAAAACCATACTGCCTGTTGTGGTATCAAATGTTCGAAACCAGATTGCGTTGCGCATATTGGTCGATTCTGCGTGAATCGCATCCCAGTCGATATACGAAGGATACGGATTGCCCAGCAGGTTGAATCCCCGGGCTCCCTGGCTGGTTCCGGTGCGGGTAGGAGTGAGGGTAATATTACCCGTGTTGAGCGATCCGCCGGTGAAGGTGTAGGTCGTGCCGGTGGCGGGAGCTGTCCTTTTTACCAGGTATCCGCGCCCCGGATTTAGATTTTCGGGAGTGGAGAAAGGGGAGGTGTAATAAGGCGCTGAAGTTGTTTCGTCACCATCATTTTCATAATCTTCCACATGTTTGCCAATCTTATCTCCGTCGAATATAGTGCTGGATGCTTCGGTAAGCGGGCTGCTTACGTACCACCACGTACGTCCGCCGCCCGGAAGGTAGTGTTGCACGGAAGTGGCTCCTGCAACAGTCAATCCGTTAAGGTCGGTGTTGGCGTCTACCACAGTAGCAGTTCCGTTTGCGTTGCTTTCCAGTGTAAGCGTTGCCGATAGATTTAATGTCTGGCCGGCATCGATTGTCAGCTTGCCTTTCGGTTGAATAATGAGTGTGGTAGATGAGCCGTTGACATTCACGTTTATTTCATGATCGTTTTGAACAACAACGCTTTGGTCGTATACGGAAGGAACGTCTACCGCGGCCGTCCAGTTAAGGTTGTCGGTCGAACTGTTCCAGGTGCCGGTGACGCTCCACGAACCGGTTTTTACCGATGTATAATACAGGGGCATTCGCTCGTAAGCGCCAATATCGAAAGTTCCGTTTTGAGGACGCGGGTTGCCCGATAAGTCGTTCGTATAGCTTACGCTTGCTGTTCCTTTGTTGATGGCTCCCGAAGTGTTTTTGATATACCAGTCCGCATTTTCCAATTCAGTTTGTTGGGAGGGGCTGCCGGGAGCACCCCAGAAAGTGGTCGGTAAAACGAAACCGGGTCCTTTGTCGTTTTGTTGCGATTCGTTTCCGTATTCGAGGGTGAAATTCGCTTGTTGCGTCCAGCCTGCACCTGGTGCCGGCGAAATGCCGCAATTTTTAATGGTTACGTTCAGGTTGCCGGTGTTGCTTGTGATTCCGGTGTTGGTAGCGCCTGAAGTGTCGGTTTTGTTGCCCCAGACGAGGCAGTTGGTGAGCGACATCGAGTTTGATGCGCTTGCAATTAACACCTGTCCTACGTTATTGGCAATTGTTGTATTGAATAGATTTCCTCCGTTAAAATAAACGGTATTGGTGCCCGAGTTGTTTACAATCAAGCAATTGATAAAACTATTGTTCCCCGAATTCGTGTAAATAGCTCCTCCTGGTTTGGCCGATGTTCCGTCCCACCCTTTATTACCCCGGATAATACAATTAGTGACTACTGTCGTACCGGGTCCGGCGCCCTGAACCCGTATTCCTCCGCACGTAGAGCTGCCTCTGTTGTCTTCGATCAAACAACCCGTAATGGAAGCAGTTTCGGCATTAGCAGTGTTCGAATATATTCCGCCTCCGTGTGATGCCAGGTTTGCGGCAATATAGGAGTTCGTTACACTGCCTCCGTTGTACAAGTTAATTCCGCCTCCGTTCCCCGTTGAAGTATTGTTTGTGATTTTGCAATTTTGCAGGGTTACCCCGCTTCTGAACTGCGCGGCTGCATTGGACGCGGTGCTTTTAGTGATGGTGATGCCGTCGAATACCACATTCGACAAGGGGCCGCCGGCAAGTAAAACCTGGGTTGCATTATTTCCGTCCAGGATTGTTTCGTTCGTGAATGCCCAGGCAACGTTTCCCTTTGCCCGGTCCGAAGGTTGAACCTCTGTACCGGCGAAGCCGCCATACACCGAATGATTCGATTGACTGACCGTGTTGACTCCACTCAATACGTAGTTTCCTGCCGCAATCCACACTTCATCGGTTGAAATTACAGTCGCATTGTACCATGTGTTGAACGATTGACCATTCGCCGTCAGGTCGACCAGCTCTTCTCCGTCTCCGGCTGCCCTCCATGTGGCTGCGCCGGGAGCTCCTGTTTGTACCAGGTACCGTTTTGCAAAGCCCTGTATGCTACACAGGATCAGTGCCAATAAAATAAGTTTCTTCATAAAGTGTTGATAATTAGTTGAGGCAAAGCTACAGCATAGGTATCAACACAAAGGTCAATTTCGTTCGTTCTTTACCTTTTATTGTACACGGGACGACGATTTAACATAAGGGGAACAGAAAGCGGGGGTGATAAAAAAAGGTCTTGAAAGCATTCGGCTTTCAAGACCTTGTGAAAAGTTAAAGGTTGATTTTTACCAGCTGGTCCCCGACTCGGACCAGATACATGCCGGCCCCCAAAGCGGCGGAAATGATATGTTCCTCTTTGCCGGCTGTTTCGGAGCAAATCATCCGGCCGGCGATATCGAACACCTGTATCTGCCCGCCGGCTTTTGCACCGCTTATCCGGAGATGCCCTTCGGAGGTGGTGGAAACGTTCACCGGGGTGATGCTGTCCCGAGGTAGGGCCGTAATAGCTCCCGGAGTACGTAGGTGCAAGGTGAAACGGTCGTTGGCGGCGCTGCCGTCGGAAGTGAAGGTATAGCTGTCGCCTACCTCCAGTTGCGTTACTGCGCCGGTGTGGTGGTCGGTCAACTCGCATCCCAATTCGCCGGTAACGGTGCCTTCGCTCAAGCTGAGGGTGAAGGTGCCTGCCGTTCCGGGACGAATGCCCACTTCGAAGCGCATCCCCGCCCTCAGTTCTTTTTGTTTGTTAATCACCAGCTCATGTTCTCCTGCCAGGGTAAAGATTTCGGGCACGGCGGTATTTCCGGCACTCATTTTTTCGGAATCGAGGGCATCGTAGCCGCTGTCGGCATCGGGATTGGTGGAGATGATGGTGACATCGCGGTTGATACCGTTGCCGATAGTCAGGCGAATCACTTTTCTCTCCCCGGCTGATTTAACTTTCAGAAGGTGGCCGGCACCCGTGCGATGAGTGCGGTGATGGTCGTTCAGCACCAGGTTGGTTGTGCTGTTGTCGGCATTCACTTTTACCCAGAAGGCCTGCAGGGGAGGAATAAATCCATTGACCAGTCCTTGTCTGCCGTTGTCGGTGCCGTCCTCTCCGTCGAAGGTATCGAATACCATGGCTCCGCCTGCCGTTCGGGTGCGGTACCAAATGGTGGGACGAATATCGGTCCGCCGGCTTTCGGTGCCGAAACCGGTGACGGTATTCCAGTGGAGGTACGATGGGTAAGGATTTCCAATGAGATTGAATCCTCGCTTGGCGTTGCTGTTTCCGGTACGGCTCAAGGGGATGGTAATTTCGCCGGTATTGGCTGTTCCGCTGAAGGTATAGCTGCCGGCAGTGTTCAGTTGTACCAGATAGCCGGTGCCCGGTGTCAGCATCGCAGTCGAATTGACAATCTGAGGATAGGTGGCTGCCGCTTCGTTGTAATAGCCCAACTTGTTGTTGCCGGTAAGAAATACAGCTGCTGTGGCATTGCTCACCGGGCTCGACAGGTACCACCAGTTGTCGGAGGCTTCGGCGCTGCTCTTGCCGGTAAGGGCTTGTTCTACTTCGAGGGTGCCGGTAAAGCTGCCCTGGTTCAGTAGGGTGGCGGTACCGTCGGTGGTATTACCTTTCAATTTCAGTTGGTTGGCAATCAGGCTTTTTCCACCGGCGATGGTGAGTTTTCCTCCGGCTTCTACGGTAAGCACATCGGCTGTGGCGGCATTATCGATAGTGAGCTCGTGTGTGGCGGCAACCGTAATAGCCGGCGATTGATGGGTGGGCTGCCGGGTGGGTGTCACCCACACGGCCGTATGGGTAGCTACTTCCCAGTTGCCGGTTTCGCTCCAGTTACCGCTTTTTTTGGTGCGATACGCTTTTGCCGGCGAATTCTGATAGCTGTCGGTGCCGGAGGTCAGCCAGTTCAAACTGAAGTTCACGAAGGTCATGGTGTATGCGTTCGATCCATCTTCTTCAAAATACACTCCGATGGTGCCGTCGGGGAGAATCGTGACCGACGAATACGCCGAGGTGCCGGGGCAAATGGTTTTTTTCACCGGCCAGGTGGTACCTTCGTCCTCGCTCATCCACATGGTGAGGTTACGGCGGTCGGAGGCATTGGGCAGGGTGTGGAGCAGCCGGCTTTTTTCGTACCCGTCGGTGGTGGAAGTATAGCGAACGATATCGGCATCGCAGGCATTGCCCCAGATCTCGGTCCAGCTGCTTTGCGGGCTCCAGTTGACGCCCCTGTCGGCCGATTTGGTCCAGAGACGGTTGCCGCCGGTGCGGGTGCTCATCAGGATGTCGCCGTTGTCGAGTTCTACTACCTTAGCTTCGTCGCCGCCGTCGATGGCTTTGTTGGATACCTGCCAGGTGAGGCCGTCGTCGTCGGAATACGCTGCATAGTTTTTTATCCCTGCATCCGGTACGCGCACCGCCATCACGGCCATCAGCCGCCCGTCGCGCAGGCAGAGGGCTTGTCCGGAGCCGAAGAAGGAGCCCAGCCAGGTGGCCCGTACCGGATCGCTACATCCGGCGCCATACAGTTGCGAGGTGATGTCGCGCGGTGCCGACCAGCTGATACCGTTGTCGGCGCTGGTGGAGATGTACGAGCGAATCGGATTGGCTGCTGTGGAGGCGAAGAATCCTTGTCCGCCCACGTAAAGTGCGTGCAGCTTGCCGCTGTTGGAGCGAATGATGGCCGCATCGCCAAATCCTGTGCTGCTGCTGGCGCCTTGTGCGACGGTAACCGGCGCCGACCATGTTTTACCGCCATCGGTGCTGCGTTGAGCAATTACGTCGATGTCGGCCGGCAGGTCGCCCGAATGGTATTTCCGCTTGTCGGTAAGTGCCACCAATGCGCCGTCGGGTGCAATAGTAAGAGCCGGGATCCGGTAGCTCACGGAGCCGTAATCGCCCGGTTGTACGACCACCGTGCGGGTGAGGAATACAATGCTGTGCAGGGGGGTCGTGGTTGTTGCCGGAGCGATGGTTTGTGCCTGACTGTTCCCGTCGGTATAAGCTACCGAGAGAATTCGGTTGTCGAGGATGGCGCCTTCCGCAGCTTCTTCGGCTATGTCGGCGGCAATATAGAACTGATGTGTGCCGGGAGCAACAGTGGCTGGCGAATTCAGTGTGAAGACGATGGGGTCGGAGGTGGTAAAAGGACCTTCCACCACGCTGAGCAGCGTGTGTGTAGCGGGATTGAGGCGGGTGGACGAACCGGTGGAGTAGAGTTTCAAACGCTCGATGGCGGCGGTATGGCTGGTTCCGGTTAAGTCGATGGTGATGGAAGTTACAGCTGCAGTGCCTGCGAAACCGCTGGTGCTCAGTGTGGCATAGGCCATTCCATGGTCGGTATTTCCGCGTCCGGTAGTAGTGTAGGTACCTTGGTTGACACTCACCGAAGTGATGCCGACGGGTAGATTTTCGTCCGCAGCAGGTATTTCTTCTAGGCGCCAGGCCGAAGCCGAATTGACATCGCTGGTGCCCCAGGTAACGATAACCGTGCCTGCCTGTTGTGCGTGAAGGTAGGATTGTCCGTCTGCATTCATCAGCAACTGAGCCCCTTCGCTCAGCCAGACGACGTTGAAGCCGACGGCCGTTGCGGTGGTTCCGTCGTTGCGAGGATTAGCCGAAATATACAGCGAGGAAGCGCGATTTTGAATCGCTACCTTCCCATTTCCCCTATCGGTGAATTTCCAGAGCTTATTCGGATCCTGGGTTTTAGCGGAATACAGAATGCTGGTGCCGGCAGTGTTGTTCTGGTTGGTCATCACCTGGCCCGAACTGTATCCCGAGTGAGCCGAAACAATATAGTACCACACCTCATCCCCGGCGGTGCTTAACTTAATCGGATTGCGGCTTGCTGTAAAAGTGGATTTTGCCTGGTTCAGAGTGCCTGCAGCTGTGGTCTTTTCTTCACTGGTGGCCGTGCTGCTGATGTTGACGCTTATCGCTGCATCGATGGCTGCGCGGAACGTGGCTTTGTTGTCCGGAGTGTATTGCCCGGGATTTGTACCGGTAACTGCTTTTGTGTATACCGATTCGCACTCGGTGATGGCAGTCGAGAGTACATCGTCGGGATCGTAGGCAAGAAACTGGAACGAGCAATTGTCGGAAATGCCGCCTGTGTAGTTCATCAGTCCCCAGTTATGACTGCTTCCCCCCGCATGCATCCGGAAAGAAACACCTGTTGACGTAGTATTGTCTTCGATCAAATAATATTGAATCTTATCTACAGCATCCGTAGCATAGGTCGATTTATTAAAATAAACCGGTTTTGCTGTTGGTGGTGCAGTTTCTGTTTTTAGTAAAGTATTGTTCGCGATATTCGTATTCATATACGTCCCGCTTGCTTTGTTTTGAAGCGCATATCCGCTGCCATTGGCTACAATCTTCCAGAGTTGCTTGTCGGTCAGGGCTCTGTCCTTGTTGAGCACCTGTGTGCCAGCCGACTGGAATTCGGCGTACAAAGCGGTGGCTGCCGATCCTCGTGTGCCTTTAATCCAGTACCAGTATTCGTTGCTGCCCGAGCTGATCTGAAGTTGGTTTTGCGAGTTCTGATAGGTGGTGATAGCGGTGGTGAGGGTAGAGAGGGCGTCGGCATCGTCGCCGGCATCGGCGTTGTCGCGTGCAGCAACCGCATTTTGTATAGCAGTGGAAAATGTGCTGCGGCTTGCTTCCTGATATTGGCCCGGATGTACGCCGGCTTTAGTGGTGTTGAACAGTCCTACCGCCTCGGCAATCCTGGAATTCAGTTCCGAAGGCGAAATGAAATACCAGGCCGTCTGGCTGTTGGCGCCCAAGGAGGTTCCCCATCGATCCAGATTGTTGCTTCCCCAGGCTATCGTAAAACTGGCCTGGTCGCTGGTGCGCATTACGAATTGAGTGGTCGAACCGTATTCGCTGTAAATATAGGTATTGGTGGTCGACGTCACGCCGGTATGACTTCCGGTCAGGTATAAGCCTGTGCCTTTGTTTTTAAGTTTCAGCGCACCACCTTCGCTGATGAGTTGCCACAGAGCATTATCGAGGGGAGTGATGGATGCTCTGAGATTGTGCTTAATCCTCACGCCGCTGGTAGCGGAGGGAGCATACATCAGATTTCCCAGGTAATTGGCGGTTCCTGAGCCGGCGGTTACCGTCCCGTTCGATGCCGATTCGATGTAATAATAAACCGGTGTAGCTGCAGTTGAAATTACCGGCCGCGAAGCGGTGCCGTTTACTTGTGCAAGCAATGAAAAGCCTTGCAGGCTCCACCAGAGCAATACACTTAAAAAAAGTACGAGTTTTTTCATGGATTTGATACTTGGGTGTTAAAAAACAGGAAACACACACTTCCGGGGTGTTTCCTGTTTGGGGTATTCATTCAATTAGCCTGTACTTCATCAGGTTAATTGATAAGGATCGCTCGTGAAATTGTCTTGAGCCTTACCCGTCCAGTCGGGTTCTCCCATCGGATCCGGATCCGATGCAAGTTGCAGTGAGATTTCGTGGTCAAGCAGTACTAATGCTATTTCCGGACTTTCGTAGGGTTTGATTTGCTTGCTGTTCATAATATTTATTTTACAGTTACTTTAATGGATGTGTTATTGATTTTCACGATGTATACGCCGGGATGTAACGCGCGGTCAAGCTCGGTATAACTACCGGTAGCAGCCTGGGAGAATACCTGCTGTCCTACCGTGTTGTACACGCCGATGATGCTACCGGCAGTTACCGGACCTTCGATGGTAAGACGGCCGGCTACGGATACGCCTGCTTTCAGTTGGTCCGGAACATCGTTTGCCGAGGTGGTGGCTCCCGGTGCGCGGAGTTCTACGCTGAAGCGATCGTTGGTGGCGGTGGCTTCGGAAATAAAGCTGTAGCTTTCGTTCAGCTTAAGTTCGGTTCGTGTGTTGAGTTGATGGTCGTGCAGGATAAGCGCTATATCGTCCATGTTTTTCAATTCCGTCGCCTTCAGGGTGAAATTGCCTGCACCGGCAGGGCGAATACCCAGGCGCACCGATTTGCTACCTTCGCTTTTCGCCAGGGCGTTGATGACCAATTCCTGGGTTCCGGTAAGGGTAAATACTTCAGCTGCACCGGTATTGCTCATTTTTTCAGAATCGTAACGATCGAAATTGTCCGACGCGCTGTCGTGGATGGTAATCACCGTTTCGTCGCTGGCGGTTCCGTTGCTGAGTTCCAGGCGAAGTAGCGGTAGTGTGCCGGTAGCCGGAGCTTTCAGGCGGTTTTCGGAGGAATTGGCATGACCACGCATCGCGTTGGTGAAGTTCAGCGTTCCGTTGCTGACGGTTTCAGGCTCGATAGGATCGGTGTCCACCTTCACCCAGAAGGCCTGCATCGGAGGTATGTATCCGCTCGCCGACGCGGGAACTCCTACGCCCAGTGCGGCATTATAGGTGTGGAATTCCATTGCACTTGTCCCTTGGGTGCGGTACCAGATCGTGGAACGAACGTTGGTGGCGGCATCGTAAGCCATTCCCCAGTTCAGGTACGAAGGATAGGGGTTGCCTGCAAGGTTGAAACCACGTTTGTTGTCGAGGTTTCCGGTTACCGAGCGGGTAAGCGGCACCGAAATATTGCCGTTATTCAGCGTTTTGTTGGCAAATTGATACACTGCTGCCTCTGTGGCATTCATTTTCACTACATATCCCCTGCCGGCTTCCAGTGTTTCGGCTGCTGCAAAGGGAGCCGAGTAGCTGCGGGTTGATTCGCTGTAATTTCCCACCTGATTGCTGCCGAAGACCGTCCATGCAGCTCCGGTCACCGGACTGGCAAGGTACCACCAGGTACGTTCGGTAGCAGCAGGCAGGTGTTGTTCTACGGTGGCAGTGCCGGTAACATTTCCGGTTACGGTAGCCGTTCCGTTGGCAGCATCGGATCTCAGAAGTAAGGTTCCGCTTCCTGTGATGGAATTGTGAACGGTTAATCCCTTTCCTGCATTTACCGTGAGGGTTTTGCCGGTAGCGATATGCAGACCGTTAAACGCTTTGTCGGTAGCGATGGTAGCGTTGCTGTTGATCGCAACGGCCATGTTATCGGCAGGAACGACACCATTGGTCCAGTCGGCAGCATTGCTGAAGTCGGAAGTGCCCGAGAATGCAGGAGCAATAAAGTACCAGGCTACTTGACTATTGGCGGCGGTAGAGCCCCAGCGGTCAATATAGTTGCCGTTAGCCTCATTGTACCAGGCTACCGCGGGATTCGCCTGGGTTGAAGTCTTAAGCAGGTATTGATTGGTGGTGCCGCTTATCGGAACAGCCGAGAAGGTTTGATCGCTCACCGTTGTACCGAAGCGTGCATCGTTCATATACAGCCCGGTACCTTTGTTTTTTAGTTTAAGTTTCCCTCCTTCTTCGATCAGTTGCCATAATGCATTATCCATACTGATGCCGGCGCCGATAAGGGTCGAGCGTTTATCGTGTTTGAGATTCACATTGTTGGTGTTGGTCGGTGCATACAGTAAATGATCCAGGTAATTTTTCCCTCCGCCACTTAAGTTGACCGAACCGTTGGAGGCCGACTGGATCATGTAATATACCGGTTTATCGGTAGTTGATACCATCGGGGCTACAGGAATGCCAAGGGGTATTTCGGCTTCCTCTACAAATTGCAATGCCCAGTTGGAAGCTGTTGCCGACGATTCCCAGCCTACTAATCGCGACGATCCGTCACGATGCAGGTATTGATATTGCGTTGCACCTACACGTCCGATGGCCCAAAACAGATCAATACGCGTGAAGGTAAACTCGGTGGCGCTGGCCGGTTTTACTAAAGTAGATTGGGTGCTTTGACCGTTTTCTTTGATAGCCAGGCCGGTTGCTTTGTTGATGATTTTCACAGCCGTTCCTCCGGTATTTATTTCAAACCGCCACAGTTCGTTGTCGGTAGCCGTTCCTGCATTTTGTGTGATTATACCGCCATTTTCCGCAACTCCATTGGAGCTTATGATATCGTTAGAGGAATAATTTCTGTTTTTAATTCTGTACCAACGGTACTTGTAGGGGCTGGTCGAAACAAGTCCGTTGATATCGGAGTTTGCAGCTGCTTTGTAAGTAGCGATTGCAGCCTGTATGGCGGTCCGCTGATCTTGAATTTCGGTGATCGTTGCCGAAGGATCATCGTGAACGGCCTGAGCAGTGTTTATAGCTGTTTGTAAGGTGCTGCGGGCTTCGGCAGTGTATTCTCCAAAATAACTTCCCTGGGTAGTACCGGCCAATAAACCGGCAGCGTCGTTGATGCTGGTTTGAAGGAAAACTTTCTGTGCCACGTTGTAGTCCAGGATTAGCCAGCTACTGTTGTCGTATGCATTACCGTTCCAGTTCAATATATTCGGATTACCTGCGTGCAGGCGGAAAACAGGTGTCGATCCGGCAGTGTTTTCGATCCAGAAGCGAACTATTTTATCAGAGTAGATATCGCTGGCGATAAATTGCAGATTATTGGTGGGCATGGTTGCCACCGAATTGATGCTGGTGTTGTAGGGGGTGTTGGCGTTCAGGTATTCGCCGGTAGCTTTATTCACCATTGCAAAACCATTGGCCGGGCTGTTGGTATTGGCCACAAATTTCCATAACTGGGTGTCGTCGGGTATTACGGTTTTGGATGAAAGCTGAGCCCCTGCTCCGTTGCTCGACAGGTAGGTGTTGGCCGGACGTGTTCCCTGGATATAATACCAACGTTCGTCCCCCGGCGTGCTGAGTTGAGGTGTGATTACCGAATTGGTATACGTACTTACAGCCGTTTCCAGGTTGGTCTTGGCAGTCAGGTATTCTGCATCGGTCGAGGAGCCTGACAAAGCGGTTATTGCCGTGTTAATGGCATTTCCCAGTGTTGTACGGTCGGCGGTGGTATACGTGCCCGGATCGCTTCCTGCAAGGGTGTTCGTCAGTTTATTCTGTGCAGTAGTTATGGCATTCCGGAGAAAATTCTGTGCGGAAATAAATCTCAGTACATTCCCGCCATCTCCCAAGGTCGTTTCTCCTAATTGTCTTCCGGCCGACGAACCTCCGTATGGATTTAATCCGTTGCTCGATCCGGTCCGCTGAAGTTCCCAGGACAGAGCGTAGTCGTTGTTGCCCGACATTAAGGTTTTAAGATCGACTCCGGTATCGTCGCTTCCTGCTTTAAATCGCGAAGCAGTTCCGTCCCAATAGATTTTTCGCCCTGCCTTCGACGTGAAAATATAAAAACCGGGATTAACTGATACTTCAATCTTCCAGAGCTGATTTTCGGCGCCTGCCACCAGTGTTTCGGAGGTAAGGATCGCATCTTCACCATTGTCGCGGATAGCCAGGTTGCCGGTGTATCGCTGAAATACGAGCTGATACCAGTACTCGGTAGCTCCCGAGCTTGTTTTAAAAGGTGCGGTGTGGAATTTGATCGTGTTGCCGATATCGCCCAGGTACCATTCGCCTATTTGGCTGCCGGCGCTTGCTCCGCCGTTTGGATTCATAGCCCGGGTCGATCCGGTGCGTTGCAATTCCCATGAATTGGGTCTGGTTGTGTTTGCAGAGGCAATGAATTTAATATTGGTGGGTGTGTCGTCGCTTCCTGCCTTGAATCGGGAAGCAGTTCCGTCCCAATAAATTTTTCTGCCCGCTTTTGAAGTAAAAACATACTCTCCGCTTGTTGCAGATGCTTCAAATTTCCAAAGCTGATTGTCTGCTCCTACCGAAATAGCCTGTGTGGTCAGAATGGCATCTTCTCCATTGTCCTGAAGCACCATGTTTGTGCCGTTTTGAAAAGAAATGTGGTACCAGTATTCCACTGATCCGGCACTCACCTGCGGCATGACGGCCGCTGCGTAACTTTGGGTGTAGAGAAGCTGCACCATAAGTAAAGCTGCGATGTGTAGCAATTTTTTCATAAAAACTAAATTTAAAATTTAAGGGTTAATTTGTAAGAAGCTCATTGTGCATAAAGAGCCGGCTGTCCTTTATTCGGGTTAATGAAGATTTTGAGGAATAAGGAAGGAACTCATTATGGCTTTTTAAGAATTGCAGGGATCGTGATTTTCTTCATTCGCATTAATAAGATTATTTGATTAAACTGATCGTGATAAAAATGCTGTAATAATAAAATAATTTGCAAATATAAATAAAGTAATTAAACTAACAATGAAATGTGCTCTAAAACATAAAAATAGATAATTAATAACACTAAAGCATAAAAAATTTTATTAAGTGTTATTTGGGACAAATAGGTCGTTTGAAGATCCTGGTTGATTCGGTTGTGTTAGCGTTCGACTATTAATTTCAGGGAGGTATTGATGTTCTCGTTGTGCAGGTGTACGAAGTAAACTCCATTGGAGAGCGTATGGGTGTGTAAGGTGATAGTGGCGCCTGCTTCCCGGCTGCTCAAATGCACTTTCCCCTGCAAATCGGTGACTATTACGGTTAATATTTGTTCAACTGGAAATTGCAGGCGACATTGCTCCGTAGCTGGATTGGGATAAAGTATCAACCGGTTGTTGTTATGGGGCAGGTCGATCGTTGCATTATTGGTGGTGTTTTGTATCAACGGCATGTATTTATTGTACAAATAAACCGACATTTCGATCTCATCGCCTTCCGGCTGCGTGCTGTGCAGCTCGCCGAATTTCGAAATCCACGGATATTCAAGCTTCGTGAAAAAGTTGTTGTTTTGTGCTGCTTTGCCATCCAATTGTCCCTGCAAGTCGCTCAAAAATAACTTCCAACGTTCGTAATACAGACTTTTGGTGAGTCCGGCCCACTCGCGGTGCGAATAATCGTGGAGCGCACCGTCTTTTTTCATGTCCCAGGTGGTCACCAGTGCCCGTGCATTCATCTCGAACAGGTTTTTTTCGGCTTCGTTGGTTCCCAGTGCGCGTGCGCCGGCTATCCACGGGCCCAACATGCATTCCCGGCGGGTGCGCAATAAACTGTCCATATCGAGTATCAGTTCGAGGAACAGCCTGCTTTTGGAGGCAAAAAGGGTTTTGTTTTTAGCACGGAAGGCAGCCGTTACTTCTTTTTGTAGGTCTTGCGCGTAGTTCGACAGGCATTGCCGGGTAATGTCTACCAGGTCGAAACGATAGGTGGTTTTGCCGGCAAGCTGGCCGGCAGCTTTCAACATCCCTGTCCAGGCGGGCAAAATGGCTTTCGCATCGTAATAGAGGGAGGTGGTCGACCACGACGAAGCTTTTGTAATGTCCAGCGCCGGCCGCGCATTGATGACCGATTCCGAGGCTCCGTCCTGCCAGCTGCTTCCCGGGCAATTGAGGGCAGTAGTGGCGAGTAGCTGCCAGGCCGCGGTGGTTTCTTCCAGTTGCTGGCCGTAACGATAGCTCGCAAACCGTTTAACGTATTCCTGGATATCGATTTTGCCTGTTTCCCACACCATATTCCATAGTATATCGTATCCTACCTGATTGAAGGTGATGGCTTCGGGGGCAATACCTATTCCCCAGTTGTTGCCTTTCTTTGCATGATGAAGCATTTCGTAGTGATTGTCGGCAATGCGTTGCAGCCGCGAGTAGATACCCATTCGTCCTCCGAAATTCTGAATGACACTGTATACCCAGGGGATATTGGTAAACGCGGCCGGTGCATCGCGCAACCAGCCATTGTCGCGTTCGTTGCCCAAATCGATAACCAGTGTTTGGTCTTTTTTGAGCCCCACCAGTAGTTCGGGTTTGGGGTTGTGGAGCCACGATTGAAGCACCCAAACCGCATTGGGATTGGCTTTCAGCATTTCGGCCTGGATGTCGGCAGCAAATTGCGTTACATCCATGCCGGCCGGAACCCGACCGCCTTCATGAAAAAGGTCGCCGCCATAGTAGTTGGCCACACCGAATATTTGGGCCGATTCTTCGTACCAGCTGGCAGCGAGTTCGAAAGCCTTGGGTCCGCTTACCACTACCGGACGCTTGTATCCGCTCACCCATTCGCCCTGGCCGTGAACTGTAATCCCCGGAATTTTACTGCCGATGGTAGTAGGTGCAAAGCCACAGAATCCCTGCAACACTACTTCCATGCCCAATTCCTTTGCGCGGGCAATTATTTTCTTTTGTAAGGCTACGCGTCCGTTTATATATTCCCGGCTCACCGGACCTCCTTCGCCCTCCAGATTTCCCATCAGCCACCAGGCTGTATAGGCCGGGCCGGGAATGAATTCCTGAATTTCGTCGAAGGTGTAGCCGTATTTCTGCATTACGTTTTGCCATACTGCCTCGGTGCCAATGCCTGAAAGAAACAGGTTCACACCCTGCGTCGCCATCAGGTCGATTTCACGTTCCCAACGCTCCCAGTCCCAAAACGACATGGTGTAGTTCAGCGTACAATAATTCAGGGCATACCGATGCCGGTAAGTGGTTTCTTTACGTACAGGTGCGGAGAGTGCGGGGAGGGGGCTGGGTAAAATATTCTGATCGCCATTCCACGAGAACGACGCGTTGCAGTACGTATTCAGGTAATAACGCACACCCGCCGCCATGGCGGTGGCCGAACTGCCGCCGACCTTTATCTTTCCACCCTCTGAACGTAGCTCGAATACATCGAGCACATCGTCGACCGGCTCGATGGCCGTAAATTCGAATTCGGAGGCTCTGGCGGGTAGCATTCGTTGCATAAGCGACTGTACGGCTGTGATTTGTGAAGATAAATCCCTTGTCGAATTCGTTGTGCTGAAAGGGGTTGAAATCAGTTTGTCCTCGGTTCCGGGTACTTCGAGTACCCCGTACAACGTGTAGGTACCGGCCGGGTTAAGACGGTTGATGATCCAGAAATCGGTGTACGGATGTGTTTGGTACTCTTTAACGCCCGAACGGAGCGAATTCGTGCCGTTTTTTACGTCTTGTACGGTGATGGCCGGAGTCGGCGAAGGATAAACAGCCCAATACAATTTGCCCGGAGCATTGGAGTGGATATAGGCATGAACGGTTGTGTTTTTTGCCTGTCCGGTGCTCAGCGTTCCTCCATCGGGAATGAGTTCCTCCATCTTTTCGGTATATTGAATATTCCCCATCAGGGTTAAGGAATTTCCCTTGCCCGACTTATCGGTTGCTACCGCAGCTTTGTCGTTAAAGTCCCAGTATCCCCACAGGGAAGGTTCCGAAGTATCTACCCCCTCAGTGTATTCGGCCGAAAGCTGGGCAGCCGTCCGGGCCGAAGTATAAAAAGCCAGATCGTTCATTTGCCCCTTGAAGGCTTCAACGAATGATCCGTTTTGATACAATCCGCCAAACCTGAATCCGTCGCTTGTGGAGTTGTTGTTCATGGGAGCTGCGCCGTTGGTATAAACAGCGGTGCTTTCCTTACCATTGATGTAAAAACGCAGGGTATTGTTATCCTTCACCAGCGCTACGTGTTGCCATTTCCCAAAACTGAGCTGGGTAGTCGACCGTGCTTTCTTAAACGTTCCGTTCCATTGTCCGTAAAATAAATTATCGTCGCCTTCGATCCGGAAAAAATTCCCTACAGCGCCGCTGCCTGTCGACGCCCAGGAGGCGATAGTGCGTATGGTTCCGGAAGTATTCAAGGCTGGGAAAATCCAGCCCGAAATGGTAAAGGTAGAGCCAAATGGAGGGATTGCCCCTGATGGTTTCAGCGAAGAATTTCCGTCGAATGAAACCGCATAATCGGCACTTGGCGAATTTGTGCCGCTCAGGGCTTGAGCCTGCGCACCAAACTTGTCAAACGGAGCGCTGTTTCGGGCAACTGACGAAATTGCCGTCAGAATAGCGACAACCAATAAGGTGGTAATTCTTTGTTTCATGATTTTTGCGTTTTAAGTTTAACAACAACTGTTGATACGCAAAAATAGAGGAGCCAGGATTAAAATATCGGCTAACAAGACGGTTAATTATCTTGTTTTTTCAGAAATCCACATGCGAATATTCTTCGTTGTATAAAAGCCGGTATCTTTTTTTGAAATTCTCGAGGCTTGTTCGCGCCAACGCTTCGAATCCTTTATTTCGGTAAGCATTTATCCGCAAATGCAATGCAGTTTCGTTTACTTCGTCGATTGCAAACATGGCCGTTGCAATTTTTAGCATCACATCAGGTTGCTGCCGAACTGCCGGCAGGGTTGAAACAGTCATTAACCACTTGAGATGCTCCTCGTTCACGTTGTTTTTATAACTATCGAGCCACTCCAACTGAATGCTTTGCAGGAAAGGTTGCGAAAGGATATCGAGTAAGTCATTTAATAAAGTGAGGTTTGTTGTATTTGCCGAAAACACTTCCTTTTGTTGTCTGAAAGCTTGAAAGTCAATGTAATAGTTTTCCAATCCTTTGATAGTCCAATGTTTATCGGCATAATCAAGCATGAGGCCCGTGGAAACGGACATCACCTGGCGGAGATTGAATATCGTGACGCCTCTGTTATTTTTTGCCGCAGCATCGTGCATTCCCGGCCAGAGTACATCATTCAGTTCTCGCGTGGTAATTCCATCGCCAAGGAGGGTTTTAAGCGTAACCAGCAAGAATAACTGTTGGGTTTTGGGCGACATCTGGTTCATTAAATTCTCGCCCGTATTGTTGAATAATAAGAATTCGCCGAAAAGAAATAAACTGTTGTGATGGCCCGGCGGTTTGGATGTTTGCATCCTTCCTGGCTTTTCGACTTTTGCTGTCGGAGGTACCGGCGCCCGTTGCCGTTTTCGTCGGAACAGAACGATTCCTGATAGAATTGAAAGAAAAATAACCGGGATCGGAACCAGCCAACAGAAGTTGATGTTTTTTTGGGGGGAGTATAATCCGGCAATGTCCGTACTGTCCAGTCCGCGATTCCACAGCTGAATATCACGAATATCGCCTTGAAAGCGTTCCTGATAAGGGCTGTTGCCTATCATGAACAAGTCAGTTCCGGTACTTATGGGAGGTATGGTTATTGTGTCGTTGAGTTCTCCGTTCGTATACACTTTCAGCTTGCTGCCTTCGGTAATTACCAGCGAAATCGTATACCAGGTATTAAGCTCAATAGGGATACCGGACAAATAGTAGTCGGCTTGGGTTGGGATGGTCAAACATAAAAAACCGCGATGAACCTTAAGTATGAAATTTAAACCTTGACAAATGATGGAGTGGTAGGTGGCTGGTTTTGTGAGTCGAAAGCGAGTTGATATCGTTATATTCAACAAACTGTCTTTAAATTCATCGGTTGCAAATGTGTAAAATGCGTTCCCGTCGAAATGATGGAATGTCCCGGTGTCGTCTTTATGAATTTTTACGCCATGGTTCCGGAACAGGTTTTTGTTCCCCCCGGGATACTGACTTTTTCCTGAAGATTTCAGGTGCAGTATTTTGCCGGTTGTGATGGGAATGCGGGTAGCCTCAATGACGGAATATATATAGTCTGTGGAGGAGTGGGCAAGTATCCATTGAGGGATTAACTCATAACTGTTCTTCTGTGCTTTTAAGTTGATGAATTCTTTAAAAGGGAAACAAAATTGAGTATTGGAAAGGTAGTTGTCGCTCGCATTAATGGTTACTCCGTTGATCAGCTTTCCTCCGGACATAAAGCATCCCGAGATTCTGTCGGTTTGATTTAATTTCTGAATGAGTTCTTGTACCTGGCGAAGTTGCCCGTAGTTACATTCAAAGAAATTCACAGGCTGTGCATTGAGGTTCCAAAACGTGTATAAGGACTCATAATCGGGGAGTTCTTCCGGGCATTTCCATACGATATAATCTGCTTTGCCGTTGTATCTGTCCGATAAAGAGCTGATTTCCTGAATGGTTTGTTGCGTGCTTAATAGGATGGCGGATTGGTTGGAATATTTCAGCTCTTTTGCAGTAGGCCAGGGAAGTTGGTTGAAGTTGTAGAGATGTCCGTGGTTGGCTAACAGCTGTTGGGATTCGGAAATCAACTTGTCGCTGGCCAGTATAAAAATGAAGGTGCTGTCGGTCGCCAACAGTTGCTCGCTCAACGCGATTAAATTTTCGAGTTCTTCTTTGTTTTCAGCACGAAATGCTCTTACACCTTCTTTCATGAGCTGAAGGACGGGCAGAGTGTCCGGTTCCACCACCGCATACGAAAAGCAATTTACAGGGCCGGTTTTAGCTTGCGAAACAAACAAGCATTGCATACAGGCCAGAATTAATATTAGTTTTATAGGGTTAAAATTCATGATTGAGTCGAATAAAGGGACAACCGATTCTACCAGCCGTCCCTTTATTCCGTAATGTTCATCACTTACTGTTTCGTTATCCTGAGTTTCACCACGTACTCTTCAAAGTCGAGCTCGGTGGCATCGTCGACAGCCGGAACCAGTTCGAGCGACGAGGCCAGTGTTTGTCCGGCTATATAGTCGGCATATTCCTTCACAGCTTCGGCGATCTCGGTCCGCTCTTCGATACGGATGTTTATTTTATCGGTAATCTCCAGTCCCCCCGATTTTCGCAGGTTTTGGATGCGGTTTACCAACTCGCGGGCAATTCCTTCGCGCAGCAAGGCGTCGGTTACGGTAATGTCGAGCGCTACGGTAAGTTTGCCTTCGTTGGCTACCAGCCAGCCGGGCATATCCTCGGTGAAGATTTCGGCATCTTCGGTCAGAATTTCAACGGTGGTATCGCCGAGCTCCAATAAGTAGCGACCATTGGTTTCGAGCGACTTGATTTGCGGGTTGCCGAACAAAGCCATAGCATTGGCAATATCTTTCATCAATTTACCGTATTTTTTACCCAGGGTTTTGAAGTTAGGCTTAATTTTCTTCACCAGGTTCACCATGTCGGCATCGGCTGCCAATACTTCGAGCTCTTTCACATTTACTTCGGCCTTTATAATATCGGCAACCGACTGCAGCTGCCGGTACGAATAGTCGTCGTACGAAGGCACCACGGCTTTCATCAACGGCTGACGCACTTTTTTCTCGGCCTTCCGGCGGAGCGCCAGTATCATCGACGAAATCTGCTGAGCCATCTGCATCCGGTCTTCCAGCTGCTTATCGATCAGCGTACCGTCGGCTTTCGGGAAATCGGCCAGGTGTACCGATTCGGCGGTGTTACCCCCGGTGACGGCATTCAGGTCGAGGAACAAACGGTCGGCATAGAAAGGCGCGATGGGCGCCATCAGCAGTGCTACGGTCTCGAGGCAGGTGTACAGGGTTTGATAGGCTGCCAGCTTATCGGTATTCATTTCGCCTCCCCAGTAGCGTTTCCGGTTGAGGCGTACGTACCAGTTGCTGAGGTTTTCGCCCACGAAATCGGAAATAGCACGCCCGGCTTTCGTAGGTTCGTAGTTTTCGTAATATTCCTGCACGTCGCGCACCAGGGTGTTGAGCAACGACAATATCCAGCGGTCGATTTCCGGACGTTCGGCAACCGGGACCCGTGTTTCGCTGCCGTCGAATCCGTCCACATTGGCATAGAGGGCAAAGAAGGAATAGGTATTGTACAAGGTGCCGAAGAATTTACGGCGCACTTCTTCCACTCCTTCCATATCGAATTTGAGGTTGTCCCAGGGCGAAGCGTTGGTCATCATGTACCAGCGCAGCGGATCCGAACCATAGGTTTCGATGGTTGAAAAAGGATCGACGGCATTTCCCAGTCGTTTCGACATCTTGTTTCCGTTCTTATCCAGTACCAATCCGTTGGATACCACGCTTTTGAAAGCTACCGAACCGCGCACCATCGTGCTGATGGCGTGCAGGGTGAAGAACCAGCCGCGGGTTTGGTCCACCCCTTCGGAAATAAAATCGGCAGGGAAGAAGCTTCCCGATTCCACCAGTTCCTTGTTCTCGAACGGATAATGAAGCTGAGCATAAGGCATGGCACCCGAATCGAACCACACGTCGATCAGGTCGAGTTCGCGCTTCATGGGTTTACCCGAAGGCGATACGAGTACGATGTTGTCGACATACGGACGGTGGAGGTCGATGTTGGCCACCGCGTAGTTTTCGGCCGTATATACCCCTGGACGGAAGTTTTTAAACGGGTTCCCGGTCATGAAGCCGGCGGCTACCGATTTGTCGATTTCGGTCATCAGTTCTTCGGCCGAACCGATGCAGATTTCTTCGCTGCCGTCGTCGCTGCGCCAGATGGGCAGGGGAGTACCCCAATAGCGGCTCCGGCTCAGGTTCCAGTCCTGCAGGTTTTCGAGCCACTTGCCAAAACGGCCGGTGCCGGTCGACTGTGGTTTCCAGTTGATGGTATTGTTCAGCTCTATCATTTCCTCACGGCAGGCGGTGGTGCGGATAAACCAGCTGTCGAGCGGGTAATACAGCACGGGCTTATCGGTACGCCAGCAGTGCGGATAGTTGTGCACATGCTTTTCGATTTTAAAAGCCAGGCCCTGTTGTTTCAGCATCACGCTCAGGTCGATGTCGAGGGTGGTTTCGCTGTCCTTCAGTTCGTCGCTATAGGCGTTTTTTACATAATTACCCGCAAACTCCTGGTACAGTTCAACGTTCATATGGGTCGATACGAAGTCGGGATCCAGATCTTCCAGGCGGAAGAAGCGGCCGCTCTTATCCACCATCGGCTGACGATTGCCGTCTTTATCGATGAGCAACAAGGCCGGAACGCCGTGAGTTTTTGCCACGCGGTCGTCGTCGGCTCCAAAAGTAGGAGCGATGTGCACGATACCGGTACCATCTTCTGTCGTTACGAAATCGCCGGTAATTACCCGGAAAGCTCCTTCGCCGGGATTCACCCAGGGGATGAGCTGTTCGTAAGCAATGCCGGTCAGATCGCTACCTTTGCAGTAACCCGCAATTTCAAACGGGATATTCTTATCTCCTTCCTTATATTCCTCTAATTTCAGCGCTGCGTTTTTCGGGTTGAAATGCGCATGCACCAGTTCCTTCGCCAATACCAGCGATACCGGCCGGTGTGTGTAAGGATTAAAGCTGTTCACCAGCACATACTCGATCGAGGGGCCCACGCAAAGTGCCGTATTCGACGGCAATGTCCAGGGGGTGGTCGTCCAGGCCAGGAAGTAGCAACTTTCCGGATATTTCACGTCAAACGGCAGTTTCGCCGCCTCTTTCACTTTGAACTGAGCCACGCAGGTAGTATCCTTCACATCGCGGTAGCAACCCGGCTGGTTGAGCTCGTGCGTGCTTAATCCGGTTCCGGCTGCAGGCGAGTAAGGCTGAATAGTGTATCCTTTGTACAACAAATTTTTGTTATAGAGCTGCTTGAGCAACCACCAGAGGGTTTCGATATAGCGGTTGTCGTACGTGATGTACGGATCATTCATGTCCACCCAATAACCCATTTTTTCGGTCAGATCTTCCCATTCGCGGGTATACTTCATTACATCGCGGCGGCAGGCAGCGTTGTATTCGTCGACAGAAATGGTTTTGCCAATATCTTCTTTGGTGATCCCCAGGGCTTTTTCGACACCCAGTTCCACCGGTAATCCGTGAGTGTCCCATCCGGCTTTGCGCTTTACCTGGAAACCCTGCATGGTTTTGTAACGGCAAAAAATATCTTTGATGGCGCGGGCCATCACGTGGTGAATACCCGGCATACCATTGGCCGAGGGCGGTCCTTCGTAAAATACGAAGGTAGGCTGGCCTTCACGCATTTCAACACTTTTACGAAAAAGTTCGTGTTCTTTCCAGTGGGAAAGCATTTTCTTGTTGATGTCGGACAGATTGAGACGGGGATATTCCTGAAACTGCATAGTATGTTAAGTAGCTGATTAGTAAACTTGAAATTGAGGCGCAAAATTACAAAAAAAAATGGAACGAGCGCTATAATCGTTGCGATAAAGTAGGGATGACCCGGGGGGCGCCGCTACCGGACCGGTGAAAAACCCGTTCCCCCGGTTTTCCCTTCGCCGGTTGCGTAAAAAAAACTGTCCCCCGGTAGTAAAACCGGAGGACAGTTGCGGATTTTATCTGCGGTATTTGCTTTATTAGAAAGCCTTACGCGCTCCTGCCTGATACACGATCTTGAGGGCGTAGGCTCTACGCAGTGCTTGTTTGATGTCGGTTACAATACCCATTTTGGTGTCTTTATCCGCCTTGAGCGAAACCGTCATCACGTTCTGATCTTCTTCTTTCATTGCACTACGTTCGAGTGTAATGAAGCTTTCAATCTCACTTACATCGGCAAACTGGTCGTTGAGCTGGATACGGGTCGAAGAACCAAACTGTTCGCGGAACTCGGGCATCGGCTCACCCACATAAATGTAGCGAACCAGCGACTTGTTTTCCAACTTCTGAAGCTCAGTAGCCGAGGGGGTGGTTACTCTTACTTTATAGGTTACCTCTTTCATGGTTGTAACCGCCATAAAGAAGAATAAGAGCATGAAGATAATGTCGGGCAACGACGAGGTACTTAGAGCCGGAGCTTCTTTTTTCTCTTTTTTTCTGATTTGTGCCATTATTTACCTCCTCCATAATTTTTGGGTTCAGCCTCCGAGATTTTCTGAGGATAAACTTCCTGTAATACTTTCTGCTGACGTTCGTCGCACTCTTCAAACGATTTGCCGAATTTATCCTGAGCAAGTTCGTTACGGAGTTCGTTGTAAGCAGCCACCAGTTCGTTCTGCACATCGATATAGGCCTGGTATTGCGTGTCAACGTCGTTACCCACCGATATTACGTGCTCTTTCGTATATTCCATGGTGCCAATCAAGTCGAATTCCTTCTGGTATTTAGCAGGCATATTCGGATCGTTGGCAGCATTTTTGATGAACTCTTTGGCTTTTTCTTTCAGGTCCCGGATGTCGAGTTCCTCACCCTGCACCAACAGCTGATTCTGGCTGTTAATCTTTACAACAAACAGGTTTCGTTTATTAATATCGATATCCTGTGGTTGCTGATCGGGGGGCAGCGGCGGCGGAAGACGACGGGTCAAACCTGTACTGACGTTCATCGAGGTGGTAACCAGGAAGAAGATCAGCAGCAGGAACGAAATGTCCGCCATTGAGCTCGCATTGATTTCATTTAATTTCCTTGCCATTCGTTTTTTTCAATTAAATGGATTAATTTATTTGAGAGCCGAATAGATACGTGCTCCAAAGATAGTTACGATCAAAATTACAAAAAGAGTGTAGAGGGTGTAGATGAACATGTCGGTAATCTGAGCCCACAGACCTTCGTTTTGTGTTCCTTCGTATCCGATAATCGACAACCGTTCGCCACTTCCCAATAAATAGGATACGACGAAGATACCGAGGAAAAGGATAACCGGAATAATTGATTTGATAGCGCTACCGGGGTTGGTAATAAACGATTTTACAAAGTTGACGAGTGCTACCCCAACAGCAACTAATATTGCAAGTCCGAACAACACATAACCCCAGTAAATAATTGTATCGGTAAGCAGGGGAACATGGATCGGTTCTCCCGACGCGCTGGTCAGCGATTCGCCTCCCTGTCCGAGCGTCAAAAAGAACGCGAGGAGCAGTACGAACGAAAGCACTACCAGTGATAATCCTAAGAATTTTACTGTTTTCAACATAGCAATGCTTATTTTGAATGTTTAACTATAATGTCCAGCAACGAAATCGAAGCGTCTTCCATGTCGCTTGTCAAACTTTCGATGATGGTTAAAATATAGTTGTAGAATACCTGAAGAATCATAGCCGAAATAAGACCGAATACGGTTGTAAGAAGGGCCACCTTGATACCACCTGCTACTACGGTTGCCGAAATATCACCTACCTGCTGGATTTTGTCGAAGGCCTGGATCATACCGATTACTGTTCCCAAGAATCCTAACGAAGGAGAAAGTGCGATAAACAGCGAGATCCATGTCAGGTTCTTTTCGAGCAGGCCGAGCTGAACGCCACCATACGATGCTACTGATTTTTCAACAACGTCGATTCCTTCTTCGTAACGCGAAAGACCCTGGTAGAAAATAGAAGCAACCGGACCGCGGGTGTTTTTACAAACTTCCATAGCCGACGCTACGCCGCCTTTCGACCATGCTTCGTCGATGTTCTCGAGTAATTTCTTGGTGTTGGTCGACGAAAGACTCAGGTAGATAATACGTTCGATGCTCAGTGCAAGACCGAGAATCAGAGCAAAGGCTACGGGAGCCATCCACATCGCGTCACCTTCGATGAATTTCTGTTTCAACGCTTTGTGCATACCGGTTTCTTCAACCACTTCGGTTGTTGTAGTTTCTACTTCTGCCTGTACTGCTTCTGTAGTATCAGTCTGAACAGAATCCTGAGCGATGACACTTGATGTAATACCAAAAGCTAAAAGTGCCACGATTGAGAAAGTTGCAAATACCTTTTTCATTTTACTTTTTTTTTGAATTTTTACTTTGTTACTTTTTTTGTGTTTTTATTTAATCAGTTGTGATTTTCAACCTGTTGCGGAGAGGAAGAGATTCGAACTCTCGATACGATTCCACACCGTATATACGCTTTCCAGGCGTACCTCTTCAACCACTCGAGCACCTCTCCAAATTAGGGGCGCAAGTTAGCAAAAATTTATGACATACAAATAATTTTTTTTCTAAATTGTCCCTTTAAGGCTGAAATTTTGACATATATCACGCTTTTGTCAGCTATTTTACTTAAAATTGAAGAGCGAATTAGCATTTTGAGTGGTAATTCGAACAATTTCATCGGGTTGAAGGCCGTATAATTCGGCCAGCCGGGCGGCTATCAGCGTCAGATAGCTGCTTTCGTTGCGTTTTCCGCGGTGCGGAACCGGCGACAGATAGGGCGCATCGGTTTCCAACAGGAGTTTTTCGGGCGAAAGTTGGATCAGCTCGTCGCGTAAACCGGAATTCCTGAAGGTCACGATCCCGTTTATTCCCAGGTAAAACGTTCCGAATTCGTTTATAGTATGCGCCTGGGCGGCCGTGCCTGTAAAACTGTGGAATACGCCCCGCAATCCCTTGCCTTTGAAGTCGTTCAGTACCTCGAAAGTGGCTTCGAACGAATCACGCACATGGATGATGACGGGAAGCCGGTAATCGACCGACCATTGCAGTTGGCGCGACAAGGCGTACTGCTGCCGGTCGATATAGGTTTTGTCCCAATACAGGTCGGTGCCTATTTCGCCGATGGCAAGGTAAGGCGGGAGCTGGCCCGTTCCGTCCCCGACCGTGTTTTGCGCCGTTTCGGCGGTCCGGACGCCTGTGCCTTCGGCAGGTCGTGTGTTTCGCCGTTTCAGTTCCTGCTCCACCATCGCCAGCTCGTTTTCGTAACCGGGACCGATGCTCGTGGGATGCACCCCGATGGCCGCGTAGCAATACCCGCTATACTCCGACTCCAGCTTCAGCATTCGCTGCAGCGAAGCCGAATCGATATTCGGAAGCACGATTTTTGTAATGCCGGCCGATTTCGCCCGTTGCAGCATTGTATCCCGGTCGTCGTCGAATTCTTCGGCGTATAAATGGGCATGTGTGTCGATCATGAACCTATTCCCACTCGATGGTTGCCGGCGGTTTCGAGCTGATGTCGTACACCACGCGGTTCACCCCTTTTACTTTATTGATAATTTCGTTCGACATTTTCGCCAGAAACTCATAAGGCAACTGTGCCCAGTCGGCCGTCATGGCATCGGTGGAAGTCACTGCGCGCAAAGCCACCGCGTTTTCGTAGGTGCGTTCGTCGCCCATCACCCCGACCGATTGTACCGGGAGCAGAATCACTCCGGCCTGCCATACCTTGTCGTACAGGTTCCATTCGCGGAGCCCGTTGATGAAAATATCGTCGGCATCCTGCACGATACGCACTTTTTCGGGAGTAATATCGCCCAGAATACGCACGGCCAGGCCCGGACCCGGGAAGGGCTGACGTTTAATAAGATGACGCATCATGCCCAGCTCGGTGCCCACTTTGCGGACCTCGTCTTTAAAAAGAAGCCGGAGCGGCTCGCACAGTTTCAGTTTCATACGTTCGGGCAGACCGCCCACATTGTGGTGCGACTTGATCACGGTGCCGGTAATCGACAGCGATTCGATCACGTCGGGGTAAATGGTTCCCTGGGCCAACCATTTTACATCCTGAATTTTATGCGCCTCCTGGTCGAAAACATCGATAAAGCCGGCGCCGATGATCTTCCGTTTCTTTTCGGGATCGGTTACACCAGCCAGGTTTTTGTAGAAGTATTCGCGGGCATTCACCCCGATAACGTTTAACCCCAGGTGCTCGTAGTCGCGCATTACGGTTTCAAATTCGTTTTTACGAAGCAGTCCGTGATCCACGAAGATACAGGTGAGGTTGTCGCCTATAGCCCGGTGCAGCAGCACGGCGGCCACCGATGAATCCACGCCTCCCGACAGTCCGAGCACTACTTTGTCGTTGCCCAGTTGCTCGCGCAGCTCTTCGATAGTGGTTTCGATAAACGAAGCCGGGGTCCAGTCGCGCCGGCAACCGCAGATCGACAGGAAATTCTCGAGCAGCAGAATGCCGTCGAGCGTATGGTATACTTCGGGATGAAACTGCACGCCCCAGGTCATTTCGTCTTCGATGCGGAAGGCAGCAAGGTCGAGATCGTCGGTGGCAGCTATACGTTTGAAATTTTCGGGAAGGCGGGTGATGGAGTCGCCATGCGACATCCAGATTTGCGAACCGGGCTGAATGCCTTTCATCAACGGATCGTTGGCATCGACGGTGGTGAGTTGTGCGCGGCCATATTCTCTCGAGCCGGCAGCTTCTACTTTTCCGCCCGACACATGTACCATATACTGTGCTCCATAGCAGATGCCCAGTACCGGCAGCTTGCCCCTGAAGGCCGACAGGTCGGCTCCGAATGCACTGGGATCGTACACCGAGAACGGACTGCCGGAGAGAATTACCCCCTTAATACCGTCGGTAGTAGAGGGAAACTTGTTGTAAGGAAGGATTTCGCAATATTCGTTCAACTCCCGGAGGCGTCGTCCGATCAGCTGGGTGGTTTGAGAACCAAAGTCGAGAATGATAATCTTTTCGGTCATACGGAGATTTGAAATTTCGCGCAAAGATACGAAAAAAAATTGTACGGATTTTCGAAGAAAATCCTAATTAGGATTTGCACCGCAAATCCGTACAACCGGCAATCGCGTTGCACTTCCGTCTCAATTCCGTAACGAATCCAGCTCCACCTGTGTTTTCGCCTTCATCCCCGGGTTTTCTTTTACCATCTGCCGTAATACTTCTTCGGGGTACCCCGGGCGAATAATTCCCTGAGGAATCTTCTTGTCGTTCATCAAAAACTGACCGTTTTCTTCTTTTTTAACCACGCCGTCGAGATTTTTTACCAGCAGGTACTCGCCCAGCCGTCGCCAGGCGGTGGTGGAGTTTTCGGCCTGGGAATGACTGAAGGTGGTGAGGAACTCCCGGGCGGCAGTCTCAGGAAGATCGAGCGCTGTTTTGTCGATGCTTGGTATGAGGGTGCGGAAATTGGATTCCCAATGCTTTTGCGTCTTGCGGATATCGTCGATCATCAAACTGTATTTGGCGTATGCGAAATTGGAAACCTGGTTGTAAACCCAAAAGGCCGATGTGGGCGAGTATTCGAGCAGGCTGCCGTTGGTTTCGCTGTAACAGGTGGGTACGCTGTTGATACCGCAGTACATGGGAGTGTAAATATTAAAGGCTGCATCGTCGACCCCAAACCACAGAATTCCGCCGATATAAGGCGGCAGCCAGTTGCGCATTTGGGCCACGAACGAAAAGCCGGTCTGCTGAGTGGCGATCGGACGCTCGTGGTAATAGGTTTCGCCATCGAGCTTGAAACTCAGGGGACTCAACCGTAATTTAGAACCGTACATGCCGGCTCCGACACCTTTCGTGATATCCAGCGGCGTACCTTCGTACTGGTCGCGCATGAAATTCTTCATGTCCTCCACGCTCAGCTTTTTTGCCGGTTTCACCCACAAAGGCATACGTTCGGCCGATTCGCCGCTGACGTAATCGATGTAGTGATCCATACCGGTGCTCGCCTGGCGGAAAAAACTCCACACGCGGGCTTCGCAAGCGCGCAAAGCGCCGTAATCGAGCGGTGCGTACACATCCGAAAAGCTGAAGTCTTTGTTTCTGCCTTTAAAATATCCTTTTTCGCGGGCAAAGGCAATTACATCCACCGAATACAAACAATTGTTTTTATCGTCGAAAGGGAAAGTGGTGATGCGCGCCTGGTTGGCATGCGCCGCAATACAATCGTCGGGAATGCGTTGGGCTACCCAAACCGCTCCTTTGTTTTTCGGACCTTTGCCTATCATTTCCATAATCCATACCTCGTTGGGATCGGCAATCGAAAACGACTCCCCCGAACTGTAATATCCGTATTCCTCTACCAAGGTGGTCATTACCCTGATGGCTTCGCGGGCCGAACGCGAACGTTGCAGCGCGATGTACATCAGGCTGCCGTAGTCGATAATTCCTGTCGTATCCACCAGCTCTTCACGACCGCCGAAAGTGGTTTCGGCAATACTTACCTGATATTCGTTCATATTGCCTATTACCGAATAGGTTTGCGTGGCCTGCTTGATCTGACCCAGGTACTTGCCCGTATCCCACTCATAAATGTCGAGCATGGCGCCTTCGGGATAGGTGCGGGCAGGATAATGATACAACGCGCCGAACAACGCGTACGAATCGGCAGCGTAGGTAATCATGGTCGATCCGTCGGTGGTGGCCAGCTTGCCGGCCAGCAAATTGGTACAGGCATAGGCCTGGTAACCCGACGCAACCAGGAACAGGAAAAGGGCTATTTTCTTCATTATTGACATATTCTTTTAAAAAAGGAAAACAAAGATAATACTTTAATTTTAATTTTTGTAATTTTGGGCTTCCAACATTATTCACCCGGTTAATCGATTGTACATGAATACTTATCTGCCATTTCGTATGCCCGCTCTGCTGATCGCACTGTCTATGTTAGTGCCGGCGCAGGCCCGCGTTAAATCAACTCCCGATTCGCTCACCATCGTGAAGCAGCTTTCCGAAATCACGGTGAGTGGTATCCTGAACTCCAAACTCAATCTGCCGGTCGAGATGGTTACAACCCGCGATATTGAAACGAAAGGCATGGCGAGCCCCGCCGAGCTGCTCCACCAGGTGCCGGGACTGACCATGACCCGCGACGGTGCCTGGGCCACCTCGGTCAACCTGCGGGGCTTTTCCGAAGCGAAGTTGTTGTTTCTGAGCGATGGAGACCGTATTCAAACGGCTACCGATATCGCAGGGGCCCTTTCGGTGTTCGACCTGAGTTCGACCGAACGCATCGAAATCGTGAAAGGCGCCGGTTCGGTATTGTTTGGTACCGGAGCGCTGGGCGGAGTCGTCAATTTTGTGTCGAAACGCCCGGCCTATGCCGAATCGCGCAGGGTCGCGGGTAATGCGGGGGTGGGATTTCAAACGGTTAATTCGTTGATGCATGGTAATGCGGCGGTAAGTGTGGCCGAGGACAACTGGTACCTGCAGCTGGACGGAGCGCTGCGTAAAGCCCAAAATTATGCCACACCCCAGGGGCCGATGGCCAACAGCCAGTTCAACGATGCCAACTTTGCGCTCCGGGGTGCGATGCGGTACGACGACGATCAGGAACTGCTGGTGGGTTACCAGCATTATGAAGCCCGGAATGCGGGACTGCCCGGTGGGGCTGCCTTCCCGCCTGCTGCAACAGCACGGTACCTGGGATTTGTGCGTAATCAGCTCAGCGGCGAGTATGTGTTTACCGATCTGTCCGACCTCATCAGCGAGCTGCGCTTCAAAGCATATACTCAAAATCTAACCCGGGAGGTCGAGAACGTGGTAAACCCGACCACCGCTATTTTCCCCGGAAGTGTGAACCGCACTTCGGGTGGCCGGGCAACCGCCGATTTGTATTTCAACGATTACCATACGCTTACGGTGGGAACCGAAGGTTGGGTGCGCGATCAGGCAACCACCCGTATCCGCATCACTACGGCCGGCGATACTATTTTTACTGCCGAACAGCCTACCCCCCGGGCTTCCATGGCCAACGCGGGTGTTTTTGGCCAGTACCGGTGGGTGGTCGATCCTAACCGCTGGAATATCAACTCGGGTGTGCGCATCGATTATATCCGTACCGAAAACGATACTGCTTTCAAGGAAGTGTATAAATACAAGCTCAGTAAAGGAGAACGCACCACCCTGCCACACAATAAAACCATTTTGTTTGCCGACCGTACGACTCGGGAGCTGGCCTACGCAGCGCATGTCGACGTGGAGTTTATACCGGCCCGCGCCCACCGGTTCGTGTGGTCGATGGCCAATGCCTACCGGGCCGCTTCGATGGAGGAGCGTTTTAAATACATCGATCAACAGGGCATCCTGCGGGTGGGAAATCCTGACCTGCGTCCCGAAAAAGGACTTTTTGCCAACTTAGGCTACAGTTTTTCGATGCCGCGCTTTTACCTGAAAACCGATGTGTTTACCAATTACCTGTTCGATATGATTGCCGAAACCATGGGCAGCTATACCCTTACCGGAGGCCAGGTAGTGCCCGCCTGGGTGAATACCAATGTTGATAAGGCGATGTATTATGGTGCCGAGCTGGAGCTGAAGTGGTTGTTTGCTACGGGATTTGATGTGGAAACCAGCGTTGCTTATGTGTATGCCGAAGACCGTTCGACCGGACTGCTGATGCCCTGGCTGCCGCCGCTGAACGGTATCGTAAAGCTCAATTATCACCTGGCGCGGAAACTCAACAGCTCGCTGATGGTGGAATGGGAATACCAGACTGCCGAACCGGCACCGGGCGTCGACCGCCATCGCTATGCGGTAGTGAACTGGCTGTTCGATACCGCTCCCCGGTCGCTCGGAAGCGTCGATATCCGGTTCACCGGCGGTGTTCGCAACTTGCTCAATACCGAATACAAAGCCTGGTTCTCCACCTTACGGGGAGTGAACCGGCTGGAGCCGGGACGCAATATCTACCTTCAGGCGCTCCTCAGCTTCTGATCTTTACCGGTATAGCAGCCCGGCCACTTGTTCCAGGTAATGTACATCGGTTTCGTCGAGGATGTCGTAGCGCTCGCTGTCCACGTCGAGCACCGCAGCTACTTCGCCCTGAGCATCGTAAACCGGTACCACTATTTCCGCTACCGACAGCGAACTGCAGGCGATATGCCCCGGGAAGGCATTCACATCGGGCACCAGCAGGCTGCGTTTTTCGGCCCACGCGGTGCCACATACTCCTTTTCCTTTCCGGATACGCGTACAGGCAATGGGACCCTGAAACGGGCCCAGTACCAGTTCGTCGTCCTGTACGCGGTAAAACCCTACCCACCACCAGCCGAATGCCTGATGCAAGGCTGCTGCCAGGTTAGCCATGTTGGCCGTTATGTCGGGTTCGCCACCGGTCAGCGCCCCGAGCTGGGGGAGCAGCTGCCGGTATTTTTCTTCCTTTGTTGCGCCGGTAGTAAGTACTAATTCTTCTGCCATAAATGTTGTAAATGGAACTTTCAGTAAGTTTTTTGGTAAAAAGATGGTAAAGATATACATTTTTTCGCAGCTTATTCAAAATTTATTTGCTTACTTTGCAGATCGTTTTGTTAAAATGTACCCTCTTATCGACTTCCTAATATAAAATAATAATGTATGAAAACTTTTCGTAAACTTCTGTTCATGGCTGTGTTACTGGGTATCAGTTTGTTTGCCTCGGCACAGCAATTAGTTCCTGTCCCTATGGACCCCCAGATCCGGTATGGAAAACTCGACAACGGGCTTACCTACTACATCCGTAAAAACCAGCAACCCAAAGAGCGTGCCGAGTTTTATATTGCTCAGAATGTGGGCGCTATACTCGAAAATGACGATCAGAACGGGTTGGCGCATTTTCTCGAACATATGGCGTTCAATGGTACTAAACATTATCCCGGAAAACTGCTGATCGAGTACTTCGAATCGATCGGGGTGAAGTTCGGTACTAATATTAATGCCTATACTTCGCTCGACGAAACGGTTTATAATCTGTCCGACGTGCCTACTACCCGTCAGAGTGTTATCGACAGTGCTCTGCTCGTGCTTCACGATTGGTCGAGTTTTATCACCCTGGCCGGTGAGGAGATCGACAACGAGCGCGGAGTAATCCGTGAGGAATGGCGCACGGGCGCCGGAGCCGAACGCCGGATGTGGAAAGCATCCAATTACCTGAAGTATCCGGGGTCGCAGTATGCCAAACGCGATGTGATCGGCGATACTGCGGTGATTAATAACTTCTCGCACAAAGCAATCCGCGATTACTACGAAAAATGGTACCGTCCCGATCTGCAGGCTATTTATGTGATCGGCGATGTGGATGTCGACTGGGTAGAACAACGCATCAAAACCATGTTTGCCGATATTCCGGCGAAGCCAAACGCCGGCGAACGTCCTGTTTATGAAATTGCCGACAATGTTGAACCCATTATTTCGGTTGTAAAGGACAAAGAAGCGCGCATGACGCGTATCGAACTGGAATACAAGCATAAAAAGTTGCCCCAGGAAGTGAAATTGTCGATGGCCGGCTACCTTACCGGGGTGCTTAACCAGATGATTTCTACCATCATGGGCTATCGCTTCGACGAAATCACCCAGCGTGCCGATGCTCCCTTCGTGGGTGGCTACGCCATGTATGGCGAATTGGTGAAGTCGACCGACGCGTTTCAGTTGCTGGTGGTTCCTAAAGAAGGGAAAGAACTCGAAGGACTCGCAGCTTTGTTGTCGGAAGCCGAAAAACTGCGTCGGTTCGGATTTACCAATTCCGAAGTGGAACGTGCCAAATCGGAGTTGATGAAATCGATGGAGAATGCTTACAACGACCGTGAAAATCAGAAAAACCGTAATCTGGTGCGCGAATATGTTCGTCACTACCTCGATGCCGAACCTATTCCGGGTATCGAATGGGAATACCAGACACTGCAGCAGATTATGCCGCATGTTACGGCCGACCGCCTGAACCAGATTGTGAAAAATTACGTGACCGACGAGAACCTCATCGTTTCGTTTATGGCTCCCGATAAACCGTCGGTTATCATCCCGACAAACGAACAGGTGCTGGCTACCCTCGATGCGGTGAAGAAAGCCGAATATACGGCTAATAAGGAAGATGATATCAACCGTCCGCTTATAGCGAAAGTTCCTAAGGCCGGGAAGATAAAGAAAGTGAGCACGAATGCTACGCTGGGTACTACCGAGTGGGTGTTGAAAAACGGTGTGACGGTGGTTTTCAAACCTACCGAGTTTAAAAAAGATGAAATCCTGCTGTCGGCGTTCAGCGAAGGTGGTGTGTCGAAAGTGAAAAATACGAAGGATATTATTTCGGCATCGATGGCAGCCCAGGTGGTGGTCAACAACGGACTGGGCACTTTCTCGCAGGTCGACCTTAATAAAGTGCTTGCCGGTAAAATGGCATCGGTTTCGCCTCAGATTGGTTCGTATACCGAAGGGTTCAACGGCCGTTCGTCGGTGAGCGATTTTGAAACCATGATGCAGCTGGTGCACCTTTATTTCACGGCTCCGCGCACGGATAAGGAGGCATTTGCCTCACTCATGAATATGTACAAAGCATCGCTTGCCAATGCCGCCAGCGACCCACGCATTGCCTTCAACGATTCGGTTACCATGATGGTCAACAACCGTCACCCACGTACGGTCGTGCTGAATATGAACACGATCGAATTGCTCGATCAGGAGCGTGCCCTGGCCATTTTCAAGGAACGTTTCGGTATGCCGGGCGACTTCACCTTTGTATTTACGGGCAATATTAACCCCGACGATCCGGCAGTGCGTCAGGCCATTCTGACTTACCTCGGCGGCTTGAAATCGAAAAGCAAGAAGGAAACATTTACCGATGTGAAGATTCGCAAACCTCGCGGATTGGCTAACAATCATTTCCAACGCAAAATGGAGATTAATAAGGCATCCAACTTTATACTTTACAGCGGACAGCTTCCGTATACCATGGTCAACCGTACGGCTATGACGGCTATCGGCAATATTCTGAATATGCGTTACCTCGAAAGCATCCGCGAAAAAGAAGGTGGTTCGTATGGCGTGGGTGTGCGCGGTTCAGCCAGCAATACCCCGATCGAAGAGGGGATCATAATGATGCAGTTCGATACCGATCCCGAAAAACAACAGCGCTTAATGGCGATCATTCACAAGGAAGTGGACGATATCGTTAAAAAAGGTCCCCGCGAAGACGACCTGCAGAAGGTGAAAGAAAACATGCTGAAGAAATATTCCGAAGATTTGCGTGAAAACAACTGGTGGCAGAGCACTATCGTGAGCTATTATCAGGATGAACTGAATTTTGTAGACGACTATACCAAAGCGGTGAATGCACTCACTCCCCAGTTTATTCAGGAAACACTCAAACGCATTGTCGATCAGGGCAATGTGATGGAAGTAGTAATGAAACCGGCGGAATAACGATAGCTTAAACGGCCCTGTCCTCCAACTCCCTTATACAACTTATGCAATCAATTGGATTTTCCATGCAGAAGTTGTATAAGGGAGTTGAAGTATAGGTGTTTTTCAGTTGAAAGAGAAGGGAAAAACGGCCGATCGGTAAACCTTAACATTAAAATTCTGAAATAATATTCTCGAAATTTGGGAGATACAAATTTGTTTTTGTTATTTTGCACCCGATTTTTTAAATAACTACCTAATAATATGTCGAAAAACCTTGTAATTGTTGAGTCGCCTGCAAAAGCGAAAACTATTGAAAAATTTCTGGGGACCGATTATCAGGTTATGTCGAGCTTTGGTCATATCCGCGATTTAGCCGAAAAAGGTATAGGGATCGACTTCGATAATAACTACGCGCCCGTTTATGTCGTATCGTCCGACAAAAAGAAAGTAGTGTCGGAACTTAAAAAGGCTTCAAAAACAGCCGAAACAGTATGGCTGGCTTCCGACGAAGACCGGGAGGGGGAAGCTATTGCCTGGCATTTGTTCGATGAGCTGAAATTAGATAAAAAAAACACCAAACGGATTGTATTTCACGAGATTACAAAGGATGCTATTTTGCGTGCCATCGAAACCCCGCGCGACATCGATCTTCACCTGGTCGATGCCCAGCAGGCTCGTCGTGTGCTCGACCGTATCGTTGGCTTCGAACTTTCGCCTGTTCTTTGGCGTAAGGTCCGTCCGTCGCTTTCGGCCGGAAGGGTGCAGTCGGTGGCCGTACGCCTCATCGTGGAACGGGAACGCGAAATCAATCAGTTTACCGCCGAATCGTCGTACCGGGTGATGGCCGAGCTGGCAGGACCCGATGCAACAGGGAACCGGGTGGTGCTCAAAGCCGAACTGCAGCATCGCTTTGCAACAAAAGAGGAAGCGATGGCATTTCTGGAGCATTGTAAGTCGGCCGATTTCAAAGTAGAGGATATCGTTACCAAGCCTTCGAAAAAATCGCCGGCTCCGCCGTTTACTACTTCCACCCTCCAGCAGGAAGCCTCGCGTAAGCTGGGTTTTGCGGTTTCGCAAACCATGCGGGTGGCGCAGTCGCTCTACGAATCGGGAAAAATTACCTACATGCGTACCGACTCGGTGAACCTATCCGACCTGGCACTCAATACTGCCAAGGCCGAAATTAAATCGATGGCCGGCGACCGTTATGTGAAAATCCGGAAATTCACAACTACAGCAAAAGGGGCCCAGGAAGCCCACGAGGCCATCCGTCCCACCTATATGAATGCGCATACCATCAGTGGCACCGCGCAGGAACAAAAACTTTACGAACTGATTTGGAAACGGACCATTGCTTCGCAAATGGCCGATGCCGAGCTCGAGAAAACCTCGATTGTGATTGGTTGTTCGTGTAATCAGTATAAGTTTGTCGCTTCGGGCGAAGTGATTGTTTTCGATGGTTTCCTGAAAGTATACCTCGAATCGACCGACGACGAAGAAACCGAACAGGAAGGACTACTCCCGCAAATGAAATCGGGCGAAGTGCTGAATGCCGAGATTATTACTGCCCAGCAGCGCTTTACCCAGAAACCGCCCCGTTACAGCGAGGCCAGTCTGGTGCGTAAGCTCGAGGAACTGGGCATCGGCCGCCCGTCGACCTATGCGCCTACCATCACCACGATTCAGAATCGTACCTATGTTGAGAAAGGCGACCGGCCGGCCGAAAAGCGTAACTACAACCTGCTGACGCTTAAAGGGGGAAAGATAAGCGATAAAATTCAGACCGAAAATACGGGTGCCGAAAAGGGAAAGTTGTTTCCAACCGATATCGGTATGGTGGTGAACGATTTTCTTACCGAATATTTTCCCTCCATTCTTAGTTACGATTTCACGGCCCGTATCGAAAAGGAATTTGATACGGTGGCCGAGGGTACCATCAATTGGGTGAACCTTATCGACGCGTTTTACAAGAAGTTCCATCCGATCGTGGAAGATACGCTGAAAAATTCGGAGCGCCAGTCGGGCGAGCGGGTACTGGGCACCGATCCGGTAAGCGGGCGGCAACTGGCTGTGAAGATCGGGCGTTATGGCCCTATTGCTCAGATAGGTACGGCCGAAGAAGAGGAAAAACCGGTATTTGCATCGCTGCGTAAGGATCAGTCGATCGAAAATATAAGCCTTGAAGAAGCCCTCGAATTGTTTAAACTCCCGCGGACCATCGGCGAATTTGAAGGCAAGGAAATGACCGTGGCGGTAGGTCGCTTCGGACCTTATATCCGTCACGACGGTGCATTTTACTCGTTGCCTAAGGGTGAGGATCCGATGGCTATCGGTGCCGAAGCAGCAGTAAGCATTATCGAGGCCAAACGTGAAGCCGAGCGTAATAAGGTGATCAGTGTGTTGGGCGAAAATGGCGAATACCAGGTGCTTAACGGCCGTTTCGGGCCATATTTCACATTCGAGAAAGCGAATTATAAAATACCGAAAGGAACCGATCCGGCGACGCTTACTGCCGAAGCCTGTGCGGAGTTGGTCGCCCAGCAACCGGCTGCCGGAGCGAAGAAAAAATCCTTTGCACGTAAGAAAAAATAAGTTAATCGTTAATTTGTTACTGTTATGATGAAACAACTTTTTGCCATTGCCTGTGTGGCTGCCTGTGTTGCTGTAGCGCAAGCACAAACTTCATATGTGTACTCGGGCGAACCCGAACTGGTTTATGCATTGCCTGCCACCGAGTTGGTGTTCGAACTGGAGATTGAAAAGGTGACCGAAAAGCCGGGTGTGTTTTATCAGTATTCGCAACGTTACCTGGCAACCGGCAAAGTTGTAACGGCCGAATCGACTCAGTATCGGCTGAAGTCGGTGCGCATGTCGACGCGGCCGGTGCTCGATCCTGCACGTCGTTTCGCTGTTTCGCCGGAGCTTCTGCCCGGCCTTGCAGTAACAAAAGAAGGTTTTCTTGCCGGAGTTAATGTCCCTGTTCCCCGGCAGCCGATCAGCGAACGGCGCGTGGAGCGTGTGGCCGCACCGCAGCCCGCCCGCCCCGAAGGGATATTGCCGCTGAACCAGGAATACATGATGGCCGGTTCGATGGCCAAAATGGCCGAAGGGGCCGCCTATCAGATTTATGCCATCCGCGAAAGCCGGATGAACCTGCTGAGCGGCGAACTGGAACAATTGCCGGCCGACGGCGAATCGTTGAAACAAATGTTGCAGGGACTCGACCGTCAGGAACGCGAGCTGACCGAATTGTTTGTGGGCGAAGTACGTCGTACAACCGAACGTCGACAGGTGAGTTTTATTCCCGATTCGGTCGAAAATGAAGCTATTTTATTCCGCCTGTCGGCCAGCCGCGGCTTGGTTGCCAACGACGATCTGGGAGGCGAACCTTATTATGTGGTCATCGATCACGAAGCTATTCCTACGCCTTCGGCTGCTGCGCTGAAGGCTCAGGCGTCAAAAAAGAAATCGAAACAGGCTCCGGCCGAAATTGCACTGTACACCGTTGTTCCGGCCAATGCAATAGTTGAAATAAGCGATGGGGTCACTACCTTACTCAAACAGCAAACTACCCTTTCGCAGCTGGGAGTATTGATCCCCTACAGCGCGGCGCTGTTTACCGGTGCTGATGTAACGATGGAAGTGGATGCCGCGACCGGCCGGCTGATCCGGATTCAGCAGACGGTCGTTCCGAAACGTTAATCTGCTTGTTTTAATTTCACTGCCAGGTACACTCCGGCCAGCACCAGCATTATCCAGTTTCCATCGGAAAGGGGAATCGGATTTCCCGTAGGGTCGGTTCCCGGGTCGGGCTTGCGGGGAACCAGCGGATCTTCTTCGGCCGACCGGAAAGGTTGGGTCTGATTGAGGTTGTTTTGAGCAATGGCCAGTGCTCCTTGTGGTCGTACCTGCTGCGATCCTGTAGTCGACCGGCGGCCGCTGAAGAACAGATAACTTCCCCCGCCACCCGGCATGGCGCCCGTCCTGTTGGAATGACTTTCGCCGGTGTGAACCGCGTATACCATAGGTTGTTGTATCCCTTCGGTCGCATAATTGCGGCGTACTACAGCTTTCCCCGATAGAGAGCTCCCTTCGACAGGAGCCGATAGAAGCATGCCGGTGGCAAAAGCATCGGCGCTTGGAGGAAGGCCCGTGACAGCAGGCCGTTTTGCACCGCGGCCACTTCGGCCCGCGTTGCCGGAGCCGGAATAGCCGCTCATGCGATGGTCGCCCGAAATGCCGATGTTTATTCGTTCGGAAGAGGTGCCCACGTATACAAGACTGTCTTTCTCGATTTCGTCGAACACCCATTGATAGGCAAAGTAAAGGCCTACCAGTATAAGAATGGTAATGATGATGTTAAAAAGTGGGCTATCTAACTTTTTCATTGTATTTAGTTCATTCTAAGTTTGTGCGATTTCCCCGACGAGAACTTAATGATGTATTCGCCGGCTGAAAGACCCGTACGGCGCTGGTATTGTTCTCCTTTAGCCACCATGGTCGTAAACTGCAATCGTCCGAGGGTATCGTACACCTTGACCGTTTGGTCGTGAGCCGAATAGTTGCCGATAGTAAGCTTGTTGTTGATGGCGTATACCATTATATCGTCCGAAATTTCAACCTTTTCGTCCGAGTTCCCGATTCGTATCAGGAACCGTTTCACCGGATCGCCGGCCGAGGCTGTAAAGCTGTAGCGTGCTCCATCGGCCGAGATATCGGTGCGGGTACCGGTTACCAGATCGTCCAGGAAAATACCTTCGGGGTACAGCCCGCCGGTTTCCCGGTGCGTAACGACCAATTCGTAGTGTTGTTCCTTGCCGGTCATAAAACCGATCAGTACATTCCGGATCGAATTGGTTGTAAATACCTGGTAGTTGCGGTCGGGCATCAGTGCGAACAGTTGCGGGGCGTCCGTTTTACTCATGAGCTTTTCGCCATCCCAGCCATTATCGAAGCTCTTGCTGCACGTGTCGTTCATGAAAATCCACAGCCGGTCGGTCGATCGGGTATCTTTTACATCCAGATACAAAGCAGGCAGCGGAGCAGGACGAATGGAGTCGCTGGTTGCCATTCGTTGAACAGTAGTATTTTTCCCGGCAACCGTACTATACGGTATTTCTACAGTGAAAGTGCCCGGATTACTGGTATCCTGGTGTAGTTTCCGGATCACAAAGCCTTGCATGGAGGGGATTTCGCGCGGAAGTCCCGAAGGGATGGTCGGATTGGCCAGGTTTTTTGGTATGGCCACGTATTGTCCGGTTACTCCGCCATCGCTGGTGCCATAGCCTTCGGTAACCCAGTCGCCATAACTGCCCGTATTATAAAGGTATACCGTTGCTTCTGTTTCGGCGCCGAAATTAATTCCCGCAATGCCGATGGCCGCCGTGTAGGAATTTGCAAACAGGTGATGTCCCGGATACGCTGCATTGGGATAATAAATCAGAGGATTGCCCGAGTTCCTGACGAAATTGCCGTTTTCAAGTATTCCCTGGTACACGATGGTGCGCGGTGAGTCGTGCGTGATTTCGTAACCGTCGAACGAAGCGAGCGCCGACATGTTGTTCAGTGCGTCCCACTTTGCTCCGAAATTGCTGTTGCCCAGGTCGACTTTACCGGTTGCATCGTACTTGCGTACAAACGATCCGTCGAAAGTGGGCGACGCGGTGGCCAGCGTGCGCAGCGGTATGCCGAAGTATTGCCATTTATAATACTGTCCGGCCACCGGTGTGGTCGATTTGAAGGCTTTCGAATACATTTCGACTGTAGCCTCTACCGGGTTCCCCACCGGGTTGCCGAAGATCAGGCTCCCGTTGGGTACATTGGAATCCGATTTCAGCCTCAGACCTCCGGCGCCCGCGTGGTTGGTAACCGTGGCGGCTGTTATGGCCCGGCCGGTTCCGATTTCAAGATAAGCCCCTGTGTTGATGATCAGACTGGTTGCTGTGTTGTGGCTGGATGCCGGAAGATAGACTCCGGTGGTATTGTCGATTACCAATGTGGTATAAGTGGCATTGTTGATGAGCGTCTGTGCAGCAGTGCCGTTGTAAATCACGGTTCCCGGATAGCTCGTTTTCACGGGTACACTGTTTTTGGTGAATATGGTATCGTTTGCAATAGTTCCCGCTACCGTTACGGTGCCGGTCTCGATCTTTAAAACACCGTTGTTGGTCAGATTGTTGTAAATAGCAAAATTATATGCTCCTCCCAGGCTGACCATGGCTCCGTTGCTGATGGTGATATCGCGGCACACGGCTCCTGCCGATCCGATGGTAGGCTGGTTGCCTCCCACGGGATAGGTTGGAATCAATACGTCGGTGTCGGTGGTGGGGATTACTCCGCACTGCCAGTTGGAGGCGGTGTTCCAGTCGGTGGTGTAGCCGAGCCATTCCAGTTGAGTGGCATCGGTGGTTACCACGAAACTGTTTGCTCCGTTGGTCGTACTCCCCGAAACCGACAAATTGTAAGTTCCGGTCGGAATGCCGCTGATATTTTTTGAAGTCGATGTAAATCCGCCTCCGTTTCTTGTCCAGCTATATTCAAAGAGCTCGGACCAGGTAGGCGTCCCGGTCATGGTTGCTGCGTTGCCCGAAGGTACGTGCGAAAGCGTTGATCCGCTGCCTTCGAAAAAGTTAAATCCGGCAATTAATCCCGTGTCGGTATTACTGTACTGATGGAGCTCCTGAGCCAGATTGGCGATTTGAGCAGGAGTCAGTTCCTGGTTCCAGAAGCCTGCTTTGGCCATTTGACCGTTGAAGTAATCGGCGGTTGTGCCCCATACATAAGCGCCGAGGCGTGTGTTATAGGTCGAACTTCCGTAATTGACAGGAGCTGTCAACGCTCCGTGCGTTTGGGTAACAACCAGCACTCCGTCTATGTAAATTCTCAACGAACTGCCGTTTCCGACTCCTGCCACATGATGCCATTCCCCATCTTTCGGATAGGGCGAACCGCTTGTAACGGCGGCAAGCCTCAGTCCTTCCGACCAAAGTTCCAGTTCGCCGCTAGCGGTAAATCCGAATTCAACAGCATCGTTTTGCCCGAAGAAACTGTTTCGGTTGTAGGCGGTTGTTTTTATCCATCCCTCGAGGGTAAAAGCGGTGAGGCCGTTTAACAATGTTCCTCCGGTGTTTACATCGAGCGAATTAAAGTTCAGGGCCGTAGGGATGTTGTCGGGCGTAACGGCGCCGTCGGAGCTTAAAGGGCAGGAGGTGTTGGTAATTATGGCAGTAGGCTGAGGGATGTCCCAGATAGTAAGCGATGAGGGGCTGACGGCCGTACCGGCATAGGTGGTTTCTACGGTAATGGTCCCGCTGGTGGCAGCTGCAGGAACCGTTGCGGTTAGTTGTGTGCTGCTGTTCACCGTAAAAGATGTCGCACTTACGCCATTGAAACGCACTGCGGTGACATTAGTAAAACCAGCGCCGTTAATGGTAATGGTAGCGCCTCCGCCCGCATACACGACGGAGGGTGTGAAACTGGAAATAGAAGCTTCCTGGATGCTGAAAGTGGCTATAGCGCCTGCCCATCTCGACGAAGTAGTATTCCCGCCGGTATACGCCTGGCCCGTTGTGGTTACAATTTTTTCCAGTGAAAAAACCCTGGCGTTATTGGTAGCAGTACTGTTGGTTGAGCTAACGGCATCAATCATCGTGAAGCTGTTGCTGATGTTGGTAAGGTTGTAGCTGCTGCTACGTAAACCAATGCCTCCAATCCATACTTCGCGACTGGCCGTAGTGGTTGAAGTAGTTCCTGTGGAAGGGGTGGAATTGTTGCCGTAATTGCTGGCAGTCCGGTCGAGAGGAGTATTATAAACCAGTCCGCTGTATTCTATTACCGATACGGCAGTGCGGGCCGATCCCTGACTAAATGTGATAAAAGAGCTTGCATTGCTTTGAATGGCCGTAGTATACCAGATTTCAATATTTACATTCTGATTGTTGTTTACCCTGGATACAGCTCTTGTCCATGTTACACCGGTCTGTGTAATGCTGGTCACATTGTTTTGAGTAGTCGTTCTGCCCGAAATTACCGCGATCAGAGTGTTCCCGGCTTGTGGAGCAGTTCCGAGGGTTAGGGAGAAGGATGTCCGGGCGTTTGCCCCGGTACTCCCGGTGACGGTCTGTATCTTCTCTTGCCCATACAGAAATGTACTGCAAATAAGCAGAGTTAAGCTAAGGAAGTAATTTTTATAACCCATTCTCATCTTGTTTTTGGAAAAAACATTACAAATATAGATAAATTTCTATTATTCTGTAGGGTTAATTCTGTTTTTTTATTCTTTTTTTGAACAAACCGGAGAAAAAAAACGATAATCGTACGTTTTATACCGATATGTTTCATATAAACATTATATATAACAAAGATTAGTAAACAAATTGAATCGGTAACAAAATAATTTTAATTTATCGTTATTTATGAGGTCAAGCGACCCGATTAACAGCATAGTATAAAAAAATCCCCCGGAAGTTAATCTCAACTTCCGGGGGAATAAGCGTGCTGAACGCCAAAAAAGTCGGGTGTCGGTTGCGTTACACGTTAAATCTGAAATGCATGATGTCGCCGTCCTGTACCACGTATTCTTTTCCTTCTACAGCCATCTTGCCGGCCTCCTTACAAGCGGTTTCCGAACCCAGGGTCACGAAATCGTCGTATTTAATTACCTCGGCACGGATAAAGCCTTTCTCGAAGTCGGTGTGAATCACTCCCGCACACTGCGGTGCTTTCCATCCCCGGTGGAAAGTCCACGCACGTACTTCCTGTACGCCGGCAGTAAAATAAGTCTGCAGGTTGAGCAGTTTATAAGCCGAGCGGATGAGGCGGGCCACACCCGATTCTTCCAATCCGGCAGCCTCCAGAAATTCCTGACGTTCTTCGTAGGTTTCCAGCTCGGCTATGTCGGATTCGGTAGCAGCAGCTACGACCAGGATTTCGGCATTTTCGTCTTTCACAGCCTCCCGCACGGCCTCCACATAGGCGTTGCCGGTGGCGGCACTGGCTTCGTCTACATTACAGATATACATTACCGGTTTATCGGTAAGTAAAAACAAGTCCTTCACATAAGGTTGTTCGGCCTTGTCGAGTACCACCGTGCGGGCCGATTTCCCTTGCATCAGCGCTTCGCGGTAACGCAGCAGGATGTCGTATACGATTTTGGCCTGTTTGTCGCCGCCGGTCTGCGCCTGCTTCTGCACTTTGTTGATACGGCTCTCCACCGTTTCCAGGTCCTTCAGCTGCAACTCGGTATCGATAATCTCCTTGTCGCGCACCGGATTAATGCTGCCGTCCACATGCGTGATATTGTCGTTTTCGAAACACCGCAGCACGTGCAGGATGGCGTCGGTTTCGCGGATATTGGCCAGGAATTTATTGCCCAGCCCTTCGCCTTTGCTGGCGCCCTTCACGAGGCCGGCAATATCCACAATTTCTACCGTAGTAGGTACAATCTGCCGCGGATTCACCAGCTCGGCCAGTTTGGTAAGCCGCTCGTCGGGAACGGTAATTACACCCACATTGGGCTCTATAGTGCAAAACGGGAAATTAGCCGCCTGTGCCTTTGCATTCGATAAACAGTTGAAAAGTGTCGATTTACCCACGTTGGGCAGACCGACGATACCACATTGTAAAGCCATTCTATTAAATTATTAATTGGTGAATTGTTACTTGTTAACGGACGGGCAGTTGTCCGGCCTCCCTCTGATGGTGGATAATTAACAAGTAACAATTGATTTGATTGTTTCCGGAAAATATTTATATTCTAATTGATGTACTTTTTCGGCCACCGTTTCGGGTGTGTCGAAGGGAGTAAGTTCGCAACGGGCCTGAAAAATGATAGCCCCCTCATCGTAATTCTCATTGACATAATGAATGGTAATGCCCGATTCATGCTCGCCAGCAGCCACCACGGCTTCGTGAACATGATGTCCGTACATGCCTTTTCCCCCGTACTTCGGAAGCAGGGCAGGATGTATATTGATAATCTTATTGGGATAGGCCTGCAGGATAGGCGCCTGGATTTTGAGCAGAAATCCGGCCAATACTATAAAGTCGATCGCATTTGCTTGCAGTAATTCAATAATTGCCGTACCTTCGCGGAATTGTGCCGCCGAAAATGTGTACGAAGGTATCCCTAACCGGCGGGCCCGCTCGTGAACAAATGCATCGGATTTGTTCGATACAATGATCGGAAAAAGAAGCTCCCGGCTTTCTGAAAAATATTCGATAATATTCTCGGCGTTCGATCCCGAACCGGAGGCAAAAAGGGCTATTTTTGGGGTCATAGAAGAGGGTATTCTGCTCAATTTATCGCATTTTGTGCAAAAATAAGCTTTTTTTTCGACAAATTTTAGTGTATGTCGGGAAAATTACTTTACTTTGCACCGCAAAATTAAACAACAAATTTTATTTATCAACTTAAAAAACTAAAATTATGTCAGAAGTTGCAGCTAAAGTAAAAGCTATCATCGTTGAGAAATTAGGTGTTGACGAAGCTGAAGTAGTTCCTACAGCTAGTTTCACTAACGATCTGGGTGCAGATTCATTAGACACGGTAGAGCTGATCATGGAATTCGAAAAAGAATTCGGAATCACCATTCCTGAAGATCAGGCTGAAAAAATCTCTACTGTAGGTGATGCTATCGCATACATCGAGGCTTTATAATATTTATTCCTAATTTTCATTATGGAATTAAAAAGAGTTGTAGTAACCGGGCTGGGTGCCGTTACTCCTCTTGGTAATACTATTCCGGACTTCTGGAATAGTATTATCAATGGAAAGAGCGGTGCTTCCCCGATTACCCGATTTGACACTACGAATTTTAAAACGAAATTTGCCTGTCAGATTAAGGAGTTTGATCCCAACCTGCATTTCGATCGCAAGGAAGCCCGGAAAATGGACATTTATGCGCAATTGTCGATGGTAGCAGCCAAAGAAGCCATTGAGCATAGCGGTCTCGATCTGGACGCGATTGATAAAGACGAGGTAGGGGTTATTTTTTCTGCCGGTATCGGTGGGATTACGACCTTCGAACAGGAGATAGGTTTTTATTACCAGAATCAGGAGAATGGTCCGAAATTCAATCCATTCTTCATTCCGAAGATGATTTCGGACATTGCTGCCGGTCTGATTTCGATGCAGTATGGTTTCCGCGGTCCCAATTACTCGACAGCTTCGGCTTGTGCGTCGTCGACTCACGCGCTCATCGATTCGTTCAACCATATCCGTATGGGTAAGGCGAATGTAATTGTGTGCGGGGGTGCCGAATCGGCGATTACTCCGGGGGGTGTGGGTGGTTTCAACGCGCTTACTGCCTTGTCGACCCGCAACGATACTCCCGAGTCGGCTTCGCGCCCGTTCAGCAAGAGCCGCGATGGTTTTGTGATGGGCGAAGGTGCCGGGTGTCTTATTTTCGAAGAACTGGAACATGCTCTGGCCCGTGGCGCCAATATCCTCTGCGAAGTAGTGGGTGGCGGTATGTCGGCCGATGCATATCACCTCACGGCTACCCATCCCGAAGGGTTGGGCGCTAAACTGGTGATGCAGCGCGCATTGAAGGATGCAGGCCTGAAGCCGGAAGATATCGATTATATTAATGTTCACGGAACAGCCACTCCTGTGGGGGATGTTTCGGAAGCAAAAGCTATCAAAGATGTTTTCGGCGATCATGCCTATAAGCTGAATATCAGTTCGACCAAATCGATGACGGGTCACCTCCTGGGTGCCGCCGGTGCGGTGGAGGGTATAGTGGCCGTATTGTCGGTGGTGAACGATATCGTTCCTCCTACCATCAATCACGAAGAAGGCGACGACGATCCGGAAATCGATTACAATCTGAATTTTACTTTCAACAAAGCTCAGAAACGTACCGTGAATGCGGCCCTGTCGAATACCTTCGGTTTTGGCGGGCATAACGCGAGCGTAATTGTAAAAAAATTTGTAAAGTAAAGTGATACAGTATATCTTGCGTAAAATAAGACTCTTTTCGCGTGCGCGGAAGGGGTCTTATTTGCAATTGTACCGTATACTCGGTTTTTATCCCGATAAACTCGCCTATTATCAGCTGGCATTGCGCCATCGTTCGTCGACGCCCCACTCGGCCCGCGGGCATATGCTCAGCAACGAACGGCTCGAATTCCTGGGCGATGCCGTGCTCAATTCGGTGGTTACCGATATTCTCTTCAATCATTACACGCATCAGCGCGAAGGCTTTCTTACCAATACCCGCTCCAAAGTGGTGAGCCGCGAGTTTCTCAACCGCCTGGCCGTGGATATGGGACTCGATAAGCTGGTGGTGACTTCGCGGAACGTGAACCGTACGGCCAACCGCAATATCTACGGAAATGCTTTCGAAGCGCTGATGGGGGCTATTTACCTCGATTATGGCTACAAGCAGTGCAAACGTTTTGTCGAACAGCGGGTGTTCTCGAAACTGGTGGACATCGACCGGCTGGCAACCGACGAGCGTAATTATAAATCGCGCATTATCGAATGGTGTCAGAAATACCATCTTCCGTACGACTTCGAGGTCGACGAGGAGCGCGATGCTGCGTCCAATCAGCATGTTTTTACTTCCCGGCTCCTGATCGCGGGACGGGTGATGGCGCAGGCGAAAGGCGTCAGCAAAAAGATATCGCAGCAAAAAGCTTCGCTCGAGGCCTATCAAAAACTAATGAACAATCCTTCTATTTTAGGCGAATTGCAGGAGGAAGTTCAGTAATTTTTTTATCTTTGCCGGGGTTATGACAATTAAATTCAAAAATAATGGAAACGCTTCATTTTGCCGAAATTATTGCCGGGCAAGCTAAGAAATACGGCGAACGTACCGCATTTTATCACCGTAAAAAAATTACCGACGAGTGGACTTCGCTAAGCTGGACCGCTATGTCGGAACAAGTGACCGCTCTGGCCAAACGGCTCTACGAGATGGGATTGAAAGAAGGCGACCGGGTAGGACAGTTTTCGAACAATATGGTCGAGAACATGGTAACCGATTATGCTTTGTTTGCCAATCGTGCGGTAGTGGTGCCTATGTATGCTACTTCTACAGCTCAGCAAATCGAATTTATTGTCAACGATTCGGCCATTGAAATCCTTTTTGCGGGCGATCAGGCGCAGTATGAAATTGCACTGGAGGTAAAACAGCGCTCGTCGGTGCTGAAAACAATAGTGGTGTACGATCCGGATGTGGAATTGAAAGATGCAGACACCCTTCGTTTTGCCGATGTGCTGGAAGCCGGTCGCCGGTCGAACCGGCAGTTGGATGTGCGCGAACGTCAGCAGGCTGCAACTGAGGACGATCTGGCCTGCATTCTTTACACATCGGGTACTACAGGCAATCCCAAAGGAGTAATGCTGCCCCATTCCTGTCTCGACGAAGCTGTTCGCGTTCACCGCATCCGCATTCCCGAAATGACCGATCAGGATACTTCCATCGCCTTTCTGCCCATGTCGCATGTATTCGAGCGTATGTGGTGTTACCTGTGTGTGGCCAATGGCGTGACTGTTTACGTCAATCTCCGGCCGATCGAAATTACGGAGGCTATCAAACAGGTCCGCCCTACCATGATGTGTGCTGTGCCGCGTTTCTGGGAGAAGGTCTATGCGGCGGTGCAGGAGAATATTGCCAAGATGCCGCCGTCGAAGCAGGGTATCGTTACCTGGGCGCTGGCAGTGGGCAGGAAGTATAATATCGATATGTTGCGTAATGGGCTGAAGCCCGGACTGGGACTGCGTATTAAGTATAAAATTGCCGATACGCTTATTTATTCGAAAGTGAAAAAGACAATCGGTATCGAGAACGCGAAATTGTTCCCGGTGGCCGGGGCAAAGCTGTCCGACGATATTAATATTTTTCTGAAAAGTATGGGAGTGCCTATTGCGTATGGCTATGGACTCACCGAAACCACGGCCACGGTAAGTTTTTTCGAGCCGGTTGGTTATGAGTTTGGCACCGTGGGACGGCTCATTCCCGGTATTCAGGTGAAAATTGGGGCCGATAACGAAATCATGCTGAAGGGACGTACCATTTTCAAGGGGTATTATAAGAATCCCGAAGCGAATGCAGCAGCCTTTACCGACGATGGTTTTTTTCGTACGGGTGATGCCGGCTTTTTGCGCAACGATTGCATTATTCTCACCGACCGGCTGAAGGATTTGTTCAAAACTTCGTATGGGAAGTACATTGCTCCGCAGGAGATTGAAACGCGCTTGATCCTGGATAAATACATCGAACAGGTGGCGGTGATCGGTAACGAGAAACCTTATGTTACGGCCCTGATCGCTCCGGCGCTTCCGGCGGTGGAGGAGTTTGCCCGCAAGGCCAGGATTTCGTTCGGCACTACGGAGGAGCTGCTTGCAAAGCCCCAGGTAATCGAACTGATCGATTCGTGTATCCGAAAGCAACAGGAGGGGATGGCGGCTCACGAGCAGATCAAGAAATTTGCATTGTTGGCTACGCCGTTCAGCATACAGACGGGCGAACTCACGAATACCTTGAAGCTCAAGCGTCCGATTGTGGAGCAACGCTATAAGGTATTGATCGACGAAATGTATGTTAAATAACATATTCTGAAGATTTTTTCAAGTTAATGTCTTGTGGTGTTGTGTTTTATAACATAATTTATTGTATCTTTGCAGCGTAATAAAAATTAATTATGATTAAAGAAACAATTGGAAGCAATGCCGGACTTGTTTGGTCGGCGTTGGAAGACGGTTCAAAAAGTTTGAAAGCCGTTAAGAAAGCCACTAAGCTGAAAGAAGCCGAATTGAACCTGGCGCTGGGTTGGTTAGCCCGCGAAGGTAAGGTGATTTTCACCGAAGTGGAAGGCGAAATGTTTGTAAGCCTGGCCTGATGGCCGGAACGCCACCCGTTGGATGCGGAATCCATCGGCGAAATGATTAAAAGAGAGCGGGGAGTGTTGCTACTTTTCCGCTTTTTTTGGCTCTAAGATTTCGGAATTCAAAAAAAAACAGTATATTTGCAGCCGATTTACGAAAATAGCTCAGTTGCCCCAAAAGCAGACAGGACTGCTCTACCAACTGCGCTCAATGCCGATTCAAATTATGCGAAAATAGCTCAGTTGGTAGAGCATAACCTTGCCAAGGTTAGGGTCGCGGGTTCGAGTCCCGTTTTTCGCTCTCACTTACAGGAGTCATTCCTGCCCGGATGGTGGAATGGTAGACACGAAGGACTTAAAATCCTTTGGCTTCACGGCTGTGCGGGTTCAAGTCCCGCTTCGGGTACCACTAGAGTAAATCCCTAATTGATTTTCAGTCAGTTAGGGATTTTTGTTTGTGATCTTGCGCAACTGTTGTAACGGCCTGATTTTCTGTTTTATCGGAACCCCAACAACGCTGGTTTTTTGTCTGGATTTTTACAGACTCAACAGGATGACTTAATTTGTACATTTCAGATTTATTTGTATTTTTGTGTAATATTTTAATATTCTTGGTCGTTTCACCAATATCTATCTGAAGTCACCTAACATCAAATAGTCAAAACCATGAAAAAATTATTATTTATCTCAGTCATTCTAAGTTTCACCATTTCTGGTGGGGCGCAAACTATTTTTACAGAAGGCGGTATCAGATACATAATAACTGAAACAAACACAGTTGGGGTTACTTCTGGAGGGGATTATTCTGGTTCAATAACTATTCCATCGACGGTAATATATTCCGGAATAACCTATTCGGTAACATCAATTGTAACTGCTGCTTTTTTTAGTTGTAATTCATTGATTTCGATAACCATTCCTTCATCGGTAACTACTATTGGGAATTATGCTTTTCAAAATTGTATCACCCTGATTTCAGTAAATATTCCTCCTTCAGTTGCGACGATTGGCAAAGACGCTTTTAGTAATTGTTCTGCCTTAATCAATGTTGATCCCAATAATCCAAACTATTCAAGTAAGGATGGAGTGTTATACAATAAAGATCAACTAACATTGATTCAATGTCCAATTTCGCTAAGTGGTTCATTTTCTATTCCTACAACTGTATCATCAATTGAAGAAAGAGCTTTTTTTAAGTGCACGTCGCTGACTTCAGTAACCTTTCCTGCATCGGTAACGTCCGTACCATATTATTCTTTTTCTGGTTGTAGTTCATTGACCTCTTTAACCTTTCCTTCATCGGTAACATCAATTGAAAGTTTGGCTTTTTATGATTGTAGTTCATTGACTTCTTTAATCCTTCCTTCTTCTGTGAAAACAATTGGATTTAAAGCTTTTGGTAATTGTACGTCACTTTCCACTATTAAAGTCTACTCATTCATACCACCTACTTTATTACTAACGGAGGTCTTTTTTCAGGTCGATAAATCCATATGTAAATTGTATGTGCCAATAGGGAGTTCATCAATTTATAAAGCTAGAGATCAATGGAAAGATTTCATCAATATAATCGAACTTGCTCCGACGGGTATGGTGAGTGAAACTATTCAGGAATCTATCATATACCCTAATCCAACCAGAGATTATATTAATATATCAGGTATTCACAATGGTATCATCAGAATATACGATTTGAACGGAAAGCTGATAGTTGATTATTACTTAAATGGGGATGACCAAATCGACCTTCGGAATGTCTTATCGGGTGTATACATATATTCCATTCAATCACCGGATGGTGTGAAACGAGGAAAAATTGTGAAGGAATAAATTTAATTTGCTAAGTATTTGTCTGATGGTCAAGTGTTTTGTTGGAGATTAGATGTTGGATAGTCCTTGAAAAAACTGATGTAATTACGATAAATCTGAAAGGGGAACTATTTCGTTCAAACCAACTAGCCCGGGAAAAAACCGATGTGGTTTGTGAGGTGATGCCACGGGGGGCAATACACCGGGGCATTGTAACCGGGATTCACGCTGTCCGGCAGCCGCCCCTGCGTCTTCGGTTTTGATCTTGCCCGTTGGAACTTTTCTTTTTGTAGCTTGGCCGGTGCCAGCGGACTCAGAACGATTAATCCCGGCTACAGTAGCGAATTCACCCTGAGTTTTGTTCAGCTCCATGCGATGCTGTCTCACAAAAACTCCTGCGTGATGTAACAGATCTTTATCGCTCGCGGAGGTTGTGTTGGGGAGTGATAATCCGGCTCATCATCGCTTATTTCAATACCATAATTTCTATATTCCGGAAATCGCAGGGGTGACTTTCGCTTTGCAGACAAATAGTTCCTTCGTTCAGCATCACCTGACCACCATTTAAGGCGAGCAGTTTTTCAAAACCGGGTTCGCGCTTGTCTAATTGCGGCCGACTGTATACCATCACCGTATCGCCATTAATGATGTGCTTGATTACAGTGTTGCCCCGAACTTCAATTTCTACCTTCACCCATTCATCGCCTCTGTACGTTTTGCCGGACGAAGGGGTGCAATGTTCCAGGATCAGTTCGTTATTCATCACAATGTTGGTGCCGGGCGTGCATACGTTTCCGGTAGGTCTTTCGCCCACAGCATCGCCTCCAAGCAGCTGAACTTCAATGGAAACCGGAAAGTCCTGATCTTTGTCCATCGATTCGGGAGTTTGTCCGTGAATCAAAATTCCGGTGTTTTTATAAGCCCACCCAGGTGCACCGGGGCATTGCTCGCCTACCATCCGATACTCAAACCGGATCCGATAATGCGAGAATTTATCTTTGTAGAAAAGATGGGCAAACCGGTCGTTGAATGTGTCGTACGCATCGTAGCGCACTTTCAACATACCGTCTTCTACCCTGAACGTGTTTCCGAAATTCTCCCCGACATCGTAGCCTTTCATCTTTACTGTCCAGCCCGTAAGATCTTTACCGTTAAACAGTTGTTGCCATTCGCCTGTTTGCTTGTTGGAAGCGCGGGCCGGAAGAAACATAAGTTGTGAGAGTACGACGGCTGCAATTATTGACTTTTTCATGGTGTATTCCTGTTAGTTATAAAAAGTTCTTATTCGTTTTGTTCATGATCCGATGTTTCTCTTAGCAGTTCGTTGGGCAGCTGCTTCTTTGTCTTCAATCCTAATTTTTTCATTTTCGTGGCCTGAGCTACCAGGTTGTCGTTGCCGGTGGTGAGTTGCTTGTACGAATCGGCATAGGCTTCCTGCGCTTTGGCGAGGTTCTTACCTACTTCTTCGAGATTAGCCACAAAGCCCACCAGTTTGTCGTACATTTTGGCCCCCCTCTCGGCAATGTCCTGGGCGTTGCGGTTGTGCTTCTCGCGTTTCCACAGGTCGACAATGAGCTTCAACGATGTGATGAGATTCGTGGGGCTGAGCAACAGAATGCGTTTGTCGTAGGCGAAATTCCATATTTCGGGGTCGCCCTGCAGGGCAGCTATGTAGGCCGGCTCGCTGGGGATGAACATCATCACGAAGTCGAGCGACTTGTCGAAATCGTCGTATCCCTTGGTGCTGAGCGCTATGATATGGTTTTTGACGGCGGTTACGTGGGCTGCCAATTCCTTCTGCTGTTGGTCGGTATCCGACGATTCGAGGTAGCGGATAAAGGCATTGAGCGAGACCTTGGAATCAATAATCACATTGCGGTTGTCGGGGTATTTGATCACTGCGTCGGGACGCATTTTTTTACCCTCGGCTGCCGACCGGAGTGCACGTCCCTGCTCATCGGTAAGCTGATGTTCCATGAAATATTCTTCGTTCTTACGCAAGCCCGATTTTTCGAGAATAGTTTCCAGAATCATTTCGCCCCATCGCCCCTGGGTTTTGGCTTCACCCTTCAGGGCCCGTGTCAGGTCGCGGGCTTCCTTGCTTATTTGCTGGTTTAACTCGGTCAGTTCTTTCACTTTTTCGCCCAGCGAAAAGCGTTCCCTTGATTCGTTTATATAGGTTTCGTGTACTGTTTTTTTAAAGTTTTCGATATTCTGTCCCAGTGGTTCCAGTATGTTTTTTAAGTTTGTTTTGTTCAGCTCGGTGAATTTTTCGGCTTTGGTTTCCAGAATTCTGCCGGCAATATTCTCAAACTCCAGGTTGAATTTTTTACTCAACGCCATCATTTCTGCCTTCTGGGTTTCGAGCGTATCGGCAGCAGCTTTGAGTTCGGCCAGCTTGCTGGCTTTGAAAGCCGTGTATTCCAGGTTCAGCAGGTTGTAGCGTTGCTGTGCTTTTAAATGTGCGGCCAGCCAGCCGATGCCGGCGCCGGCCAAAAGACCGATGAGGATAAAAAGAACTTCCATATGTAGTGCTCGTTTGTTACTGAGGGGGCAAATTCCCGGCTCGGATAACAAAATAATTAGTTGTCGGATCGAGTAAGCGGTAAAACCCGCAATTTCCCCACGATGCGGGACGGTCGGCAATTTCCATGTCTTCGCCGGTGTCGTTGGCAATGTGATCCCTGATCAGTGCGTGCCAGTTCAATATGCGGATTCTGCTGCGCCCGTACGAAAATAAATCCTTCGAAGGATCGCACAATTCGTGCAGGTACTGTACGTACAAGGTGCGGAATTCGGGCACCTCCAGCAATTTGACCACCAGCGGATGGTCCGGGTTTCCCCAGCGGAGCAGGTCGCGTGTACCTGAGTCGGGCATCAGTAATGAAGTACCCAGTGTATTGTCGTAGTCGTAGGGAATGAAATAGAACTTGCCTCCGGGAGTAAAATAAAAATAAAAATTATTCTGATTATTCCAGTAATCGTCCCACATGCCGCACAGCACACTCACAGCATAGGTTTTCAGCAACAGGGGCACGTCCATGCGGGTCACCACCCATTCGCGGAATGCATTTCCCTGCAGGGTGTTGTAATTATGGATGAATCCGGATAGCTGGTTCCGGGCTGTTTCGAGCTCTGCAGGCCGGTTTTTTAAGTCGTAAGCCGGTTTGTAGGTTTCGGCGAGGGTCACCCTTTCCACGTCCATTCTGGTTCGGTCGGCCGTACGAAAGCTGGCGCCCCAGTTGGCTTTCCACAAAAAGCCTTCCTTACTGCCAAGGCGATTGGAGCGCGTCGCTAGAAATTCCGAATCGATCGATTCGAGCAGTTGATAGACTCCGAAATAAGCCGTTTCGCCAGTGTCGCCGATACGGAGATACAGCCGACAATAGCTCGATTGGGGAGCCGTCCATACCCCGAAGCGTTCGAATAAATCGTAGCAGTAGATTTCCCGCACGTAAGTCGCGTCGTCCTTGAACCATTTCAGGTTTATTTTTTTCAGCCCGGCGTAGCGTTGCCCCGGCACGAACCGGTTAATGTCGACCGAAAAACTGGCGTGATGCCAATCGGCTGACGATGCGTTGTGCCATTCTCCCTTTGTTCCTTCGGGCCGGCGCCGGGAGGTGTTCCCCCGCAACCTGACTCCCACGGTTTCGACCAGGTCGGTTTTTCCTTTTTTGGTAAACCGCATTGCAGCCACCACACATTCCTCGTTGTACGGATTCCTGTCGTAGTAGTCGAGCAGCTTATTCCACTCATCTTCCGCAATGGTAAGATGTAGGTCGGAAAGCGCAGTGATGTCGAACACGTACGACGGATCGGTGGGCAAGGAGTCGGAGGTATCGTCGGCACACGCCACCGGCAACAAACCGAACACGACGGTTGCGGCGAGGAGTTGCAAGCGGGTAGTCACAGAACTCCATGCGCTCCGGATCGATTCAGGATTACCGCCAGGCGTCCGGAATGCGGGATATCGTCGCGATTGATCCATAGGCGCCCGGTTTATTTCAGGTTCGCATTGATTTTTCCGATTATTTCACGGTATTCGGCTTCGGAGAGATAGGTTTTCTGCGGATTCATTTCGATCACACCCCCGAAGTTGTATCCGTCGACATACTTGGGCACTAAGTGGAAGTGAAGGTGGGATAGTTTATCGGAGAAAGCGCCGTAATTAATCTTATCGGGATTGAAACTTTGCCGGATAGCTTTGGCCGCCGTCGCCACATCGTGCATGAATTTCTCGCGTTCGCCGGCCGGAAGTTCGTCCAGTTCAACTCCGTGGTTGTTGTATACCACATTGCAACGGCCGGGGTGCGATTGCTCTTTGAATAAAAAGAGCTGCGAAACCTGCAGGTCGGCAATTTTGATCATCAGTTCGTCGAGGATGGGCAGATGGCTGCAATACAGGCATTCGGAAACAGGTGTAATCATGATGGGTTGTATTTTGCGTGAATTGCAAAGATACAACTTTTGTATGGTAAGTCGATGGCGCCTATTCGGAAATAAGCCGGTTGTTGTTGAAGAAAGCCGGATAAACCCTTTCATCGACGGTATCGCTGATCCAGGTTCGGAAAGCCCTTTCGTTCTCCAGGAGTTCAATAACCCTTATTCCGGTTGGCAAATGACCGTAAGTAGTAGAACTTCCCGAGAACCGGCCATAAGCAAGGCATATGGTATTCAGCCGTCCTATATAGTCGTTCAGGTGATCGTGTCCTGCAAAAGTGGCCATGATATCGCCGGACTCGAACATGGCTGCATACATGCCGGTGTTTAATGCTCCATAACATTCGGTTTCCAGTCGCGATCCGATGCGGGTATATTTCAGGCTGTCGTTCAGGAGTCCGTACTCGCGGAGCGGAATATGGAAAAAAGCCAGGGCAGGATAGGGTTTGCCGTTGTTTTCCTGTGTGAGTTGACGGCTCACCGTACGATACCAGTCGACCTGACTAAAATCGAAATAGCCGTATTTTTCCTGTTCGATCGTTTCCGGACTATAGGAGTGCGAATCCAGGGCGTAAAGAATGGCGGCGGTGGCGTTACGCTCCGACGACTCGACACGCAGGAAATAATTACCCACACCTGCTACCGAACCGGGCCCGTCGACCGCGAGGCAAAGTGGTAGAGAGCGTAAATAATTCATGATTTCAACGCGGGTCGATCCGTTTTCATCATCGTGATTTCCAAAGGTTACGGCCCATGGTATATTCCGTTGGATGGCTAAACCGATCACCTCGTTCCACGCTTGTTTCATGGATTGGTCGACTACGATATCACCGGTGAAAAAGATCAGATCGGGTTTGACTTTATCGAGCACTATGCCAAGATTCGTTAAGGCTTCGGTTGCATTGGAATGGTTTAACTTGTGGTGTACATCGGTAATTTGTGCGATTCGAAAGGTGCCGTTGTTCCGGAATTTTAATTCAGCTCGGGCAGTGCCCGAGATGAAAAGGAGGGTCATAAAAATGAGAAGCGTTTTCATAAGCGAAATGCAGAAAAGTATGTGTTTAAAAATGGCTGTATTATTCTATATCCCTTTGAAATTTTCCGATCCTGGTCCATAGGCAAAGATAGGAAAAAACAACGGAAGACTTATCACAAGTCCTCCGAAGTGTCGGGTTAATGATTTTACAGAAAAGAAAACCAGCCAATCAATTATAACCTGTATTCTGGATTAAATATCCCTCTGTTTTGGATGCGCCGTCGATGGCCGTTTGGGGAATAGGGAATAACCGTTTTGTCCGGTCGGAGTTGGTTTTTTCAGTCCATGAACCTTCGTATTTTTCAAACCGGATCATGTCGGTACGACGCTGATGTTCCCAGTAAAACTCGAATCCGCGTTCGCGAAAAAGAATATCGGTGGTGAGGGCGGTTAAGGGTTGTGGAGTCACTGCCGGACGGGCTGTGCGCGACGATCGCACACGGTTTACATCAGCCAACGCGCCGGCTGTATTGCCCTTGCGAAGTTTTGCTTCGGCACGCATCAGGTATATATCGGCCAGCCGTACGATTACCAAATCGGCCTCCCCTTTGTTTCGTCCGTCGGTCGACGATTTGCTCCACTGGTATTTCAGTACGCGATAACCGGTGTTGTAGCCGCTTCCGGCTGCCGTGAAGTTTATTTCGCGGGTATAATTCACCACTGCATTGGTTTCTGCCTGGCGCCAGTCGCGAATTTTACCTATTTTAAAGCGTCCGTCAGCCGTTTTTAAGAAGGCCGTTTGTGATCCTGTATTTTGTAATCCGTACTGCATACCCCTGTAAATTCCACGATTGGGCTCATATTGATCGGCTGTAACCGCCGAATCGGAAGGGATGATCAACCGTTCCCACCAGAACCGGCAATCGGCTGCAGCCGGATCGGTAGCTCCGTTAGCTTCGACCCATGTGTCGTAAAAGTCCGGTGTGATGCCGGGTCCGTCGGTTCCGTTTCCTTTTTGTACCAGCGCATTGCCATAGAAATTACCCGACATGGAGAAATACGACATACGATTGTGCCCATTTAGTTCCTGGCGTTGGTCGATGGCAAAAATAAGCTCTTTGTTCGTATGATTATCATTGTCGAATATGCTGAAATATTCGCGGGCCAATTCATACTGTCCCGAATTGATAATCAGGTCGGTATATTCAATTACCTTATCCATGTCGGCTGCTTTGAACGTGAAATTGGTTGCATACGGGTCGCGGTACACAGCTGCATTGAGATGGAGCCGTGTCAAAAGAGCATAGGCACCGTACTTTGTCAGTCTGCCGGGACCGACGTTGGTACGCAGATCTTTAAGGGCGGTTTCAAATTCCGACTGGATATACGCCACGGCAGCCTCTCCACGCAAAATTTCGGATTTTGCATCCGGACTTTCTTTCTTGAATGCAAGGCCCCACAGGTCGAGCATCAGCATATTGTAATACGCTTTTAATCCGCGTGCTTCCGCAACAAAAACCTTTGCCTCTTCGCTGGACGATGCCAGCGGGCTTAATTCGTTGATGGCAATAACACTGTAAGCAATCATTTTTGTAAGGTTGTCCCAGACTTGTTTCACATTGCTGTGCACCGGAGTGTAGGTATGCTGATGGAGTGCGATATAAATCCCATTGTCGCCCCAATCTTTACCTCCCCGATACGGCAATATAGCTTCGTCGGTCGTAATTTCCTGTAAAGCAAAGTATTTGGTGTGAAGAAATAAATCGGGCAATAAGGCGTATGCCGGCGATATGGTACTTTCGACAATCGTACTGTCGGCCCCGCCGGTCAACGATTCGTCGAGTACAATTTCATTTAATTCGGAGCATGCCGTACTGAAGAGCAACAGGGCTGTAAACAGCGTGAAATATAGTTTTTTCATTTGTTCGTTATTTGTTTTCTTGATTATAAAGTGAATGTTAAGCCGAGTGCATAAGTGCGCGATTTTGGATAGCCGTTCAGGTCGATGCCAAACGACTGAAATCCGTTGATCGATCGGTTTTGGTTTACTTCGGGGTCGAATCCGCTGTAGGAGGTAAGCACAAACAGATTTTGAGCCGACAAGGACAGGCGGAGGTTGTTTACCCAGTTTCCTATGCCTGAGGAGTTGGTATTCAGGGTATAACTCAGTGTGAGGTTGTTCAGCCGGAGAAAGGAACCGTCTTCCAGGTAGCGGGTCGAGACTGCACCGGCATTTAAAATGCTCTCGTTGTCGTATTCAATGGCTTTCGAAGTGGTGTTCGACGAATTAGCAAGTTGTGCCTTGTAAAATTTATTCATAGCAGTGTTGTTGTAGATTTCATTGCCGGCTACTCCATTGAAATTAGCCGAAAGATCGACTCCTTTGTATCCGACAGTAACATAGAAACTATAGGTGAGTTCGGGTATGGCATTACCTACCACGGTTAATGCGCCGTCGTCGCTGTACGTCGACAATCCGTCGGAGCCGATGCCGGTAAAGGTTTTCATGTAAAAAGAACCTACCGGATAACCGTTGATTAATCCGTTGATGGTGGCGCCGGTCAATCCCGATCCCGATGCCGATCCTGTGGTAAGGATCGTATAGGGCGAATTTTCAACCTTATTGTTGATATAGGCCATCGTACCTCCCGTCGCGTAACGGAAGTTTCCCGCAATATTCCTTTTAAAGTCGAGCGAGAGTTCCAGTCCATTGTTGGAAATGGTCATGTCCTTTATGTTGGTCCAGATCGTGGGTGCCACCTGAATCGGATCGTCGTTGCTTACTTCGAGCAGGATGTTGTTGCTTACCTTGTGGAAGTAATCGACCGATCCGCTCAACGATCCGTTGAAAAACCCGAAGTCGAGCCCTACATTGCTTTGTGTTGTAACCTCCCACTGTATATCGGGGTTGGCAACACGGGTGTAGGATGTTCCGGCATAAAAGGAGTCGGAATTATTGAGTGGATAGCTCGATTTACTGCCTACTGAAGTAGTGAAAGAGGCTTGTGTGATTTTTGAAGGAATTTCCTGATTTCCTGTTTGTCCCCAGCCGGCGCGCAGTTTCAGGTTGTTCAGCAACGGCAGATCTTTCAAAAAGGCTTCTTCCGAAATACGCCATCCCGCAGCAAAGGAAGGAAATACTCCGTACCGGTTGTTAGACCCAAATTTCGATGAGCCGTCGGCACGGAGCGTGGCTGTTAGCAGGTATTTATCCATCAGGCTGTAGTTGACTCTTCCGAAGAAGGACTGCAGTTTGTCGATACCGGCGCCACCATAAGGCATTTCACTGTTGGTGAGTGTTTGGCCCAGTCCCGGATTAAAGCGGGGTTCGATTCCGGTAGGCTGAAATTTTTTGATCGTCCAATGGCTGTACCGGCCAAAGGTTTCCTGGTACGAATGCCCGGCCATAACCGAAAGGTTGTGCCGTTCGTTTTTTACCGTATAGGTCAGGTAATTCTCCAGCAATGTATTGTAACCGTTGTTAAACTGTTGGTTTAAGTAACCTTCCTCAAAAGGAGTTACCGAGGGCATGCCCTGTTCGTCGTATTGCGCCGACGTGTTTTCGTAGACAAAATTCAATTTGTAGGTCAGTGCTTTCAACAGTTCGATAGTAGGCGACAGGTTGGCCGATAGCCTTCGTTTTTCGCTAAAGGTGGTGTACAGCTTTGCTGCGATCAGAGGATTTGTGAAGTCGGGATAGTTAACCGGACTACCATTGGTTTCGCGGGCGGCATAAGTAGGGTTGAACCAAAGCATATCCGACACCAGCGACGAAGCATTCGAATTGTCGCCTTTTTCAACCGAAGCATTCAGGCCGAAATCCACCTTAACTTTACCATCGAGCAGCTGTTGCGTTGCTTTCAAATTAGCCGTATAGCGTTCGATCCCGGTGTTTAGGATAATCCCTTGTTGATTGAGGTATCCGGCCGATGCCCGGTACGTCGAGCTGGCTGTGCCCCCCTGTAAAGTAACGGTATGGTCGTTGGTAACAGCAGTAGTCGTCAGTTCGTTCTGCCAGTCGGTATTTCCTCCTCTGTCGATCAGATTTCCGCCGATAGCGACTACGTTTTTCCGGAATTCGCCGGCGCTGAAAACCGGAATTTTTCTGGAAATCGACGACAAACCCACTTTGGAGTTTACTGTTAACCTTGACATCCCCGATTTGCCGCTTTTAGTGGTTATAAGAATAACCCCGTTGGCGCCACGGGTGCCGTAAATCGCAGCAGCCGAAGCGTCTTTAAGCACGTCGATCGATTCGATGTCGTCGGGATTGATAAATCCAAACGGATTGGTGTCGTCGGAACCGGTACCTCCGAGTCCGACAGGAAAACCGTCGATTACAAAAAGAGGACCGGTATTGACCCGTAAGCTTCCCTGTCCCCGGATAATGATGCGTTGGCCGCTTCCCGGAGCCCCGCTTGTCGATGTGATCGTTACTCCGGATACTTTTCCCTGGATCAATTCTTCGGGTGTACTTACCACGCCTTGGTTGAAATTATCGCTTTTTACCGAAGAAACCGAACCGGTAATATCTTTTTTTTGCTGGATACCGTATCCGATCGCCACTACTTCATTTAAAAGCGTCGATTCTTCTTCCAATACAATATTGATCAGCGTGGCAGTACCAACAGTCACGGTTTTCGAGCTCATTCCCACAAACGAGAATATTAGTTCCTGTCCTTTTTTTACATCGTCCACCACGTAGTTACCGTTGCTGTCGGAAATTGTTCCGGTCGTGTTGCCTTTAATTCTGATGGTAACTCCCGAGAGTGGAACAGCTTCTGAATCAGTTATTCTTCCCTTGACGGTTCGTGTTTGCTGTACTTCCTCCGTGATCGCTTCGGAAGCATGTGTTGCGGCAAGGGTTACTTGCGCTGCGGCAAAATACAGGCATGCTATCAGAAGCAACTTCCGGAAATGTTTGTTGTGTAGTTGTTGAGTGTTCATTTTTGTAATTGGATTTTGGAAGATTAACCAGCTATGTTAGTCTTCTCTGAAAAGTGATTATTAATGGGATGCTTAATATTGAGGGGTCACAAATACAGGGTTGGAATAGAACCATAGGTCGGCAAATGCTTTTTCGGCATTGTTTTCTCCAACCAACGTGTCATTCAGCGGATTGCCGTTCTCATCGGTTTCGTCCGGAATATTCAGCCCGTGATTGGTGCCTCGCAAACGAAAATACAAAGGTCGGCCGATCGAATTTATTTCAAAAGCCATTTCGACCCAGCCGTCGTTGGTTTGTTTCCATTTTCGGCTCGTCAAACCATTGGAGTCGGTTGTTCCTCCTGTCCGGTCGAAACGGGCTATTACTCTTGTGGTCGCCACGGTGTCGGTCGTATAGCCGGGATCGGAAGGGGGGATCGGGCCATTCACTTCTCCCACGATCAGATCAATGTGATCCAGTTCAGGATTACGATAATTACTGTAGGTATTGTGATTGTTGCAGTTCGGATCCCGGGCTCTGACCGTAATAAGGACGGGTTCGCCGGCCTTAATGAAAAGCGTCGACCCCATTACAGCCCGGTTATCGGTGGTTTCGACCGTAAAAATGAGCGAATCGATTAAGTCGCCGCTTACTACCCAGTTGTTCCCTGAGCGCAGGCCCTCTACAATCTGTTCAGGAGATTTACCGTGTGTAAATGTGTAATTTTTTTGGTATTCGCCGGGATAAAAATCTCCTTTTTCGCCATGATAATCGGAGTTGGAGAATAACCAGAACCGGCGCCCTTCTGAAAGTAGTGCATCCCATACCCCTCCGATTTTTGCTGAAAAAACACCTGCACCTCCATAGGTTCCGCCACCCACGGAGTTCCTGTCGTATCCGCCGCGTTGTGCTTCGCGTTGATGTCCCGGGATACTTTCGAATCCGAAACAAACCGTTGGCGCTTCGTTGTTCAGGTCGCGGATGGCCGCAATGGTATACCCTCGTTGGTGTTGTGGTTTTCGTTCGGGATGAGCCAGGATCAGATAACTTGTGTAGGGGTAACGGTTTCGCAGCCACCGGAGCGCTTCTATGGCCTTCTCCCGGCCGGTTGATCTGCTTTTTGTCCATCCTTGTGCCCGTCCGCCTGTTGTGTCGGCGTCGTTCTGATCAAATGTATATTCAAATTCGGCCAGAGGGTTACAGTGCGGAACGCTGTCGAATTGTCCGTTAACAATGCCCATACTTCCATGCTCGAAGCCCGGGATATTCATTTCATAGCTTTGCAAGATGGTTTTTCCGGGATACATCCGGCGCGCTTTCAACGTCTCCCGAAACGAATAATCTTTCAATACCTGCCAACGCCACATCACCCGGTGTCCGTTGGAAAATTTTTCACTGCCTGCAATGGGCAGCGGCAGGTATTCGTCCCAATACCTGGTGTTGCGGGCTTTGTCGAGCCCCGATACGGCTGCATCCCGGGTCGAACCTCCTCCGTGTTCGCTGTTGGCCCACCAGTCCAGCCCGTACTGGTGACTTTTGTTCATCATGTACGCGAACGAGTAATTTCCATCCGTATACGTGGTGTGTTGATGAAAGTCGCCCCGAAGGTATTGCTGGGCGCTAACCGGTACCGCCAACAGACCGAATGCTGCGGCAGATAAAAAATATTGGATAATCTTCATACTTTTGATCACTTTTTCTGGCGACAAAAGTAGAAGCGATAAATTACAAAATGGTGTAAGCTTGTTGACGTTCGCGAGTCATTCCCGTTACACCCTCACTATGGCCTGGTTTTCAGGTTTGCTTTGCCTGCCGGCCAAAAGCTGGTGGACGGCGGTTGGTTGTACCCCACATTCTGCCATGCTACCGAAAGCCGGTATTGCCGGTCGTCCATAAGGGTGGGAAGCCGGTGGGGGGTGGCGATGGTAGTACTGTAGAGACGCAGCGCGGTATTGTCGGCCGTACGCCAGACGACTTCTTCGCGCCAGTCGCCCAGGAGGTCGGCGCTGAGCACCGGTGTGGCCTTGGTGCCGTTGTTCCAGCGGCATTCGTCGGCCCGCAGCAAGAATCGTAAGCTGTCGGTAGTCCAGTCGTACTTGGCTATAAAGTTCCGGTCGAGTAGTTCGTGCAGCAGGTCGCCATCCCACAAAATACGGAAGTTGCAGGTACGCGGCGAACGTTCCGAGATCCGCTCGCCCTGTGCCGAGTACAGTCCTGTGATACCCGGACCAAAGGCCCAGCATTCGTAACCCGGATAGCGCGGGTCGATGTCGGCAGCCAGCGAGCGTCCCACATCGCCCTGCGAAGCAAAACCCCAAATCAGCTCGCCCGTACGGGCGTCGCGAAATTCGATCCCGGCCACATCGCTGCGGGTTTCATGTCCCATCCACACCTCCATTCCCGGCCGTGCAGGATCGAGATCGGATACGTGCAACGCGTCGCCATGGCGCAGGCCCGTGCTGTAAAGTCCTTTTCCATCGTTGTCGATACAAGCCGCCCCGTACACAATTTCGTCACAGCCATCCCCATCCACATCGGCGGCCGTCAGGTTGTGATTTCCTTGTCCGCGATACGCCCGGTTGCCGGGTGTGTTGTCGTCGCTGTCGAAAGTCCAGCGGTGGATCAGTGTTTTATCCTTAAAATCGTAAGCTGCCAGCACCGACCGGGTGTAGTAGCCACGGCACATTACCAGGCTCGGATGTTTGCCGTCGAGGTAAGCCACGCAAGCCAGGTAGCGTTCCGACCGGTTGTAATGGTCGTCGCCCCATACCTCCTTCATCTGTTCCGGAGTAGGATCGGTAGTAGAGGGATGCCGCTGCGGAATATAGGAGGTGGTGTGGAGTTCGGCGCCGGTAAGACCGTCGAAAACGGTTAAAAATTCGGGACCTTTCCAGATGTGACCGTCGGCATTGCGATGATCGGCCGTCGGGTCGCCAATTACCTTTCCCTGCCCGTCGGTAGTGCCGTCGGCCGTTTTCACTGCAACTTCGGCACGGCCGTCGCCATCGAGATCGTATACCAGAAATTGGGTGTAATGAGCTCCCTCGCGGATGTTTTTTCCCAGGTCGATACGCCAAAGCATCGTACCGTCGAGCCTGTAGGCTTCCAGCTTCGTTTGCCCGGTGACGCCCCGGTGCGAATTGTCGCGCGGCCGCATTTCACGCTTCACGATGAGCTCGTAGCGTCCGTCGCCGTCGAGATCGCCTGCGGCGCCATCGCCTATCGTATGTCCTTCCAGCGGTTGAACCGGTATTGTCAGGAAGTTACCGGTAGCATCGGCGCTCAGCAGGTAACGCTCGCCCGTTGTTTGTCCGGCTTCCCGTACTTCATACGTGATGTCGCCGGTAAGCCCCCCGATGTAATCGGTGAAATGCGTGGCTCCTGTCAGCGGCTGCCGGTTGAGCCGCTCGGCCGGCCGTCCCGGCGAAGAGCGAAAAAGATGAAAAGCTTGTGAGCCGGCATCGGAAGCAAATAACCTCCAGCTCACGAATACACTGTCGGGCGCGTAACGCAGCGCTACCAGTCCGCGCTGGTGCAGGCGTTCCTGCTGTTGGGCCACCATTGTGGAAAGCAGTGCCAGCATACTCAGCACCATTGTCGATCGGATTATATTCATGGTAATGTACGAGTAAAATGAATTGACTTCAACAGGGCAGTAAAGATAGGGGAAAACGATCCTTTCCCTGCTGTATTATTTGACCTTTTTCTGCATTTGTGTTCAACTTGCACTGACCCTGGGTCCGCGCTGTTAATAAGATATTCATCCAAATTGATTTTTTTTTCACCTGTATACGTCGTTTCCTTTCGTACTTTTGCGTCGTTGATTCTGTTCGAAAAATCATCAATAATAAATACGAGTTAATCATTTAAAAAATTCATCATGAAAAAAAGGTACTTTTTTCTCGCGTTGATTCTTGCCGTTCTTCAAGGTATGGCTGTACAGGCGCAGACCGATGTTACGGCTACCTACATTAAAAATGCAGGTTTCGATGAGGCGCCTATCCACTATACAGTAGCGGGTGGGACAGTTTTGACAGCAGGTGTCGAACGTATCGGCACGGTAGGTTGGATATTCCCGGTTCCGGAATGGCGCAACGAGAGCGTTATCAATAATAATGCTGTTCAGGTTGCATCGGGCGAATACGGCACGGTTGCCAATGCTCAAGGTTTTAATAACGTAGCTGTTCCGGCTACCGATAGAAATGGAAACTCGGCTGGTGCGGCCATTTCGATGTCGGCCGGTTGGGGCGATAAAGCCATGTATGCCCAGGATGCGATTCTGCCGTCGGGCCGCTATGTGCTCAAAATGGATGTGTACAATGCACATACTGTTGCTACTGTGGCTTACAACTACTTCGGTTTTATTCCACTGGACGGAACACCCACCTATTCAAAGCGGTTGAACTATCCTTCCAATCAGTGGGTACAGGACTCGGTATCGTTCTTCCTGACCGACGAAACCATTGGTAAAATCAATCTCGGATTTACCACTTCGTCGGGTGGTTCAGGCAATGGTGCTAAGTTTTTCCTCGACAATGTTCAGTTGATTTATTACGGAATCGACAAATCGGTCCTCAAACAACTGATCGACTCGGCTACTGTAATGAAAAATAACCCGCAGGATGTGGGAGCTTCGACAGCTTATGCCGAATTGAACCTTGCAATTACTGCGGCTCAGGCTATCCACGACAAAACCAATGCGTCGGCTACCGAAGTGTTGGCTGCCGAGCTTTCGATACGCGAAGCCATTGAAAAAGTGCACAGTGCTATTCTGCTCCAAAGTCGTGTTACCACCTGGACAACACTTCCTTACGATGCTACCGAAGCTATCCTGAATCCTAGTTTTGAAGACCTGTTCGACGATACCTGGGAAAATGTAGGTCCGTTCCAACGTCAGAATAATACTTCTTTCGATCCGTTTAAACTCGGAACGTTCTATGCCGAACGCTGGATTTCCAGCCCGGGTAACCTCGAAAACCTGCGTATGTCGCAAATCGTTCGCAATATCCCCAATGGTACCTACCTGGTTACGGCGGCTGCACATGCCGTTCAGCAAAACGATAATACCTATCCCGGCGGCGCTTACCTCATAGGGAATGGCGCGATCACCGAGATTTTCGACCGTAAGGATTATTCGGTAATTGCCGAAGTGGTGGACAATACGCTGGAAATTGGTGTTGAAGTTGCTTTCTCGGGTAACTGGGTGGCATTCGATAATTTCCGTTTGAGTTATATCAGCGACGGTTCGCCTTACCTCGTTGCGAGTGTTAAGGATCTGAACTTTACTCCAACGCAAACTGTAAAAACATTTGTGGTGTCGGGAGGTAATCTCACCGGTAATGTAAGTCTTTCTGTTTCTCCCTCCTTCCAGTTGTCGAAAACCAGTTTGTCGGCCAGCGAAGTAATGGCAGGCGCCGAAGTTACCGTAACGGCAGTTGCAACCCAGGCTGTTCCTGAGGACAATCTCGTTATCTCTTACGGTAATGTACAACAGGTAGTGCGGTTGAGTCTCACCGAGAAAATGGAAGTTACCCGCCGTGGTCTGTTCTTCGATCAGAGTTTGTCGTCGGAAGGTTCGTTTGCCATCGTGGGCGATATCTATGGATCGGCCACTGTTACTGCTCCCGAAGGACTGATCGTTTCGGGTACCACCTTCACCAATACCGAAGTGGCCGATAGTGCTGCCGTATTGTTGATTTGGGATGGTGTAACCCGCATCGAAGATAAATACATTTACGTAACCAGCGGTTCGGTGAAAGATTCGGTACTGGTATTCGCAGTTTCCGATAATATTATCTCGACCTGGGATGGCGACGATGCCGAAGGCGATGCTTCCTTGATTACCAACTTCGGATGGTCGCTCATGATGAGCGATGGGGTAACTCCGGTTGCGGGCGCGTTCAATCCGTTTGGAGCTACCAGTGGTATCCGTTACGTACTTACCACCAACCAGAACTACGTATACCGCGGAAAACCCTGGCAGGGCGGCCGTTTGGCATATCTGCGCACCTGGGGCGATCCTCCGACCAACGTGTACAACCTGAATGTGAATCTCGAGGCCGGTAAAACCTATGCTTTCCGTGGTGTGGCATCGTGGCACGACAACGCTTCGACCAACCCTACCTTCACCATCGGATTGAATACCGGAATGTCGAATACCGGTACGTCGCTGGCTTCTCAAGGACATGAATTTGCAGTGAAACGCACAACTGCCGATTATCAATTCGTTGTTACTCCTACTGTATCGGGTACGCATTACCTGACGATTTCCAGCAATGTGGTGGGAGACGCGATGATTTCACCGCTTTACCTGGCAATGTACGAAACCGTACTTACTTCCACTCCGTCGGTCAATGATGGTTCGGTACGTGTGTATCCAACTGTTACCACCGATAAGGTGATGATCGAAACATCGGGTAAAACCGGAATGGTTCGTGCCTACGACAGTACGGGTAAACTGGTAACTTCGGCCCGGCTGAAGGGCGATGTTCAGGCTCTGGAGCTGCCGGCGAAAGGTATCTACCTCCTGCAGTTACAGGTTGAAAATACGGTTCAGACAGTAAAAGTGATCCGCGCCAACTAACCGGTTTCAGGTCTTACATAAAAAAGCCACCTCCGGAAAAGAGGTGGCTTTTTTATTTCATACTGCACATTGATTGTTACATCGCAACAGGGACCTTCAAGTTCCTGTAATGGCTATCATCATGGTTTAGTCGAAAAGTGTGCAATGAATCGGTATTGATGCCTGCAAAGGTATGCCGAAACTTCCGGTTTTCCATCTTTTGGAGCTATCTTTTTATGTTTTGGGAGAAAAAATACACGTTTTGAGAGTATATATAGAGTATTGATTGTATCTTTGCGTCATAATTAAGATAGCTTATGCTCAAAACAGCTTTCTCATTATTGCCGATGTTCGTGGCTCTGTTCTGGATGGTGATGTTGCTAACCGACGTTAATAGGAACAAATTCATCCGGTATATTCTGGCCACTTTCTTTGGCGTGGCCTTCCTGCTCTATCTGTCGCATGCCCTGTATTTTAATTATGAATACGATCTCTATCTGTATTTCGATTCGCTATACAGCTTTGCTACCCTGGCGGTTTATCCCCTCTATTTTCTTTATATCCTCTATTTGACGCGCGAAGTCAGTTTCCGGCCGGTCTATTTTCTTTTCTTACTGCCTGCTTTCTTAACCGGTGCCGCATCGGCTGTATTGTATCTCCTCATGGGGCCGGCGGAGTCCGGTTCGTTTATCCGGCAGGTTTTATACGAGGAGTCGCCCGGTGTTCAGATGTCGATGCTCGGCAATCTTCAACTGCTTCGCTACCGGCTTATCCCTGTAATATTTACGTTGCAACTTGTTCTGATCCTGACCATCGGAAGCCGTTTGATCATCCAGTTCGACGAGAAGGTTAAAAACTATTATGCCGATACCGAGGGTAAAGAATTGCGTCTGATTAAAATGCTGCTGTGCAGTTTCGCCTTTTTCTCGGTTTTTTCGATCCTGGCCAATGTACTCGGCCGTACGTTCTTTTTGTCGGATGAGTTGCTGGTGATTCCTTCGGCGGTATTTAGTGTTTTGTTGTTTTTAGTGGGGTATGTGAGTTATAATCAGCGTTTTACGGCCTCCGATTTGCGTACCGACGAAAATGCTCCTTCGTACGAAGAGGAATTATATGCCGAAAACGAACCCGATTTTGTGTTTTCAAAGGCACAGCAGCTCGATTTGCAGCGCAAATTACAGTTCTTGCTCGACGATGAGAAAATGTACACTAAAAAAGACTTACGCGTCGTCGATGTGTCGGTTAAGCTTCATACCAACCGGACCTATGTGTCGCGTCTGATTAACCAGGTGTACGGGAAATCGTTCAGTGATCTTATCAATCAGTACCGTTTTCAGGAAGCCAAAATGATGTTGATGGCGCCCGAATATTCCTTGTTGAGCATTGCCGAAATTGCCAACCGGGCAGGTTTCCCGAGCGAAAGCTCGTTTTACCGGGTTTTCAAAAAAGAAACCGGAATGGCTCCGGGCGATTGGCGTAAATTGAACGGGAGAGTGAAAGCCTGAGCTATTTCCTGATAATTTGCAGGGGTTCGAGGCCTTTGCTCCATTCGGCAAGGTACTCGAAAAAGGCTTTTGCATCCTGAACCGGTTGCTTGTTTTCTTTAGCAGCTACCGTGGTGAAGTAATAAGTAAGTACTTCGCCGGATTTTACAGGCGCCAGGATCAGGTTGTTTACCCCGTCGGTATGTTGTTGCCCGCCCATCTTTGCAGGCATATAGAGGCCAAGGCCTACGGTTTCCTTCGCATATTTTACGGTGTCGGGCTGCGGATACCAGCTTCCCCACGAACCAACCAGCGTAGGCGACGAAAGTAGTTCGCCGCCCCCTATTTGCTGCACGCCCGTGGCCACTGCCTTCAGCGAATGGTCCGAACGCACTTCGGCAATCACATCGCGATGTCCGGCATATAAAATATAACGCACCGTGACCTTCGATTTCGTACCCTCGTACTCCCAATCCTCTACTTCGCTCTCTACCACTGTGCGCAGCGGACCACCCGCCAGTATCCGCTGGGTGCGGCGGCCGAATTTGTCGATATGCTGCATCCTGCCATTCCAGCCCTTCAGACTGCCAACACCTACCCAGCCCGAAACCAGCAGAATATCGTCGCCATATCCTTCCGCCAGTTGTTCGCCGGTAGGATACCACCAGGTGTCGCGCAACTCCAGCCTGTATTCCTTCTTGCCGTATACATCGATCGTACTTTTATTGTCGAAATAAATACGATACGCCATTTTATCCGATTCGAAGGCCACGCCATGGTGATGCATGCGGTTGTACATGTCGTTGCGGGTCGAAGTAGCTTCTTTTACATGTTGCCACTCTCCCGTGTCGCTTTTCCTGATCAGACTTGCAACTACCTGAGGTTCCGCCGCGACAGGTTTTCTCCGGGTGCGACTCAGGCTTACTTTAGCCCTGGCGCCGGCGGCAAGGTCGACCAGAAAAACCAATTCGTCGGGCTTGCCGTCGCCATTCAGATCATCGGCCTGATAAGCTGTTTTTTTGCCGTTTACTTTAATACAGTAATTCGCGTCGCTAAAGGTGAAGTCCGGAAAAGTGGCGGCCGATACAATTACCGGAGCATTGCCTACAGCTACCGGGTTGGGATTGCTTACCGTGAAGCGAAGCGACGCTGTGGCATGAACAGGGGCGATAAGAACAAAAGCAGTAAGCAGTAAGTAATTGAACGAATTCATACGTGATAAATTTAAAGGGCTGTTTTACTAATTAATCGATCAGTGTGCATCCAGGTGCTGAAACAGGATCTGAATCCCGATGCCGATCAGGATGATGCCTCCCAGGATTTCTACTTTTCGGCCGAACCGGCCGTTTACATGTTTTCCGAGCAACATGCCGATCATGGCCGCAAAAAAGGTAACAATACCAATAATCGTTGCTGCCAACAGAATATCGACGGTGAAGAAGGCCATACTTACCCCCACTACCAATGCATCGATACTGGTTGCCAGGGCAATGCCCAGGATAACGGTGCGCTGAAGCGGGTTGAACGATTTTTCGTCGGGATTCTTAAACGCTTCAACAATCATTTTTAAACCGATGAGACTAAACAGTGTCAGCGATATCCAATGATCGTAATCGCCGATTATCCGGGCAAACTGACTGCCGCCTATCCAACCCGCTACAGGCATTGCTCCCTGAAAAACAGCCAGGGTTAGTGCAATCCGGGTAGCCGGGAAAAACCGGATGTCTTTCTTACATAAACCGGCACTTACCGAAACTGCAAAGGTGTCGAACGATAAACTGAGGGCGATCAGAAACAGGGAATATAAGTTCATCGGATGCTCATAATTTTTTCGAACTGCAAAGATAAGCAATTCTGCCGATTTTGCCGGATAATCGATCGGGATGGCGGATATTCCTTTCTTAACAATATTTATATAAAAATTTAATGTAAAAAAAACGATTTAATTCATCCGAAACTGTATCTTTGTTAGCTAAAATGTTGATAAACAACACATATTGTATAAACTTAAAATTACTAATCGTTACCGTTTCTGTTATTTTTACCCTAAAAACGAGTCAATATATGTCAAAATGTTTAGTTTGCTCCACTGATACGCATGAAAAAAACGAATTGTGTCTGAATTGTGGAAAACTCTGGAATGAAAGTTTGATCCGAAGAACCCCCCAGGATTTATCGGCAATACGGTTACAACTCATTGCCGATACGCTGATTCTCGATTACGAAAGCGGTTCGGTGCAACTAAAATCCACTTTAACCGAATTGGCCGGTTCGGCTAATATGCTCGAATTCCTGGAGCAGGCTAATACGTATTTACGTCAGAAATCGATGGCAACCTATCAGTACCTGATGAGAATAATCAAAGGGGTGGTCGAATATTCGCCATTCCCGCGTGTTTTATTGCTGCACATGCTCGAATGTCCTGCCGTTGTATCCCAGCTCAAAGATCAGAGCGTGGTCGTAAAGCAACAACTGGTCGATTATGTAGCCGAACTCAATAAAGAGAAAACCAAATCCTTATCGAAAAAGCAAACTGCTTCGATGTTGAAAAAACGTCAGCTCAGGTTGCGTGTCGAATTTATCGTACTCCTGATATTGGCCGGCGCCACCACGATCACCGGCATGTTTTTATATGTGGCGCAAACCATTTCTCCCACCCTGGGTTTAGCGCTTATTGCGGTGCCGGTGGCCCTGATGCTGCTGTTAAAATTTGTTCGTTACGGTAGTCTCGATGGGAATTTGAAAACCAATCCGCACTTAACTTATCAGATCGATTTGCTCGATATCCCCGATTCGTATATCGACAACCTGAATCAACAACTGGAAAAACTCGAGAAATTAATCGATTGATAAGCTTAGAGCATTAATTCTTCGCGAATGGATTCGACGACCAGTGGTATTCCTTCGTTTATTTTTTCGACCGAACTGTTGCAAAACGATAGCCTGATGCGATCGTTACGCATTCCGTGCGGATCAAAGGTTTTTCCCGATACAAATACGACTCCTTTGTCGATGGCCCGTTTCAGGATATTGGTCGAGTCGGCCCCACCGGGCAGTTGTATCCAGATGTAAAAGCCGCCCCTGGGCGCGGTGAACGTGCATCCTTCGGGCAGTTGTGCGTTGAGCAGCTGTGTCATGGCTTCGGCCCGCCGCTTGTATTCGGCCCGGATCCGGTTGAGGTAGGGCAGGTATGCACCGCTTTCCAGGAATTTATGGGCGATCATTTGCGTGAAGCTGGGTGAGCAGGCGTCGATCGATTGCTTGATGAGTTCACATTTCCGGTATATTTCGTCGGGTACCAGCATCCAGCCCAGGCGGAGTCCGGGACCGAGGATTTTTGAAAACGATCCGGTGTAACAGATATCCAGGCCCTCGGGATTCATCGATTTGAGGGTTTGCAGGTGCTCCCGGTCTTCGTCGTGGAAATACAATTCGCTATAGGCATCGTCTTCAATAAGCGGTATGTTTCGGTCGCGCAACAACTCGATGAGCCTGAGCTTGGTGTCGCGGTGATACAGTGTTCCGGCCGGATTGTGGAAGTTGGGGGTGAGGTACAGGGATTTAGGTGCCGCTTCCAAGGTGTCGAGCGTGCGGCCTAATGCTTCCGTATCGATGCCGGCAGGAGTAAGCGGTATGGATACAATATTGGCCTGATACGAGCGGAAAGCCGAGATGGCTCCAATGAAACACGGGTTTTCGACCAGTATGGTGTCGCCCGGATCGATGAATGCGTGCCCGAGAATGTTGATGGCTTGCAACGAACCGGTGGTGATGAGCAATTTGTTGGTGTCGACGGGCAGTCCTTTGTCGCGGAGAAATCCCGAGAGGGAGTCGAGCAGTTGGGGTAAGCCGGGTGTAGGGCCGTACTGCAGCGCTATCTGTTTCTCGCGCGCCGTGAGTCGCCTGTAAATTGCATCCACTTCCTGCAGGGGGAATAAATCGTTGTCGGGCATTCCTCCCGAGAAAAGAATCATGTTCGGTTTATTGGCCAGGCTCATCAGGTCGCGGATTTCCGACGAGCGCAGGCTGGCTACTGAAGTTGAAAAATGAACCATGTTGTTTAGAGTTTATAGATTTCGCTGGCCCTCATTAGTTGTAATTCGTTGGCCTGGAGTACTTCGATTACTTTATCGCACGACAACGAACGGATCACGACGCTGGCTCCGTTCTCGCTGGCAAATGCATACATGTATTCGACCGGCACTTCGTTGTCCGACAATACCTGCAAAGCCCGGTACAAGCCTCCGGGTTCGTTGGGCACCACGAGACAAACCACATCGGTCGTGTTGACCGAAAATCCTTTTTCCTTCAACACTCGTACGGCCACTTCGGGTTGAGGTACGATAAAGCGTACGATGCCGAAGTCGGCAGTGTCGGCAATGCTAAAGGCCGTCATGTTGATGTTGTTTTCCGACAGGCTGCGGGTGAGTTCGGTGAGACGGCCGGTTTTATTCTGTAGGAAAACGGATAATTGTTTGATTATCATTTTGTTGTGTGTTTTAGGTTTGTACGATACTTCAATGGTTTACACCAGTTTGCGCTTGTCGATCACCCGCACGGCTTTACCTTCGGAGCGTGGGATGGTGTTGGGCTCAACCAGTGTTATTTTGGCGGTTAGTCCGAGTGCGCTGGCGATATTGTGCTGAATTTGCCGGCGCAGGTTTTCGAGTGCACGTATTTCGTCGGACCAGAACTGGTCGTCGATCTCGACCATGATTTCGAGCGAGTCGAGGTTGTTTTCGCGGTCGACCACCAATTGGTAGTGCAGGCTGGCCTCGCTCATTTCGAGCAATACTGCTTCGATTTGCGAAGGGAACACATTCACGCCGCGGATGATGAGCATGTCGTCGCTGCGGCCGAGGCATTTGTCCATGCGTACCAGGGTTCGTCCGCAGGCGCATTTTTCGACGGTGAGCCGGGTGAGGTCGCGGGTGCGGTAGCGCAGCAGGGGCATCGCTTCTTTGGTAATGGTGGTGAAAACCAGTTCGCCCACCTGGCCGTAGGGCAACACTTCGAGGGTGTTGGGATCGATAATTTCGGGTATGAAATGATCTTCAAAAATATGCATGCCTTGCTGGTGTTCGCATTCCATGGCCACTCCGGGGCCTATTATTTCACTTAACCCGTAGATGTCGAATGCTTTGAGGCCCAGCAAGCTTTCTACCTGGCGACGCATTTCGTTGGTCCAGGGTTCGGCTCCGAATATACCGGCTTTTAATTTGATGTCGGCTTTGGTGAGGCCTTCCTTGGCCAGGCTTTCGCCCAGATGGGCGGCGTACGAAGGAGTGCAGGCAATTACCGTGGAACCGAAGTCCTGCAGCAATTGCAACTGTTTGCGCGTGTTTCCGCCCGAAATAGGGATCACCGATGCCCCGACCTTTTCGGCGCCATAATGCAGCCCCAGTCCGCCCGTGAATAAACCGTATCCGTATGCGATCTGTATACTGTCCGCCCGCGAAACACCCGCCATGGTGAGCGACCGGGCCACTACTTCGCTCCACATATGAAGGTCGTCGTGGGTGTAGCCCACCACCGTGGGCTTGCCGGTAGTGCCGCTCGAAGCGTGCAGGCGAACGATCTGTTGTTGTGGTACGGCGAACATCCCGAACGGATAATTGTCGCGCAGGTCGTCCTTTACCGTGAAAGGCAGGTCCTTCAGCTGGTCGATACTTTTAATATCGCCCGGCTCGATGCCGAGCTCCGAAAGTTTTCGGCGGTAAAACGGTACCTTATAATAGATACGTTCAATCATTTCGGCAAATCGTTCGTTTTGCAGGCGTTTAAGCCGGTCGCGGTCGGCCGCTTCAATATATTCGTTCCAAATCATAGGGTGGGTAATTAGTGATCGGTTGTGATCGCAATCCCCATGGCAAAGGCCCGGGCATTGCTTTCGGTGATGGTTTTTCCTTTTGCTTCAAACAGGCTTGTCAGGCTGGCTCCCAGCTGTTGCCGGTCGATTCCGATATACCGGGCGGCAGCTCCCGCCATTACTACATTCGCCGCTTTGGGGTTGCCGGCCTCCAGTGCCAGCTGGTCGGCCTCTACGAGCAAGTGGTGCCGGCACCGGAGCTTGATTTCGTCGAGCAGCGCCTCCAGGTCGGGATAAGGATCGATATTGACAAAAGGCCTGGTGGCGGTAATCAGCATTCCTTCGTCCGACAGATAGGGAAGGTAACGTAAAGCCTCCATGGGTTCGAGCGAAATAATCAGGTCGGCTTCACCCAGTGGAATCAGGTCGGAAAAAATCTCGGTGTCGGAAATCCGCAGGTGCGATTGCACCGCCCCGCCCCGTTGGCTCATACCGTGCACTTCGGCCTGCTTCAGGTATAAGCCTTGTTGCATGGCCGCATGATCGATGATGGATGCGATGGTGAGGATGCCTTGTCCGCCAACGCCTGCAATAAGGATGTTTTTCTTCATTTTTTGTGTTCTGACGATTTACGGCGACGGGCGGTCTGGATGCATTCGCGGCAGGCGATGATGACCGAAACGCCCGGGTATTCGAACTCTTCTTTTAAAATACTCAGGTTTTCGTCGTGATGCTTTTTCAGCGGAACCAGGGTGCGGATATGTGCCGCCTCTACCCCGATACCCCGGCAGATATCGGCCAGGCGATGGGTTGCTGCCGAATCCTGTCCGCCGGTCATGGCCGTGGTATAATTATCGGAAATAATAATGGTGACCGCCGACCGGTCGTTCACCGCATCGAGCAGGCCGGTGATTCCCGAGTGCGTGAACGTGGAGTCGCCTATTACCGCCACCGCCGGATGAAGTCCGGCGTCGGCAGCTCCTTTGGCCATGGTCACCGATGCGCCCATGTCGACACAGGTATTGATGGCGTTGTAGGGAGGCAGTGCGCCCAGGGTATAACATCCGATATCGGCAAATACATGGCGTTGTTCGTAGGTGCTCATTACCTCGTTCAGGGCGTCGTATAAATCGCGGTGTCCGCAGCCCTGGCATAATTCGGGGGGCCGGGGGGCTACAACCGGCGGCACTTCGCGGAGCGTTTTGTGGTACTCCGGTACCAGGGCCTTTTCGAGGGCATCGGGCGTAAGTTCGCCGGTGCGGGGGAGTGTCCCGTCGAGCCGGCCTGCGAACCTGCTATCGCCAAAAAAGCCCCGGAACAGTTCTTCGTAAATGGGATATCCTTCTTCGGCTACGATGATTCGCCGGAAGCGGGCGGCAAACCCGCTTACCATAGTTGGGGGCAAGGGGTAGTGCGACAATTTCAATACGGGCAGATCGAGCTTGTGCCGGCTGATCGTTTCCATCACATAATTGTAGGCGAGGCCGAAAGCGATAATGCCGGTGTCGGACGGCCGGGCGCTTTCGGTAATGCGATTAAAGGGCGATTGCTCGGAAGCCTCCGTCAGCCGCGGCTGCATGTCGAGCAGGTGCTGGTACTGCCGGCGGGCATTGGCGGGGAGTAAGATCCACTTCCGGCGGTCGGTGTCGGGGAGTAGCGGGTTGGGAGTGGTCGACGGGCGGCGCACGATGGTAGAACGCGAATGCGACAGGCGGGTGGTGATGCGCACCAGCACCGGCAATGCCGTCGTTTCGGAAAAATTAAATGCATAGCGCATGCAGTCGTAAGCTTCCTGTTGATTGGAAGGTTCGAGCAGCGGAAGTTGGGCGAAGCGGGCGTAATAACGGGTGTCCTGCTCGTTTTGCGACGAATGCATCGAAGGATCGTCGGCCACTACCACCACCAGGCCTCCTTTAACTCCGGTAACGGCCGAGTTGATAAACGCATCGGCTGCTACGTTGAGCCCCACATGTTTCATGCATACCATACTTCGCTTTCCGGCATACGACATGCCGAGGGCCGCTTCGTAGGCCGTTTTCTCGTTGGCCGACCAGGCGGCGCGGACCCTTCCCGATCGTGCTTCGTCCGATTGCTGTATGTATTCGGTGATTTCGGTCGATGGGGTTCCCGGGTAGGCGTATACTCCCGAGAGGCCGTCGTCGAGTGCGGCGCGTGCTATTACCTCTGCGCCCAGCAATAGTTCTCTATCAGTCATTTTCTGTGTGTTTTTTCAATAGTACCGATGGGCCGGAAGCATTGCTTATGTTCCGGATTTTCAGCCTTAGTGCAAAAGTACTAAATTATCCGATACATTAGCACTTTTTTTCCGTATTTATCGCAGAAGGATAATGATTGTTTATAAATATACCAATTTTTATGATAAAATCGCATTTTTATTTGATATTTACTTTCAATTTACGAGATTTTTTATAATTTTGCTGCCGAAACAATAACTCACTAATTAACACATCGAAGTTTATGAAAACCGAACAAGTCCTCGACATGCTGAAGAGGCGTTTTCCCAATGAGCCCGAATACCATCAGGCTGTAGAAGAAGTGTTGCATTCCATTGAAGAAGTGTACAATGCACATCCCGAGTTCGAAAAGCAAAATCTTATTGAACGTCTTTGTATTCCCGATCGTATTTTTTCGTTCCGTATTACCTGGGTCGACGACCGGGGCAATGTGCAGACCAACATGGGTTACCGTGTTCAGCATTGCAATGCTATTGGTCCTTACAAAGGTGGAATGCGTTTCCATGCTTCGGTAAGTCCTTCTATCCTGAAGTTTCTGGCTTTTGAGCAGACGTTTAAAAATGCGCTTACTACCCTGCCGATGGGGGGTGGAAAAGGGGGTTCGGATTTCAATCCCAAAGGAAAGTCGAATGCCGAAATCATGCGTTTCTGCCAGGCCTTTATGCTCGAACTCTGGCGCCATATCGGTCCCGAAACCGATGTGCCGGCAGGCGATATCGGGGTAGGTGGCCGCGAGGTGGCGTATATGTATGGTATGTATCGCAAACTGGCGCGCGAAAACTCGGGTACCTTCACCGGTAAGGGGCTCGAATTCGGAGGTTCGCTGATCCGTCCCGAAGCTACCGGTTATGGTAATATCTACTTCCTGATGAATATGCTCAAACGCAAAGGTATCGAGGATCTGAAAGGTCAGGTGGTGGCGATCTCCGGATCGGGAAATGTGGCTACCTATACGGCCGAAAAGGTGCTCGAACTGGGAGGTAAGGTTATTACACTGTCGGATTCGAACGGTTATATCTACGATCCCGAAGGTATCACGAAAGAGAAACTCGACTATGTGTTCGAGCTGAAGAATGTGTACCGTGGTCGCATCAAGGAATATGCCGATAAGTACAATTGCAAGTACGTGGAAGGTGGTCGCCCCTGGGCCGAGGCTTGTACGATTGCCCTGCCTTCGGCAACCCAGAACGAACTCAACGGCGACGATGCCGAGTTGCTCGTGAAGAACGGCTGTTTTGCAGTTTCGGAAGGCGCCAATATGCCTTCGACACCCGAAGCGGTGGAAGTGTTCCTGAACAACAAAATCCTGTATGCCCCGGGTAAAGCTGCCAACGCGGGTGGCGTGTCGGTTTCGGGACTCGAAATGACCCAGAATTCGATCAAATTGAGCTGGTCGAAAGAAGAAGTGGATGCCAAACTGAAGGATATTATGTTCAATATCCACGAAGCTTGCGTAAAATACGGTACCGATGCCGACGGCTTTGTTAACTACGTGAAAGGTGCGAATATCGCCGGATTCATGAAGGTAGCCAAAGCCATGATGGCACAGGGAGTGTTGTAGGAATCCGAATTTCGTACGCCTCCGATGCATTTTCGGATCGCTTTGTCAATGAAATGCGATTTGAAAACGATAACTGTCAAGATTGATCCTTTCGGGGGTCAATCTTTTTTATTGGGTATGGTGAGTAAATCGCACATCGTAGTTTCCAGGCCACAGGCAATCTGATACAGGTTTTTGATCGTGATATTTGTCTGGCCCCGCTCGATTCTCGAAATGTTTGACTTCTCCATATTGCATAAGTCTGCCAATGTTTGCTGTGTCATAAGTTTGGCTGCGCGCCTTGCCCTGATATTGTCGCCCAAAAGTTTATACAGATCCCCGCTTGTTAACATATATTAGCATTTGTAATCATTGATGATTACAAATAAAATCTATATCTTTGTCTCGTCGGTAATCATATATGATTACTATCTGGGTTGTTTTTACATTTTCAGAGTTTTGCTAAAATATTAAATCTTATATGAAAGAAAATCAATGTGTTAGTTGCCTGGGCCGGTTAGCTGAAGGAGAATTGCTTTGTGAACTTTGTTACGACAGCTGGTTCGACAGTTGCACGAGCAAAGAACATCCGCTGCCTTACTGCGCTGCTCGATCGGAAGAATTGCTGGCCATTCTTAACATGCAGTTGGCGAATCCGAATTGACACGATGATACACTGCTGAATCTGCCTTGCTGTCCGGAGGGCTGCTAACCGTGATAGTAATCCTGCTGTGGTTGGTCAGGTATTCGGGTTTCGGCCTGAATTTGGCGTTGAAACCTGCCACGCGTTACCTGCTCGAACAAATTCTTGTTCCGGAAAACTACCTCGCTTCGCTCCATCAGACTTATGAACGTTTGGAGCGGATCGAACGTTACTCTCATTGTTGACTCCGAACGTAAGAGGAGGATGTTTTCCGGATCAAAAGTTAATTCTGCCCATCACCACCGGGATGGCGTTTTTCCCCGTCGGATCGCCTGAATTTAGCTGTGCATTTACGAATCCCAGCGGATTAAAGTTGATCTTCAGACTTAAATCCTTGTTTTCTTTATTGATGTCTTTCGTGTAGTTCATAACCGATAGCCCGAGACCGGTTGCAGCTCCCAATGCCGACATTAAGGCGATCAAAGTAGGATCGTAGTCACGGTATTCGTCGGTGTTGCGGGTTTGTTCTATCAGGTGTCCGATCCCAGCTCCTAAAAATCCTCCGCCTATCATGCTCAGCGAGGCGAACATCGACTGCCGGTTCGAGAAATCGAATTTCTGCGCCAGTTTGTCGCCTCCCCAAATGCCGGCAACCGCTCCGATCGTACCGGCGGCGGTGTACCAGCGTGGATTGTCGACCTTTACCGACGCCATCAGCGATAAGGGTAAATAGGAGCCGAGTAGAAACAAGTTGGCTGTCATGCCCGCATCTCCCTGGCTGTAATAATCTTTCTTCGACAGTGCATTTCCCACCAGTAATCCTCCGGCGGCGCCTGCCAGGGTGGTGGCTGCCAATGCATTCGGGATATAGTCGTTCATATTTTCAAATAAACCCATCGAAAAGGCGGCGCTCGTACTCAGTACCATTCCGAAATCGCCGAATACGCTTATGGTGGAGGCCTGTCCGTCGTTCATGCCGCTTTTCCGGGCCCATCGATATCCCAAAAATGCTTCGGCAAAACTTCCCGCCATCCCCATGGCTAAACTGACTCTGAAATCGGGATCCCTGCTTACCAGCAACGGCAGCAGCATCCCGTGCAGAATTCCGCGTGTTTGCCCATATCCGGTGAGCAGCGACTGGGGAAGCGACATGTTCAGGTTGCGACTGAAGAGAATCGGGACGATAAAGCCGGTTCCGGCACTCAGCAAATAAACGGCAGGACTCATATCCTCGGTCAGGATGAGCGAAGCTGCCATGCCGTAATAACTATAGCTAACCAGGCTGTTGATGAGTAAAAACTGCGTTCGTCCTTCCTGATTTAAAAGCGATTTCGGGGATTTTAAGTGCAATCGCGCCGAAATATCCTCCAGCATCAGCCTGGTTTCGGAGGCCGTTAGTGTCTTGCGGGTGCGGTACGATTCGTTGTGGGTGCCCGTGAGTATTTCCAGCACATAACTGCTGTCGTTCACCTGAAAGAGCATAGCCTGCTGAAAATCGCTGTATTCAGCAAAATAGCCGATTTTCCCGGCGAGTACCTTGTCGATGACCCGGACCTGTCCGTTCGGTCCGAAAGCAACTTGTTTTTCCCGGGCAAGCCCCGGTAAGGTTCCGCAAAATAGTACAACAACAAAAAGGAGGGTCTTCATAGGTTCAATTTTTTTTTGGGGGAGATGTTTCGTTCGTTCCAATAGTTGCATCGCGGCGCTTCTTTCGCTTAAAAATCGCTTTAAATGTACAATAATATGAACAAACAGTGTATCTTTGCGGTTTAGATTTCAACTAATTTATTGTCAATCTAAATTTCAAAACAGAACTGAGGTATGAGGAAGTTTTTAGTGCTTATTGCAGTGGCGGTTTCAGGCTTGTTGCCCTTGTCGGCTCAAACTATCTACGATTTTACGATGAACGATATCGATGGAAATCCTGTGTCGTTGAATCAATACAAGGGTAAGGTGGTGATGATTGTGAATGTGGCCAGTAAATGTGGTCTCACCAAGCAGTACGAAGGGCTGGAGGCATTGTATAAAGCTTATCAGGAGAAGGGATTCGTGATTCTGGGTTTCCCCTGCAATCAGTTTATGGGTCAGGAGCCGGGCACCGAAGCCGAAATTCTGGAGTTTTGCACCGTCAATTATGGAGTTACTTTCCCTCTGTTTTCAAAAATTGAGGTCAACGGCGATGGCGCCCATCCGCTGTATCAGTTTTTGCGTAAAAAACTTCCGGGCACCGGCAGTAAATCCGATATCGAGTGGAATTTTGCCAAATTCCTGATTGACCGCGATGGGAAGCCGGTGGAGCGTTTCAATCCGCGTACAAAGCCCGAAGATACGGCTGCCTCGATCGAAAAACTGCTGTAAACAAAGGTTTTCAATGATACTCAAAGACGAGCTGATTCCTATCGGGCAGGTACTTAAACCTCATGGTATTCACGGTGAAATGGTGTTCGAATTTACTTCCGACATTTTCGAGCGCGAAGAAGTCCCGTTTTTTATTGTCGAAATCGACGGGATTTTTGTTCCCTTCCGCGTCGAAAATTACCGGATGCGATCGTCGTCGACCGCGCTGATTCAGCTGAAGGGAGTTACCTCCGATGAGAAAGCGCGCGGTTTTTCGGGCCTTACCATTTATATCGCATCGCATTATTTGTCCGAAATGGACGATCGGGAGGTGGAGGCCGGCTATTTCGAGGGCTTTCAGCTGGTGGATGAGCACGAAGGTGTGCTGGGTCTTATTTCGGAAGTCGATCAGACGACCGAAAATGCCCTGTTCGTGGTTCCTGTGAGCGACGACGACGAATTGTTGATTCCTGTGAGCGACGAGTATATCGTACACATCGATCACGAACGCCGGATCATACGGGTGAATTTGCCCGAAGGATTGCTCGATTTGTAAGGGATTTACCGGCTGTTTTTCAGTTTGTATACCGCTTCTTTCACCCAGGCTGCCCATTCGGTCTGGGTTTTGCTTTTATCGAAAGTTTGCCAGGGAATCGGTTTTCCGATGGTGAGGGTGAATTTGTTTCCCCGTTGTTTGAACATCTCGTCGGCCAGGTACATCATTTCGATGTTGAACTTAATGCCCAGAAATTTGCGGAGCCGGGCCAGGTTGTAAAAGAAGTTGGAGTTGCGCCCCTCGAAATAAATGGGCACCACATCGCGTTGGTATTGGACCGCCTTCGCTATGAAATTCTTTTTCCATTCGGGATCCACGATTTTTCCGTTGATTTTTCGCGAGCACATGCCGGCGGGATACGTTACCAGGTGGTTGTCCGAATTGTAGAGGTCGTCCATCATTTTAGCATGCTGGCGCGACTGTGAGCCCAGCTTGTTGACCGGAATAAACATTTCCCTCAAAGGTTCGAGATTGGTGAGCAGGTCGTTGGAGAAAAAACGAACCTTGCCGTCGTACTCCTTGCCGATGAGCATGCCGGTGGCCATGCCGTCGAGTCCGCCCAGGGGGTGGTTGCTGGCAAAGATATACCGGCCGTCTTTCGGGGGAAGGTTTTCGCGGCCTTTTACCTCGGTTTCGATGCCCATGAACTGCAGGCCTGCGTCGATAAAATCCAGGTTTTTCAGATTGCTGTTTTCTTCCAGGAACTTGTTGATTTCCTCCTGGTGGGCTATTTTCTTCAGGTAATTGATCAGAAAGCGCGGTACTTTTTTATTTTTAGCGCGTTCTTTTACGACCTGGTCGATATCGATTTTAATGATATTGTTCTGCCTCATGAGCCTGTTGAGTTGTTTACGGTTGCAAAAATAACACATTTGTATCAGATTTTCCCACGGTGTCCCGTATATCGCCCTGTTTTTGCGTTTTTCTCCCGCACACGAGGCAGGGGTATGGTAAAAGTCCTCTTGCCGGAAAGTTATCAACAGTTTATTTTTCCCCCACTTTCCGCCTTTATGGCTGTTGTGATAATATAATTGGATGTATATAATTGATTTTCATGTATTTGTATGTGTGGTTGAGTTGTTGGTAACTTGTGAACTGATTGTTGATAACCGGTTGATAGATCGTGTCAAACTGTTGAAAAATTTTTTGGTGGAGGAAGGTGGGGAATTTCAAAATCTTTTTATACTTTTACACTTGCAAAATTATGCGCCAATATTATGTCCACATTTATAGGTAAATACGAAGCAAAGGCCGATGTAAAGGGAAGAGTATTCATTCCTTCGGTTTATCGTAAGCTTTTGCCGGAAGCCGATCGTGAGCGTTTGGTGCTGCGCAGGGATACCGACAACGATTGTTTGATTCTGTACCCGGTGTCGGTTTGGAATGCGAAGGTGGAGCAGTTGAAGTCGGTGCTCGACGAGTGGAACCCCGACGATCAGCTGTTGCTGATGCAGTTTGTATCGGAAGCCGAATGGCTCGATATCGACAGTCAGGGCCGCGTGTTGATTTCCCGTCGCCATCTGCAGGAAATCGGCGTCGAGAGTTCCGATATGTTGTTTGTGGGCATGATCGACCGTTTTGCCTTGTGGGGCAAGCCGAATTATGAGAAGGCCGGGCTGTCGCGCCAGCAGGTAGCCGCCTTGTTGAAAGATAAAATGATGCGTAAATAAAATGGAAGAGCGGGTCTATCATACGCCGGCTTTGTTGCCGGAATGTCTCGAAGGTTTAGCCATTCGCCCCGACGGGGTGTATGTCGACTGCACCTTCGGAGGGGGTGGTCACTCGCGGGCCATACTGGAGCGTCTGGGGCCGGCCGGGAGATTGTATGGATTCGATCAGGATTCGGATGCGCTGGCCAACCGGCCTTCCGATCCTCGGTTTGTATTTGTGCACGGTAATTTCCGGTACATCGGCAATTTCATGGATTATTACGGAATTTCGAAGGTCGATGGCATTCTGGCCGATCTGGGGGTGTCGTTTCATCATTTCGATGAGGCCGGCCGTGGATTTTCGTTCCGGTTCGACGGAGAGTTGGATATGCGGATGAACCAGAAGGCGGTGCGTTCGGCTGCCGGTGTGTTGAACAGCTATACCGAAGAGCAGCTGGCCGATGTGTTTTATCTCTACGGGGAGCTGCATAATTCGCGGAAGCTGGCCCGGGCCATTGTGAAGAAGCGCGAAGGCGGCGAGTTGAAAGGTATCGGCGAGTTTGCGGAGTTGATGAAGCCGTTTTTCCCGCGGGAGAAGGAGAAAAAGGAGCTGACCAAGGTGTTTCAGGCCTTACGCATTGAAGTGAACGATGAGATGGGAGCCCTGAAGGAGCTGCTCGTCCGGAGTGTGGATTTATTGGCGCCCGGCGGACGCCTGGTGGTACTTACCTATCATTCGCTGGAGGACCGCCTGGTAAAAAACTTCATCAAAACGGGTAATTTTGAAGGGAAGCAGGAAAAAGATTTTTATGGCAATGTGATAGCACCTTTGTACGCGGTGAATACAAAAGTAATTGTGGCGTCGGACGAAGAGGTGGGACTCAATCCCCGTTCGCGAAGTGCCAAATTACGCATAGCAGGAGTGAAGAGATGAAATGGATCGAAAACATAAAGAACAGCGAGGAATTCCGGGAGTTTAGCCACACAGGCATCCGCGGAATTCTGAACGGAAGCTTCCTCACCTGGAAGTTTTTTCGTCGGCAATACCTGCTGGTGGGTTTGTTGGTCGTGTTGTCGATTCTGTACATCAACAACCGCTACGAGAGCGAAAAGATGATGAAGCGTATTGGCGAGTTGAAGCGCGAGATACAGGATGCGAAATACGAATCGCTTACCATTTCGGCCGAGCTGACCGAAATCAGCCGGCAATCGAATATCGAGACGCTGCTCCGCAAGAAGAATATGCAGCTGAAAACGGGCGACCAGCCTCCTATCGTGATAAAATAAACGCAAGATGACGGATAAACGTAAAGACATAGTAGTTCGGTTCGGTATTGTCTACCTGATAATGTCGGTGCTGTTTGTGCTGGTGATCTGGAAGATTGTTCAGATTCAGTTTGTGGAGGGTGATGAATGGATGAAGCTGGCCGAGAAGCAAAAAATAACCGACATCATCGTGAAGCCCCGCCGGGGGAATATATACGCTACCGATGGACGGTTGCTGGCAAGCTCCATTCCTACTTATTATATTTACATGGATACCAGGGCCGAAGCATTGCGTATCGACAACGGAGCGTTGTTTTACGAAAAGCTCGACTCGGTATCGACGGCGCTTTCGGAATTTTTTGGAGACCGGTCGGCCCGGGAGTACAAGCAACTGCTTGTGAAGGGATACAACAAGCAAACCCGTAACCTGATGTTGTATCCGAAACGGATTTCGTACTCACAGCTCAAGGAGTTGCAAAAACTGCCGCTGTTCCGCATGGGACGCATCAAGAGCGGTCTGGTGCAGCGCGAATACGTTCGTCGCGTGAAGCCCTTCGGGTCGCTGGCTTCGCGTACCATCGGCGACGTATATGCCGATGAGGTGAAAGGAGGACGCAGCGGGCTCGAAGCATCGTTCAACGACGTGCTGGTGGGCGTCAACGGAGTTTCGACCCGACAGAAGGTAGCCAATAAATACATGGAGACTACCGAGGTGCAACCGATCGACGGTATGGATATAGTGTCGACCATCGATGTGGAGCTGCAGGATATTGCCGAGAAGGCGCTGCGCGACACCATCGATGGTCTCGGAGCCAATTCGGGTACCGTGGTGCTGATGGAGGTAGCCACCGGCGCGATTCGTGCCATGGTAAACCTCGATCGTAATCCCGATACCGGCGATTATTTTGAAAACACCAATCATGCCCTGCGCGACCAGGTGGAGCCCGGTTCGACCTTTAAAATCGCGTCGCTGATGGCGGTACTCGACGAAGGCAAGTATAAATTGTCCGACGAGTTCGATATTCACCACGGTATTTATCCTATCGCCAACCGGGTGATGCGCGATCACAATGCGCACCGGGGCGGGTACGAGCGACTGAAAGTGGAGGAAATTATTCAGGCTTCGTCCAACGTGGGTACGGCAAAGATGGTTATGGGTACTTTTGGCGATAAGCCTGAAAAGTACATTGAAAAGCTGTATCAATACCGGCTCAACGACTCGCTGCCGATCCAGATGAAAGGTGTGGCAAAACCCTGGATCAAACACCCGAAAAAGGACAAGGATTTGTGGTACAAGACCTCGCTGGCATGGATTTCAATTGGTTATGAAACTAAAATACCGCCCATTTATACCCTTACTTTTTTCAACGCCATTGCCAATGGGGGGAAAATGGTAAAACCCCTGTTTGTGCACGAGATACGCAAAAACGGAATGCCCGTACAGTCCTTTACCACCGAAGTGATGGTGGAACAAATCTGTAAACCGTCGACTCTGAAGGATGTTCAGACGGCTTTGCGCGGGGTGGTGGAAGGCAAGTATGCCACGGCCAGGAATGTGAAATCGGATATCGTGACGGTGGCCGGCAAAACGGGTACCGCGCTTATTTCGCAGGGAGCGGCCGGTTACCGGTCGGGCCAAACCAAATACAATGTGTCGTTTGCCGGCTATTTCCCGGCCGAGGCACCACGCTACACCTGTATCGTGGTGCTGAATGCTCCTTCGGGGATCCCTTCGGGCGGTCGCATGGCCGGAGCGGTATTTAAAGAAGTGGCCGAGCAGACGATGATTTTAAAAATGCAACGTTCGCCCGAAAAGAATGCGGCCGACACCATCCATCCGAAACCTCACTGGCCCGCGACTACCGGCGGTAATAACCTGGCGCTTCGAAAGGTTTCGGCCGAGCTCGATCTGCCTTATACTTCGCCTGCCTGCGGATGGGTGAAGCCTTGCGAACAGCCTCTGGATCAGCCGGGGGTGGAGGAGTTTAAGCTGGCCCGCAACCGTATTCCCGATGTAACGGGTATGGGCGCAAAGGATGCCGCCTATTTGCTGGGTAACCTGGGTATGAATGTGCGGATGTCGGGCCGTGGCAAGGTGGTGGCGCAGAGCAGAAAACCCGGTACTGCCGTCGATAAGGGCGGCGTAATCGAAATATTACTTCAATAAGTGGATTATTATGAATGAACAACGTGTACTGAGTCAGCTGCTGTATGAAATACCGGTATTGAAAGTCGCCGGAAGCACCGATGTGCTTGTGTCATCCATCGAATTCGATTCGCGGAAGGTGAGTCCGGGTGCTTTGTTTGTGGCTACCGTAGGTACTGCGGCCGATGGTCATCAGTTTATCGATGCAGCTCTGCAGGCGGGGGCTGTGGCGATTGTATGCGAGCGGTTTCCGGCCGCTTTACAACCGGGTGTTTGTTACGTCAGCGTGGAAAAAAGCACCCGGGTACTGGGGCATCTTGCCGCTGCGTGGTACGACTTCCCGTCGTCGAAACTGGCCCTGGTGGGTGTTACCGGCACCAACGGGAAAACCACCATTGCTACCTTATTGTATCAGTTGTTCAGCCGGCTGGGTCATAAGGCCGGCTTACTGTCGACCGTGGTGAATTACATCGCCGGCGAAGCTGTGGAGGCTACTCATACAACACCCGATGCGCTTACTCTCAATGCATTGCTGGCGCGGATGGTGGAGGCGGGTTGCAGTTATGCATTTATGGAAGTGAGCTCGCATGCGGTAGAGCAGGGGCGCATCGCCGGCCTCGAGTTCGACGGGGGTATATTCACGAATCTCACCCGCGACCATCTCGACTACCATCTCACCTTCGAGAATTACCTGAAAGCAAAAAAGGGCTTTTTCGATGCCTTGCCTTCATCGGCTTTTGCCCTCACCAATACCGACGATAAGAATGGTATGGTGATGTTGCAGAACACGGCGGCCCGTAAGTATACTTATTCGATGCGCACCTTGGCCGATTTTCATACGCGAATCCTGGAGCATGGGTTTGAGGGTATGTTGCTGTCGATGAACGATAAAGAGGTGAATGTGTCGTTTATCGGCAGGTTCAATGCGGCTAATCTGACGGCTGTATACGGCGCGGCCCTCTTGTTGGGCGCCGATGAGCTGGAAGTGCTGCGTATCGTGAGCAGCCTGGGCTCGGTTTCGGGACGCTTTGAAACCCTTCGGGCGCCTTCGGGCTATACAGCTATTGTCGACTATGCTCATACTCCCGACGCACTGGCGAATGTGATTACCACCATCAACCAGATTCTTCAGGGGAGCGGCCGGCTGATCACCGTGGTGGGCTGCGGCGGTAACCGCGATAAGGGCAAACGTCCCCTTATGGCTCGTGAGGCGGTGGAAGGAAGCTGGAAGGCTGTGTTTACGTCGGATAATCCGCGATTCGAAGACCCGGCAGAGATACTCAACGACATGCTGGCCGGACTCGATCCGGTGCAAAAGAATAAAAGCCTTACCATTGTCGACCGGCGTGAAGCTATCAAAACCGCCTGTGCACTGGCGCAGCCCGGCGATGTGGTGCTCGTGGCCGGTAAAGGCCACGAGGATTATCAGATCATTCAGGGAGTGAAATATCATTTCGACGATCGCGAAGAACTAAAAAACTACTTCACCTACTAACCACTGCGTAATTATGTTGTATCATCTATTTTTATACCTCGATCGCTACTTCGATGTTCCCGGAGCCGGTATGTTCAACTACATATCGTTTCGTACGGGAGTGGCCTTCATCCTGGCCTTATTGCTTTCCACTCTTTTCGGCCGTCGTATCATCGATTTCCTCCAGAAAAAACAAATTGGTGAAACCATCCGCGACCTGGGTCTGGAAGGACAGATGTCGAAAAAAGGCACACCGACCATGGGAGGGATTATCATCATCATTGCCATCCTGGTGCCCACCCTCTTAATCACCAATCTCACGAATATTTATATTATTCTGATGATTATCACTACGCTATGGCTTGGAGCGATCGGTTTTCTCGACGATTATATCAAGGTGTTTCTGAAAAATAAGGAAGGATTGAGCGGCAAGTCGAAAATCGTCGGCCAGATCGGTCTCGGACTTATCGTAGGGCTTACCATGTATTTCAGTCCCGACATCGTGATTCGTGAGAATATGGAAGTGAAAGGCGATACCAACCGGGTTGAGGACGTGCATTATGCCAAAGCGGATGTGAAATCGACTCAATCGACCATTCCTTTCTTCAAAAACAACAACCTCAATTATGCCGATGCCTTCAAATCGATGGGCGATAAGCAGCAGATTTACGGTTGGATCCTTTTTGTGTTGGTCGTGATTTTCATTGTAACGGCGGTATCCAACGGAGCGAATATCACCGACGGACTCGACGGGCTGGCAACGGGATCGTCGGCCATCATCGGGGTGATTCTCGGTATCCTGGCCTATGTGTCGGGTAACGTGAATTATGCCGGTTATCTGAATATTATGTATATACCCGGTACGGGTGAGATGGTGGTGTTTGCCGGAGCGTTTATCGGCGCCACTATCGGGTTTTTATGGTACAATTCGTTCCCGGCACAGGTATTTATGGGCGATACCGGAAGTTTGACCATTGGTGGTATTATTGCCGTTTTTGCCATTGCCATCCGGAAGGAATTGCTGATTCCCATTCTGTGCGGGGTGTTTTTGGTCGAAAATCTTTCGGTGATGCTCCAGGTATCCTATTTCAAGTACACTAAAAAACGGTATGGCGAAGGCCGGCGCATTCTTAAAATGTCGCCCCTGCACCACCACTACCAGAAACCGGGCGACGGAAGTATACCGGCGCTGATACAGAATCCCCGGCTACCGCTTCCGGAGTCGAAGATTGTGATCCGTTTCTGGATTGTAGGGTTGATACTGGCAGCGCTCACTATTATTACTTTAAAAATCAGGTAAAAGGTCATGAAGCGGATTGTAATACTCGGGGGAGGCGAAAGCGGGGCAGGAGCAGCCGTATTGGCAAAGCTGAAGGGATTTGATGTGTTCCTTTCGGACAAATCGGCGTTGAAGCCGGACTATAAAGCCTTGCTCGACGAGCACGAAATAGCGTGGGAGGAACTGCAGCATACCGAAGCCCTGATCCTGAATGCCGATGAGGTCATCAAGAGTCCCGGTATTCCCGATACGGCGCCTGTGGTTCGAAAACTGATCGGGAAGGGAGTGAAAATTATTTCCGAAATCGAGTTTGCCGGCCGGTTTACCAATTCGCGTATGATTTGTATTACCGGTAGTAATGGCAAGACCACTACCACCACGCTTATTTATCATATTTTACGCAATGCCGGACTGGACGTGGGATTGGCCGGCAATATAGGCAATAGTCTGGCGCTGCAGGTAGCCCTGGAGCCGCATGCGTATTATGTGGTAGAGCTCAGTAGTTTTCAGCTCGATCATATGTTCGAGTTCAAGGCCGATATTGCAGTGCTGCTGAATATTACTCCCGATCACCTGGATCGTTACGATTATACCTTTCAGAATTATGTGGATGCCAAGTTCCGGATTACGCAGAACCAAACGGCCGACGATGCGTTCATCTTCTGGGAAAACGATCCGGTAATCAGGGAAGAGCTGAAGAAACGTACGCTGGGGGCGCAGTTGTATCCGTTTGCGCTGGAGCGGACCGGTAAAACAAAAGCATTTATAGAACAAGACCAATTGGTAATCAAAACATTAAACTCCTTCTTTTCCATGCCGCAAACCGAATTAGCATTGCAGGGATTGCACAATACTTACAATTCGATGGCTGCCGGACTTACGGCCACCATTCTCGATGTGAAGAAAGATAATATCCGTCAGTCGCTCCTCGATTTCAAAGGAGTGGAGCACCGGCTCGAATATGTGGCTACGGTGCGGAATGTGCAGTATATCAACGATTCGAAAGCTACCAATGTGAATTCGTGCTGGTATGCGCTTCAAAGTATGAAAACGCCGGTGGTGCTTATTTTAGGAGGAACCGACAAAGGAAACGATTACAGTGAAATCGAATCGCTGGTAAACGAAAAAGTACGTGCGCTCATTTTTATGGGCGTCGACAACCGGCCCCTGCATGCCTTTTTCGATGGCAAGGTAGCCGATATCAGCGATGTGCAATCGATGGAGGAAGCTGTTCAAGTGGCTTACAAGGTGGCCCGGCCCGGCGATACGGTATTGCTGTCGCCCTGTTGCGCCAGCTTCGATTTATTTAAGAATTACGAAGATCGCGGACGACAGTTCAAGGACCATGTCCGAAATTTATAAAGGCTTATGAATTCATTGTTGAAAAAATACCTCAAGGGCGATATCGTTTTATGGACCGTGTTTATAGGGCTCTGTCTGATTTCGGTTGTCGAAATGTACAGCGCTTCGAGCACCTTGGCGTTCAAGGCGATGAACCACACGGCTCCCATACTCCGCCATGTGGTATTCCTGGGGCTGGGAGCTTTCCTGGCTTTCCTGGTGCACCTTATTCCGTATAAGTTTTACCGCATGATGGCCTACGTGTTGCTGGTGGTGTCGGTATTTACGCTGGTGCTGGTGCTGGCCATGGGAGTGGATGCCAACGATGCCACCCGTTGGTTGTCGATCGGTGGATTTCAGTTTCAGCCTTCCGAACTGGGGAAATTGTCGCTTATTATTGTTGCCGCCGATCAGATTGCCCGTATGAAAATCTCGGAGGCCAACGAAAAGAAATATTTTCCGATCCTCATTGTTTCCACCCTGGTGATCTGCGGACTCATCCTGCCCGAGAACTTCTCCACCGCCTTTATTTTATTCGGCGTGGTGTTTTTGATGATGATTATCGGGAGTGTGTCGTGGAAGCGGTTGTTGAGACTTAGCGGTTCGCTGGTGGCTGCCCTGGTGTTGCTGATTGTGGTGATGGAGTTTACCATTTCGGCTCAGGGACCCGATCCTGCTGCGGCAACCGTACCGACCGAAGAAAATGCGCTGGTGAAGAAGACGGGAGGAATCCTGAACCGTTATTCAACCTGGCGCAACCGGGTGATCCGGTTTACCTCGGAAGAAGACGACCCCTCGCAGAAATACGTTATCAACGACGAAAACCTGCAGGTGCAGCACGGCCGTATAGCCATTGCACGGGGCGGATTGATGGGCGTGTTCCCCGGAAACAGTATACAGCGCGATTTCCTGCCCCAGGCCTATTCCGACTTTATTTATGCCATCATTGTGGAAGAGATGGGACTGGCGGGAGGTGTTTTTGTCATCCTGCTGTATATGATCCTGTTGTTCAGGGCCGGACGCATTGCCACCAAAAGTGCAACGGTGTTTCCGGCAATCGTTATGATCGGGTTGTCGCTCATGATCGTTACACAAGCATTCGTGAGCATGTCGGTAGCCACCAGTCTCGGTCCGGTTACCGGTCAGCCTCTTCCCCTGATCAGCCGTGGAGGTACTGCTATTCTGATTACCAGTATTTACTTCGGTATTATGTTTGGAATTACGCGTCAAATTAAAGAAGAAACCGATAAAAATGAACCAGAAACAGACAGCACAGTTCCCTAAAGCCCGGATTATTATCAGCGGCGGGGGCACGGGAGGGCATATTTTTCCGGCCATCAGCATCGCCAATGCGCTGCGGCAGCAACTACCCGATGCCGATATTTTATTCGTGGGTGCCAACGGCCGTATGGAAATGGAACGGGTGCCACAGGCGGGTTACCGTATCGTGGGTTTGCCGGTTCGTGGTTTCGACCGTAAGAATATGTTGAAAAACCTGAGCGTACTGGTCGATTTGGGACGCAGTATGGTTAAAGCATGGCGCATTATCCGCGAATTCCGTCCCGAAATAGCTATCGGAGTCGGGGGATACGCCAGCGGACCGGTGTTACGGGCTGCGGCATCGCAGGGCATTCCGGTGGTGCTTCAGGAGCAGAATTCGTATGCCGGGGTAACCAATAAGTTGTTGGCCCGTAAAGCGAGGTTGATTTGTGTTGCTTATGAGGGCATGGAGCGCTATTTTCCGTCGGGAAAAATCGTCAAGACGGGTAATCCCGTCCGGGGCGATTTGCTCGCTATGGTTCCTAAGTCGCCCGGATCGTTCGCTTTTTTCGGGTTGTCGCCCGAAAAGCCTACGCTGCTGGTAATTGGCGGAAGTCTGGGAGCACGCACCATCAACCAGAGTATGATGGCGCATCTCGACGAACTGATGGCTGCCGGTGTTCAGGTGATCTGGCAAACGGGTAAGTTTTATGCCGAAGAGGCCCGCAAGGCGGCCGAACCTTATCGTGGACCATCGTTGGTTGTGACCGATTTTATTTCGCGCATGGACCATGCGTTTTCGGTGGCCGACCTGGTGGTTTCGCGTGCAGGTGCCGGTACGATTTCCGAACTCTGTTTGCTGGCCAAGCCGGTAGTGCTGGTTCCTTCGCCCAATGTGGCGGAAGACCATCAGACTAAAAATGCCCAGGCGCTGGTAAACAATGATGCTGCTGTGATGGTTAAGGATAGTGACGCACGGGAGAAGCTTATTGCAATTTCGCTGGAGCTGCTGAAGCAGCCCGGCCGGTTGTCGGAGCTGAGTAAGAATATAAAAGCAATGGCTGAGCCCGACAGCGCAGAAAGGATTGCCCAACAAGTGATGAAAATTATGAAGCGATGAGTGCACAATCGATGGAAAATTACACCCGGTATTATTTTCTGGGTATCGGCGGGATTGGTATGAGCGCCATCGCCCGTTATTATAAGGTACAGGGCTTCGATGTAGGTGGCTACGATCGTACTGCAACACGGCTTACGGCCGACCTGCAGGGCGAAGGCATCGAGGTTTCGTACCAGCAGCCGGTTTCGGCTATCCCCGTACGGTTTACCGATAAGGTGAAAACCCTGGTGGTGCTTACGCCTGCTATTCCGCCGGATCATCCGCAGCTGGTGTATTTCCGCGAAAAAGGATTCCGTGTCATGAAACGGGCCGAGGTGCTGGGATATATTACCCGTCAGAACAAGGGGCTCTGTATTGCCGGCACACATGGGAAGACCTCCACCTCCACCATTACCGCTCATTTGCTGTACCAGTCGAAGGTGGATTGCAATGCATTTCTGGGAGGTATCTCCAATAATTATAACACCAACCTGCTCTTATCGAAACAGAGCAACCTGGTGGTGATCGAAGCCGACGAATACGACCGGTCGTTCCATCATCTTAGCCCTTATATGGCGGTGATTACCTCTTCGGATGCCGATCACCTGGATATTTACGAAACCCACGATGCGGTAAAGCAAAGCTACGAACATTTCGCTTCGCTGGTGCGCCCGGGCGGTGCCCTCATCGTGCGCAAGGGTATCGATATTCACCCGGTGCTGCAAAAAGGGGTGAAGTCCTATACCTATTCGATGGACGAAGGCGATTTTCATGCCGAAAATATCCGTGTTAAACCCGGTGAGATCCACTTCGATTTCGTTACACCTACCGAGCGTATCGTGGATGTAAGGCTGGGTGTGCCGGTGAAGATTAATGTTGAAAACAGCGTGGCGGCCATGGCGCTTGCCTGGCTCAACGGAGTAACCTCCGATGAGTTGCGCACCGGCTTGTCGTCGTTTTCGGGGATTTACCGCCGGTTCAATATCGTGTACCAATCGCCCGGTCTGGTGTATATCGACGATTATGCCCATCATCCGAGCGAGCTGTCGGCCGGTATTTCGTCGATTCGCGAGATGTATCCGGGCCGTAAGATCACCGGTATTTTTCAGCCGCATTTGTATACCCGTACCCGCGATTTTGCCGATGGTTTTGCCGAAGTATTGTCGACCCTCGACGAGGTGATACTGCTCGATATTTATCCGGCCCGGGAGTTGCCGATCGAAGGCGTCGATTCACAGATGATTCTGGATAAGATCCGTCTCGAACACAAACAGCTGTGCCGGAAAGACGATCTTATTTCCCTGTTGTCGGGAAAGGATGGAATGGAAGTGGTGGTTACGTTCGGAGCCGGCGATATCGATGCGTTGGTGCCCGCTATCCGGCAATTGTTTAAAACCCGCAAATTATAAGTAGTCATGAAAGTGAAAAAGGTAATCGGTAGTATTGTAGTCGCGTTGCTCATCACCGCAGCAATGGGCTATACCGTGTTTGCACTGATGGCCTTTAGTTCGGTCGAACAGCAGGTGAAATGCCGCGATCTGGAAATTCAGATTGAGGCGAAGTTGCCGCTCTTTACCGAGGACGAACTGCACCTTATGTTGCGCGACGAGGGCTTGCATCCCATCGGTTTGTCGGTGCGCGACCTGAGTACCGAGCGTATCGAACGGTTTCTGGGAGCGCATCCTTATGTGAAAAAAGTGCGTTGTTTTCACGATCCCAACGGTAAAGTGCTGTTGGAGCTGTCGCTGCGCACCCCCCATTTTCTGGTAATGGGGAATGAAAATTTTTATGTCGACGACGAAAGCCGGTACCTCCCGGCCAAGCCCGGGGTGATGGCCTATGTGCCAGTGGTAACGGGACGCGTGACGAAATCGATGTTGCAGAACGATTTGTACGAGTTGGTGGATTACATCGCCCGCCATGATTTCTGGAATGCGCAGATTCAACAGATTCATGTGCGCGACGATCAGAAAATCGAACTGGTGCCCCGGGTGGGCGAAGCGTTGATTCTGCTGGGAACCACCCGCGACTATCGGGTGAAACTCGATCGCTTGTTCCGGCTCTACCATCAGGCTTTCAATGTGATGGGCTGGAATAGCTATCGCTTGCTCGATTTGCAGTTTGAAAATCAAATTGTTGCTATAAAGAACGAAGGTGCCGCGGCTTCCCGTCCGCGCTCGTAAAAACGGGCGGCCGGAGCTTGCTTTCCGGCGGTAGGCGGGAGAGTTGCCGCAGGTTACTTAAGATGTGTAAATAAAATGGAATGAAAAAAAATAAAAAAGCTATGGATGCGAAATCACTGGTAGCTATCGATTTTGCTTCAACCGGAATCCGAGCGCTGGCTGCCGAAGTATTGGACGACAGGACGCTTCGCATTTTGTCGGATGAACTGCGTAAAGTAGATGGAATCAAAAACGGCATTATCTCACAGGCATCGGGGACGGCCTTCAACGTGTCGGCCCTTTTGAAGGAATTACAAAACAGCGCCGGGTTACACGAGTCGATCCGCGAATTATCGGCAGCGGTGGGGGGTAAAGGGATGCGGATCGTACCTTTTACTTCGCGCAATAGCTTTCGCAAAAGCACTGTAATTACTCCGGAGTTAATCGATAAGATGGCTCAATCGTGCGAGAAGGAATTCAGGCAGGAGGGGCTGGCTGTGTACGATGTAATTCCGTTGAGCTATAAGGTCGACGGGCGCGAGATGGAAAAGCCCGAAGGTCAGAAAGCAAACGAAATTATCGGAAATTATCACCTGGTGGTCGGCAACGAGCTGATTAAGAAGCAGATGCAAAAATGCATGGAGCGAATCCATCAATCCGATATCACCTTTACGCCCATCGCTGCCGAAGCATTTTCGTTGGCGGTAAGTACCGATGAGGAGCGGGAAGAAGGCTGTGCCGTCATCAATTTCGGCCATACTTCCACCACCCTGGCGATTTATAAACAGGATATTCTGCAGCACCTGATGGTAATTCCCCTGGGCAGTTACAATATCACCAAAGATATTGAGGAAACCGGAATCTCGGAGGAGTCGGCCGAGAAATTAAAATGCCTGAAAGGTGTCTGCATGGAGCATCTTATCGAAAAACCGATGAATATCCGTATTGCCAACCGGAATCCCGACAGTCCTCCGATCGTACTTACCGACCGTTTTGTAGCCCTGATTATCGAAGCCCGGCTCGATGAGATGATGGAGCCCATCCTGCGCGAGCTGAAAGGGCGTATCCTCGATTTACCGCACGGAATCATACTCACCGGAGGAGGGGCGAAACTGGGCATGCTGAAAGAGTATATGGAAGAACGAACCGGGATATACATCCGCCATGGCGATCATACGGGATGGCTGTCGGCCGACACCGATCCCAAATATGCCGATCCCGGATACTCGCAGGTGATAGGGACACTTTTACTTGCACACGCAGCTTCGCAGAGCGAAGAGTTGGAACACAATCGCAAACAGGAAGAAGCGGTTGAGGATAAAAAAAAACCAACCCGTCGCAGGTTTTTTGGCGAGGCTCTCTCGCAAGGTATTTTCCGTTTCTTCGAAGACGACACAGACCTACAACGACCAAAAGCAAAAGCTTGAGGAATCAATAACCAATTATTTTAAAGACCAAACAGTTTCGTAGATATGATAGAAGACATCTTACCCATCGATTTACCATTGATCGACCCGGCAATAATTAAAGTGATAGGAGTTGGAGGTGGTGGCGGAAACGCAGTAAGCCACATGTATAAACAAGGTATCCGCGATGTGACCTTTGTGGTTTGCAATACCGACAATCAAGCCTTGCAGACTTCGCCGGTTCCGGTTAAGATTCAGCTCGGTCAGGGGCTGGGCGCCGGTGGTAAACCCGAAGTAGCGCGCGAGGCTGCCGAAGAGAGCATCGAAGAGATTAAAAAAGTGCTTCGCGAAAGTACCAAGATGGTTTTTATAACGGCCGGAATGGGAGGAGGAACCGGTACCGGTGCTTCGCCGATCGTAGCCAGGGCCGCCCATGAGTTGGGAATTCTGACCGTAGGCATTGTAACTATTCCCTTTGCATTTGAAGGCGGAAAGAAAATCAGGCAGGCCCTCGAGGGGGTTGCTGCGCTGAGCGAACATGTGGATGCGTTGCTCGTGATCAACAACCAGAAGCTGACCGAGATTTACGGCGACATGGAATTATCGAAAGCGTTTGCAAAAGCCGACGATGTGCTGACCAATGCCGCGAAGGGTATTGCCGAAATTATCACGGTTCCCGGTTATATCAATACCGACTTTGCCGACGTGTATACCATATTGAGCAAAGGCAATGTGGCCATTATGAACACCGGCTATGCAAAGGGCGAACAACGGATTACCAATGCTATCAAGGATGCGCTGAACTCGCCTCTGCTCAATACCAACGATGTAAGTGGCGCGAGCAAGGTGTTGCTCAACCTGTACTGTTCCACCCAGCATCAGATCAGGATGGAGGAAGTGAAGGAAATCAATGAATTCATGGCCTCGATCGGCGAGGATATTCAGGTGATCTGGGGAGCCACCTTCGACGATACCTTGGGCGAAGATGTAAAAATTACCCTGATTGCTACCGGTTACGATGTGTCGGACATTCCGGGAATGCCGAAGTCGACGGTGAAAAAACCGGCTCGCAGGGAGTTCGAAGCCGTTCCGAACCTGATTCTGAATTTTGAAACCAATACGGAGGAAAAGGTGGAGCCCGAAGTAAAAGAGCCTGTGAATCCGATCGATGAGGCTGTTCGTACGTATTACCCCGGGCAGAACGAGGCGAAGCCGGTACCCACGAATGAACCCGTGGTGGTTTCGCCCGAAACCATTTTCCTGGGCGATGCCGATAAAAATGATTTTGAAACCTTCTCGCTCGACGAGCTGGAGGATGACGATAAATTAAAAAAGGCCGAGTCGATCCCGGCCTGGAAGAGAAAACTGATGGGCGATCGCTAGTACGATCGTCCATCGGCTATCCGGAGTGGTTAATCGCGGCGTCCCAACAGGATCATCACGTAGTAAATAAGGGTGGCCAGCGATCCGAGAGCGGCTACCACATAGGTGTAGGCCGCGCTTTTTAAAGCATCTTTGGCTGGTTCGTGGGTGGAGTAGTTGGTGATACCTGCCGAATTGAGCCAGGCCAGTGCCCGGTTGCTGGCATTGATTTCCACCGGCAAGGTAATAAAGCTGAACAAGGTGGTGGTGGCAAACAGCGCAACCCCAATCGTCAGAACCTGAGGAAACGACTCGAGCAGTACGATGCCCGCCAGCAATACCCATTGTACCCAGTTGGATGCAAAACTAACGATGGGCACCAGGCGCGAGCGCATGGTAAGCGGAGCGTAGGCGGTGGCATGCTGAACCGCGTGGCCGCATTCGTGGGCAGCCACTGCAGCTGCAGCCACGCTGTTGGAATGGTAAACGCCTTCGCTCAGGTTCACCGTTTTGGTGAGGGGGTTGTAATGGTCGGTCAGCTGTCCCGGTGTGCTGGTGACCTGTACGTCGAAAATCCCGTTGTCGTGAAGCATTTTAAGGGCCACATCGCGACCGGTCATCCCGCTGGCAAGAGGGATTTTCGAGTATTTTGTGAACTTCGATTTTAAATTCATTTGTACCAGCCAGCTCGCAAGAGCGGTGATACCAAAAATAATCCAGATCATTTTGTTTTCGTTTTTAAGTTGTTACGGCGTCAAATATATCAATTTTTCTGCCATTTGACAATCTGTCAGTCGGCGCTTTAATAATATTTGTGAATCAGGAGAGTAGTAATGAACTGTCGCCATAACTTAAAAAACGGAAATCGTTGGCCAGGGCATAGTCGTAAATCGTTTTCCAGTGGGCCCCTGTGAATGCCGACACCAATAAAAGCAACGTGCTTTTCGGTTGATGAAAATTAGTAAACATCCCTTTTATTATCCGGAATCGAAATCCCGGCCGTATCATGATTTGAGTCTGAGCCTGCAAACTTGACAGCTGATTCCGGTCGAGATGCTTCAAAATGGCACGTAATGCATCGTCGGTGCTCAAGGTCGGATTACGGAGGTAGGGATCCCATTGGCCCACCCGGAGCAGGTTCGGAGTGGATTTTTCCTCCTGCCGGGCGGTTCCGCTCCCTTGTTCGTGCAGTTGTACGCCCAGGTAATACAAGCTTTCGAGGGTCCGCACCGAGGTAGTACCCACCGCAATAATGTTCCCCGGGTGTTGAAGCAAGCGCTCTACGGTCGACCGGCGCACCGAAATAACCTCCGCATGCATCTCATGATCGGCCACATCGTCGGTTTTCACGGGCTGAAAAGTGCCCGCCCCCACGTGGAGTGTCAGCTCCTCGGTTGCAATGTTTTTGGAGCGAAGATCGTTCAATACCTCGGGGGTAAAATGGAGTCCGGCCGTAGGCGCAGCCACCGAACCCTTAATCTTCGAATATACCGTCTGATAGGTTTCATGATCGCGCTCTTCGGTAGGCCGGTTGAGGTAAGGCGGAATCGGCAGTTCGCCGCTTTGCTCCAGCAGATCGGCAAAACACAGGTTGTTGTCGTCCCATTCGAAAAGAATACGGTGCGAACTGATGTTGCGGCTTTCGTCCTGCACTGCGGCAGGCGGGTTGCCGGCCTGCTCCATCCTCGTCGCTTTCAGCTGTACCCTGCGTCCGTCGATCTCCAGCTCGCGCCACAAATCATCGCCTTTCCATTTCTTCAGGTTGCCGATCATGCAATTCCAGCTGCATCGTCCCGTAGCCCCGAGCGAAAGCGCATAATCGGCCGGTTCGGCCGGCTCCAGGCAGAATACTTCGATACGCGCACCGGTCGCCTTGCGAAACACCATCCGCGCCCTGATTACCCGTGTGTTGTTGTATACCAACAAGCTGCCCGGCGGCAAATACTCCGCAGCATTTCTGAAAATATCTTCCCGAACAGCGCCCTGGCTGAAAATCAATAATTTTGAAGCATCCCGCTGTTGGAGCGGGTATTTGGCAATCCGTGCGTCGGGGAGCGGGTAGTCGTATTCGCCGATGCTGATGGGCGATAAGTTCGTAGGTTTACTCACGTGTTCGGGAAATTTGTCGTATTTTTGCACAAAAGTACGAAAAAATCGCCGAACGAACAGCCTGCGATCCTGGTTCGACACGACAGGAAGCCGGGACGGTCGGGCGGATAAAAAAACTGCAAACATGTTAAAAAAAGGTGATACAGTACGGTTTGTCAACGCGGTAGGCGGTGGCGTCGTCTCCCGTTTCGACGAAAAAAAAGGCCTGGTATATATTGAAGACGAAGATGGTTTTGAGATTCCGGTGCTCGAACGCGAATGCGTGGTAGTGCCCAAAGTCAATCCGGCGACCAATTTCCCGGCAAAGGATTTCAGTTCGAAAAAAGAAATTCTCCCCGAGCCCGGCGAACCGGAACAAAGCAGCGGAGCTCACCGGGCCAGGTCGGCCGCTTTCGATGCGGCGTCGGCGCTGGAACAGGAAACCTTGTCGTCGCTGCTTCAATCGGCCCAGCGGCAGGTGGAGCTCTACGAAACCGGGGGAGGCGATACGCTTCAGATAGCACTGGCCTTTTTGCCTGTGGACATCAAAAACCTGCAAAGCTCCGATTATGAGGCTATCCTGATCAACGATAGTAATTATTTCCTGATGTATTCGGTATTGGTGGGTGAGCCGGGACTGCAACGTTCGGTGGCGCAGGGCGTGCTCGAACCCAACATGCAGGAGCAGCTCGTGGTGCTTGGCAATGCCGACCTCAACGAATGGGAGAATATCAGGGTACAGGCGCTGGCGTATAAGATTGGGAAAAGCTTTATGTCCCAACCGGTCGTGGATCGTAAACTGCACATCACACCCTTGAAGTTTTATAAATTACATAGTTTTACAGCAAACGATTATTTCGACGAAAAAGCGATGGTCTTCCTGTTAACCGCCGACGCCGAAATACCCCCGATTGACCCGGAGGAAATCAAAAAGGCTATGTTGCAGAAAGAAACCGTTCCGGCCGGACCTGTCCGCCGCGAAAAAACTCCGAAGGGTTCGGAGCTTATCGAGGTCGATCTGCATATTCATGAGTTGGTCGATTCTACTGCCGGCCTCTCCAATGCCGATATGTTGCAGCTCCAGATGGATAAGTTTCACGCGGTGATTGCCGAAAACAGCCGCCGCAAAGGTCAGAAGATCGTGTTTATTCACGGGAAAGGCGAAGGAGTGTTGCGCAGCGAGATCATGAAGGCGCTTAAAACGCGCTATAAAACGTTTTATGTACAGGATGCTTCGTTTCGCGAGTATGGGTTCGGGGCGACCATGATAGTAATCAGATAAGTACGATGTGGATACAGATTTTTAAGAGTCGTTATGCGGGAGGTAAGGCCGGCCGGTGTGCCTCCGCACGGGCAGCGTTCCGGCACTATACAGGTGGTTCGGTTGCGGCGCCGGGCAGGTTAGGGATGTTTTTGCTTTTTGCCGTCCTGCTGATGGTGGTGTCGTGCAAGCCCGATCCCGAGCCGGCCGCACCGGTATACCTTTCGGAGGTGTTCGAGTATGTGTACGGACCGGGGCAGCATGCTTCGCTGGCACAGCCGCTCGATACGCAATACCTCACCGGTAATCCGGAGCATCACGACGGCTGGTTGTACCTGGGCGGATACGGAGGTTATGTTGTGGCCGGTTTTCCGCGTGAAATAAAGAACGAAGAAGGTCCCGATTTTGAAGTGATTGCGATGAAGGGTGCGGCGCCTGAGCCTGCCGTTGTGTTTGTGATGACCGATGCCAACGGGAATGGCCGGCCCGACGACAGCTGGTACGAGCTCAAAGGAAGCCTGACGGACGAAACGCTCCGTAACTATACGGTCACCTATTTTAAACCGGCTGCTTCAACCGAAAATATCCGTTGGGAAGATAGTGAGGGCGGTTCGGGCGAATTGAAGTCGTTTTTTGGAGCAGCTCACAGTGCCGGATGGTGGTGGCCGCACAGTACTTCGGGTACTGTGACCTTTACCGGTTCGCGTCTGCCTGCTTTCTACGAAAACAACCCGGCCAACGGGGGTGATTTCTGGAGTGTACCTGCCAGCCGGGTGCAATGGGGCTATGCCGAGAACAACCAGGGTACCGACTACGATGCTTCGTCCGGATCCAACTGGCTGGATATCAGTAATGCCGTCGATGCGGCAGGTAATCCGGTGCAGCTCGCCTCCATCCGTTTCCTGAAAATTCAGTCGGCTGTGTTCCAGCAAGCCGGGCAAACCAACGAGGTGTCGCCCGAAATCAGAGGCGCCAGGTCAAAATACTAGCGGTTTGACCAGCCGGTTTCCTGCTGTCGGCCTTATTCGCATAAGGTGAAATCCAACTGCTTTTTATCCAGGTTGGCCCGCGCCACCTGCACCCGCACTTCATCACCCAGCTGGAAACGACGCTGGTAGCGGCGTCCCACCAGGCAGTAATTCTTTTCATCGAAGGTGTAATAATCGTCGTCGAGATCCCGGATCGGCACCATACCCTCACACTTGTTCTCCACAATTTCAACATAAATTCCCCATTCGGTAACCCCCGAAATCACCCCGTCGAACGCTTCGCCCAGATGCCCCGACATAAATTCGACCTGTTTGTATTTGATCGAAGCGCGTTCGGCATTGGCCGCCAGTTGTTCGCGCTCCGAACTGTGCCGGCACAGATCTTCGTACTCCTGCTGGTTGACACTCCTGCCTCCCTCGGCATAGCGCTCCAGCAACCGGTGTACCATCATATCGGGATAACGGCGGATGGGCGAAGTGAAATGGGTGTAATGCTCGAAGCCCAACCCGTAATGACCGATATTTTCGGTGGTATAAGTAGCTTTGGCCATCGACCGGATCGCCAGCGTTTCAATCAGGTTTTGCTCCTTGCGTCCCTCCACCTTGTCGAGCAGCTGATTGATCGAACCCGATATTACCGCCTGCTTTCCTGTGGTTTTCAGCGTATACCCGAATTTTTTGATAAACTGCGAGAAATTCTGAAGTTTGTCGGGATCGGGCACATCGTGCACCCGGTATACGAAGGTTTTGGCCTTTAAGCCCCTGCCCGGCTTACCGATATGAGTGGCTACCGTCCGGTTGGCCAGCAACATGAATTCCTCTATCAGCTTGTTAGCATCTTTTTGTTCCTTGAAAAACACCGATAAAGGCTTACCCTGTTCGTCGATTTCAAACCGCACTTCTACCCGGTCGAACGCGATGGCGCCGTTTTCGAACCGTCGCCGGCGGAGGATTTTTGCCAGGCGGTCGAGCGTGAGGATCTCGGCCTTGTAATCGCCCTGTCCGGTTTCAATCACCTGCTGCGCTTCTTCGTAGGTAAACCGGCGGTCGCTTCGCGTTACCGTTTTAGCAATCTGGTACTGTTTCACCTCGGCGTCGTCGTTCATTTGAAAAACGACCGAATAGGTCAACTTATCTTCATCGGGCCTGAGGGAACAAATACCGTTGGAAAGATGCTCGGGCAACATCGGTATGGTGCGGTCGACGAGGTACACCGAGGTAGCCCGGTCGCGCCCTTCGCGGTCGATAATGCTGCCCGGCCGCACGTAATGCGTTACATCGGCAATATGAACGCCTACTTCCCACAACCCGTTGCCGAGCTTTCGCAGCGAAAGCGCATCGTCGAAATCCTTGGCATCGCGCGGGTCGATGGTAAAGGTAGTGATGCCCCGCATATCGGTCCGGCGGGCTATCTCGTCGGGTGTAATGCCGGCATCCATTTTCGATGCGGCAGCATCCACCTCGGCCGGGTAGGTGTAGGGCAAGCCGTACTCGGCCAGGATAGCGTGCATTTCGGCGTCGTTGTTGCCTTTGTTTCCCAGGATGTCGATGACTTCGCCCACCGGGTTTTTCAGGTTAGGCTCCCATTGCAGCAATTTCACAATCACCTTCTGCCCGTCCTTTGCCCCGTTCAGTTTCGATTTAGGGATAAATACATCGGTGGTCAACACCCGGTTGTCGCAAATCAGGAAAGCATAATTATCCGAAACCTCCAGAATCCCGACAAAAGTATCCTTGGCCCGTTCGGTGATGTCCACCACTTCGCCTTCGGGCATCTGCCCCTTGCGGCGGGCGTACAAAAATACCTTCACCTTGTCGTTGAGCAAGGCGTGGTTGGTTTTGCGTTCGGGGATAAACACCAGCTCGCCGCCATCGTCGGGCATTAAAAAGGTTTTTACTCCCTCGCGGGTGATGGTTCCGGTGATAAACCCGCCCCTCGAGTTGAGCCTGAACTTGCCTTTCGAAACTTCGGTGATGAAATCTTCGTCGTGCAGTTCGTACAGTATCTGATTTACGAATACTTTTTGCGACTCACTTTTTATGGTGAGTAATTTGCTGATCTGCTTATAGTTGAAAATTGTTTCGGGACTGTCTTTGAAGAGGTTGACGATGTTGCGTACCAGGTCGGTTTTGCGGAGGCGGGTACTGCCTCCCTGTTTTTTGCTTTTGCGTGACATAGTGTCTGTGTTTTTTGTAAACCAATGAATAACAAAAGTACAACAATATACAGAAGAAATGGTTATACCGATGGTATTTTTTTGTACTTTCGTTCTCCGTTTGAAAACACTTGTTCAAGTATGCGACATAAAATTGCGTTTATCATCAATCCGATATCGGGCACGGGCTCCAAGGTAGGGATTCCTCAACTGATTCATCAGGAGCTTGATGCTTCCCAGTATATTCCTCAGATTCTGTTCACCGATCATGCAAAACACGGTCGTGAGTTGGCTCAACGCTTTGCCGGCGAAGATTTCTATGCGGTGGTAGCCGTCGGAGGCGATGGAACCGTGAACGAAGTAGCGCGATCGCTTATCCATACCGATACGGCGCTCGGCATTATCCCGGTAGGATCGGGCAACGGACTGGCCCGCCACCTGAATATCCCCATGAATGTGCAATCGGCTATCCGTCAGTTGAATAATGCCGAGAAAATCACGATCGATTATGGCCTGGTCAACGAAAATCCGTTTTTCTGTACCTGCGGCACCGGATTCGATGCCTATGTCAGTACCGAATTTGCCAAGGGCAAGCAACGCGGCATCATGGCGTATCTCGAAAAAATAATTACCGGCTATTTCAATTATAAATCGATGAACTACGAGCTGAAAGGCGATGGTATCGATTTCAAATCGAAGGCCTTCGTGCTTACTTTTGCCAATGCCTCGCAATGGGGCAACAATGCCTACATCGCTCCTCAGGCCAGTGTGCAGGACGGAAAGCTCGATATTTCGGTAATGAGTAACTTTCCCATGATCGCCATTCCTTCGCTGGCCATAGAGCTGTTCAGTAAAACCATCGATAAGGGGTTTTTTATGACCACCTTACGTACCCGCGAGGTGACACTGTACCGCGACGCGCCGGGTCCTTTCCACTTCGATGGCGAACCTTACGAAGAAGGTACCGAAATTCATGTGAAAATTGTACCCGACGGACTGAAAGTATTGACTAAAAAACGCTTTTGACCTTTCAGTTTATTACAAATCGAAGAAAATTTCAAATATTTTCTTCTTTTTCTTGCTGTTTGTTGAAAAAGTATTACTTTTGCACCGAAAACAACGAAAATGAATATGACCCGATTTTTTACATACTTTTATTTTTACTTTTACTTTAAGCAGTAAGGGCAGGTAATAGTGTGATAAAAATTGAACATACAATTGATAGAACGTACGAATCCTGCTCACCCACATGAGCAGGATTTTTTTTAACAGTAACGAAACTGGAATCAAATATGAAACGAATAGCCATTCAGGGAGTTAGCGGAGCCTTTCACGATATAGCAGCCCGGCAGTTTTTCAAGGACGAGGAAATTGAGATCCTCCCCTGTATCACTTTTAAGGAAGTGTTCGACTCGATAAGCGACGAACAGGATGTGTTGGGCATTGTAGCCATCGAAAATACCATTGCCGGAAGCTTGCTTCCCAATTATAATTTATTGCGTGAGAGCGGCGATGTGGTAGTGGGCGAACATAAACTGCGGATTTCGCATTGTATCTGCGCGTTGCCGGGGCAGCAGCTCGGCGATATACAGGAAGTGTATTCGCACCCGATCGCGCTGCGGCAGTGCGAGGATTTTCTGGAAAAAAACCATCATATCCGTGCCGTCGAGGCCGACGATACCGCCCTGTCGGCAAAAGAGATTGCCGATGCCGGGGTGAAAGGCCGTGCTGCCATCTGCAGTTCGTTTGCCGCCCGGATGTATGGTCTCGAAATTCTGGCCGACGAAATTGAAACCAATAAGCGCAACTTCACCCGCTTTCTTATCGTGGCTCATCCCGCGACGGCCGACAAGATGCGTCCTCAGCTCAGCATCAATAAATCGTCGGTGGTTTTTACCTTGCCTCACGAAGAAGGAAGCCTTGCCAAAGTGTTGTCGATTCTTTCGTTCTACCATATCAATCTTACTAAGATTCAATCCTTGCCCATCATCGGACGCGAATGGGAATACCAGTTCTACATCAATCTCACCTTCGATGATTACGGGCGCTATCGCCAGTCGCTCGATGCCATCAGGCCGCTGTTGAAGGATTTTCAGGTGCTGGGAGAATACGGCGAAGCCGCAACACCTCAATAAGGACGGGGGAGAGTAACATAACAATTTATTCTTAACAATTACGGAATGATAGTACCTGCAAAAAGACTGGAAACAGTCAGTGAATATTATTTTTCGAAGAAGCTGCGTGAAGTGGCCGATATGAATGCTGCCGGCAAACAGGTGATTAACCTGGGGATCGGCAATCCCGACATGCCCCCTTCGGAGGCAACCATCGAAGCCTTGTGCGCCGAGGCACGCAAACCCGATACCCACGGTTACCAGAGTTACGTAGGCATTCCCGAGTTGCGGCAGGGTTTTGCCGACTGGTACGGTAAGTGGTACGGGGTAAGGTTGAATGCCGCCACCGAAATTCAGCCGCTGATCGGATCGAAGGAAGGTATTTTACATATAACGCTGGCCTTCGTGAACCCGGGCGATGCGGTGCTGGTGCCCAACCCGGGCTATCCCACCTATACGTCGGCAAGCAGCTTGTGCGAAGCCGATATTATTACCTACGATTTACAGGAGGACAACAACTGGCAGCCCGACTTCGAAGCCCTGGAAACGATGGATCTGAGCCGTGTGAAGCTGATGTGGGTCAATTATCCCAATATGCCTACGGGAGCCAACGGGAGCGTAGAGCTGTTCGAAAAGCTGGTGGCTTTCGGGAAAAAGCATCATATCGTTATTTGTAATGACAATCCCTACAGCTTTATTCTGAACGACCGGAAAATCAGTATCTTGTCCATTGAAGGAGCAAGAGATATCTGTATAGAGCTGAACTCGATGAGTAAATCGCATAACATGGCCGGCTGGCGTATGGCCATGCTGGCTTCGAACGCTACTTTTATAGGCTGGATTTTGAAGGTGAAGTCGAATGTGGATTCGGGGATGTACCGTCCGCTGATGGTGGGAGCCGTGGCGGCGCTGAAGAATTCCGGCGAATGGCATGCGGAGATGAACCGGGTGTATGCACGCCGGCGGGAGCTGGCCTGCCGGATCATGGATGCGTTGGAATGTAGCTACGATACGAATCAGGTGGGAATGTTCGTCTGGGCAAAAATTCCCGACCGCTATGCCGATTCGGGCGAACTGGCCGATGAGGTGCTCTATGGGAAGAATGTGTTTATTACCCCCGGTTTTATTTTCGGGGATAAGGGAAGCAGGTATGTGCGAATCTCGCTCTGTTGTACGGAGGAGATGCTGCGCGCTGTTATTGAACGCCTCGCGAAGGGCGTATAACGATTAATAATTAAATAATTAACAATTGAAATAATGGAACTCGAATCTATTTTATTGCCGGGTGTTGACCCGAAACGACCGCTCATCATTGCCGGTCCCTGCTCCGCCGAAACGGAGGAACAAGTGATGGAAACTGCCCGCCAGTTGCACGCCAATGGTGTGAAGATTTACCGCGCGGGAATCTGGAAACCCCGTACCAAGCCCGGTGGTTTCGAAGGTATTGGAGCCGAGGGATTACCCTGGTTGCAGCGGGTTAAAAAGGAATTAGGGATGTATATATCGACCGAGGTAGCTACGGCTGCTCACGTGCGTGCGGCCCTGGCTGCCGATGTCGATATTCTCTGGATTGGTGCGCGTACTACAGCCAACCCCTTTGCCGTTCAGGAAATTGCCGATGCGCTGGAAGGAACCGATATTCCCGTGTTGATTAAAAATCCGGTGAATCCCGACCTCGACCTTTGGATCGGGGCGATCGAACGGGTATACAATGCCGGCGTTCGGAAAATCGGAGCTATCCATCGGGGTTTCAGCAGCTACGATAAAAAAATCTACCGCAACCTGCCCCAGTGGCATATCCCCATCGAACTGCACCGCCAGATGCCCGAGCTCCCCATTATCTGCGATCCCAGCCATATCGGCGGTAAACGCGAACTGGTGGCCCCCTTGTGCCAACAAGCCATGGACCTCAATTTCGACGGACTCATTGTTGAAACGCATATGAATCCGGAGAAAGCATGGAGCGATGCGCCGCAACAGGTTACTCCCGCCGTACTCGACTTTATTCTCAATGCGCTTGTAATTCGCGACACCACCCAGACGACCGAAAACCTTACGGCGCTGCGCCGCCAGATCGACGATCTCGACAACGACCTGCTCGAATTGCTGGCCAAACGTATGCGGGTTTCACGCGAAATAGGGATGTATAAAAAAGAACATAATATGCCTATCCTTCAGGAACATCGATACGACGAAATCCTTCAGAAACGAATTGCTCAGGCGAAAGAAATGGGGATGAAAGAAGAGTTTATGAAGTCGGTGCTGGTGGCTATTCACGAAGAGTCGGTTCGCCACCAGATGGAAATTATGAAGGGATAATTTGGCGATATTGCACATTTTGCGTACTTTTGTGCCAAAATTTAAAGGAGGTATGAACATTTCTCACTAAAAATGGGTTTCATACATCAGTAATCAAATTAGTTAAATCATGGGTAATAATTTATTAAAAGGAAAAAGAGGAATTATTTTTGGAGCGCTCAACGACATGTCGATTGCATGGAAAGTGGCCGAGCGTTGTGTTGAGGAAGGTGCCATTATCACATTATCGAACACTCCGTTGGCAATTCGCATGGGCACCACCAACGAGCTGGCCGAAAAACTCAATGCTAAACTGATCCCTGCCGATGCTACCAATGTCGAGGACCTCGAACGCGTGTTCGACGAATCGATGGAAGTGCTCGGTGGAAAAATCGATTTTCTGTTGCACTCCATCGGAATGTCGCCCAACGTTCGCAAAAAACGTCCCTATGATAACCTCGACTATGGTTTGTTGAATCAAACGCTCGATATCTCGGCTATTTCGTTTCATAAAATGCTGCAGGTTGCCAAGCAAAAAGATGCAATCAGCGATTGGGGTTCGGTATTGGCGCTTTCGTATGGTGCCGCTCAGCGTACCATGTTCGGTTACAACGATATGGCCGATGCCAAAGCAATGCTCGAGTCGATTGCCCGTAGCTTTGGCTACATCTACGGCCGCGAAAAGCACGTGCGTATCAATACCATTTCGCAATCGCCCACAGTAACCACAGCAGGTAGCGGAATCAAAGGATTCGATAGTCTGGTCGATTTTTCGGAACGTATGTCGCCGCTGGGTAATGCTACTGCCGACGAATGTGCCGACTATTGCGTGGTAATGTTCAGTGATTTGACCCGCAAGGTGACGATGCAGAACCTGTATCACGATGGCGGCTATTCGAGTATGGGAATGAGTTTCCGTGCGATGGAACAGTATATCAAGAGCTTCGAAGGACTGACCGACGAAGAAGGCAATATTATTTACGGATAAGAAAAGGTATCCGGTACTTCCGGGCCAATTATAAGTGTGTGAAAGCAGTGCTGCAAACGAGCGGCGCTGCTTTTATTTTTTCATTGTTTTTCGCCATTGCCTCCATCCGACAACGGCCATCACTCCATACACTGCAAACAATAAAGCGGTGCTGTACAAGCCTTGCATGAAGTAAATTCCAACGGCTATACTATCCACAACAATCCAGATCAGCCAGTGTTCGATTTGCTTGCGGGCCAGCATCCAGGTGGCGGTGATGCTGAAGGCTGTGATAAACGAGTCGGCTCCGGGTACCGGCGAATCGGTGCCCAGACTCAGTAAGGAGTAGTATACCGACATCACTACCAGCGACACTCCCGAGAGCAGCAGCCATTCTTTCATCCGTGTGAAGCGAACGGGCAATTCCTCGCCGGTGGTCTCTCTGTTCTTCTTCCAGCTGTACCAGCCATAGGCGCTCACCCACAGGTAATACAGCTGCAGGCTCATAGCAGCGTAAAACTTCGCTTCATAAAATACGGCGGCATACACCAGCGCACTCAGAAAGCCAAACAGCCACAGGCTGATTTTTTGCTTTACCGAGAGGTAAAGATACACCAAGCTGAGAAGGGTGCCGAGGTATTCCAGGAATTCCATGTTTTACGTGTCGATTAACAATTAGCGATTAGTTAGTTTTTTATCGTACATTCCCGGAGTATTCAATATCTTGAGCGCCGCCTGCAGGGCTTCGTTGTCGCTGTCGATAATCCGGTAATATTCATTTACCGACCATAAATCGCGTGCAATCAATGCTTTAAGCTGAAGGGCCATCAATGCTTTCGATTTTTCGTACTGTTGTTCGTCGAACACGATCTTTTCGGCTTCGGCGGCATCGAGAATCAGTTTCAACAGGGTGTCGTCTACGGTAAACTGATGCAGGAATTTGTCGAATGCAGGATACTGACGCTTCAGGTTCGTACGGTTTTTTTCGATGTACTGCACCGAAACCTTGTTCATGATGCCCTGTGCCACCACCTTCCGGTGATACATCGTGAAACGGGTGGTGTCGATGGGGATGAATACGTCGGGCATAATACCTCCGCCTCCGTATACCGTGCGGCCCAGTTTTAATGTCTTATATTTAAGCGAATCGGGAAACTGAATCGAATCGGCCGTCACCATCTCGCCATGTTTGAACCGCTCTTCCAGGTCCTTTTGGTATTTCTCGACCCCATCCTTGTAGGGCTTCTGAATACTGCGGCCTGTGGGCGTATGATAGCGCGAGGTGGTAAGGCGCAGCATCGATCCGTCGCTCAAGGGGATCTGACGTTGTACCAGTCCTTTCCCGAAACTCCGGCGACCCACGATCAAACCGCGGTCCCAGTCCTGTACCGCACCCGATACGATTTCACTCGCCGATGCGGAATATTCATCTACCAATATGATCAGTTTACCGGTTTCAAAATCGCCGCGCGAACTCGCGTTCGCCACACTCTTGGGCTGACGTGCGCCCTCGGTATACACGATCAGCTGGCCGGCACCCAGAAATTCGTCGGCCAGTTCAATCGCCGCATTCATGTATCCGCCGCCATTGCCCTGTAGGCTGAGAATCAGGTTTTTCATCCCCTGCTCCCGCAACTTCGAAAATGCTTCCTTGTACTCGAGCATGGTCTTGCTCCCGAAATTGTTGATCCGGATGTAACCCGTTTGCTTATCAATCATGTAATTCGCATCGATGCTGTTCACCGGAATCTTGTCGCGTGTAATTTTAAATAGCATCAATTCCTTTACGCCCCGGCGCCGGATCTTTACTTCCACCACCGATCCGCGCGTGCCTCTCAAGCGTTTCGTGACATCCGAATTCTGAAACTTGACTCCCGCCACCAATTCATTGTCAATATACACGATGCGGTCGCCGGGCATTACGCCTACTTTCTCGGCCGGGGTGCCCGAAATGGTCTGCACGACCAGAATCGTATCTTCAAAGAGCTGAAACTGAATCCCTACGCCTTCAAAACTGCCCTCCAGGGGTTCGTTCACCCTGTCCACTTCGGCTTTCGGGATGTACGACGAATGGGGGTCGAGCTCTTTCAGAGCCCCTACAATGGCCGCTTCCACGATTTTGTTTTCGTTGATCGTGTCGACATACATATTGGAAATAATGCTGAATACATTGTTGAGTTTCAGCGCCTGGGCGTTGATCTTCAGCTGAGCCGAGGTCGCCGGGGGCAGGAGCCATGCAACTAAAACCAAGACCAGCAGGCCTTTCAGTGATGAGAGTGCCGCAAGGCCTTTCCGGTCGCGGTCGACCGGCGGCATGCCGGCTGGTGTGCTGCTCGCTTCTTCTTCCTGGAAGATGTTCATACTATGGTTGTTAGAAATCGGGTGATTCATGTTATCTTAAAAATTGAACAATTACTTTATTCTGAATATTTTCTCCGCGGCCGTTAGTTCCTCCGGAGCCAGCTTACCGATGGCCATCAGTGTTGCCGCCACTTCCTCCAGCTCTTTCCCGCTGTCGTCGGTTTCCATCAGCAGACGGTCCGGCGGGGTAAGGGCCACGCTTTCGGGATTGTGTTTCCCGCCGTACGAAAGATAGAATCCGGCCTTCAGCAGTTGTTGAGCCAGCCCGGGCTTACCCCGGAAGCCATGAACAATCCAGGCCTGAACGGGCGAATGCTTCCGGTGGAGTTCCATCAGCTCGTTGTGGCAACCCACGCAATGGATCAGCAGCGGTTTCAACGCAATTTCTGAAAGAATGATCTGGCGCTCAAATACTTCCAGCTGAACATTCATCGGTATTTCGGTGTTTTTGTCGAGACCGCATTCGCCTATCGCCACCACCTGCCGGTAATTCAGCAGCAGGTTGAGCTTGTCGAGCCACGAGGGTTGAAACCGGCCGGCGTCCCAGGGATGGATGCCCACCGAAAAATACAAACGTGGCCCGTGAGGCAGGCTCATCGGGTCATCGTTGATCCGCACGTTGTAAACTGTGTTTACTTCGCCGGTGTTCACTCTGTGACTGTGCGCGTCGGTAAGCATCTATTAAAATTGGATAACAAAGGTAACGAATTAGAACGGAATTTTGTACCTTTGTACCCCTTTTACGAAAACAAATTAAAATAAAATATGACTTCACCTGAATTATTTAGCAATCTGCCTTACAAAGTGGCAGATCTATCGCTGGCCAGTTTCGGTCGCAAGGAAATCGAGCTGGCCGAAAAGGAAATGCCGGGTTTGATGGCGCTCCGTGCCCGTTATGGCGCCGGCAAGCCGCTGAAAGGCGCCCGCATTATGGGTTCGCTCCACATGACCATCCAGACGGCGGTACTCATCGAAACCCTCGTAGCCCTCGGTGCCGAGGTGCGTTGGGCGAGTTGTAATATCTATTCGACACAGGATCATGCTGCTGCTGCTATTGCTGCTGCCGGTATTCCGGTATTTGCCTGGAAAGGCGAAACGCTCGAAGAGTATTGGTGGTGTACGCTCCAGGCCCTGGTATTCGATGGCCATAAGGGCCCGAACGTAATCGTCGACGATGGGGGCGATGCTACCATGATGATTCACGTGGGGGTAGATGCCGAGAAAGATGCTTCGGTACTCGATAAAGTGGTCGATGGCGAAGATGAAATGGAATTATATGCTATTCTGAAAAAAGTGCTGAAAGAAGACAACGGGATATGGTCGCGCATGGCTCCCGAAATCCGCGGTGTTTCCGAAGAAACCACAACGGGAGTTCACCGCCTGTACCAGATGATGGAAGAAGGGAAGTTGCTGTTCCCGGCTTTCAATGTAAACGATTCGGTTACCAAATCGAAATTCGACAATCTCTACGGATGCCGCGAATCGCTGGCCGATGGTATCAAACGGGCCACCGACCTTATGCTGGCCGGCAAAGTGGTGGTAGTGTGCGGCTATGGCGATGTGGGCAAAGGATCGGCGAAATCGATGCGTGCCTACGGCGCCCGCGTTATTGTGACCGAAATCGACCCGATTTGCGCGCTGCAGGCGGCTATGGAAGGTTTCGAAGTGGCTACGGTGGAAGATGCCCTTCCCATCGGGAATGTGTTTGTAACTACTACCGGAAATAAAGACATCATCCGCATCGAACATATGGAGAAGATGAAAGATAGCGCTATCGTGTGCAATATCGGTCACTTCGACAACGAAATTCAGGTGGATAAACTGAAAAAATACCCGGGTATCGAAAAAGTGAACATCAAACCGCAGGTCGATAAATACCTGTTCCCCGACGGACACAGCATTTTGTTGCTGGCCGACGGCCGCCTGGTAAACCTGGGTTGCGCTACCGGTCACCCATCCTTCGTGATGAGCAACTCGTTTACCAACCAAACCCTGGCGCAAATCGAACTGTTCACCAAAGAATATGCAGTGGAGGTGTACCGCCTGCCCAAGCACCTCGACGAGGAAGTAGCCCGTCTGCACCTCGATCAGCTGGGCGTGAAGCTTACCCGACTTACTCCCGAGCAGGCCGCTTATATCGGAGTGGCGCCCGAAGGGCCGTATAAACCGGAGCATTACCGCTATTAAAATAATGTCAATCAGAAGTTAGCGGGTTGTTATTTAAACTGCTTTCTGAATTAATAAGGCTTCAACCTGATATATCCGGGCTGCGGCCTTATTTGTTTATAAAATAACCGGAAGTGTAATCGGTTTTTTATTTATTGTGATTATATTTGCAGAAATATTTATTATGTAGGTCGATTATTGATCTGTGTTTAATTAATTACTGTATCTATACATCATGAAAAAAACACTTCTCTTCCTGTTTCTGCTTGCCTTTACGTTCGTATCGGCATTGGCCCAACAGTCGCTTATGTTCCGGGGTTCTACCGCAACCTATGCAACGGTAGCCGACAATCCTGCGCTCAATGTAGCTGCCGGTCAGAGTGCAACAATTATTATCTGGGTGAAAACGACTTATTCGGCCGGGATTCAGGTGTTTCTGGCCAAACGTTTGAATGCTGCCGGGCCCGGGTACGAATTTTTTCAGTTAAATGGATTTCTGGCGGTCAACTGTACGCACACCAATGGTTCGTCGTCGGGACTGCCCGGTGGAAGTAAGTACCGGATCAATGATGGGAAATGGCATCAACTGGCTTTTGTAGTCGACAATGCCGGAGGTAATTATTATATGTATGTCGATGGAAAACTGGAGGTGAAAAAGGCGCTGGTGTCGACGTCCGGAATTTCAAACACCGATAAATTGTATGTGGGCATTCGGGGCAATCTGCAAATGCCCACCAACGGGGCGATCGACGAAGTGCGCATTTACAACAAAGCGCTGACTCCTGCCGAATTGTTGGTCGATATGGCTGCGACTGTAACTGCCGGGACTTCAGGTTTGGCAGCAGCCTGGAATTTTGAAGAAGGTGCTGGTGCACAAGCAGCCGATGTAAAGGGTGTTTGTACGGCCAGCCTGGTGGGTACTCCGGAATGGGAGGTGCTTGGTACCCCCGGTTCGCAGGTAATTACCATGAATGGCCCGATTTCTGTCGCCAAAGGGGCCCCCGGTTTTAGTCCGGCCACCAGTACCTCGCCCATGCCAATTCAGTACACCAGCTCCAATCCCGAAGTAGCAGTGGTGGTTGATAGCGAAATTAAAGTGGTGGGGCAGGGTACCAGTACACTCACTGCTCGTCAGCAGGCCAACTTGTTTTATGCTGCTTCCGAACCGGTCACACAAACGTTAACGGTTTCCAAAACGCTGGTTTCCTTTGGTTTTCCGCTTACCAGCAACGCGGTGATTCAGCGCGATCGACCGATAAGGGTAACAGGAACTGCCGAGCCGGACGATGAGCTCACAGTGGTTCTGGACGGAGAAAGCAAATCGGTAACAGTGGATGCGGCCGGTAACTGGACGGTAGAGTTTGCCGCCAAACCGGCCAAAAATTCACCTTTTACGCTTTCGGCCGAAGGGGCTGGCTCGGAGCTGGCAACACTCACCAACCTCCTGTGTGGCGATGTATGGGTTGCGTCGGGACAGTCGAATATGTTAATGCCTGTTGGCCCGGGTTATAGTTTGGGTGGTATAGCTGACTATTCGTCGGTGGTAGCAGCGGCCAACTATCCCGCTATCCGTTTTATTCAGCCAGTCGACTTGTGGCAACAGGCCTCCGCTCCTCAATCAAAACTGAGTACATCCGGCAATGGCTGGACCGTTTGTTCACCGTCGACAGTTGCGGGTTATTCGGCTGTAGCCTATTTCTTTGCCCGACAAATCCATCTCGATCGTAATATCCCCATCGGGATTATTCAAAATGCAATCGGGGGAACCCGGGTGGAAGCCTGGACTCCGCTCGCGGCACTGCAATCGATTCCCGAATATGCTTCGTGGTACACCAAAGCCATTTCTACAACTTTACCATCGGCACAGGTATACGATCGGAAAAATTTCCCTGCAGCCAATTTTAATGGGATGCTGGCGCCCTATACCCGCTATCCGGTGAAAGGAATTATCTGGTACCAGGGCGAGGAAAACCTGGGTATTGATGGAATCCCGGCTACAAACGAATATGGAAATAAGATGAAAGCAACCATTCAGGGTTGGAGAGCTGCCTGGGGGATTGCCGACTTGCCGGTGATTTTTACCGAGTTGGCCAATTATAAATACAGTGCTATGTATTCGGTTCTGGGTGGTTCGCGCGAGGCTCTTCCGCGTTTTATAGCACAACAACAGAAAGCAACGCAATTGCCCGGGGTGTATGGCATCACGATTTCGGATGTTAGTAACTACAACGATATTCACCCGACCGAAAAAGCTACCGTGGGTATACGAATGGGAAACACGGCATTGGGCTATGTATACGGAAAAGATATTGTTCCCACAGCTGCTACGTTTAAAGAAATGAAAAATGACGGGTCGCGATTGAGGGTGAGTTTCAATAATGCTAAGGGATTTCGGCTTTCGACCGGAACATCGATAACTGAATTCAAAATTGCCGGTCCTGATAAAGTGTTTAAAGCAGCTACTGCTGTTATCGACGGTGACGACATCTTGTTAAGCGAAGCCACCATTCAACAGCCCGTAGCTGTTAAATTTGCCTGGGACGAAAATTCAAATCCGAATTTAGTGAATGGCTCCAATAGTCCGACTGCCCGTTTCACCGATAGTTTGAAGGTAAACCGCATCAGTTTTGAAACCTTGCCCCAGTTGCTAACGCCGGGCATGCCCGATGTGACGCTTCAGGCTACGGCAACTTCGGGAGCACAGGTGGTATTTACGAGTTCCAATCCGGAGGTGGCCGAAATTGTTAATGGTAACCGGCTGCGTATTAAGTTGATTGGTACCGCAGTAATTACGGCATCGGAACCAGGCTCCACAGTTTATGCTGCTGCACTGCCTGTTCGGCAGGAAATATCGGTTATTTATTCTGGTCTGGCTGCCATCGGTGCCGAAAATATTCATATTCAACCGGTTGGAAACCGCACCTTTATCGTGTTGAACGGTCTGCTGCCCGATACTGTTGTTGAAGTGCGAAGTGCCGACGGTAAGCTGGTGATGTCGCGGAAGGCAGGTTCGGAAAGCTGTAAGCTGGAATTCGAAAATTTATCCGGACTTCATATTCTGAAGCTAACCGATAAGCACCGTCGGCAGCAATTGAAGTTTATTCCCTGAATTTGTGGCTGAACGCAACTTTCGGGTGAAACATTGCATCTAAGGCATGTTGTGAACGCAACAACCGGATTTTTGTCATAAACAACAGAAAATCCGGTTGTTTTACTATCTGCTAATTTCTAACTTTCAGTACGTATGAAAACCTTAGTATCGCTTATTGTGTCAGCATTTCTGCTAACTTCCATTGCCGGGATTTTCACTTCATGCACCGAACCCGAAGTCGCTGCTGCTGCCGGCGATATTCCCCTGAAAGTGGGAATGGAAAAGAAAGTGGAGCAGGACAACGATTTCTCTTTCGATCTGCTGCGGCAAACCATTGCTTACAATGCGGAGTCCAATGTGTTTATTTCGCCCCTGAGCATGAGCATAGCGCTGGGGATGGTGCGCAACGGTGCTGCCGGCACCACCCTCAACGAAATTGAGCAGGCATTGCGACTCAGCGGGATGAGTAACGACGAAATTAACGACTACTATAAAATCATGCGCGAGGGCTTGTTGGCGGTCGACCCGAAAACGAAGCTCAATATTGCTAACTCCATCTGGTACCGCACCGGCTTTCCGGTAAAGAGCGACTTCCTGAACGTTAACAAGAGTTACTTCAACGCCGAAGTACGCGCCCTCGATTTTGGAGCTCCGGGAGCCGTGGATATTATCAACAGCTGGTGTGCCAAAGCCACCAACGACCTTATCAAAAAGCCGCTCGACCGGATTTCGGCCGATGCCATGCTCTATCTCATCAATGCGATCTACTTCAAAGGGGTGTGGGTAAAACAGTTCGATGCGAAAAAAACCTACAAAACCGATTTTCTGGCCGAGAATGGCGAGCGTACTCAGGTCGATATGATGGTGCAGAAAGATACCTTTCTGTATGCTGAAGACGAAAAGGCCCAATACCTCGATATGCCTTATGGAAACAAAGCTGTTTCGATGACTGTACTCTTGCCGAAAGATGGAATCACTACCGGTCAGTTGCTCGAAGAACTCTCGGCCGGCGAATGGGCGCGCATTCATAAATCGATGCAACGGCAGGAAGTAAACGTCTATTTCCCGAAATTCAAAATGGAAAATAAGTACGAGATGAAGGACCCGATGCGGGCCCTGGGGATGCAGCTGGCCTTTACCGACGAAGCCGATTTTTCGCCCGTCTCCGATATCAGATTACTTATTTCCCGCATTATACATAGTACTTATGTCGAAGTTGATGAGGTGGGCACCGAGGCCGCCGCGGTCACTACCGTCGAATTTGAAAATACTTCGATGCCCATGACTCCTTTCTTTGTGGCCAACAAGCCTTTTATCTTCCTGATTCGCGAAAAAAGTACCGGCGTGATATTGTTTGCGGGGAAAAAAGGCGAATAGAACGGTGAAGAATGAGCGGTACGGACGCAGCAGGGGAGTATGTCCTCCTCCCGCCGGCTAGCCGCTCACCTCCTCAGTTACTCACCATTAAAATCATGTTTATGGGTAGAAAATGGTTACGGAATATTGTAAAAGGTGTGAGTTTAACCTCGGCCTTGTTCGTTTTTCAGGCATGTTATGGTACTCCCCAGGATCTGGGTTTCGATTTCTGGATCGAAGGACAGGTGAAATCGAAGACTACCGGCCTGCCGATTCGCGGAATAAAAGTTTCGGTTGCCGATGGCGTTCAGTACGAATACACCGACGAAAACGGCCGGTTTGGCTTTTTTACCGAAAAGGTGGAAGGAGTGAAACTGCAGTTTCAGGATGTGGATTCCACCGAAAACAGATGGTATCAGCATCGCGATACCTTGCTGAGCGTGGCTAAAGAACAGGTGTTTCTGAATATTGAATTGGAAGAAAAGAAATGATGGAGGCCCTTCGCCGCTATGCATTCCGGAAATTCAAAGCTTCGGAACAAAAGATTCATGAACTGAATTATCTGTTCTGGGAATGTACCACGCGCTGCAACCTGAATTGTATCCATTGTGGCAGCGACTGTTCGCGGGATAGTAGCCACAAGGATATGCCTGTAGCCGATTTCCTGGCCGCAGTGGATACCATCGGATCCAGGCCGCCCGGCTTGATGGTGGTGTTTACCGGCGGCGAACCGTTGCTGCGGCCCGATATCGAGTTGTGTGGCCGCGAACTGCGCAAGCGGGGCGTGAAGTGGTCGATCGTAACCAACGGCCATCTTTACGATGCCCGAAGGCATGTGTCGTTGTTGAATGCCGGTATGGGGGCGCTTACCATCAGCCTCGACGGACTGGAGGCATCGCATAACTGGATGAGGAACGATTCCCGCAGTTTTCAGAAAGCAATCAGTGCCATCGAATTGGCGGCCTCTTCGTCGCGACTCAATTTTGATGTGGTAACTTGCGTTCATCAAAAAAATATCAGCGAATTGCCCCGGTTAATGACCTTGCTGGTGATGAAGCAGGTAAAAGCATGGCGCTTATTCACCATTATTCCCATAGGCAGGGCCGTTCGCCATCCCGAGTTGTCGTTGACCGGCAGCCAGTTTGTCGAATTGATGGAATTTATCAAACAACAGCGCACATCGGGCCCGATCGATCTCAAATTCAGTTGCGAAGGCTATGTAGGAAGCTACGAGCCCCACGTAAGAGATTCCCGTTTCTTCTGCAGAGCCGGGATCAATATCGGTTCGGTGCTGATCGATGGCTCCATTTCGGCCTGCCCCAATATCGACCGGTCGTTTGCACAGGGAAATATATACACCGATAATTTTTATGAAGTATGGCAAAGCCGCTTCCAGCCGTTCCGCAACCGGGAATGGACCCAAAAAGGGCAATGCGCCAACTGCCCGGCGTATAAGGACTGCGAAGGTAATGGATTTCATAACTGGCACGGCGATAAAAACAATGTGCTGGTGTGCCACCTCTCCAAAATCCATCAGGGCGCTGTCCGGTAAGCTCCTATTGCTTGTTAAATTCGCTCCTCTCGCCGTTAACCACTGACCGTTCACCGTTATATTCATCTTTTTTTGTAAATTTGCAGTCGAAATCTGCGAATAAATAACAAATCGTTGTTTTTTCGTATATAAATACAGCGCAAACAATAAAACCAGACTAGCAGATGAACAAAATTGTAAGTAAAGAGTACTTTTCCGAAAACGTCATCAAATTTGAAGTGGAAGCTCCGCTTATCGCGCGTTCGCGTAAGGCGGGCCACTTTGTGATGGTGAAGGTGGGGGCTAAAGGCGAGCGAATTCCGCTTACCATTGCCGATGCCGATACTTCGAAGGGTACCATTACGCTTGTAGTGCAGCGCATGGGAGTTTCTTCTTCCAAATTGGCGCAACTAAACGAAGGTGATGAAATTACCGACCTGGTGGGGCCGCTTGGACAAGCCACCCACATCGAAAATTTTGGTACCGTGGTATGCGCCTGTGGTGGCGTGGGTACCGCTCCTATGCTGCCCATCGTGGCGGCGTTGAAAGCTGCCGGCAACCGGGTGATTACCGTGTTGGCTGCCCGTACGCACAATCTTATTATCCTCGAAGAACAGATGAAAAAAAACTCGGACGAGGTGATCGTGATGACCGACGATGGTTCGTATGGGAATAAAGGGTTGGTTACCAAGGGAGTGGAGGATGTGATTAACCGCGAAAAGGTGGATATGTGCGTAACCATCGGTCCGGCGGTGATGATGAAGTTCGTGAGTGAACTGACGAAAAAATACGAGATTCCTACCGTTGCTTCGCTCAATACCATTATGGTGGACGGTACGGGTATGTGTGGCGCTTGCCGCGTAAGTGTGGGAGGCCGTACGAAATTCGTATGTGTCGATGGTCCCGAATTCGATGCCCATCAGGTGGATTTCGACGAGATGCTTATGCGGCTCGGCGGCTACCGCGATATCGAGCGGGAGGAGATGGAGCGTTTCACTTGTAAAACCGATTCAAAACACTGACATGCGTAATATTAAGGAAGAAAGAAACGAAGCCTGGCGGGCCGACCTGCGCGCGCAGATAAAAGTAAAAGAACGTATGATGGCGCCACGTATCCATATGCCCGAACAGGATGCCATGGAACGCAGCCATAACAATAAAGAAGTAAACCTCGGGCTTACTGCCGAACAGGCGATCGTTGAGGCGCGTCGTTGTATCGACTGTCCCGATCCGACCTGTATGAAAGGTTGTCCGGTAAGTATTTATATCCCCGGGTTTATCAAGCAAATCGAAACGGGTAATTTTCTGGAAGCGGCCAAGGTGTTGAAAGAAACCTCGGCGCTGCCGGCGGTGTGCGGAAGGGTATGCCCCCAGGAAAAACAGTGCGAGGCCGAATGTATTTACGTGCGCAGCGGCAAGGAGCCGGTAGCCATTGGTCACCTCGAGCGCTTTGCTGCCGATTTCGAGCGCGAGAGCGGACAAATTTCGGTGCCGGAAGTAGCGCCGGCCAACGGTGTGAAGATAGCAGTGGTAGGCTCGGGACCTGCGGGACTTTCCTTTGCGGGCGATATGGCGAAGCTGGGTTACGATGTTACGGTTTTTGAAGCCTTGCACGAAATCGGCGGGGTGTTGAAATACGGTATTCCCGAATTCCGCCTGCCCAATAATATTGTGGATGTGGAGATCGATAATCTGCGGGCGATGGGGGTGAAGTTTATCACCAATTGTATTATTGGTAAAACGCTCACCATCGACGATTTAAAAGAAGATGGATTCAAAGGGGTGTTTGTAGGCAGTGGCGCCGGCTTGCCCCGCTTCATGAGCATCAAGGGCGAAAACCTGGTGGGTGTGATGTCGTCGAACGAATACCTTACCCGCGTCAACCTCATGGATGCCGCCAGCGACGATTCGGATACGCCGGTGTTCCTGGGCAAACGGGTGGCGGTGATCGGAGGCGGAAATACGGCAATGGACTCGGTGCGAACTGCCATCCGTCTGGGAGCCGAAAGAGCGATGATCGTGTACCGTCGCTCCGAAGAAGAAATGCCGGCCCGTAAGGAAGAAATAAAACATGCAAAGGAAGAAGGAATCGAGTTTATGAACCTGCGTAGTCCTATCGAGTTTATCGGTAATGCCCAGGGACGCGTTACTCACATGGTGCTTCAGGTGATGGAGCTTGGCGAACCCGATGCGTCGGGACGTCGCTCGCCTGTCGAGGTGCCGGGTGAAACCGAAACCATTGAAGTGGATGAAGTGATCGTGAGCGTGGGCGTATCGCCCAATCCGCTTATTCCTTCCACCGTCGGCGGACTTAAAATAAGCAAATGGGGGACGATCGAAGTGAACCAGGATACCATGCAAAGCGATATTCCGATGATTTTTGCCGGTGGCGACATCGTTCGCGGAGGAGCTACGGTGATCCTGGCAATGGGCGATGGTCGCAAGGCTGCAGCCAATATGCACGAATGGGTAGGCACTGCTGCGCATTGAGACCGGGAGTTCCTGTATCGTGTTAACTCCCCGGCTGCGTGTATAACAAACTGACCGGAACGCGGCGTATTTTTAATCAGTTTTACAGGCAAGATCCTTCCTGTAAAACTGATTTTTATATTTAATTAACATAGTTGTCATGACTGTTTTAGTTTCCGGCAATGCACCGAAAATAATTTTCCGGCACTTTCGCTCCCGTATTCCACTTTTTGGCCGGGAATAATTTCCAGTTAAAACTTTCCATTGTAATAACAGGTGTTATCGGAGCAATATGATAATAGGAAATTAAAATCATTCAAAAATAGTTCCGATTATAAAAAATGGATTCCGTATCTTTGCACCTGCTTTTTGACGGATTGATAATCAGGTTATTAATGTGAACGTATATGTTTGAAATTTATTCTCAATTTTCTAAAATTGTGACGAATAGTCCTTTTGGTTTTTGTATGTCGGAAATCGTCAGGGACGATCAGGGAGCCATAGCCGATTTTTGCATAGTGGATGTAAATCCCGCCTTTGAAACGATTGTTGATTTTAAGCGCGTGGAGTTGGCTGGAAAAACGGCATCGCAGGTGTTTACCGATTCATATCCCGTATTGCACAAGGCGGTTATGCAAATCATCGGCCAGCGCATTCCTCCCGATTTCGACTTGTATGTCCCCGGTTCGGAATGCTGGTATACCGTACGAAACCTGATTATCGACGATACTGTCATGGTTACCTTGTTTGTTGATGTAACGGCTTATAAAGGGAAGGCCGAAGAACTCGAGCTCTTCTTTCAGGTAAACCTGGATATGTTCAGCATCGCCGATTTTAAAGGCAATTTTATTAAACTGAACAAACAGTGGCAACAGGTGCTGGGCTACGAAATCAGGGAATTGGAAAACATCAATTACCACGAATTAATTCATCCCGACGATCTGGATTCAACACGCCGGGTGCTGGCCGAGCTTGAAAAGCAAAAGGAGGTAAGTAGTTTTGTAAACCGGTATCGTGCAAAGAATGGCGAATACCGGTTTATTGAATGGCAGTGTAAACCGAACGGGGCTGTAATTTTCTCATCGTCGCGCGACATTACCGAGCAACTTCAGGTTGCTCAGCAACTGGCCTACAACGAGCAGCTTTACCGGGGGTTACTCGAGTCGCAAGGCGATATCATAGCGCGCATCGATAAGCACTTCTGTTTTTCGTTTGTCAACGATGTTTATTGCAAAACGTTCGGAGTTAATAAGGATGAATTGACGGGGGCGCATATGTTTGTTCAGGTCGACGAAAGCAACCGGTCGAGGGCTGTGGAACTGTTCGAACAGTTGAAACAACCTCCTCATCGCTTTCAGCTCGTACAGCATATGCCCACCGCGATCGGGTATCGTTGGATTTCGTGGGCTATCAGCGCCCTCTTCGATGCGCAGCATGAATTCATTGAATTAATGGCGGTAGGGCGTGATATCACAGATATCAAACTACAAGAAGAAAAACTGGAGAGTCAGGAAAAGTTTCGCCAGATAGTGGACAATATCGGAGGGGTTTTCTGGCTCTTGTCGGCCGATAAAAAGGAAGTCCTGTTCGTTAGCTCGAACTTTGAAAGGCTATATGGCAGACCGTATCTCGTCACCGGCGATCCCTTGAAGCCGCTCAAAGATAGTGTGTATACCGACGATCGTGAGAAGTTTGACCGGGCGATCGGCGTGTTTATGAAAACCGGACAGTTCAATGAAGAGTTCAGGGTCGTGTATCCGGGGAATGAGGTGCGGTGGGTTACTTCTTCGGCTTTCCCGGTGCTCGACGATCGCGCACAGGTTCAAAGCTATGCCGGAATGTTTCAGGATATTACCGAACGTAAAAACATCGAACTTTCGGAGGCCGAAAAAACCAACCGCCTCAATGCTATTCTGCAGGCAATACCCGACCTTATGTTTATTATTTCCGCCGATGGCGTTTACCTTGATATCTTCTCGTCGGATAGCTCAAAACTGGCAGCCCCTCCCGATCAGATCATCGGTACTTCCATACGCGATTATTTTCCGGGCCAGGCCGATTACTTATTGTCGTTGTTCCGTCAAAGTATTCGCGAAAAGAAAGTGATTACCGGACGTTATACCCTTACCATCGACGGCGAACTGCTTCATTACGAAGCCCGCATCACTCCTCTTGGCGATGACAAAATATTATCGGTAGTACGCGATGTAACCGAATTGGTCTACACTACCAGACAGTTGCAGTTTCAAACCCGCATGCAGCAATTGTTGGTTAAAATTTCGAACACCTATATTAATATTCCGGCCGATGGACTCGATGCCTTAATCAATAATTCGTTGCAGGAACTGGGTGAGTTTATCGGAGCCGACCGGTTTTATATCTTCGACTACCGGAAAGAGGTCGATGCCTTTTATAATACGTACGAATGGTGCTCGCCCGGAGTCGAGCCTCAGATTGAATACCTGCAAGGAACTCCTGCCGCCGAATTGCAGTTTTGGATGGATATGCATTTAAGAGGCGAGGTGTTGATCATACACGATGTGATGGCGATGGATGCCGCCGATCCTATACGGCGGTTGCTCGAGCCACAGAATATCTTAAGTATCATTACCCTGCCACTTTTCGACGAAGGCGAGTATATCGGTTTTATCGGAATCGATTCGGTGCATTCCCAAAAGCTGTTCGACGACGATGAACTGCAGCTCTTGAAAGTATTCGGACAAACGCTTATGTCGACGCGACAGCGCATCAGGGCGCATGCCGAACTGGAGGAGGCCTTGGTGAAAGCCAAAGAAAGCGACCGGCTGAAATCGGCTTTTTTAGCCACAATAAGTCACGAATTACGCACTCCTCTCAACCATATCCTTGGATTTAGCGAGTTGATTAACATGATATCGCAGGAGGAAGATATCCGCAATTATGCCAACGAGATCCATACCAGCGGAAAAGGTTTATTGGAAAGGATCGAAGATGTGTTTTCGATTGCGCTTGCCGAAAAAAGTGCAATGCAACTTCGTCTCTCGACGATGAAAGGCGTCGAACTTTACCTGTCGTCGAAAAATTATTTGCATGAAATGCTGCATGCCACCGGAAAAGGCGATGCTATTAGTCTGATTTTTCAACCAGAAGCATGCCTCATGTCGCAGTTGTTTGTGTCCGACCGGCAAAAAATTCAACAAGTCCTTGCCGGTTTGTTCAGCAATGCCGTTAAATTTACCAGGCGGGGAAGCATCGAATTTGGAATGACCCGTGTCGGCGCCTCCATCGAATTTTTTGTAAAAGATACGGGTATAGGAATAGCTCCCGATCAGCATGCTTGCCTGTTCGATCTGTTCCGTCAGGTCGACGACAGTTACAGCCGTCGCTTCGAAGGGCTGGGTATAGGGCTGACGATTGTCCGCAAGATTGCCGATGTGCTGGGAGCCTCCATTCGCGTCGAGTCGTCGCCGGGCGATGGCTCTTGTTTCTATTTCAACGTGCCGGTAGAGTTTATTTGAACCACGAACAATTATTTATACATTTTTTCTCTTACTGCTGCAATATCCTCCGCCACAATATATTCGTCGTAGGTCATTTGCTTGTCGATAATGCCGCGCGGAGTGAGTTCGATGATGCGGTTACATACGGTGTCCATAAATTCGCGGTCGTGCGAGCTCATCAGGATATTGCCTTTGAAGGCCGTAAGGGTATTGTTGAAGGCCTGGATCGATTCCAGGTCGAGGTGGTTGGTGGGCGAATCGAGCACCATCACGTTGGCGTTGCGTAGCATCATGCGCGAAATCATACAGCGCATTTTTTCTCCCCCCGATAAAACGCTGGCTTTCTTGAAGATTTCTTCGCCCGAAAACAACATTTTACCCAGGTAACCGCGCAGGAAGAATTCGGTAGTATCCGACGAATACTGAGCCAGCCAGTCGACCAGGCTCATCTCGGTGTTGAAAAACTCGGAGTTGTCGAGCGGCAGATAAGCATGGGTGATGGTTTGTCCCCAATTGAATTTTCCTTCATGCTTTTTATCGTGGTCGTTGATGATCTCGAAAAAGGCGGTCATGGCTCTCGGATCCTTGGATATAAAAGCAATTTTGTCGTCTTTCTCCACGTTGAAGTTCACGTCGCGAAACAGCACCGTGCCATCGTCGAGGGTTTTGCCCAGCCCCTGTACTTCCAGCACCATATTTCCGGGTTCCCGTTCGGGAGTGAAGATAATGGCCGGATACTTGCGGGTCGAAGGCTGAATTTCGTCCACATTAAGCTTCTCGAGCATCTTCCGGCGACTGGTGGCTTGTTTCGATTTGGCTACATTGGCGCTAAAGCGCCGGATAAACTCTTCCAGTTCCTTGCGTTTTTCCTCTGCTTTCTTATTTTGGTTTTGCTGCTGTTTCAGCGCCAGCTGGCTCGATTCGTACCAGAATGTATAGTTGCCTGCAAACAGCTGGATCTTGCCGAAATCGATATCTACGGTATGGGTGCTTACTGCATCGAGGAAGTGACGGTCGTGGGATACTACCAGTACCGTGTTTTCGTAATTGGCCAGGTAGTTTTCGAGCCACATCACCGTTTCTACGTCGAGGTCGTTGGTGGGCTCATCGAGCAACAGGTTGTCGGGGTTGCCGAACAGCGCCCGCGCCAGCAATACACGCACTTTTTCCTTTCCGCTGATGTCGCCCATCATCTGGTAATGCATATCCTCCTTAATCCCCAGCCCGCTCAGCAAGGCAGCTGCATCGCTCTCGGCATTCCATCCGTTGAGCTCAGCGAACTTTTCCTCCAGTTCCGAAGCCCTTATTCCATCGGCATCCGAAAAATCCTCTTTCAGATAAATGGCGTCCTTTTCCTCCTTGATCTTCCAAAGCACCGAGTGCCCCATCATTACCGTGTCGATTACCGAAAAGGCATCGTAGGCAAAGTGGTCCTGCTCCAACACCGAAAGCCGTTCGCCCGGGCCGAACTGTATAGAGCCGCGGGTCGGATCGAGCTGCCCGCTCAACATGCGGATCAAGGTCGATTTGCCGGCGCCGTTGGCGCCGATCACCCCGTAGCAGTTGCCGGGAGTAAACTTAAGGTTGACATCGGAAAACAAAACCCGTTTCCCGAACTGAATCGCTAAATCTGAAACTGTAATCATTCTTTTTTATCCTTTTTATAAATGCAGAATAGAACTCCGGATGAGTTACATCGCGAAGTTCTATCCTCTATGTCCATTGTTTTACCTATGCAATCACCCCCAACTCGCGTGCAACAGCCGAGATCTTTTCAACCGACTCGTCGATCTGGTCGAAAGTATGCGTAGCCATAAGCGAGTAGCGGATGAGGGTATCTTCCGAGCGAACAGCCGGCGAAACCACCGGATTCACAAATACACCCGCATCCATCAGCTTGCGGGTCATCAGAAAGGTCTTTTCGTTGTCGCGTACATACAACGGAATAATCGGAGTTTCCGACACACCCGTCTCAAAACCAGCCTTGATGAAGGCTTCTTTCGCACGATGCGTGTTGTTCCATAAGGCATCCATCCGCCAATGCTCGTCCTCCATCACGTTGAGCGCTTCGATAACGCAGGCCGTGGAAGCCGGAGTGATGGATGCGCTGAAAATAAGCGTGCGCGAATTATGCTTCAGGTAGTTGATGATGTTCTCGTCGGCGGCAATAAAACCTCCGATGGTTCCCAGCGACTTGCTGAAGGTGCCCATGATGAGATCCACATCGCCGGTAGCCCCGAAATGTTCGCAAATGCCGGCGCCCGTTTTTCCGAAAACACCCAGCGAGTGTGCTTCGTCGACAAAAATGGAAGCGTTGTATTTTTTGGCCAGCGCCACGATCTCCGGCAGTTTAGCCACATCGCCTTCCATGCTGAAGACTCCGTCGATCACAATTACTTTTACCTTGTCGATTTCGCAACGTTGCAGTATTTTTTCGAGCGAATCCATGTCGTTGTGACGGTACTTGAACTGCTTCGAGAACGACAGGCGCTTGCCTTCGATAATGGAAGCGTGGTCGAATTCGTCGAATATAAGATAATCTTCACGGCCGGTAATACACGAAACCACTCCGGCGTTCACCGAAAAACCGGTGGCATATACCAGCGCCGACTCTTTACCTACCAGCCGGGCCAGCCGGTTTTCCAACTCAATGTGGATATCCAGCGTTCCGTTCAAAAAGCGAGATCCGGCACATCCGGTTCCGTATTTCTCAATAGCTTTGATGGCGGCTTCTTTCAAACGGGGGTGATTGGTTAACCCCAGATAACTGTTAGAGCCAAACATAAGCACGCGTTTTCCCTGGATGGTTACTACTGTATCCTGATCCGATTCAATAGGACGGAAGTAGGGATAGATGCCTGCTGCTTTGGCTTTTTGTGGAGCGTCGTATTGCCCCAGCATGTTACTTAACAGACTCATACTGATGTTGCTTATTAAATTTTTATAAACGGCTGCAAAGATACAACTTTTTTGTCAATTTTCGTGTTACACCGGCCGGGCATGCCGAATTACGGTTTGTTTTTGAAGATGTGCCACGATTTTGTAACTTTGCGGTGCAGAAACAAGCAACTAGTTTACATGGGAAATCGGCAGCATAAATCAATGAAACTCGACCCGGAGCAACTTCGATCCGATGCGTCGAAAATGGCACCGGTGTGGAAGGGATACTTCAAACGGAATAAAAGCAAACTGGAGAAGATGGACCTGGAAGTGCACCGGCTCCACGATAAATGGTCGGAGCGAATCGATTGTCTGTCGTGCGGTAACTGTTGCAGGTCGCTCGGTCCGCGTCTGATCGATAAAGATGTGGAACGACTGGCGAAAGCCCTGCGGATGAAGCCGGCGGCGGTGGTCGATCGATACCTGCATATCGACGAGGATGGCGATCTGGTTTTCAAATCGATGCCTTGCCCTTTTCTGGGCGCCGATAATTTTTGCGCGGTTTACGAAGCCCGCCCCAAGGCCTGCCGCGAGTATCCGCATACCGACCGGAAGAAATTCGCACAGATTTTCACCCTTTCGGTGACCAATGCTGAAACCTGCCCCATCGTTTACGAAGTGCTGAGCGAGCTGATTCCTGACCCGGCCATCGCAAAGCGGGACCGTAGTCACGAATCAGTCTGAAAATACCTGCCTCCAGGGTGCTTATTTTACTTTTTCCTTTGCCCAGCTATCTTTCAACGATACCGTTCGGTTGAAGATCAACCGTTCGGCTGTCGAATCGGGATCGATCGTAAAATAACCGGTGCGTTGGAACTGGAAGTGCGATAAAGCCGGCTCGTTCTTCAACCAGGGCTCTACATAACAACCCGTTACCACCTTCAGCGAATCGGGGTTGATCAACGCCCTGAAATCGCGCTCGTCGGCCGATGGATTTTCCACCGAGAACAAGCGGTCGTACAAACGCACTTCGGCTTCTACCGCGTTTTGGGTCGACAGCCAGTGCAAAGTACCCTTCACCTTACGGTTGGCATCGGGCATGCCGCTCTTCGTATTGGCATCGTACTCGCAGTAAATCTCCTCTATTGCGCCGTCGGCATCTTTTTTTACCCCGGTACATTTCACGATATAGGCGCTTTTCAGGCGAACTTCCTGGCCGGGGGTCATTCGGAAGAATTTCTTCGGTGCGTCTTCCATAAAGTCGTCGCGCTCCATGTACAATTCGCGGCTGAAGATAATCTCGCGCATTCCGGCCGATTCGTCTTCGGGGTTATTCTCGGTGAGTAACACCTCGGTTTGATGTTCGGGATAGTTGGTTACCACCAGCTTCACCGGGTTCAGCACCGCGTTCACACGCTTCGCGCTCTTGTTGAGCGTTTCACGGGCCGAATGCTCCAGCAGTCCCAGGTCGATGATGCCATCGTATTTCGTATATCCTATCTTATCGATAAAGTTGTGAATGGCCCCGGGCGAATACCCGCGCCGGCGTAATCCGCACAGCGTCGGCATGCGCGGATCGTCCCAACCCGATACCAGTCCTTCGGTGACCAGTTGCAACATCTTACGCTTGCTCATCACCGTATAGGTGATGTTCAGACGGTTGAATTCCGTTTGCCGCGGGCGGTAGTCGCTATCCTGGAACTGATCGATGAACCAGTCGTAGAGCGGACGATGTACCTCGAATTCGAGGGTGCACAGCGAATGCGTTACCCCTTCGAAATAATCCGACTGCCCGTGGGCATAATCGTACATCGGGTAGGCCTTCCAGGTCCAGCCCGTACGGTGGTGCGGGTGGTCGGTAATGATGCGGTACATGATGGGATCGCGGAAATGCATGTTCGACGAAGCCATGTCGATCTTCGCCCGCAGTACCATGGCACCTTCGGCAATCTCGCCGGTATTCATTTTTTCGAACAAAGCCAGACTCTCTTCCACCGGACGGTTACGGTACGGACTCTCCACACCGGGAACCGTAGGCGTACCTTTCTGCTTGGCGATGGTTTCGGCCGACTGTTCGTCGACGTAGGCCTTTCCGTCCTTGATCAGTTTAACTGCCAGGTCCCACAATTGCTGGAAATAATCCGAAGCATAGTACACATTCTTCCATTGGTAGCCCAACCATTGAATATCTTCCTGAATCGAATCGACATATTCCACATCTTCCTTCACCGGATTGGTGTCGTCGAAACGAAGATTGCAGATCCCGTTGTAGCGTTCGGCGATACCAAAGTCGAGACAGATGGCCTTGGCATGACCAATGTGCAGGTAGCCGTTGGGTTCGGGCGGAAAACGGGTTTGAATACGCCCGTCGTTTCGTCCTTCGCGGAGGTCCTGTTCAACCATGGCCTCAATAAAGTTGAGGCTCTTTTTCGGTGTTTCGGCTAGAGTTTCCATACTGTAGTTATTCTTGGTTCCTGACTCTTTATTCTTCAAAATATCCTTTAATTATTCCCCGTGCCGAGCTGCGGACAAAACTCACGAGCTCGTCGCGGTGAATACTGGCAGGAATTGTTTCTTCAATTTTTGCCAGCGCATTGGTGGTGTTCAGCTTTTCCTGATAAATAATGCGGTAGGCATTGTGGATTTCCCCTATTTCTTCGTTGGAGAATCCGCGTCGGCGCAGTCCTATGCTGTTGATGCCTGCAAACGTGAGCGGGTCGCGTCCGGCAGTTACGTATGGCGGAACGTCCTTGGTAACCTTGCAGCCTCCCTGGATCATTACATGTTTTCCGATCTTGGTAAACTGATGAATAAGGGTGCCTCCTCCCAGGATGGCATGATGGTCGATCTCAACCTCCCCGGCCAGCTGGCATGCGTTGGCAATAATCACATGGTCGCCGATAATACAATCGTGAGCTACATGCGAATAAGCCATCAGCAGGCAATTACTGCCCACTACGGTTTTACCTTTTGCCACCGTACCGCGGTTCACGGTAACGCATTCGCGCAGGGTGGTATTGTCGCCCACGATCGCCAGCGATTCTTCGCCTTTGAATTTGAGATCCTGAGGGATAGCGCCGATTACGGCACCCGGGAAAATACGACAGTTTTTTCCAATACGCGATCCCTCTAATATAGTAACATTGGCTGCGATCTTAGTGCCGTCGCCGATTTCTACATTTTTATCGATAAAAACAAAAGGTCCAATTTCCACTCCCTCGCCGATTTTGGCATCAGGATGAATGGAAGCTAAGGGTTGAGTGCTCATTCTTGTTCGGATAATATATATGTTGTTCGTAAATAGTTCGCAAATTCGGTGTTGACCTTGTGCCCCGGGTACCTGGCTACGATCCGGCCCTTGATGGGGCGTCCGGTAAGTGCCAGGTCGCCGATCACGTCGAGCAGTTTATGGCGGGCCGGTTCGTTGTCGAAATGCAACGGGCCCGATAAATAGCCCAGCTGCGCCGCATCGATCGACGGCTGTTGCAGCTTGTGGGTCAGTTCGTCCATTTTATCCTGTGCCATGATGCGATCGTAGATCACGATGGCGTTTTTCAAATCGCCTCCCCTGATGAGGTTCATGTCGAGCAGAGGTTCGATTTCGCGCACGAACACAAAAGTTCTTGCCATCGCAATTTCGTGGGGGAAATCGCTCATCCGGCGCAGTTGCGCCGTTTGTGCCGGCAGTACCGGCGAGTTGAACCCGATTTCGACCTCCACTTCGAACCGGTCGCAGGGAAAGGCTTTAATCACCGATCCCGATCCGGAACTGTATTCGTGCTCCTGGTCGATTACCAGGTATTCTTTTTCGGCGTCCTGTTCCACGATGCCCACCCTGCCCAGGGCTTCGGTGTACATCACGGCGCTGCCGTCGAGTATGGGGAATTCGGGGCCGTCGATTTCAAAGATGCAATTGTCGATACCTGCTGCATAAAAGGCAGCCATGGCATGTTCTACCGTACTTACCTGTAAATGCTCGTTGCGCAACACGGTGCCACGCACCGTATCTTTTACATTCTCGGCCAGCAGCGCGATGGCCGGGTGACCTTCCAGGTCGGTGCGCCGGATAATCATTCCCGTTCCCACAGGGGCAGGGTGAGCGCTCAGATGCAGGTATATTCCGGTATGCAGCCCTTTGCCTTCAAGCGTAAAGCTACTCCCTATTGTTTGTTGTCTCATTCAAATAACTAAATAACTAAGTAACTCATTCACCACTCATCACTGCTTTTTCGAGTGCTTCCACCTGTTTTTTCAGCGCGTTGATTGTATTTTGAAGTTCGGGAAGATTTTTACTCACCACATAGGAGCGGCGGAAAATATTCATTGGAACGGCAGGCGATCCCGACCATATTTTCCCCGGCACCTTGATCGACGATCCTACGCCGGCCTGGGCACCTAACATCGTTCCGTCGGCAATCAGGAGATGTCCGCTGATACCTACCTGGCCTCCGAACATTACCTTGCGTCCTATCTTGGTCGATCCGGCAATGCCGGTTTGCGATGCGATAACCGAATCTTCGCCGATTTCTACATTATGGGCCACCTGCACCAGGTTGTCGATTTTCACGCCACGGGAAATGATGGTGCTGCCCATGGTGGCCCGGTCGACTGTGGAACAGGCCCCGATTTCAACATCATCTTCGAGGATCACATTTCCCAATTGGGGGATTTTCCGGTAGCTTCCGTCGTCGGTAGGAGCAAAGCCAAATCCGTCGGAACCGATCACCGCGTTGGCATGGATCACGCAATTGCGGCCTATCTGCGTATCGCGATAGATGACTGCCCCGGGATACAAAATGCATCCGTCGCCTATGGTCACATTTTCGCCAACGGTAACTTTGCTGTGCAACTGAACGCCGGCTCCGATTCTCGCGCCGGCGGCAACGCTTACAAAACTGTCGGCAAACACGTCGTCGGCCAGCTGGGCGTCGGGGTGTATCGTGGCCAGCGACGAGATGCCCTTTCCGGGCTTATCGCCGGCCGATGCAAGAGTCATGAGCTTGGCCAGCGACTCGTAGGCATTGTCGACCCTGATAAGCGTCGCGTTGATAGCTTTGGAAGGAATAAAAGTTTTATTGACCAATACGATTGACGACTTACTTTCGTAGATGTATGATTCGTAACGTGGATTCGCCAGAAAACTGATCGTCCCGGGACGACCTTCTTCAATTTTCGAAAAATCATTCACCAGTACTGTAGGGTCTCCCTCTACTTCTCCTTGTAAATAATCGGCAATTTGACGGGCAGAAAATTCCATAAAAAATATTTGGGCGCAAAATTAATAAACAAATTCTATTACAGTAACCTTACGGAGCGAATATTTTGTCCTAAATTTTACTAATTATATCTGAATGTTAATTTTGTGACAATTTGTAATAACAAAAATAGTGTTTTTGTACTTTTCGGGTCAGAACTGTGATATTTAGCATGTCCGACGCCACGGCAATGTCGCGTATCGTTCCGTCCTTCATCAGTATGTTGATGGTGTCGTCCTCGGCCGAATAGGTGTCGGTACTTACAGTTTCGTCGGCCATGAAATAGCTTGCCTCCTGCTCGCTGATTCCAAAGTGACGGCTGTATCGTTCTGTCCATCGCGCCAATTCTTCGGGCGTACTTTTCTCGGGTTTGATTTCGACCTTGAAAAGCCGCCGGTTGATAAAAGCGGTACACAGTTCGCGCAACACCAGGTCGTCGCATCCGGTCCATACTTTAATAGCCGAAATGAAGTCGGCATCGTCGAGCATCACGAAATGATTCAGTGCCGGCCCTTTTTGCATAAACTCCATTTTGTCGGCATTATTGTACAGGAAGTACCGCAGCGATGGCGAACCGAATAAATCGACTCCGCCGGATGCCAGCAACTTCGCCCGTTTCAGAATGTTGACCAGCATTTTCTCGGCCGCTACCGAGGTTTTATGCAGGTATACCTGCCAGTACATCAACCGGCGTGCTACCAGGAATTTCTCGATCGAGTATATTCCTTTGGCTTCTACCACCAATTGTCCTTCGTGCAGGTTCAACATTTTTATAATCCGCGACGAACCGATAATGCCTTCGCTTACCCCGCTGAAAAAACTGTCGCGACTCAGGTAATCGAGCCGGTCCATATCGAGTTGCCCCGATACCAGCTGGTGCAGAAAGCGCTTCGGGTATTCGTTGCGGAATATCTTTATAGCCTTGTCGAGCTTTCCTTCAAACTGACGGTTCATTTCTTCCATCAGGATTACCGAGAGCTCTTCGTGGCTTACGCCCGGCACCAGACTATGTTCCAGGGCATGCGAAAAAGGCCCGTGTCCTATGTCGTGCAACAGGATACAGGCTTTCGCGCTGGTTTCTTCGTCGGCGCTGATGTCGTGACCGGCAGCCCGGAGCTGACCGATCGCTTCGCCCATCAGATGCATGGCGCCCAACGAATGTTGCAAGCGGGTATGCTGGGCTCCGGGATATACGTACATCGACAAGCCCAGTTGCTTGATCCGGTGCAGTCGCTGAAAATAGGGATGCTGTATGATATCGTACACCACGCCGTCGGGGATATTGATAAACCCGAACACCGGATCGTTGATAATCTTGCGCTTGTTCATTGTCGATCAGCAGTTCTTCAGAATCTCGACCAGCCAGGCCCAGCTTTTCTGTGTCGATGCGATGCTTAGCTTTTCGTCGGGGGAGTGTACGCCGTACATCTGCGGGCCCACCGAAACCATGTCGAGATGAGGGTATTTTTCGAGGAAAAGCCCGCATTCGAGTCCGGCATGGATGGCTTTGATAGCCGGGTCCTGTCCGAAAAGTGTTTTGTAGGCTTCACGGGTGACGGTCAAGATCCGTGAATCGAGGTCGGGTTTCCAGCCCGGGTAGCCATCGGTTTGCTCCACCTGTGCTCCGGCATCGTTCCATACTTGATACACCGCGTCGGCAATTTCTTTTTTCCCGGCTTCGCCCATGCTGCGCTGGCTGGTCACAATGTCGATGCGGTTGCCGGCCATTTTCACCGAGGCCAGGTTGGTTGAAGTTTCTACCAGTCCGGGCATGTCGGTGCTCATGGCTATTACGCCGTGCGGGCAGGCATTCAGGGCATCTATAAGACGGTCGGAGGTGCGTTGGTCGATTAATTCGGCAGGCGCATCGGTCGACTGCAACGTGAGTTTCAATCCGGGCTCTATTGCGTTGTAGCTTGCTTCCACTTCGGCCAGATACAGGTTGAGCAGCACGCGGATGGTTTCTTTTTCGGCATAAGGCACTGCTACTACTGCGCCGGCTTCCCGCGGAATAGCATTGTGGAGGTTGCCTCCCTGGATGGTTGCCAGCCTTACCGGCATTTGAGCCTTTAAGCGCCCCAGGTAGCCGGCCAGCAGCTTGAGTGCATTGGCCAATCCCAGGTGGATATCGCCTCCCGAGTGACCGCCTTTCAACCCGCCGACCTCCATTTTAAATGCAAACAGTCCGGCCGGGGCCGTTTCCTTCTTCCACTCGAAGGAAGCCTTGGTGCCGATGCCTCCGGCGCAGCCGATAAACACCTCTCCATCGTCCTCCGAGTCGAGGTTGATCAGTACTTCGCCCTTTAGCAGGCCGGTTTCCAGGGCAAACGCACCGGTCAGGCCGGTTTCTTCATCCACCGTGAACAGGCATTCGATAGCAGGATGGTGCAGGTCGGTGGCGGTAAGTACCGATAAAGCCATGGCCACGCCAATGCCATTGTCGGCGCCCAGCGTCGTGCCGCGGGCTTTCACCCAGTCGCCGTCGATATAAGCCTGGATAGGATCGGTATCGAAATTGAATTCGGTACCGGCATTTTTTTCACATACCATGTCGACGTGCGATTGCAGAATCACACCGGGACGATGTTCGTAACCCGGAGTGGCTGCTTTGCGTATCACCAGGTTGCCGGCTTTATCTTGTTCGTAATCAAGCCGATGGTTGGCTGCAGTGTCTTTCAGCCAGCCCAGTATTCGTTCTTCCTTTTTCGAAGGGCGGGGAATTTGTGTAATCTGGTGGAAAAAATTCCACAGCACCTTGGGTTCTAAGTTTTTCATATCCGTTCAAAAAATATTAGTCTGCAAAGATAGTTAAAAATACGCTAATCAGGAAATTAATAAGGCTGGCTGCGGCGGATACTTTCGACAGTCAAAAATTTTCTGTAAGTTTGCGGTTTAAAATTGTAGAAACGAAGGCTGAAGTTTATGTTATTCTCGCACATCATTGGCCAGCAGGCTGCGAAAGACCGACTGATCCGTACCGTAGCGGAGCAGCGGATTCCGCACGCGCAGTTGTTCCGCGGTCCCGAGGGGATAGGTAAACTTGCACTGGCCATTGCATATGCCCAGTATATTTGCTGCGAAAACCGCTCTGCTGCAGACTCCTGCGGAAAATGTCCCTCCTGTGTTAAATTTGCTAAATTAGCTCACCCCGACCTGCATTTGGTGTTCCCGGTGATCAAACCGGCCAATAAAAGCTCGGTGGTGTGCGACGACTTCGTGGCCGATTTTCGCGAGCAGGTGCTGGCAACGCCTTATTTCGGAGTCGACGAGTGGTATGCCCGCATCTCCGACGATGCCAAGCAGGGGATGATTTACGCCAACGAAAGTCAGGAGATCATCCGTAAGCTGAGCCTTAAAACCTACGAGTCGGAATACAAGGTAATGATTATCTGGCTGCCCGAGAAAATGAACAACCAGTGTTCGAATAAGTTGCTGAAAATCCTGGAAGAACCACCGGCTAAAACGGTCTTCCTGCTGGTATCCAACCACCCCGACGAAATCATTACCACCATCCTGTCGCGCACGCAGCACATCAACATCCCCCGGCTCGAAACCGGCGAAATTGTAACCGCTTTGCTCACCCGGCCCGGGATGGAGATCACGCAACACGATGCACTCAATACGGCCCGTATCGCCAATGGTAGTTTTCTGGCTGCCCTTAATCTGTTGAAAGAAGGCGACGAGAAGAAACAAAATTTCGATCGGTTTGTTACCGTGATGCGGCTGGCCTGGAAAGTAGGCAACCAAAAGGACCACGGTTCGCTCAAAACCCTGAAACGCTGGTCCGACGAGATGGCGGCCTCATCGGTGGGGCGCGAACGCCAGAAAGGATTTCTGGCGTACTCACAACACCTTATCCGCGAGAATTTTATCTACAATTTACGCAACGAAGATCTGAATTACCTGAATACCGGAGAGATGGCTTTTTCGCGCAATTTTTCGCCCTACATCAACGAAAAGAATGTGGAAGCGCTGGTGGAAGAGTTCTCCCTCGCCGAGCGACATATAGAACAAAATGTAAACGCGAAGATGGTTTTTTTCGATTTAATGCTCAAAATCATTCTTCTTTTAAAAAAGTAACGATCAATGGAAACTATACCAACTCAATCAAAAGGCTGCGGTGGGTGCAGCGGTTGCGGCTACTCGTCGCATCAGAAGCTAAGCACCTACGATTGGCTTTGCGACCTGCCCGATACACATTCGGATACCGACTACGTCGAAGTACAGTTCAAAAACACCCGCAAGGCCTTTTTTGTGAATGCCGCGCAACTGCCGCTGGCTAAAGGCGATATCGTGGCGGTGGAAGCTTCGCCGGGGCACGATATCGGCGAGGTGACCCTCACCGGACGACTGGTGTTGCTGCAGATGAATAAGAATAAAATTCATCCCGATAAATACGAAATCCGCAAAATTTACCGGAAAGCCAAGGAAACCGACCTCGAGAAATACCGCGAGGCCAAGGCGCGCGAACAGGAAACCATGATAAAAGCCCGCCAGATTGCCGAAAGTTTGAAACTCGACATGAAAATCGGCGATGTGGAGTTCCAGGGCGACGGCAATAAAGCTATTTTCTACTATATAGCCGACGACCGGGTCGATTTTCGCCAGCTTATCAAGGTGTTTGCCGAAACCTTCCGGGTTCGTATCGAGATGAAGCAAATCGGAGCCCGGCAGGAAGCGGGTCGCATCGGTGGTATCGGTCCGTGCGGACGCGAATTGTGCTGCTCGGGCTGGATGACCAATTTTAATTCGGTATCGACGGCTGCGGCCCGTTATCAGGATATTTCGCTGAATCCGCAGAAACTGGCGGGACAGTGTGGTAAGCTCAAATGCTGTATGAATTTTGAGCTCGACAGCTATGTGGATGCTCTCAAGGAGTTTCCTTCGAAGGATGTGCCGCTCGAAACCATCGATGGCACTTATTATCACTTCAAAACCGATACCTTCAAGGGCATGATTTCGTATTCTACTTCGCAGAATTTCGGGGCTAATGTGGTGACGATCAGTTCCGATCGTGCCAAAGAGATTATACTGATGAACAAGAAGGGGCAAAAGCCCGCAGCGCTGGAAGAGGATGCCAAAGCGTCGGAAAAGAAAATCGATTACAATAATGTGGTGGGAGAGGAGAGCCTGACACGCTTCGACGGACAGAAAAAACGCCCCGATAAAAAGAAAAACCGGGGCAATGGCCAGCCCCAGCGCCCGGTGGCTATGTCGCAGCAGAAGGCCGGTGCACAGCAACAGGCCGTCGAAAAGCCGCAGCCCAAGCAGGGAGGGCAGCAGCCTTCCAAACAGGGCGGGCCGAAACAGGCTGCTGCCGACAGGTCGCAGCCGCGGGCCGGTGCACAGCAGCTGCAACGCCCCATGAAACCCAAAAAACGAAATGATCAGCAGCCTCCGCATCAAGCCAGTGAATAAGCGCTGCGGCGGCAGTAGCCGGAGAGCCGGGTGCGCGGCCTGCATAAGCCTGCTGTTGGTGCTGGCAGCATCGTCGTGCTCGTCGAACGAGGTGTACAACGAATACCGGGCGTTGAGCCGGGAGGGTTGGCACCGCGACAGCGTCGTGCCGTTTCGCGCCGTCGTGGGCGATACGCTCCTGCCTTTCGATCTGTATGTGCAGATCAGGCACACCGGGCGGCTGGCTCTCGGCAACCTCTGGACGGTGATCGATACCTACGGCCCGGATAGTACATGGTTGCAGGCCGATACGGTGGAGCTGAAGCTGGCCGATGAATGGGGCAACTGGCTGGGAGCGGGCTCGGGACCTGCGATCGATTTACAGGCTTTGTACCGCTCCGGGCTGGTGTTTGGCCGGCCGGGAACGTACCGGTTTACACTTCGTCATGCCATGCGTGATTCGGTGGTTCCCGGATTAACACATATTGGATTCAGAATAGCATATAGGAATGGGAAAGAATAAACTCTCGAAATTCGCGGAGATGGAACAGTTTCCGCATGTGGTTCAGGTGTCGTCGCACGATGTGAGGGGCGGACAGCCTTTTGCAATGAAGGGGCGCTGGAACGAATTGTTTTTTAAAAACGATCGCCCTATCGTGCTCGAACTGGGCTGTGGTAAAGGTGAATATACGGTGGCGCTGGCCGAGCGAAATCCTGCTTTCAACTACATAGGTATCGATATAAAAGGTGCACGGATGTGGACCGGCGCAAAATTGTCGCTCGCGAAAGGACTTACCAACGTGGGTTTTCTGCGTACCAATATCGAAATGATCGCTCATTTTTTTGCACCGGGCGAAGTACACGAAATATGGCTTACTTTCCCCGATCCGCAAATGAAAAAAGTAACAAAGCGGCTCACGGCTACCAATTTCCTGACCAACTACGGGAAGTTCCTGAAACCGGGCGGTATCGTTCACCTGAAAACCGATAGTCCGTTCTTGTTTACCTACACTTGCGCCATGGTGGAACTCAACCGTTTTCCGGTGGAGGCGCTTATAACCGATGTGCATGCACTTACGCCGCCCGATCCGGTGCTTTCCATTCAAACCTATTACGAACAGCAATGGATAAGCCGGGGGCTTACCATCAAGTACATACGTTTTGTGCTCGATCATGTTGCGGGACTTCAGGAGCCCGATATCGAAATCGAGCACGACACCTACCGCAGCTTCGGACGGAATCAGACCGGTGCCTGAAGCGGGAAGCCGTCGGGCAGCGTCCTTGCCGGTGGTTTTTTAGTGATTAACAATTAATAATTGACAAATGAATACACAGTCTATTTTAGACGCACTGGCGCATGTGCGTTACCCGGGTACCGGTAAAGATATCGTATCGTCGGGGATGATTCATGGCGATATTACCATCGAAGGTAAAAAAGTGTCGTTGGCGCTGCTGTTTGAAAAACCGAACGACCCGTTTATAAAATCGGTAGTGAAGGCCGCCGAAACTGCCATCCTCACCTATGTGGGCGACGATGTGGAAGTGAAGGGGAATATAACAGCCTATCACAAAGAGGTGCAGGCCCCCAGGGTAAGTTCCATTCTTCCCGATGTAAAGAACATTATTGCTGTTTTTTCGGGTAAAGGAGGAGTCGGTAAATCGACCGTGTCGTCGAACCTGGCTATTTCGCTGGCCAAGCTGGGGTATAAAGTGGGTTTGCTCGATGCCGATATTCACGGTCCGTCGATGCCTAAAATGTTCGGGGTGGAGGAGGAGCGTCCGTATATGGAGGAAGTGAATGGCAAGGAAATGATTGTCCCTATCGAAAAATATGGTGTTAAGTTGCTGTCGATCGGTTTTTTCGTCGATCCGGCCAATGCGCTTATCTGGCGCGGATCCATGGCCAGCAACGCGCTGAAGCAGCTGATTACCGATGCGCACTGGGGCGAGCTCGATTATTTCGTGATGGACCTTCCGCCGGGTACGGGCGATATTCACCTTACCCTGGTGCAAACCATGGGCATTACGGGTGCGGTGGCGGTTACGACTCCTCAGGACGTGGCGCTGGCCGATGCCCGGAAGGGCGTGAATATGTTCCTCGGCGATAAAATCAACGTGCCGGTTCTCGGGTTGGTCGAAAATATGGCGTATTTTACACCGGCCGAACTCCCCGATAATAAATATTACATCTTTGGGAAAGACGGAGGCAAGAGGCTGTGCGAGGAATTAAATATCCCGTTGCTGGGGCAGATCCCGATCGTGCAAAGTATACGGGAAGGGGGCGACGAAGGCCGTCCGGTGGCATTCAGTGCCGATTCGATCACGGCGCAGGCCTTTATCGAACTTGCCCGCCGGGTGGTGGAGCGGGTCGAATGGCGCAACCAAACCATGGATCCGACGCATAAAGTTGAGATCACCCATAAATAATTGATGTTAAAAAACTGCGTAAGATTCAGCCTTGCAAAAATTTATGTATTTTTGTAAGGCTGAATCTTTTTAATTAATTCCTTATGAAAAAGACAATTCTTATCGTAGTAGTCGTATCGTTTACACACTGGATGGTTGCACAGCGCTCGCTTACCGAAGGAGCTTTCGAGAATGGCCGCTGGTCGATAGCAGCCGAAGCTGGTTTTGGCCTCTGGGATGGCGATTTCCATCCTACCAGAAAGCAGATGCTGGTGGGATTCGTTACCAGTCCGCTGCTGGGAGTTTCAATGGAATACAACATGAGTCCGTTTTTAAGTGCGGGGATGATGTTCGGCGGATATTTTTACAACCAGGAAGATGCCGACGAGTCGATTTACAGCCGTGGCGTTTACTTCGCGCCTTACCTATCCACCGATATACTGGGATTTCTGAACGGTGAAAAATTCGAAAAGTGGAGTTTATGGGCCTCGGTGGGTGTCGGTACCAAGAACCCTATCCGGTCTTATTATTCCAGAACGGGCTCAGGCGCTTATAATGTCAGAAACCGGGTGGTTCCTCCGGGCGCCGTGCTTTTGATTCCGTTGTCGCTGAATCTCGAACGCAGGGTATCGCAAAGCATGTCGATAGGGCTGATGGCTCGTTTTAATGTTACCAACTCCGATGTAATGGACGGGGTGTTCAGGGGCGATTTCAACGATCATTCCGAGTCGTTGGCGCTGACGGCACGCTATCGTATTCTTCCCGAGTCGAAACAGCATTTCCGCGATCGTAAGTTCGAGTACCAATCACCAGCCATTAAGGCGATCATCGAAAATATACAGAAAATCGAAGTGCTCGAGCAACAAGTCGATTCGCTTCAGAACCGTCTGCAATCGGCCGAAGAAAAACTGCTGAAAATAGAAAAGTCAAAATAAGATCTGGTGCAACGTTCCGGTACCCTTTTTCATCTTGGCGGGAAATGACAGGTATGAAACGAAAAAGAATGATCCGGTTTACGAATGCTCTGCTGGCTGCCCTGCTGGCTGTTTTCGGGTTTAGTAATTGCGACGAACCGCGCGTAGAGTATGGTACCCCGAATGCCGATTATACGGTACGTGGGAAGGTGGTGGATAAAGTGAATCAACAGCCTGTGAAAGGGATCAGGGTGAGTTACAGCACCAGCCGGCCGATACTCATGTACGGAGTGATTCCTACTCCCTACCGGCCTTTGGCGACCGATACATCGGAGGTGGACGGTACCTACAGGGTGTCGCAACGTATCTCGGCAGGAGAGCTTCAAAACAATATGCTGCCGGTGTATGTCGAGGATATCGACGGCGATGAAAACGGCTTGTATCGCGATACTACTATTGTTGTCGATTTCGAAAATGCCGTGCGGAGCGGAAAGAAAAAAGGATGGTACGATGGCGAACGCACTGTGGAACTTAAGGTGGAGTTGCAGCCTAAACTGAAGCAGGATGAATAAAACTCTCTCGCTCCGTAAACGGCTGGGACTTGAACTCTACCGTAAAATTCACCGGAATAAAGTGGAACTGCATGAGCTGAATACCCTCTTCTGGGAATGCACGCTCCGGTGCAACTTATCGTGTCTTCATTGCGGGAGCGACTGCCGCTCCCTTTCCAACCAGAAAGATATGCCGGTGAGCGATTTTCTGCGGGTGATCGACGAAATCACACCGCAGGTGAATCCGAATCACACCATGATTATTTTTACGGGCGGTGAGGCCCTGCTCCGCCGCGACCTCGAAGAATGTGGCCGCGAATTGTACCGCCGCGGGTATCCCTGGGGCCTGGTTTCCAACGGTATGGCGCTCAGTCGCAGCCGGCTCGATTCCTTGCTGGCGGCCGGAATGCATTCCATCACCATCAGCTTCGACGGATTCAGCGAAGCGCACAACTGGTTGCGGAACAATCCCCGGAGCTATACCAAGGCCCTGAACGCCATCCGCATGCTGACCGGCGAAACGGGTATTGCCTGGGACATCGTAACCTGTGTCAATAAACGCAATATCGACGACCTCGAAGCATTGCGCGATTTCCTTATCGAAACCGGCGTAAAGGACTGGCGTATTTTTACCATCTTCCCGGTAGGCCGTGCCGCCCAGCATCCCGAACTGCAACTCTCCAACGAAGAGTTCACCCGCGTACTCGATTTTATCCGTACCACCCGCAACCAAAAACGCATCCGCCTCAGCTACGGTTGCGAAGGTTTTCTGGGGAATTACGAACACGAAGTGCGCGACCATTTTTATACCTGTCATGCCGGAGTTAATGTGGCGTCGGTGCTGGCCGACGGCTCCATCTCGGCCTGTCCCAGTATCAGAGCCAATTTTAACCAGGGTAATATCTATACCGATAATTTCATGGAGGTGTGGAACAACCGCTTCCAACCTTTTCGCGACCGCTCGTGGGCGCGCCGGGGCCAATGTGCCGATTGCTCCCTTTGGCGCTATTGCGAAGGCAACGGCATGCATCTCCACGACGACCAGGGCCGGCTGCTCGTTTGCCATTACGATCGTATTTGTTGACCTGCTTTGTCAATTATTAGCGTATATTAACGAATCTGCAGGTTAGGTTTCCGCGTTTTTGTCGTCATTTACATGTATCGAAAGCCAAAATCATAATAAACGCAAAAAAAAGGATACCCCCACATCCAGCTTTATAATGAGTTGCGTCTAAGATACAAACATCGATGTTAATTTCAAGTCATTTCACAAACCCGGGACACGACCGGCTACTTTGCCACAGGTATATCTATGCCGGTCGTTTTCCACTCAAAAAATTAATGTCGTATGAAAACGCTTTCTTTTATTTCTTCGCTTGTTGTAATGCTTCTTGTTACATCGATGGCAGCCACGGCCGCCGCCAAAGGTGAAAACGCTCCCGCTTCGTTTGAAGTTACCTCCGAAACAACCGCTGCCGCCCGTACTGCTGTCGCTTCCGTGACCAGCGCTACCTCTCTCCCCGTCGTACGTTTCTTCAATGCCGATACCATTGTGGTAGTAAGCCCCGAAAACTGCGCGCCGACGGCAACCGATAAGGACGACCTCGAAAGCGTGGTGTTCTGGGATACCGATCACAGACGTCCCGTATACGTTTACAAATCGGAATTCGAACTGACCCGGAAAGATAAAAAGCATCATATGTTGTTTATCGGCTGCCTGAACCAGTTCCAGCGCCGCGAGAACTTCAATATCCCGATCTCCCGCGCAGGCAAAGGTTTCCGTATCGATAACCGTCAGTTCGACCGTCCTTCCGACGCCTTTTTCTACATCAACCCGAAGGCCGACCGCATGTACCTCTGCAAGAATACGCCCGATGCCCGCCATCGCTTTTTTGAAATCGGAGGCACCCCCTTTCCGCTTCATGTGTTCAGCGACAACCGCCTGGTACTAACCGGTTATAACCAATAATTAATCGTTACTTCTTTGTCAACCGGCAGGTGCCCGATCTCTCTGAGCCGTCGCGGCCACAGTATGGATACTCCACCTGCCTCATTTCAAATTAATCATATATGAACTCCAGTTTTTCCCTCCGCAGTATTTTCTTGTTGTTGATCCTGATCTACGGCCGCCTGCTGGCAGTACCCGTGGCCGAAATGGCCGTTGTTAAAGGTAAAGTGGTGAACGAACGCAACGAACCGGTCGAATACGCCACCGCCGTACTCCTCAGCCCGGTAACCGGTGAAGTAGTAAAAGGTGAAGTGTGCAATGAAAAAGGCGAATTCAATATCGCCCGTGTCGATAAAGGCGAGTATGTGCTTTCGGTAAGTATGGTGGGCTACAAAAAGGCCGATACCGAAAAAGTAGTGGTCGATGGAAAGCGTTCGGTGATCGAACGTACCATAGTGCTCAACGAACAGGTCGAATTGCTCAAAACGGTCGAGGTGGTGGGCAAAAAGGATTTCGTGGAACAGGCTGTCGATAAAATAGTCGTCAACCCGGAAGCTTCGGTGACTACGGCTTCCGAGAATGTATACGAAATTCTGCAAAAACTCCCGGGCGTAAGTATCGACAATAACGACAATATAACCCTTAAGGGTATGCAGGGAGTGCGGGTGCTTATCGACGATAAGCCGACTTATCTCTCGGCCGCACAACTGGCTTCGTGGCTCAAAAGTATGCAGGGTAAGGATGTGGAACGCATCGAAATAATCGAAAACCCGTCGGCCCGCTACGATGCGGAAGGAAACTCGGGTATCATCAACATCAAAACCAAACACATTAAGGCGCCGGGTTTCAATGGTACGGTAAACGGTGGACTCACGGCTTCCAACGATTCGCCCCTGGGCTGGAACGGCGGTGTTAACCTCAATATGAACTACGGGAAAGTGAACCTCTACGGCAGCTATTCGAACTACCACTGGGCGGGTTGGAATACCATGGATGCTGTGCGAAGGTACACGGGAACCGAACTGAAAGGCGCTTCACAGCTCATTCGCAACAAGGGCGATTACCGGGGGAGTTCGCACAATTTTAAAGCCGGCGCCGATTATTCGATCGCTAAAAATCAGGTGCTGAGCCTTATGGTGCGTGGCAACCGTGGATCGAATACCGAAGGAATGAGTAATCAGACCGATTTCCGCGATAAGCTTCATCGCACCGATTCGTTGCTGATTACCAATTCGACAGGCAGGAACAACTGGCGCAATACTACCTATAATATGAATTATAAATGGGATATCGATACCCTGGGCCAATCGCTCCTGTTTGATGTCGATTATGCTCGTTTTCATTTTGGAAGTTCCAATAATCAGGACGGAAATTATTTCCTTCCCGATGGTACCGATCTCAACAACCACCTGCTGGTGATTACGTCGCAGGGCAACGATATCAGTATTTTTTCGTCGAAGCTCGACTATGTGTGGCCGGTGAATAAACAGCTGAATCTCGAATCGGGACTGAAAATGAGTGCCGTAACCACCGATAGTTATATCGATATGGATGGTACGCTCACGCAACACGACCGTTTTGTGTACGACGAAGATATTTTTGCCGCCTATGTGAACGCACGTTGGCAACTGAATAAAACGAGTCTGCAGCTGGGGCTCCGTCTGGAAAACACCCATTCGAAAGGGAACTCGATCACGGCCAACCTGGTGAACGATACTTCGTACCTGAAATTATTCCCTTCGTTTTTTGTCCAGCAACAACTGAACGATAGCCATACCCTCAATTTCCGTTACAGTTACCGTATCGGCCGGCCCAGTTACCATCACCTCAATCCGTTTAAATGGATGGTCGACCCCTATACTTTTAATGTGGGTAATCCCAACCTGCAGCCGCAGTTTACGCATACGGCCTCTCTGTCGCATTCGTTTAAAAACAGGCTTATTTCGGCCCTGGGATTCAATTACACCGATGGTTTGTTTACCGAGGTAATCCGTCAGAACGATGTGGAACGCACCGTGTACCAAACCATGGAGAACCTCAATCACTCTTTCGATCTCACGCTGTCGGAAACGTTGCAGCTGCAGCCGGTGAAATGGTGGCGCCTCAACGGCACTGTTACCGGAATGTATAAAACCATTTCGTTGGATGCCGGCTCCACCCTGAGCAAGTTCAGTTATATGGGCAATATGAGTAATACGTTCAATCTTCCGGCCAAGATCGACTTCGAGGTGAGCGGCCGCTATAGCTCGTCGCAATTGGTAAGTAATGTATATGTACGTCCCCGCTACTCGCTCGACCTGGGCGTACAGCGCAAGTTTTTCGACAATAAAGGTACGGTGAAACTGGCCGTCACCGATGTGTTCAATACCAACACCGGAAGTGCCTATGCCCGCCACGATAACGTGGATATCGAGGTGGAGAATAACTGGAATTCGCGCCGGCTCAACCTCACGTTTACCTATCGTTTCGGAAAAGATGATTTTAAAACGAGAGCCAACCGGTCGACATCGTCGAGCGATGAAGAGATGAGAAGTAGTAAGTGATTGTTAATTGGCCATTCGCTCTTTCATCTCCCTGAACACGGCCAGCTGACGCGCACTATCGCCGGAGCTAATCCGGTCGCGGCCTCTCAACCGGGTGAATACGTGCAGGTCCGACGGGATCATTTCCACATCCACCCGGTTGCCGGTCGCGGTGCGGAGCCCTTTGTGGAGCATTACGGCGCTTACCGGATCGGCTGTGCGGTCGATCTCCGACTTATAGATTTTAAGGCGGGTGCCGGGGGTAAGCGTAATTCCTTTCTCGAGATTGCGCCGGGTAAGGTCGATGAGGGCCATGAGCTGGCGCAGACTTTCCTGCGGACGGTATACATACCACTTTCCATGCTCTCCTGCATCGAGATCGGTAGTGGTATAACCCAGCACCGGACCCACCAGGTCGACCAGCACCAGGGTTTTATTGCCCGAAACCACAATGGGGTCGATCAGGAATATTTCGTTGGGCGCTCCTTCTGCTTCAAAAAAGCCGCCGGAAAACAGGTGTACAATGAGCGGAGCGCCGGTAGAAGAGCCGGCCAGCGATATATTTTTAAAACCTGCTGCCCGCAGCCGGCGGTATTCGTCGCGGATCGACGATTGCCAATCCTGCCAGCGGGCTGTTTTGAAATCGGCAAAGTCGCGGCCATGGCCACCGAGCAGTACCTGCGATACCAGAAACGAACCATCTTCCCGGGCAAAGTCCTGCATTTCGTCCCACTCGAAGGTCGATGCCGAGTAGCCGTGTACAGCGATGAGTACCGGGATGTTTTTTTGTGCTTCGGTAGGCTTGGGGATGGCTAGCGAAACCAGGTAGTTGGCCGGTTCGTAGAGCGATAAATCGTTGATTTGTGTGCCGTCGAGCATAGTGGCGTCGTCGATCTCGGGCTGCGGATTGCAGGCCGTCAGCAGCAGAACCGGAAGGAAGAGGAATATTTTTTTAGCCATGGGTAGTGATTTAGAGCGTTTTTATTTCCTCAGTTCGAAAGGCAACTTCACCATCAGCTGGTAGTACACCGGGAAAAGACTGCCCGGTACGTCGGCTCCATTGCCCGCAATAAGGTTGTAACCTGCCACGAGCTGCAGGTCGACCGGGCTGGCGGTATAATTCAAACCGGTTTCAATACTCAGCAGGGCCGACGATGCAGGCAGGTTGGCGAATACTTCATCTTCGTAATCTACCGAAAAGAAACCGGTATGAATTCCTGCCAGCCATTTTAAACGGTCGGCAACCGGTGTATGCCAATCGGCTCCGAGCAGAAAATAATCTTGTTTGAGGGCATTGGTGCCGAGGGCGCTTCCCAGCCGGCTGGTGAGATAGCCGGCATTCAGGTGCAAGCGCCGGCCGAACAGCCGGTCGTGGGTATAATCCACGCCAACGCCGCTTTCCCAATACAGGGCCTGTGTTTTTCGAACGAGCAGGGCCGGTGCGAGGATCGCCTTGTGTACTGAACGTCCGCGTTTGGGTAAATTGAGCTGTGTCACCACACCCGTCGGACGCGTGGTGCGGATCTCCGTCGTTACCGTATCCGCCGGTTCTACGGCAAGCAATACGGCCGGGAGTAAAACAATGCTAAGCAGTAGATTTCTCATGATGTTGATTGTTGATGGTATTTCTCCGATTACGAAGCGATGATTACATTCTCCACCGTTTCGTGATGTCGCCGAACTCATCTATTCTCCTGTCGCGGAAAAACGGCCACCACCTGCGCACCTGCTCCGCCCGCGCCAGATCGACTTCTACGAGCATATTGGCTTCGTCGTCGTCGGGAGCCGTTGCCAGTAGTTCGCCTTGCGGACCGGCTACGAAGCTATGACCCCAGAACCGGATGCCGTTGGTGACGCCCGACGGATCGGCCTCGTACCCGGTGCGGTTGCAGCTGATCACCGGCAGCCCGTTGGCTACGGCATGACCGCGTTGCACCGTCACCCATGCATCCTGCTGCCGGAGCTGTTCCTCCTCCGTGTCGGTGCTCTCCCAGCCGATAGCCGTAGGATAAATCAAAACATCGGCACCCGCCATGGCCATCAGGCGCGCAGCCTCGGGATACCACTGATCCCAGCATACCAACACTCCCAGCCGGCCCACCGACGTATCGATGGGCTGAAATCCCAGATCGCCGGGGGTGAAATAAAATTTTTCATAATAGGCCGGATCGTCCGGGACGTGCATCTTCCGGTACTTGCCCGCGATACTGCCGTCTTTTTCGATCACTACGGCCGTGTTGTGATAAAGCCCCGCCGCACGCCGCTCGAAAAGCGATAATACCAGCACCACCCCATGCAGGGCGGCCAACTGCCCGAAATATTCGGTGGACGGGCCGGGTATCGGCTCTGCCTGGTCGAATACCATCGTGTTTTCGGTCTGACAAAAATACAGCCCGTTGTGCAGCTCCTGAAGCACGATCAGTCCGGCGCCTTGTGCGGCCAGGACGGCTATGTTACGGCTTAGTTTCGCGATGTTTTCCTCCCGGTTGCCGGTGTTCGATTGTTGAATTAATCCTACTTTCATATTTTTTCTTTTTTATCCCGCAATATATTTTCCTCCGGGCAGTTTGCTCAATCCCATCGTAATCGCCAGCGATACCAGGGTGGTTGCCACCGTCAGCAGCGGTATCCCGATCGCCGGATGCAAGGCCATGGCTGTTTCGGCTATGCTGCTTATGCCGCTTCCCGACACTTTTTTAATTAACAAATCCCACTGCAGAAAGGTTGCCAGTTTCAGCACAAATACATGCGAAAGGTAGATACCGTAACTGTAGCGGCTGAGGACGACTGCGACGGTTTGTGGCAGCCGGCGCTTAACGGGGGTGGTTGTTTCCGGAGCTTCTTCCTTCCGGATGTTGCCCATCAACATAAACACCCCGGCTGCCATGGCTATTACATTGAAGCTGAGGTATTCGTAAAAAGTTTGATCGAAATGATTGCGCGAAGCGCTGATCCAGCCGGTGCCGATAAAGGTGATCAGAAATCCGGGAATCAGCAGGAAAAGCGCGATGCGATTTACGACGCGGGAGCCGGTATGTCGTTGTGCCGGACCGCGACCGCTTTCCGATAGTCCGGCGTGTATGCCGGCGGCCGGCCCGGGCTGCGCCTCGTTGTGCCGTGTAAGAATAAAGTTGTGCAGGTAATACCCCAGTACCGGATAGCCGATGTACCCCGAAAAATACATGAGGTTGAAATCGGGCAGGTAGGAGGCTACGAACGGTTGCCCGGCAAACAGCGCCACCAGCCACAGGACCAGGAAATATTCCACGTCGCGCCGGCCGGCTGCTGCCACCCAGCGTTGCATCACCGGCAGCAGCAGGTAAATGCCGATAAGCATGTACACATACCAGAGGTGAAACGAAGCACCCGAACGCAGTCGCTGGATTATAAAAGGCAGGATGCTGCCGGTTCCGGCACTCGTGAAGTAGAGCGCAACAGCCAGGTACACGATGCTCCAGAAGAGAAAGGGCCCGAGCAGGCGCGAAAATCGCCGCTTCAGAAATTCTCCGGCCGGTTCGACCCTGGGCAGCAACAGGGCGCCCGTAAGCATCAGGAAGACGGGCACCGAGAATCGCACCGCACTGTCGATGGCATTGGCCGCCCACCACTCTCCGGCGGGCAATGTCCCATATTCGTAGAGCACGGGTCCTGCCGCGTGCAGCGCTACTACCGATACCGTAGCCAGCGCACGCAATACATCGAAGGAAAAATTCCGGGAAGAAGAAACACCGGCTCCCGCACCGGCAGGTGCTTTTCTCCCGGTAGGCGTGCCAACTGCAACGCCGGCCCCTCCCCGGGCCTTTATCGGTCCATTCTCCTCTTTCATTTCCTAATATTGCATCGTTACACAGTGCAGCGACCCATGTTGCTCAATCAATATACGGCAATCAACACCCACGATTTCGCGATCGGGAAACGCCAGTTTGAGCTGGTTCATCGCCAGTTCATCCTTCAGAGTATTGCCATAGGTGGGCATCAGTACGGCGCCGTTCAGAATCAGGAAATTGGCGTAGGTAGCCGGCAGCCGGTTGCCCTCCTCGTCGTAGGCGGCGTCGGCCATGGGCAGCGGAATGAGCCGGTAAGGCTGTCCCGAAAAGGTTTTAAACCGGCGCAGTTCCAGCTCCATCTTTTGAAGCGCATCGAAATGAGCATCCACCGGGTCGTCGCAGCGAACATACGCGATCGTATCGCGATCGCACAAGCGCGCCAGGGTATCGATATGACTGTCGGTATCGTCGCCCTCCAGGTAGCCATGGTTCAGCCACAACACCCGTACCAGCCCGAAATCATCTTTCAGCCGCCGTTCGATCATTTCCTGGGTATACGAAGGATTCCGGAATTCCGAAAGCAGGCATTCGCGGGTAGTGAGCAAGGTGCCTTGTCCGTCCGACTCCAGGCTTCCGCCTTCGAGAACAAAATCGAGACAATCGTGGTACGCCACATCACCCAGTACGCCCGCTGCATGCAACTTAGCCGTGAGCGCATTGTCGAGTCCTGCTTCAAACTTCTGTCCCCAGCCGTTGAACCCGTAATCGCAAATCACCCGCTTCCCATCTTCCAGCACCGTAATACCTCCGTGGTCGCGCGCCCAGGTATCGTTCGATGGCAATTCCACCAGCCTGATCAACCCCGAAAAAGGATCGCCGGTTCCCTCGTTTTCTCCCCGGTTGCCGAACCATCCGCCGGTATCGGCCAGTTGCAGTTTCCCCTTACGCTTCGTCAGCTCATCGCGCAACAAGCCCTCTACCGCATGTGTATCGGCACATACGATCAACACAGGTTGAAAACGGATAATCGACAAGGTCAGCTCCACGAAACACCGGTTCACGTCGTCGATCATCGACGACCAATCGGTGGCTGCATGTGGCCAAGTAAGCTGTACGAACCGCTGAGGTTCCCATTCGGCAGGAAGTCTACGCATAGTTTTTTATTATAATGGAGTGCAAAAATAACAAAAAGAATCAAGAGTCAAGAATCGGCGGGAGGGATCCCGGTTCGTTGAATCATTAATCGTGATGGCGTAGTTGATCTGCCGGAAATACAAGTCCGGCTGCTTTTGGAGCGGAGAAAAAGAACGAGTTATCTGATAATTTTAAAACTAGCCTGTGTTTGTAGATTGCGAACTACATAACAACCATCCTGAAACCCTGATAGATCGGTGGTGGTGGAGGAACCTCTCAGCAGTAGCCGGCCGGTACAATCGTGTACCGCAAATACGTTGCCTCCCGCATTGTAGAGCTTACCGTCGGCATAGTAAAAGTCCTTGTCGGTCCGGGTCTCGGGTGTACTTGTCGGTAGGTCGGTCAACGCGATATAAACGAGTCGTGTTTCCGAGTTGCCGCGCCGAAGGAGATGACTTCCTGCCGGCAAGAGATCGATTTCAAGCTTTCCGTTACTGATAGCGGCGCTTACGATCCCGTCGATCGATAGGGTTTTCCCGTTCGACGAAGTAGGATCGAAGTATAGCGTCAGCTTTTGTGGCTGCGTAGTAGAGAATTCAATGAGCTGCGACGATCCAATTTTTAAAGCGCAGCTGTAGCTTGCTCCGTTGATTAGCAACCGACTTACTGTCGTTTGATTCGTTCCGGCCGGTGTGATGGTAAACCCCGATGCACTTCCGGTAGCCATCAGCTCACAAAGATTACCACCGGTGCCGGTTACCGCCGGATTTTCTTCCTCCTCGCCGTTTTCCGGTATTGCCATATCCTGAATCGATACCAATTTCGACGCGTAGTTTACTATTGCAGCTTTCAGTCCGGGTATGATTTCCTTTCCCGATTCATCGGCTATCGTAAAGGTCCATTTCAGATCGCCTCCTTCCACCCTTCCTGCCCATCGGGTTACTTTTTCCTTCACCCGTTCTGGTGCATCGGCAGTATATTCATACATACCGTCCCCTGTGTCGAAATTGGAATAGCTGTTGCCTCCTTTCCTGCTTGTTACGGTTCCGGGAATTCGTTCATCGCGGGATGTGGCAAGCCATGCATCGAAATCGTTGGCACGAGTCGTCTGGTACATCAATTTAACCGGATTTTCGATCAGATTGTTGTAAGCTTTGGTCATTCCGCCGTTTTGTTCTCCGTTGGGCCATTTCTCGAAGTTGGTTCCCTGCATGTTGATCATCATCGGATAGGGACAATTACGGTAATGATTCGCTTCTACAAATGCCGACGTGTTTTCGGTATTCAGCAAACACATTGTCGGGTTGGCATCGAAATAATTGTTGTAAATGTGGGCTGTGGCAAAACAAAGCCGTGGACCCCGGGAATCCGAATGGTCGAACCAGTTGTGGTGATAGGTGCAGTAAATAGGATTTACCTCGGTGGCACCTCCGAAGAAAGTAGTTTTCCCCGAATCCCAGAAATGATTGTACGAAATGGTGATGTTTGTCGAATTGTATTTCATGTCGATCGATCCGTCGCCTTTCGCCTGGTCGGCATCACCGCCGGGACTGCCGTAAAAAAAGTCGTTGTGATGTATCCAGCTATTGAAGTTGTCGCTTTCCATTGATATCCCATCGTCGCCAAACAACATAATTCCCAGGTTTCTGATTTCGATCCCTTTTGCTCGTTTAGTGTGGAAGCCGTAGCCATAAACCGTCGCATCGTTACCGATGCCTTCGAAGGTGATGTTTTCAATCATCCTGTTGTCCGAATTTGCTCCGGTGAAATTAATATAGTCGTCCGACTTCAATCCGTTGATATCCTCAGCTTTAATTAATCCGATCATCCGGATGATCAGCGGACTTTTATCGTAGCCCTTACCCCTTGCTTCCAGAATGTTCATCAATCCTGTCACAGGAACCGATGCTCCACGTTCGTTTACAACAGTACAGCTGACAGTATTTACCGTAGACTTCGAAACATAAATAATCCTTGCCCCGGCTTTTACCGTTCCATCCTCCGTGTAACCGCCGGGAGCAAACCGCCCCGAACGATCGTAAAACGCATAACCTTCGCGGATATGGGCTGTTACTTCTATCTCCGGCGAACGTACCTCCGACACAACAGCTCCCGCGGCATCCAGAGCCTTCACGTGAAACCTGTACCTACCCGCCTTCAAGCCTGGTATGTCGGCTCTGAAATAATCGCCATAGCCTCTGATGAGCGGCCCGTCGATACGCGTAGGATCGATACCCTCACCTGCATACAGAACTTCATAGCGTGCAGCATCTTCCACCGGTTTCCAGTCGACGAAGGCCGACTCCAGCCAGCCCTCAACCTTTATCAGTTCAACGGGGCGAAGAGGCATGGTACTCCCCCAAAGCAGAAGTACCATGCAAAGATGTATCATTTTCATGACCTACGTCAATTAAAAATAACCGTACCACTATAACGCCGGCCCGATGCGCTGTTGGTAACTACCACCAGGTAGACCCCCTTGCCGAGCGATTCGCGCTGTACGACCACTTCGCTGCCGGCAAAACGGAGCTGTTTGACCTCACGGCCGTTTACATCATAAATGCGCGCCTGCATCGTGCCGGTGGTAGTGCCGTCCATAATGGTAAGCGTAAACTGCTCACGCACCGGCTGTGGGTAAATCACCAGGGAATGCTTCCCATTGAGCAGGGTCGCCGGCTCTACTGAACTCACGATGTCGCCGGTCTCAAAGCAACCCAGGTCGGGAGCCGTACCCTTGTACGGAAGCGCTGCTGCCGGCTCTCCGTTGAAAGTAAACGACTCTACAGCCGTGCCCTTGTCGATCAGTTTCGTGTTACCGGGTTTAATCCGCATAAAGTCGATCACGGGCAGACTTCCGTCGGCTTGGCGCTGCGAACGCACACCTGTGGTGTCGGTACTGATATAGTCGGTATGAAGAGTCTGGAAATCGTTGGTGGTACGTATACCCTGCATCAACCGTAGCGGAGTGTAGGCTGAAGCCGAAGGATCGGCAATACCATCCCACACGGCAACGCAATTGGTAAGCGTAAGTGCTTTCCCGGGAGCAAGAATCTCTTCGTCGATACGATAGGTATAATGATTTTTGTTCTTCAGGTATTTGTTGGCAAAGCCGGTGCAATTGATAAGCATCATATCGCCCGTGTTGTGATTCTGGTCGAAGCCTTTCATCAGGTTGTCGAAAGCCAGACAACCGATGAGCAGAGCGTTGTGACGGCGATCGTTGTTGCCGCTCCCGCCCAGCTTAAACCCGTTGCCGTTTCCTTTACTCTCGCTGCCATCTTTCAAAAATCCGTTGTTAAAGGCCCAGCAGTTTTCGTAAATAGTGGTCATGTCGTCGGCAAAGCCTTCGCCGGCATCGTACAGGATACCGTCCCAGCCATCGTCTGAATTGTTCCAGGCCCGGCAGCCGTAGAAGTAATTGCCCGTTCCCACCGATAGTTTAGGAGCAAATCCGTCGGCATTGCCATCTTCGGCATCGCGGTTGAAATACGAATCGCAATTGATCACGCGGTTGTATGCAGCCATGTTTTTCAGTTGCAACCCGGTATCCTTGTTGTCGAAGAAGGAGCAAAATTCAATGGTGTTATGATGCCCTTCCTGGGTGTTGTTGATAATGTCGGCGGGTGTTCCTCCGGTGGGCTTATTGCGTTCGATCAACAATCCGTTGTCGCCTGCACCTTTAATGTCGAGACCGTAGAGATACCAGTAACTACCGGTCAGGCGTATGCCCTGATTGTTGGGGTCGAGTGCCATTTGCGAGAAATCGAGCAGGGCGCGCTCTCCATTTTTTGTGGTCAGCACTATGGTTCCGCCATCGGGTGCTCCTACCGTGCCGATGTTGATGCGTTGATTGTAGCGGTAGGTGCCGCCCGACAGAATGATCGAATCGCCGGCAGCCACCAGATCGACTGCCTTCTGCAACGAATAGAAAGGCTGCTCTTTCGATCCGTCGGCTGTGGCATCGTTGCCGTTGGCCGAGAGGTAAACGGTTCGCGAAGGCAGGGTAGTTACCATTATCTCCTCGCCATAGGCAGTGCCTGCTCCGTTGGTGGCATAGGCACGGATATAGTAGGTGGTGTTGCCGCGCAAAAATCCGACGGTGCTCGTAAATGTTCCGCTGCTCGTGGTGTGTTCGGTTTTCTTGTCGGCTGTGGTTGGATTGCCCTGCTCGTTCCAGCACAGGCCGGTAGTGAGCGGCGCATTCCCGTTGCTGATTATCGTTCCTCCGCCGGTGATGCTGTACGATAACACCGCGGTTGGAGCAAGGGTGGTAAGTTGCGGAAGAGTCCGATTGCCGGTGGTAAACGTGCGCTCCTCGCCGTAACCGGTGCCGGCTGCGTTACGGGCAAAGGCCTTATAGTAATAAGTAGTGGTAGGCTTTAAGTTGCGAAGCGATAGCTCGTAACGGTCCGAAGCGGCCGTGCTCGTTACGACCTGGTCGGCAGTGGTAGGGTTTCCATGTTCGTTCCAGCAAATCCCTTTTTCGAGGAGCCGGATACCGCCCTTGTCCGCAATCAGCCCTCCTGCTACAGCGCTTTCGCCGGTAATACTATCGATGGCCTGGGTGATAACCACCGGACGAATGGCCGGGAGCGTCGTGAATTGCTTGATTTCACCATATCCGGCCCCCGACCTGCTGCGGCCATAGGCACGAAAGTAGATCGTGGCCCCTGCAGGTAAGTTCTCCAGGCTTGCCGTAAATGTTCCTGTCGAGGCATACTCGATGGTACGGTTGCCGGCAATAACCGGAATAGGAAGGGTATCCCACACAATGCCCCGTTCCAGCACGGGCTTCGAACCGCTGTTTACCACCTCTCCGGTAACGGTAGCCACGGTACGGCCTATGTCCGAGGCCTGACCTGTTGTAACTTGCGGTACCTTACCATCCGGGAAGACCGAAATCCGGATGTTGTCGACATCGGCATCGCTACCACTTTCGTTGGCTATTTTGATACGGTTGATCGTAGCTTTGTTGAGGGGAATAAGGGTGGGCTTAATCCGTGCGGTTGTAACGGTCTGAAGCAAGGTCCATTGAGCACCTCCGTCGGTCGATGTGTAAACGGTGAGGTCACGGTCGCCGCGTCCTTCCCAGAATTCAATGCTGCTCACTCCGTCGTCGAGGAGCGGTGTTATTACATACGATCCGTTTTTCGGCATGCGCAGGTTCATGACCGAACCGTCGGGAATATAAGCCGTATTGGTGCCCTTGTAGGCGCCCATGTAAATCCATACGCCCTGGCCCGGAACGGTTATTTCCACCGGTGTTTCGGGTTTGCTTCCCGGCAACGCGCTTTGGTTGTTGAAGTCCTGTGTCCAGTAGTCCATGGGTGCATCGGGTTCGGGGGCCCCCGGTTCGGCTATGTTTACATCGTCGATATATACACTTCCGTTGGAGTTGGTCTGAAATCGGATATATCGTACCGACTCATCGTTGATTTCCACCCGGTGAGTAGTCCATACCGAAGGTACCGTTACCGTGCTGATGTCGCCCGACCAGTTGATATTATCGGTGGAGGTAGAGATGGAAATCGTGCGTCCGCCACCGCTGGGTTTATTCATCGAAAAGCTAAGGATGCCTGCTCCTTTCTCGAGGCGAGGACTGATAAGTGCATTGCCTTTCGTTGCAATTACCAGGCTGTAAGTGCCGTTGGCTGCAACGGTCGTATTCCGGATATTGTTTTTCGCAACCTGCCAGTTACCGGTCGCAGCTGCTATTGTGTTGGTGGAGTTGGGCGCCTGGTCCCATGCAGCTTCTTCGAATCCTTCGGTTTGATAGGTGTACGATTGTGCATTCGCCGAAAGGGCGAACATTGCCATCAATAGAAAACTCACAATAAAATTCAGATGATTCATACGCATTAATTTAAAGTTTGTAAAATTTCTGCTGCAAAACTACTGCGATTCAATCATTCGGGTGAGGGGGCATTTACGTTAAATGCGGGGTGATTCTGGTGTCAATGTTCATTTTTTGACTTATTACGGTATTCGGAAGGAGAAAGACCAAATTTTGTTTTGAAGATTTCCCTGAAATGCTTCATATCCGAGATTCCTATCATGAAGGCAACTTCCTTGATCATGTATTCGCCCGATTCGAGTAACCGGGCAGCTCGTTGTAACTTGATGTCCTTAATGAAGTCGATGGGCGATAAGCCGGTCAGGCTCTTTATCTTGGTGTAGAAAACCGATCGGCTCATTCCCAGTTTCTGCACCAGGTCGTCGATTACGAAATTCGGATCTTCCATCGTTGTTTCGATGAGTTCAATGGTTTTTTTCATGAACAGTTCGTCGCGGCTGCCGATCGTTAAGGTGGCTGTTTTAATTTTCAGATAGGCTGTCGAATCGAACTGCGTTTGATAGATTTTTTGCAATCGTTGACGTTGTTCCAATAAATTGAGAATACGTGCCCGCAAATACGCAATCGAAAATGGCTTGGTGATGTAATCGTCGGCTCCGCTGTCCAGTCCTTCGAGTTTACTTTCGATGGTCGACTTGGCTGTCAGCAAAATCACCGGGATGTGACTGCTCTCCACATTGGTTTTAATCTTCCGGAGCAGATCGATGCCATCCATCACCGGCATCATTACATCGCTGATGACCAGATCGGGATTGACCTGGAGAAGCATTTCGTACCCCAGTTGTCCGTTTTCGGCTTCGGTTACCTGAAAATCCTGCCTGAGGGCTGTGCCGATAAATTGCCGTAAATCGTCGTCGTCTTCCACCAGCAGCAGGGTGGGCCTGTTGGGTGCTGCCTGGTCGTTTTCGCTGCGGGAAGCGCCTGCCGGTGGGGTTTCGCCGGTGGGATTTTCCAGTATCTCCACGTCGTTTTCGTCGAATTGGTTGAGGCCTGTCGGAAACCAGATGGTGAAGGTACTTCCTTTGCCTGGTGCACTTTCGAGGGTGATTTTTCCTTTGTGTTTGTTGACCAGGTCGTTCACTATCGACAGGCCGATACCGGTGCTGGGTTTCGAAGTGTCGTCGCTGAAACTGACAAAACGCTTGAACAGTTTTTTCTGGTTTTCTTTGCTGATGCCTTTTCCGGTATCGCTGAGGATAAGCACGAGCCCCGTGCCGGCAGTATTGATGCTAAGATCGATTTTTTCGTTGTCGGGAGTGTATTTGAATGCATTCGAAAGTAAATTCATTAATATGATTTCCAGACAATTGCGATCTACCCACAGGGTTTCTCCCGGAGCATTGTTGGTAAAGGTGAAGTGGATTTTGTGCCGGTTGGCCAGATCGGTAAAACCGGCATACAGATTTTCGGCAAACCGGCCCAGATCGGTTTCCTGCAAATGAAGTTTCTTTTGTTGCGCTTTCCGTAAATCGAGTATCTGATTTACCAAGCGCAGCATCCGGTTGGTATTTTGCGAAATGAGCTTCAGATGAAACTGAAAATTATCGGGCAGATAGGGTTCTTCGAGCAGGTAATCGATGGGGCCGGCGATCATCGTGAGGGGGGTACGTATCTCATGCGAGATGTCGGTGAAAAACCGCAGTTTCATTTCCGAGAGTTGTTTCTCGATTTCCACATCCTTTTTCAGCCGGTAAAATGAAAAGAGTATACGCAATGTTGCCAGGAAAATAAGGATCAGCACTACCACATATAATGCTATTGCAAAGGGAGTTTCCCAAAACGATGGCAATATTCTGAGGTGTATGGTGCGTTCGTTTTCAATCCAGCTCCCGTCGCTGTTGGTCGATTTTACTTTGAAGGTGTAATTGCCCCGGGGTATATTGGTGTAGGTGGCCGTGCGTTGTTTCTGTACATAGTTCCATTCCTCGTCAAAGCCTTCCAGCATAAAGGCATAATGGATGTTGTCGGTATTTACGAAGTCGAGTGCCGAATACTCAAAACTGAACGAGTTCTGATGGTGCCTGAGGGTAATCAGCCGGGTGTCGTCGAGGGTTCGCTCCAATACCGATCCGGGGGTATTCACTTCTATCGACTGGTTGTTCAGTTTAAAATCGATCAGGGCAATATAGGGCTTGAAGGTGTTGTCTTTGATCTGCGTGGGATTGAATTGAAGAAATCCTTCGGTGAGCCCGAAAATCAAATCGCCGTTGTGCAGCACGATACGTGTGGCTTCCGAGAAATTGGTGGTGTTGACCAGCTTCCGGATGTCGGCAAAGATTTTGAATTTTCGGGCCGACGGCTGAAAACGGGTCAGGTTATTTTCGGTGCCGATCCAAATTGCTCCCTGCCTGTCCTCGATAGCCGATAAACATACATCCGAAGGTAATCCGTCCGATGTGGTAAAGCTGCTAAATGCCTGCGGTATATGGTAGCGGTCGCGCCGTGTCAGCTTGTTCAACCCTCCGCCGAAGGTAGCCAGGTAGATGTCGCCTCCCGTGGTAATGCAAATATCGTGTATGTCGTTGTTGGAAAGACTCTCCGGTTTACCTTGCTCTTTGGCAAAATGCCGGAATTGTATTGTTTCGGGTTCCTGAAAACCAGCCTTGAAAACAATAAGTCCGTTGGTGGTGCCTACGTAAATAACACCTTGCCGGTCTTCGTCGATCAGCCTGATACGCGCTCCCCGGGTCGCTGGATAATGCGACAACCGGTTCCTGTAATTGAGAAACCGCAGCTTCTTGTCTCCCGGTCGTTCGATCAGATTCAATCCGCCACCATAGCTTCCTACCCAGATCCGGTGTCTGCTGTCCTCGAAAATCGAATAAATCACATTATCGCTCAGGCTGTATTCATCGTCATGGTCGGTTTTATAATTGTCGATATTATAGCTCGTGCTGCCGGGTAGAGGTCTCGCTCTGAACAGACCGTCGGTCTTAGTGCCCAGCCAGATGGTGTTTGATCTGTCCTTCATCATACAGTATACCATACTTCCGAAACGGCCGTTTTTCGAAATCGTCCCGTTGGCCGATACATCACCCAGGTAGTTCATTGCCGAATCGTACACCACAACCCTCCCTTCTTTGGTCGCCACCCAAATGCGGTTGCTGTGATCCTGCAACACGGCTCGCACGTTGTTCGAAATTGTCGACCGGAGGTCGGTGCTTACCATTCGTTTCTGAAATAGATGATTGCTGAACGATACTTTTTCGAGCCCCAGCGATCGGCTGCAAAACCACAAATTCCCCTGGCGATCGCAGTAAAGCGAATGTAAGATGTTTGAAAACTGATGATGCCGGGTCGCATCGTCGTTGTTGAAAGGAAGCAATTCGTCGGTTTCGGCGTCGTAATACGAAAATCCGCCCCCCCTCGGATGTATCCAGAGCCGGCCGTTGATATCTTCCCGTATCTTGGTGCCCGACGGAAACACATTGATGGCGGCATCGTGGGCACTGGTACTGTAATAGCGCATGGCGCGCGATGCAATATCGATTTTGTAAATTCCCGGCTCCCGGGTCTGAAACCATAACTGTCCCTGCTTGTCGACATAATTTCCCCGTACATAATTGTCCTTCAGTACGGTTGAATTCGTAGTGGTATAATTTTCGATCGTTAGGTCCGACAGCCGGAGAATGAATATCCCGCCGCCCGAAGTAGTGATAACGAGTTCCTCCGGAAAGGAGGTGTCCGGCTGACCACCCTGCTTCTTCGTTGCTTGCGTGTCGCCCGCTCCCTTCCCGGCTACCGGCTTCGATGCGTAAATCCCGTTGATCTCCTGCTTGCACGGCAGTTTTACCAGGCCGAAGGTCTTTTTCTCCTTGTTGTATCTCCGGAGCTGACCGCGGCTTGAACCGAACCATATTTCGTCGTTTACATCGGCGTAGCAATAAAATGGAAGCCTGAAACTTCCGGTATCCGGCGAATTGATAAAATAGGGAATGGGTTTCGGACTGTCCTTTTTGAGCTGGTAAAGTCCATTGTCGGTCAGTATCCAGCTGTCGCCCTGCTTGTCTTCGTATACTTCATACACCAGATCGGAATAAAGCATATTGTTTTCGGTCGTAAATTCCCTGATGTTGAACGCCGAATCGAGCACACAAATACATCCGTGCTTTCCGGAAATCAACCAAACCTTCCCCGACGGCTGTATGCTGATTTTTGATAACAGAAACGATTTGTTACGATAGGATTCCAATGCACTTAAGCCGGTAAAGGTTTCGGTTGCCGGGTCGAAACGATGCGCTTTGTTGTCGTACGATTCGAGCCAGATAAAACCGAGCTTGTCTTCGTAAATATGTTCGAACCGGCTGCTGCTGATCGCGTACGAATCGGTGCTTCTAAGCCTGAAGTTTTTAAACCGTTTTCCATCAAACCGTGCAAAACCGTTCCAGGTCGAAAACCACATGAATCCTTTCCTGTCTTGCACGATGTCGGTTACCACGTTTTGCGGCAATCCGTCATCGGTCGAGTAGTGCTCGAAAAACCGGGTCGGCCGGGCGGATAGCCCGTAGCTCATCAGTAGGGCGATGAAGAGGATGAGTTGTTTCATGGCAGCCTGCATAGTGAATAAAGTGCAAATATAGGCATATAATGCGTACGATTGCCGAACTTAGCAGGGGGTAAATGGTTTAAAAAGGAGGGGGTTCCTGACTCCTGACTCTTGATTCTTGATTCTTTTTACTATTTTTGTACCAAAAATAAATCGAAATGGGAAAAGTTATAATTATTGGCGCCGGGGGCGTCGGAACGGTGGTTGCCCACAAGGTGGCGCAAAACCCGGAGGTGTTTACCGAAATTATGCTCGCCAGCCGTACGAAATCGAAATGTGATGCAATTGCGGCGGATGTGAAAAAACGGACAGGTGTAACCCTTCAGACCGCACGCGTGGATGCCGACAGCGTGGCCGAACTGGTGGCCTTGTTCTATGAGTTTCGTCCCGAACTGGTTATCAACGTAGCATTGCCCTATCAGGACCTCACCATCATGGATGCCTGCCTCAAAGCGGGGGTGAACTACCTCGATACGGCTAATTATGAGCCGAAAGAAGAGGCTAAGTTCGAATACAGCTGGCAGTGGGCGTATAAGGAGAAGTTTGAAAAGGCCGGACTTACCGCTATCCTCGGCTGTGGCTTCGACCCGGGTGTAACCAGCGTGTTCACGGCTTATGCCGCCAAACACCATTTCGACGAAATGCATTACCTCGATATCGTCGATTGTAATGCCGGCGATCATGGCAAGGCGTTCGCCACCAACTTCAATCCCGAAATCAATATCCGCGAGGTAACCCAAAAGGGTAAGTATTGGGAAGATGGAAAATGGGTCGAAACGGCTCCGCACGAGATTCATAAGCCGCTCACATATCCCGAAATCGGACCGAAGGAATCTTATGTCATTTATCACGAGGAACTCGAGTCGCTCGTGAAAAACTTCCCTACACTCAAGCGCGCCCGCTTCTGGATGACCTTCGGGCAGGAATACCTGACCCACCTGCGTGTGATCCAGAACATCGGAATGGCCCGTATCGACGAGGTGGAATACAATGGCGTGAAAATCGTGCCCATCCAGTTCCTGAAAGCGGTGCTCCCCGATCCGGGCGATCTGGGCGAAAACTACACGGGCTGGACGTCCATCGGCTGCCGGATCCGTGGAATCAAGGACGGAAAAGAGAAAACGTATTACGTGTACAATAATTGCAGTCACCAGGCTGCCTATCAGGAAACCGGCGCTCAGGGCGTTAGCTATACTACCGGCGTTCCGGCTATGATCGGCGCCATGATGTTCTTCAAAGGCGAATGGCGCAAGGCCGGCGTGTACAATGTGGAAGAATTCAATCCCGATCCGTTCATGGAGATGCTCAACAAACACGGTTTGCCCTGGGTGGAAGTGCACGATGCCGATTTGGAGCTTTAACGGATTATTATTAATTGTTGATTGCCGACAGAACTCGCCGGCAATCAACAATTAACGATTGGAATGAAAAACTGGTGCCTTCCCGTCCTGATTATCCAGACCCTCGCCATCGCGGCCTACTTCTGGTTTTCGTCCTCCTCCTTCAATCCCGGTTTCGAGATCAAGGATGAGCTGGGAGCTAATATCTTTCCTTCGAGCATTTTAGCGGTAGCTACTACCGATGCCGATATCATCCTGCCGTCCGATTCGCCCTATGTGGGGAATCCCAAATCGAGTCTGCCCATCCTGCTCCGCTCGGCTAAAGCCTATAGTCGCGTTCGTGTCGAAATCGACGAAACGCGTTTTTTCTCCCGTTCGGTCTCCGAATTCATACTCGAAAAAGCCGAAACCGGATATTGTGTCTACCCCGATGTGATCTGGAATTACGAAGCTTTACGCGAACTGAAACAGGCCGAACCCATCAGCGTGGTGATTACCGTGGAGATGAACGGTAAAAAAATGGGACAGCGGGTACGAACCTTCTCTGTAAGAAGTATCAACGAATGCCTGCTGGGCTATATAAGCAACGGAAAAACCTACCACAGCACCGGAATCTTTTTTGCCGCCTACGTCAACGAGGATCATCCCATGATCGATCAATTGCTCCGTGAAGCGCTCGATACCCGTATCGTCAGCCGCTTTCTGGGCTATCAGGCCCGTACTCCCCAAGGGGTCGACCGGCAGGTGTATGCTTTGTGGAATGTGTTGCAGAAACGTAAATTTCAATACAGCTCGGTGGCAAATACCAGCCTGTCGAGCAATGTGGTGTTCTCGCAACGGGTACGAACCTTCGAAGATGCGCTCAATGCTTCTCAGATCAACTGTGTGGACGGCAGTGTGCTGTTTGCTTCCCTGCTCCGCGCCATCAATATCGAACCTATTCTGGTTCGCATACCGGGGCATATGTTCGTGGGCTATTATACCGACTCCCGGCGTTCGGCCATGAGCTTCCTCGAAACCTCCATGATAGGCGACGTAAACCTCGACGACTATTTCCCCGACCAACAACTCGATTCGACCATGGTAGGCAAAACTCAAAACCAGATGTCGCTCATCACCTTCGAGAAATCGAAAGAATATGCCGGTAAAAAATACGAAGAAGTAAAAGACAAAATGATTCCCGGAGCCCGTAATTATATGTTCCTCGCCATTTCACGCGAGGTGCGCAGCAAAATTCAACCCATCGGGAAGTGAAGTGTTACGAAGCCTTGTCCTTTAAACTTACTTTTAACCAGAAGTAGCCTCCCAGTCCCGCTGCTACCGATCCGGCAATAATTCCCATCTTGGCTCCGTTCAGCAACTCGCTGCCCGCCGGATACGACAATCCGGCCAGGAACAAAGCCACCGTAAACCCGACGCCTCCCAGCATCGATAGGCCTCCCAGACTCGACCACTTCATGCCCGAAGGTATATGGGCTACCCGCAACTTAATGGCCAGCCAGGTGAACGAGAAAATACCCACCATCTTACCCAGCACAAGGCCCAGGAAAATGGACAACGACACCCCTTCAAACAAATTGAGACTCGAGGCATTGAACACTACTCCCGCGTTGGCAAAGGCAAAAAGAGGCATGATAATGTAATTCACCACGTCGTGCAGGTTGTCCTCCATATCCTGAAGCGGACTGATCACATGGTCGGCAGCCGCTTCGATCCGTCCCAGATAATGCACCTGGTTGTTGCTGAGTACAATATCTTCCCCGTCCTGCTCCTTTATGGTGGTTTCCAGTACTTCGATATCGTGCTTCAACCCCGATGTGAAACGCTTTAAATCGAGCTGCGGACGGGCTGGAACCGTGAAGGCCACCAACACACCCGAGATGGTGGGATGGATGCCGGCCTGTAAAAATAAAAACCAGATAGCCAGACCGTTGATGAAATAAAATAACTTGTTGTTCACCCGCAACCGGTTGCCTGCAATGAGAATTCCGAAGAATAACAGAGCAATCCCCAGGTCGATAAACGATTCCATCGAGAAGTTGCTGTAGAAAATGGCGATGACCAGAATACCTCCGATATCGTCGACAATGGCAAGGGCCAGCAGGAAGATTTTTAAACTAAGAGGAACCCGCTTGCCCAGCAAACTCAAAATACCGATCGAAAAAGCAATGTCGGTAGCCATCGGTATAGCCATCCCCTTCATTTCTTCCGGGCTGAAATTCTGCATCGAACCGGTGGCGAAAAACACCAGCACCGGAACGATCATCCCGCCGAAAGCGGCTATAATGGGCAACATCGCCTGTCGTAACGACGATAGTTCGCCTACCAATACTTCCCGTTTTATTTCCAGGCCTACCGCAAAGAAAAACACGGTCATTATGCCGTCGTTAATCACATGCAGCAGATTCAGCGCATGCCCATGATGACTCAACAGGTTGAATTTTCCTACTCCCAGAAAGAAGTCGAGCTGCCAGATCGATTCGTACCACTCCTTCAGCGGAGAGTTGGCGACAATCATGGTGAGCAGCGCTACAATCATTAATAATGTGCCCGGATTGATGGCTGTTTTAAAGTCTTCGATGAATCCGTAAACCTTATAAAAATTTTTGTTGCGATACTTTACTTCCATGTGTTAAATAGTTTTTCGAGCCGCAAAGATACTCAAAATTTTTAAAATAGCAGCCGCTCCAGCACGAAGATCGCCGCCCCGGCCAGGTATCCCGTCACGGCCAGTAAACTGATATGCTTTACATACCAGAAGAAATTGATTTTCTCCATCCCCATAGCTGCTACCCCGGCAGCCGATCCGATGATGAGAATGCTACCGCCCGTTCCGGCACAGTAGGCCAGAAACTGCCACAGCTGATCGTCCATCGGAAACTGGGCAATATCGTACATCCCCTGCGCAGCCGCCACCAGCGGAACGTTGTCCACCACCGACGAAAGGAACCCGATCGCCAGTACAATCAGCCGCTGATCGCCGATCGATGTTTCGAGCCATTGCGATACGTCGATAAGCACATGCGAAACCTCCAGCGCCGCTACCGCCAGCAGAATCCCCAGGAAAAACAGAATGCTCGACAAATCGACCCGGTGAATGGCGCCCACCAGCGATACCTTCTTCACATCGTTGGGATTCGATTTGCGGTGCAGGTAATCGGTATACACCCAAAGTACCGCCACTCCCAGCAGAATGCCCATGAAGGGGGGGAGATGAGTGAAATATTTGAACACGGGCACCGATATCAGAGTCAAGACCCCCAATACGAGCATATTGCGCTTTTGTTTCTTATTGGGCGTGTACTTGCTTTCTTTTTCAAGCTGATGCGAACGCTTCACCGTGCCTTTCATCCGCATCGATAAAATAAGCGCCGGAATCGTTACACTCGCAATGGCCGGCAGAAACAGATGCGAGATAGTGGCCGCCGACGAAATCTGTCCGCCTATCCACAGCATCGTGGTCGTAACGTCGCCAATAGGAGTCCATACCCCACCGGCATTCGCAGCAATCACCACCATCCCTGTGAACAACAAACGATCTTTCTTATCGGCAATCAGTTTGCGCAACAACGATACCATCACGATGGTGGTGGTGAGGTTGTCCAGAATAGCCGAAAGAAAAAAGGTAAGAAAACTGATGATCCAGATGAGCCGCTTTTTTTGCGTTTGTTGAATCTTGTCGGTCACCAGCTCGAATCCGTCGTGCGCATCAATGAGCTCGACGATGGTCATTGCTCCGAATAAAAAGAAAAGGATACTGGAAATATCTCCCATATGCTCAATCAGTTCGAAATTGAGCAAGGCCTTGTCGGGCGTGAAATAGGAATAAATGACCCAGGTCACGACCCCGGCTATCAGCGCGGGCGCTGTTTTATTCACGTGAAGGCTGTGTTCCATCGCTATCGCTATATAGCAAATCACGAACACCGTCACAATCATTGTTGTCATACTACCTCGTGTAGTTAAAAAGGTTGAAATACTCCAGAAGAAAAGGGGAGGTACGGCGCGCTTGCCTTCCCCAGGGTCAATCCAATTTCAGTACCGCCAGGAACGCCTTCTGAGGCACTTCCACGTTGCCGATCTGTTTCATGCGTTTCTTACCTTTCTTCTGTTTTTCCAGCAGTTTGCGTTTGCGACTGATGTCGCCCCCGTAACACTTGGCAGTCACGTCTTTACGTACTGCTTTGATAGTTTCACGCGCAATAATCTTCGCACCTATGGCCGCCTGAATGGCGATGTCGAATTGCTGGCGTGGGATCAGTTCTTTCAGTTTTTCGCACATCCGCCGGCCCAGCGTCACCGCGTTGTCGAAATGGATGAGCGACGAAAGGGCATCCACAGGCTCCCCGTTGAGGAGGATGTCGAGCTTGATCAGTTTCGATGGCCGGTAGCCGTTCGGATGATAATCGAATGAGGCATAGCCTTTCGAAATACTTTTCAGCCGGTCGTAGAAGTCGAATACGATCTCGCCCAGCGGCAGGTCGAAAATCAACTCCATGCGATTCCCCGAAATGTACTCCTGTTTGATGAGCTCACCCCGCTTATCGAGGCACAGCGTCATGATCTGACCGATATAATCGGTACGCGTGATGATGGATGCGCGGATATACGGCTCCTCGATGCGATCCACCGTCATCAGATCGGGCAGCCCCGAAGGGTTGTGCACCTCCATCATCTCGTCTTTCTTTGTATATACTTTGTACGACACGTTGGGCACCGTAGTAATCACGTTCATGTCGAACTCCCGGTCGAGACGCTCCTGCACGATTTCCATATGCAGCATCCCGAGGAAACCGCAACGGAATCCAAAACCGAGGGCCACCGACGATTCGGGCTCGAACGTGAGCGATGCATCGTTGAGCTGAAGTTTCTCAATCGCAGTACGAAGGTCTTCAAAGTCTTCCGTTTCGATGGGATATACGCCTGCGAACACCATCGGCTTCACTTCTTCAAAACCATCGATGGCCGTAGCACAAGGACGTTTCGTATGCGTAATCGTATCGCCCACCTTCACCTCTTTCGAAGTCTTTATTCCCGAAATGATGTAACCTACGTTTCCGGCACTCAATTCCTGTTGCGGTACCATGTCGAGGCGTAAAATCCCGATCTCGTCGGCATCGTACTCCCGCCCGGTAGCCACAAACTTCACAAGATCTCCCTTGCGGATGGTGCCGTTCTCAATTTTAAAATAAGCAATAATCCCCCGGAACGAATTAAATACGGAGTCGAAGATGAGGCATTGCAGCGGTGCATCGGGATCGCCCTTGGGGGCCGGAATCCGCTCGACAATAGCCCGGAGAATTTCTTCCACGCCCATCCCGGTTTTTCCGCTGGCACGAATAATCTCGTGCGGCTTACAACCCAACAGATCCACAATCTGATCCTCTACTTCGTCGGGCATCGCCGAGTCCATATCCATTTTATTCATCACGGGGATGATTTCCAGATCGTGCTCGATGGCCATGTATAGGTTCGAAATGGTTTGAGCCTGAATGCCTTGCGTAGCATCGACAATGAGCAGCGCTCCTTCGCAGGCGGCAATCGACCGCGATACTTCGTACGAGAAATCGACATGCCCCGGGGTGTCGATCAGGTTAAAGGTATACGTCTGACCGTCCTGCACGTAATTCATTTGAATCGCGTGACTTTTGATGGTGATGCCCCGCTCTCGTTCCAGGTCCATATTATCGAGCACCTGCGCCTGTAAGTCCTTGTCGGATACGGTTTTAGTATATTCGAGCAGACGGTCGGCCAGAGTGCTTTTACCGTGGTCGATATGGGCGATGATACAGAAATTACGGATGTTGTTCATTCGATCTAATTAATTGAGGGCGCAAAAATACGAAAAAAAATGGTATGGCGCACTGCGCTGGCGCCTAATTGAACGGATTCGCTTTGTGAATCTTAATCAGGAATCGCATAGCAATTCCGTATAAGTAGGATTTACCCCGTAAATCCTACTTATACTTCCTGGTTTCCGTGATAATCAAGGTGGCTTTTTCCACTTTTCCTCCCAGCGGCGGGTTCAGTTTGCTCAGGCACAGCGTCAGTTCCTGAATACGGGGGAATTTGTTCAATAGTTTGTCCGAGATCCGGTGAGCCAGGTGCTCCAACAGCTTGGACGGAATTTCCATCTGTTTGCGTATGGTATTGTATATCAGTTGATAATTCACAGTGTCGTCCAAATGATCCGTTAAGCCCGCCTTTTGTGTGTCCACTTCAATCTCCAGCGTAACTACAAAGGTATTACCCAACTCTTTTTCATGCGACATCACCCCATGAAAACCAAAAAACTCCATATTCTCCAAAACAATCTTGCCCATAACCACTTAATTCTTGCCAATTAACCACTTACCACCGTACTGATTCCCATTGCCTCTACTCGCTCTGCGATCTTCTTCAACTCATCGAACCCGATTTTCTCCAGCCCCTGGACCGGCGTTTCACGGTCGATCGTGTAAATCATCACCTGCTTCGGACGAATCTCCTCCAGGGCCGACAGCCAGGCATTCAATTCCACCTCCTTCGTGTTGTCGATCACCGCACCATCGTGCTTGCCCCGTAAAAACATCGTTTGAATAATCAGATTCCCCTCGAATTTTTTAAGCTGCTCCAGCAACCAGGGTACGCTGAACAGGCGCCCGGTCGGCCTGTCGAGCCGCCGCACCGTTTCCTCGATCGCAGAGTCGAGTTTCAGTATATTGTTGTCTACCTGGCGCAATGCCCTCATAATATGAGGTTTATGAATGCGCGTCGAATTCGAGAGCACACTCACCTTCGCATCGGGAAAATACTTATTCCGCAATGCGATGGTATCGGCGATAATCGGTTCGAATTGAGGGTGCAAAGTGGGTTCGCCATTGCCGGCAAATGTGATTACATCCAGACTGTTCCCCGCTTCACTCAGCTCCACCAGCTTCTTTTCCAGCGCTTTTTGCACTTCACGGCGGTGTGGCAGCCTACTTTCTTTCACTGTCGTGTTGAAGCCGCATTCGCAATAGATACAGTCGAATGAACAGATCTTGGCATCCGTAGGCAATAAGTTGATGCCCAGGGAGTTCCCCAGTCTGCGGCTCTTCACCGGTCCGAAAATAATTTCATCAAATAATATCATGATTTTGTAGTCCTTTTTTCTTTCAAAAACTGTTGTACGGATTTTCTTCGAAAATCCTAATGGGAACGGATTCGCTTTGCGAATCCTAATTAGGAATTGCTGTGCAATTCCGTATAATTAGGATTTACACCGTAAATCCGTACGAAATCTTTACTAAAACCGCGTTATAATCCTCGCTCCCAGATGCTGCGCGAGCTGCCGCTTCAATTCGTTCAACTCATTCAATTCCCGCGCAATCTCCTCCGCACCCGCATCGTCCCGCGTTTCAGTAGCCTGCTTCAACCGGCTCAGTCCGTCGCGGATCAGCTCCAGCAACAAAGCATTCTTGTATTCATACATCAGCCGCGGTACCACCTCGTGCAACCGTTCGGCTTCCGTCTCTATCTTTTTAATCTTCGAATGAATCTTACTCAAAGTGTACTTCTCGGTAAGCATGTCGGCCGCCAGGCGCGCAACCGCTTCATCTTTATGATATAAAAAATACTTTTCGGCATTAAATTGTTCATCCTGCCACCGCATTTCATATTCTTTTAAGATTTGCTGATGGATGCCCACGCTCATTTCAAGTCCGTCGCGGTTGATCTCTTCGTAAATGTAGTCGGCTACCAGCTGTACCTGCGGATGCTGCTTGCGTTCCATCGGATCCTGCATGTCCATCCGGCCATACCGTATCAACGCCAGCAACAAGTTACGCTCTTCGTTCTCGTAACGCGACGGGCCATAGGCTGCCCCGCTTCCTCCCGGTGCTGCGAAACCTCCGCTTCCAACCCCACCGGTTCCCCCGGCCACCGCGCTGCCGCCTCCCGCAACTCCGCTCTCCAAGCTCGCAACGCCGGCACCCGAACCCGCAGCAGCTCCATCGGCTACACCACCACCTCCTCCCGGCCCGGCGTACGCTCCATCCAAAGCACGGTCTCCCGAACCCGCAAAACTGCCTTCACGCCGCTTCCCGGCTTCGTTCGCCTTCACTTTATTAATCTCGAAGTACAACAGCGCCTCGTCAACATTCAGCAAGGTACTGCATTCCTTTACATATTCCGCCCTGATTACCTGGTTGGGAATCAGCGAAATGCTGCGAACGATGTCGCCGATCAGGGCCGCCCGTTTTACCGGGTCGTTGCCGGCATCGGCCATCAGCAACCGCGTTTTAAACCGGATGAAGTCCGATGAGCTGGCCTCTACGAATTCAATAAACTCGTCGGCCGAATGCTTGCGCGCGAACGAATCGGGATCGTCGCCGTCGGGAAGCAACAACACCTTGATGTTCATCCCTTCTTCCAGCAGCAAATCGATGCCGCGCAACGAAGCCTTGATCCCCGCCGGATCGCCGTCGTAAATCACCGTAACATTATCGGTAAAGCGGTGAATCATACGGATCTGCCCCGGTGTGAGCGAGGTGCCCGACGATGCCACCACGTTTTCGATTCCATTCTGGTGCATCGAAATCACATCGGTATATCCTTCCACCAGGAAGCACCGGTCCTGCTGAACAATCGCTTTTTTCGCGAAAAAAATGCCGTAAAGCTCGTTGCTCTTGTGGTAAATCTCCGATTCGGGCGAATTGACGTACTTCGCCATCTTGTCATCCTTTTTCAGGATGCGGCCCCCGAAAGCAACCACCTTCCCCGAAAGCGAATGCACGGGAAACATTACACGGGCCCGGAACCGGTCGCTCAGCTGGCCGTAATCGTTCTCCATACTGAGGCCGGTCTTTAACAGGTATTCTTTCTTAAATCCTTTGTTGATAGCCGATTGCGAAAACGAATCGCGCTGCTCCAGGCTGTACCCGAGCTCGAATTTTTTGATAATATCGTCGCGGAAACCGCGTTCGCGGAAGTACGAAAGTCCGATCGACTTGCCGTCGATATGTTCGTGGAGCGTTTGCATGAAATATTTCCGTGCGTAATCGTTCACCAGGAACATGCTCTCGCGATCGTTGCGCATCGCCAGCTCCCCGGCATCCATCTCCTTCTCGACTACTTCGATATGGTACTTGGCAGCCAGGTATTTCAGCGCTTCTACATATCCGATCTGCTCGTGCTCCATGATGAAATGCACCGAATTCCCGCCTTTCCCGCAACCGAAACACTTGAAAATGCCCTTGGCCGGCGATACCGAAAACGAAGGCGTCTTTTCGTTGTGAAACGGACACAGTCCTATCAGGTTGGCCCCGCGCCGGCGCAGTGTCACATAATCCGACACAACATCCTGTATCCGCGCCGTGTCGATAATCCGCTCTATGGTTTGCTGATCGATCATGCTTCGTTTAATTGTACGGAACTGCTCTGCAATTCCTGATTAGGATTCGCAAAGCGAATCCGTTCCCAGTAGGATTTCCGAAAAAAAATCCGTTCTCATGAGGCTGTACGCCCTAAATCGGTACCCTTCAATCAAAGTTCATCCCACCCGATTCCTTTGTACTTGCTCACGTCTTCTTCCTCGTCCTCTTCTTCTTCAATCTCCTCTTCCCCGAGCTCTTCTTCCTCGCGCGCTTGTATCACCATCGGCTTGTGTACGACTTCTTGCAGGTGAACAACTTCCTTGTTGAGTTCTTCCCATAGCACATCCTTCAATTCCTGAAGTCCCAGGCCCGAAACCGACGAAATCATCACTGCCCTGATGCCCTCGGGCAATTCGGCTTTCATCTGCTCCATCAGCTCCTCGTCGAGCATGTCGCATTTGGTGATGGACAGCACACGTTGTTTACTCATCAGTTCCGGATTATAGGTGGCCAGCTCATGCAGCAGGATTTCGTAATCCCTGCGGATGTCGTTCGAATCGGCCGGAATCATAAACAACAGTACCGAGTTGCGTTCGATATGACGTAAAAAACGTAATCCCAGACCTTTACCTTCGCTGGCGCCCTCGATAATCCCGGGAATGTCGGCCATCACAAACGAACTGTTGTTGCGGTGGGCCACGATGCCCAGGTTAGGAGTGAGGGTGGTGAACGCGTAATCGGCAATCTCGGGCTTGGCAGCCGATACTACCGACAGCAGGGTCGATTTTCCGGCATTCGGGAAACCTACCAACCCCACATCGGCCAATACTTTTAATTGTAAGATGACGGTGGTTTCCACCCGCGGCTCACCCGGCTGGGCATAACGCGGAGTCTGGTTCGTAGCCGTGCGGAAATGCCAGTTGCCCAGCCCGCCACGACCGCCTTTCAGCAGTACCACCTCCTGACCGTCCTCGGTAATGTCGCACAGAAATTCGCCGGTTTCTCCGTCGTAAGCTACTGTGCCGCAGGGTACATCGATAATGCGATCCTCGCCGTCTTTCCCGTAGCTCCGACTGCCGCTCCCTTGTCCGCCGTCGCCCGCATGCACGTGCCGCGCATACTTCAGGTGGATCAAGGTCCAGTAGTTTTTATTCCCGCGAAGGATGATATGCCCTCCGCGACCGCCGTCGCCACCGTCGGGGCCGCCCTTGGCAATGAATTTCTCGCGATGAAAGTGCATCGATCCGGCCCCTCCCTTCCCGGAACGGCAATATATTTTTACGTAATCTACAAAATTGGACATCGTTTCTTATTTTTGTACGTTTTGCACCTGTCGCCGGTCGCGAATCCACCCGGTTTTATGTTGTTTGTTCCGTCTTTTTCCAGGGGATACGACCCTCCGTCTCCCGTTTCGGGAGCTCCTTTGCGTGACAAAATGCAACTGCAAAGATAATCATTCGGGATGAAATACGCTGTTTTTTAGCTTTTTTTCGTTTCGCCGGTCGGTGTGAAGTTCCTGATTGTATAGCCGTCGCCGGATTGCCCGCAAATACCCGGTTGCCTGAGGCATCGGGCCGGTGAATAGTAAGTGATGGCGGGGAGAGCCGAAGGGGATAGCCCGGATCTCCCGGGACAATCCTGCCCCATTCGGAGGCTGCTCCGGAACAGGCAGGTACGACGATTTTCAATACAGGCCGGCTTAGTCCAGCTGCTTCTCCAGCACCTTGCGGATGCGTTCGAAAATCTCTTCGATTCCGCCCATTCCGTCAATGGCCACGTATTTGCCCAGCTGCTTGTAGAAATCGTTCACCGGCTCGGTCTTAATATGATAAATCTCGAGGCGTTTGCTGATGGTTTCCATATTATCGTCGCTGCGACCCGAAGTCTCGCCCCGGATCAGCAACCGGTTAATGAGTTCACGTTCGGGAACCTGCAGGTCGATGAATAACGACATCGGCGTACCGCGCTGCTGCATCATCACTTCCAGCGCTTCGGCCTGAGCCCGCGTACGGGGAAAACCATCGAGCAAAATCCCGGCACATTCGTCGCACATCCTTCCGATGGCTTTCGTCAGAATTTCTATAATCATCGAATCGGGAACCAGATTCCCTTTCGAAATAATCGCATCAATTTCAATACCGAGCGGAGTTTGCTCGGCAATCTCGTGACGAAGCAATTCGCCCGTCGAAAAATGCCGTAAGTTGAAATGCTTCACAATCAACTCGCTCTGAGTGCCTTTACCGCAACCCGGAGCCCCGGCTATAATTAAATTAAGTCTCATGTATTGTTAACTAAAGTGAATACGCTGATTGATGTCCCCCGAAAATCATCCACCTACTCGCTCACCACTGTATATATTTCCTTCAGATTACGACCATAACCGTCGTAATCGAGCCCGTAGCCCACGATAAATTCATTCGGAATTTTCATCGCAACATAGTCAACCTTAATATCGCGCTGCAAGGCTTCAGGCTTCTGGAAGAACGTGCACACGCGAATACTCTTCGCACCCTTCGCTTCCAGCGAACGAAGAATCCGTTCCATGGTGATGCCTGTATCCACAATGTCCTCCACCACAATCACATTTCGCCCAACCACACTTTCGTTCAACCCGATCACTTCCTTCACCGAACCGGTCGTTAACAATCCTTCGTACGACGATAGTTTTACAAAGGTTATCTCGCAGGGGAAATCGACAACTTTCATCAGATCGCCTGCAAACATAAACGCCCCGTTTAAAACGCATATAAACAGAGGGTTGAGGTCCGAAACATCGCGATTGATTTCTTCTCCCACCCGCCGGACTGCTGCCTGAATATCTTCTTCGGGTATCGACAAACTGAACTTTTTGTCGTGAATTTGTATGGTCTTCATATGCACAAAAAAGAATTAAGGCGCAAAAGTACGAAAAAAAATGGTACGGCGCGCTACGCAGGTGACTAATGTGTGTACGGCGCGCTACGCTGGCGCCTGATGCGGGTACGGCGCGCTTCGCTGGCGCCTGATTGAACGGTTTTGCAAAGCAAAACCTAATTAGGAATTGCTTTGCAATTCCGTACAATCAGGATTTTCGCAGAAAATCCGTCCCCTCTTTTCTCAAAACCCGAATCCGTCCACCGTCGTTTCTTCCACCTCTTCAAACTCCAGCTCGATGCGTGCATGCGCCGTCTTCCCCTCCACGAAAATCGCTTTCCAGGGCTTGGCCGGACAAACATATTCGCACCCGCCGCATCCGACACAAATATTCTGTTCGATTTTGGGAATCGTCAGACTGTCTTTATACGGGACCATGTGCACAGCCTGCGTCGGACAATGCTCGCTGCACGCCCCGCAACTGGTTTCGTCGGTATACACAATGCAATTTTCCAGGTAGAGCTGAACCACCCCCATCTGGTTGTGGTGCTTATCGTCCTTCGAAAGCGGTAAGAGCGCGTCGGTCGGACATACATCGCAGCAAATCGTGCAATCGTAATTGCAGAAATGATTATCGAAATGCAGCATCGGCTGAAGCATTCCGCCCAACCCGTAATCAAGAAACGCCGGCTTGATAATCTGTGCCGGGCATTTGGCTACGCACAAATGACACGACGTGCATTTTTCGGTAAAACGCTTGAAATCAGTGGCGCCCGGCGGCATGATGGGCTTCGTTCGTGCCACCTCCCGCTTCGATCCGAGCTCGATCCCTAATTCGGGTACGTATTTCATTCTGCTGGAAATCCCCGCTTTGCCCGGATTTTTATCGGCTACCAGTCGCGTTGCCGCAAGTCCCGCAACACCCACGGCTGCCAGAAAGCGCCGGCGCGAATCACCGGTCGTTGCTCCCGATAAGGTAAGGATGGTTTTGTCTTGGCTCTTCATGCTCATTGCGCTTTCCCGGGCGCTCGCTCCCGCGGCTTTCTTCCTCCTGTTCCTGCCTGGCACCCGCATGCCCCCGGCTTCAGGTCGCACCAAAGGCTGAACCAAGGTCTCGCCCTTGCGCGGCAGGCGGTAATGCAGGCCCGACTCTTTACATACATCGATGCAGTCGAAACAATTGACGCAACGCGACGTATCCACGCTCATCTGCTTGAAATCGATACACGACGACTTACACCGGCGGGCACAACTCCCGCAAAGCGTACAAGCCGACGAGTCGAAACGAATCTGAAACAACGAATAACGGCTTATAAGCCCCAGCGTAGTGCCGACCGGACACACCGTGTTGCAGTAAATACGACCATTGCGCCATGCCAGCACCGAAACTACCGCGAGTGTTGCCAATGCCACCACCAACGAACTTACACTTAGCAGGTAGATCGCGATCTTGTAAAAGGTATGATTGCCGAAGGAGGAAAAGATGTTGAACAACAGATTGTTACCCGCCTGATAAACCGGCTTCAGCAAATGCACCGTCATCCGCCCGAAAGCGCTGTACGGATCGAGTAATCCTACCAATACATGCAGTCCGGCCACGAAAGCCACCACCGTGAGCCCCAAAAAACCATACCGCATCCAGTTCAACGGAGGGAGGTATTTATAGCGTTTTTTATGCTTCCGTGAAGATGTCCACTTGCGGATGCGGCTCACCACATCCTGGTAAACTCCCAACGGACACACCGACGAACAATATACCCGCCCGAAAATAAAGGTAAGCAGGGTCAATGCCGCCAATACTCCCACGTTCAACGCCAACAGCGCCGGCAGTAACTGGATTTCTTCCAGGAACTTCAGCTGAAGTGGAAGCAACTCGGCAAAATCAAGAAAATACAGGGCAATAAGCGCCCCTGTAACCATGGAAACACCAATTCGTAATTTTCGTAACATAGGAAAGTTTTTTTGCGGCTTCGCCTGATGAGTGTACGGCGCGCTTCGCTGGCACCTGGTGGGTACGGCGCGCTTCGCTGGCGCCTAATCGGACGGTTTTGCAAAGCAAAACCTAATTAGAATTTTCGAAGAAAATCCGTTCCCATTAGGAAATGCGCAGCATTTCCGTACCCAACTAAATCTTCACCCTCTTTATCTTCAAGGTATCGAGCTTCATCGTGCCCACTCCGATCGACTCTCCCCGCGACAAATGCCCCACGTCGGTCAGCGGCATTTCGCGCACCTGGTTGAAGAAATTAGTTGCAGCCGTATCAACCGCCACCATATCCTGCGAAAGGAAAAGCGCCTTCGAGTTCACTACATCGGCCTCCGAACGGCCACGCGGACCATTCGTCTTCATCAGTCGGTAGGCGTCCACCACATTGAGCGCCGGCCGGCGCTCGAGCGAACTGATGTCGGCAATGCATTGCTGAAGATCATTCTTGTGGAAGAAACCTCGATCCCACACAATCCCCATCAGGTTTTTCATCGAAATGCTCATCTTCGCACCTCCGTGATTCTTCAGTACCGGCACGTTGATCCATACGTCCGCATTCAAGATAGCTTCATGTATTTTGGTAGATTTCAGAATTTTAGCTTTGGCGATCGATACTGGTTTGTAATAACTCTCCTGATCGGCAGGAACCACCTTCGCCCCGGCCTTTTTTGCCGCTTCCTCGATGCCACTGTTGGAATAGCATTTGCGCCAGTCATCGCAGGTATGATCGAAAACCGTGACCTCCGATGCACCCGCCGCCAGGCATTGACGCACAATCTCGGCCACCAGCAACGGATTCGTATTCGCCGCCATCTCCGGCGCCTTGTCCCAGCCGATGTTCGGCTTCACACATACTTTTTGGCCCTTTTTTACATAGCGACCCATGCCGCCCATTTCCGCGATGCCCTTGCGAAACATCTCCACCGGCTCACCGCCCATCACCGCCACCAGGTCGTAATTCCCCGATCGCCCCGATGAAGCGCCCGCCTGCATAGCATTCGCCTCCATCGAGCTGCCCGGCTCCGCCGCATTCAACTGCTGCGACACCACCGTCATCGCACCCGATTCTTTCACTGTAAATGCAGCTCCCGCTAATATTGCTGCCCGTAAAAAATTTCTTCTGTCCATGGTTATCTTTTTATGATACAGCTGCAAATATAAGAAAAATAGTGATTATCGATGAACACTAAGCGGCTAACCCGCAAAAAAAATATCAGCAGCCAAGGGCTAAGGGTTAGCAACTAACCATCCATCACATCTTTATAAAGACTATTCACGTAGAAAAGCCGTCCTCCGGTCAGGGTTTCCTCCCCCCCACAGCCCTAACTATTTTTTTCCTCCGAGCCCTTTCTTCTTCTGTCTCGCCGTGAACAATACCCGCGACAACAACCGGATCAGCTCGTCGGCATCGTCGCGCAAACTCTTGTAACCACCCCGCGGCAAGTAATTCCCCCGTTTCAATAACCGCAACCAGTAAATGGTTTCCTCCAGTTCCTTGTGCGAAATAGCCAGCTTATGAATAAAATCGGCTAAACTCTCCGCGGCATTCGCCTCGTGAATATTCGCCCCGACCGAGGTACCGCACCGTACAATCTGCTGCGCGATAGGAAAGGCTTTTTTGTTGAGAAGATACTGATACAATAAAATGATGCGCATCCCGAAATGCAAGCCTTTTATTTTGAGTACATTACTCTTTGGAGGGCGACCTCGTCGCACCTCTTGGCCCAGTTCTCGCAGCTCGTCGTTGTCCCGCACTGCTGATTCTGCTTTTTCGGGGTATCGCAGTTCTTCGTGTCCCCGCGTTGCTGATTCTGCTTTTTCGGAATATCGCAACTCGTCGTTGTTCCGCACCGCTGGTTTTGGTTTTTCCGGCTCTTGTCGCTTGGGGCTTTCCGGTCGTACGTTTTTCAATGTCCCGCAGTCGTTCTCCGGCCCAAGTTTCAGGCCTTCGCTAAAAATCTTGAACCGCTCGGACAACTTATCGGCCAGAACGGCCAACTTCATCTCGATGTCGTCGGCCGGGGTCGGACTTTCTTCATCCTCCAGCCGGATAGGGCCCGTTACTTCACGCAAATAAGCTGCGCGAAGCATCGGCTCGAATTCGGTAAGTAAATAGGGTTTGAGTGCCTTTCCGGCCTCCTTCGAAATACTGGATGAACAACTTGCTCCAAGCTGGTCGGCGCCGGGCTTTGCTTCAGGAAAACCGGAACTTCCAAACTCATCATCGTCCGGCACTACTTCAGTACTTAAATTCGCCTCAGGCAGTTGTCCGGAGGACGATAGATCCGGTTCGACATTCACCGGCTTCCCCGTTTCAGGGGAACGATTTTCATGCTTTTTCATAGTTCTCTCTGGTTTGTTGGGTTAGTGCTGCAAATATAATGAAACAAATAATTCAAAACGTAAAACGCGAAAAAATCTGAAACAGGTTTATACGTTTTGACTGCTTCAGCAGCAAAAAGCTGAACCAACAAACAGGAAAAAGAAAAAACAATCGGGAATAGTACGGTAATCCGGCACAACAGGAATCGGGTCCGGCGCAAACGTCGCGATGAAACCCGGGAGGCTTAATTAACCCCGGAAGTCGTACGGTAACCCCGGGCAACTAACAGTTGCAACGCAAATCGGGGCTTCGTCGGGAAATGTATCGTATGCCGGATCTTCGTTCGATGCCGGTATCTTCGTCAGGTTTTACGCAGCAAAGCGGTATCTTTCCATGGAAACCTGAAACATGCTTCATCATATACCGCATAATCGGCCGTCCCATTCACCGCAAAGGTCCGGATCAAGGCCGCCGAAGCTAAAATCTCCTTTGCCAGCACTATCGTCGATCCGGTCTTGATGCGATCGTCGACCAACAAAATCTTCCGGCCCGCCGGATCGAAAGCCAGCGGCTCCAGCAACCGTGGATGCTCAAACCGAGGACGCTGAACCTCGTCGCGGAAATTAATCTTAATAAGCTGAAAATCAATATTCAGCCGGTCGTTCAATAACGAGGCAGGAAGAATACCTCCGTTCGCGATCGCTACAATCGTATCGAATTCCTCGGCGAACTCCATCTCCCAAATCCGCCGCAACACTTCCTCAAAACTCTTGCCCATCAGAAAATAAGTTATTCACGGTTGACAAAACGAACCAGCGATCGTATTCCAACCAGCCGTCTTCGCAACGCGAATCGGTTTTCCGTCGGGAAATACATCGCATAGGGCCGCCCTCCTTTATCAGGATTTACGCAGTAAATCGGTAAAAACACCTGCCAAAACCTGTATTACCAATCCGATCCATCCGATGCGAATGTCCTGTACAGCCATCGCCCAACTTCCGGTAATCATGGCTTCGAACGGCATCGCAACTACCTGGTAAGCAACTACAACGGCCACCACATGCCATACGCGCGCCTTTCCGCTCCACAGCTGACCCGCGTATCCGGCAAATAAAGCCAACAGGATCGATTTCGTGAAAATAATGGCCAACATAGCCTCCGAAGGCATGCCAAACAATAAATGATTGGCCAGCGGTGAAACCACAGCTGTCACCAGACCTGCCACGATACCATACCGATAGGCTGCTACCAGGGTGAAAAGATAAATAGGGAGCAACATCGGTCCGCCGCCCGGAATGAGGTGAGCCAACTGCGGGCCTATAATATTACCGGCCACGAACAACGCAGCGAAAACATAAGTGCGCAAGGCCGTTGCGTCGGCCCGTAAACTGGTTAATAAGGTCGTTTTCATGTTACAAATGATTTTTTCGCAAATATAAGCGCTTTTTGCGAAATCTGAAAACTTTTTGTACGGCGCGCTACGCTGGCACCTGATTGAACGGTTTTGCAAAGTAAAACCTAATTAGGAATTGCAAAGCAATTCCGTTCAATTAGAATTTTCGCAGAAAATCCGTCCCCTATAAAGTATATATTCTTCAAATTTTAACACATCGTTTCAATTATTTATATTACCTTTGTCCCCGATGTGAAAACTCCGCATCCTCTCTGTTGAGCTTACGTTGTAACTAACTTATGAAAACCCGCGAAAACGAGTTGTTGTTTATATCTGTTTTGGTTGACCTGGGGTTGCTGAATGGGATTTTCCTTCTGCTTTTCTTTGTTGGCTATCAACCGGCCTCCCTCGGAGAGCCGGCTTTTATTATCACGTTCCTTGCTCTGAATTTGGCCCGCATCGCTTCGTACATAGTGGTGCGCAAGCAAATCATTTATCATAAAAAAGGATTTCGTCCCCGGTTCTACCGGATGTTGCGCCGGTCGGCCGTCTTCCTCGTATTCGTAGCCATTCTCCAGTTTCCCCTCCACAATAGTCTCGGTAACAACCCGGCCGTGATCGTAGCGTTGGCCGCACTCACGTTTATCATCCTCAAACTCCTCTTCAACTATGCCTATTTCAAACTGGTAAAGCGCAGGCTGAAATACTCCAGCCGCATGCGCAACGTGCTCCTGCTGGGCGATAACGAGATGATGCGCGACGTGAAAACCATTATTAAATACAACCCGCAACTCAATTTCAAGTACGAAGGCACCTACGTGACGAATGATACCATGGACTGTGCCCTCGCCTACCAGGAACTCGAACAGAAAGTGCTCCGCGAAGGTATTCGGGTGATGTTTATAGCCGTCGATACGGTGAACGATGCCAAATCGGGTTGCTGGACCCTCGAAACCCTGCTTCGCAACTGCAACCGGTGGGGAGTGAGGCTCTTCTACGTGCCTGCCGTGAAACCCGACCCGCGCGAAGCATTGAAAACAGACACCATCAGCAATATCACCATCTACAACCCCCAACGCATCCCCCTCGATATCGCCGAAAATCAAATCAAAAAACGCCTGTTCGATATCGTGGTGTCGGGCCTGTTTTTGTTGCTGGTAATGAGCTGGCTTTTCCCTCTTATAGCCCTCATTGTCAAACTAAGCTCGCGCGGACCGGTACTCTTTGTTCAGCCCCGTACCGGAATCAACAACCGCACCTTCCAATGCTACAAATTCCGCAGCATGAGGGTCAACAGCGATGCGCATAAGGTACAGGCCACTAAAAACGATCCGCGCATTACTGCCATCGGCCGCCTCATGCGCCGTACCAATATCGACGAATTACCCCAGTTCATCAACGTGTTCTGGGGCGATATGAGCATTGTGGGCCCGCGCCCCCATATGCTCGCCCATACCGAACTCTTTGCACGTGAAGTGGACAATTACCTCGTACGCCACTATGTGAAACCCGGCATTACCGGCTGGGCTCAGGTAAACGGCTACCGCGGCGAAACAAAAGAACACTGGCAAATCGAAAAACGAGTACAATACGACCACGAATACATCCGTAACTGGACCTTCGATTGGGATTTTGTTATTGTTTGGAAAACAATATTCTGCCTTAAAGCATTTAAAAATGCAGGTTAATGTGTAAATTTGCACTCAGGATAATCAGGAAACGCATCATATTTGTGTTCCCCATCGGGATTTGCATCGTAAATCCGTAAAATCAGGAAACGAAAGTCGTTTCCGTATCTTTTTGAAAATAAACAACTTGCCGGTACAGTAATGTGACCGACCCGGCTGTGCCGTACCCGGCAGCCAACACAACTGACCAGCTAAATTGATCAGGATTTGCATTGCAAATCCGTACAATTAGGAAACGCGCAGCGTTTCCGTACAAAACTTTATGTCGTCCTATTACACTTACGGCCCTCCATACGACGAACAGTCCGACTCCATCGACTACCGCAAATGGTTCAAACGTATCTTCAAGCACTGGAAATGGCTCATTCTTTCCGTTGTAGTAGGAATCGGCATCGCCTGGTATGTTTACCAGTCGGCCACCCGCATCTACGAGTTCAAAGCCACCATCATGCTAAAAGGAACCCCCTCGCAACTGAATATATTCGAACGCAACTATGCCGCGGGCAACCCGCTCTCGAGTTTCCGCGCCGAATACCAGGGATACCTCAACCAATCCATCATTCTGGGGCTGCGCAGCAGTGTGCTACGGACTGTTGAAACGCTCGACTTCAATGTGCATTTCTATACCGCCTCGCGCTTCCGCAACCGTGAACTGTTTCCCGACGAGCCTTATACGGTGGATATCGACATTACCCATCCGCAGGCCCTGGGGGTAAGCTTCGAGGTGCTTCCGCAAACCGATGGCTCGTTGCTGCTGAAAGCCAAAGGAGAAAAGGTGATACTGCACGACTTTGCTCAACATAAGCACCTGCGCTACTTCCCCGAAATTAACGAGGAACTGAAGGTGGGGCCCGATGGAAAAGTGACGACCGAATATTGTTCGTTTATCATCCGGAAAAAAAACCTGGCGGAAATGGAGGCAGCTGCAATGGAAGGTGGCGGCACGTTGGGGCTGGATGCAGATGATACGGAAATGAACCCTGTTTTCTTCCGATTCGTGTCCAACAATCAACTTACCTCGCTCTTCCGCAACCTCGATGTGAGCGAGGTGGAAAAATACGCTACCATGGCCACCGTTACGCTACGTACCCCCCTCAAAGAAAAAGGCCGGGTATTCCTCAACCGGCACCTCGACCGCTGGCTGCAGGACGAAATGGAGCAGAAAAATCTTACGGCCGTGAATACCCTTCACTTTATCAACCAGCAACTGGAGGTAACTCGCGACTCGCTCGAACTGGTCAAATCGCAAATAGAGGAGTTCCGGCGCAACAACGATGTGATATTGCCCGACGAACAACTCGGTGAAATCTACACGGGGCGGAAAACAGCCGAAGAGGAGCTCACGACGCTTAAAAATACCCGCCAGCGGCTCGATCAGCTGAAGGAATACATCGCTGCCCGATCGGCCGATGCCGAGCTGATGGCTCCCGTGGTGATGGGACTCAACTCCGATGCGCTGTCGGCAGCAGTACTCAAGCTCATGGATATCCGCAGCCGGCTGTACTCGCTGCAGACCCGCGAAAAGGAAAGCAATCCCTACGTGGACGACCTTAAAAAGGAAGAACGCACCCAGCTGGCTATTATCGACGAAGCCATCCGTCAGCTCGAGCATCACAACGCCCAGGCTATCGGCCAAACCGAAGCTCGCCTGCAAGCCTTCGTGAACGAACAAAACCAATTGCCGGCCAAGGAACAGGAATACCTCGAACTGCAACGGGTATTCGATCTTAACAACAAAATGTACAATCTGCTGCGCACGCGCAAGGTGGAAACCGAAGTGATGAAAGCTGCTGCTACTGCCGATAGCAAGGTGCTCGAATATGCGACCGAACCCCGACAGGTGGCGCCCAGCCCCCTGATACTGCTGGCGGGCGTAGCGGGCGGACTGGCCCTGCCGGTGGCCATCATCGTATTGCTTATCGTGCTCGATGTAAAGGTGCACGACGATGAGGATGTTGCCCGCCTCGTGCCGGCTCCCATCCTGGGACATATTATCCGCAACGACTTCGACACCGCTTTGGTTTCCTGCGAACATCCCTCGTCGCCCATCACCGAAACCTTCCGGGCCCTGCGCTCGAGTTTCAATTATATACTCAAAGGCAAGCAACCTCAGGTGGTGGTGGTAAGCTCCTCGGCCTCGGGCGAAGGGAAATCGTTTGTGGCCCTGAACCTGGCCGGGCTTTATGCTATTGCGGGGAAAAAAACCGTACTCCTGGGTTTCGACCTGCGTAAACACGGACTTAAGGAATACCTCGACATACCGCATAACCAGGGAATTACCGAGCTTATTATCGGTACGCGTGCCCTGCGGGAGGTGGCGTATGCTTACCGCGAAAACCTCGACGTGATCACGGCCGGTAAACTGCCCCCCAATCCTTCGGATCTGATTGAATCGGAGAATACCCGGGCCCTGATCGAAGAGTTGAAACATCACTACGAGATGATAGTTGTAGATACCAGTCCGGTAGGCCTGGTAACCGATGCCCTGCCACTGGCCGTACTGGCCGATATCAACCTTTACGTGGTGCGCCCCGGCCATACCCTCAAGAAATCCCTGGCGCCTACTTTCGCGCAGCTCGAAAAATCGGGCATCAGCAATGTAGGGATGGTAATGAACAGTGTAGATCCAGCCGAGCACCACGTGAGCTACGGTTATGGCTATACCCCGTCGGCCCCCACACACGATAAGAAATAATAAAACCAAAATAAGATGAAAAAAATCCTATTCATGGCCATCCTTATCGCGATGGCTTCCTGTATTCCGCAGAAAAAGCTAATTTATATGCAGGATAAGAGTGCGGAGAAAGAGTACAGTAATCCGTATCAAAAGGCGGAGCAGATTACTGAGCTGTACAAAGTGCAAGCGGGCGATTACTTGTATGTGAGAGTTAATTCGACCCGCGGCGAAATTGATAAATTATATAATCTTGGAGGTGGACAACAATCTACCCAGATGGGACTTGCAGGCAATGCTAAGTATTATTCGTATCTGGTAAAAGACAATGGCACTATTGATTTTCCCTACCTGGGAGAAGTAGCCGTGGCGGGACTAACAACTACCGAGATCAGAGAAGAAATTCATGCGAGATTAAGTCGCTCGATGGATTCATTTAGTGTTCAGGTAGTATTAACCAATGCCAGTTTCTCGGTATTGGGCGAGGTACGCAAACCCGGTCAATATCCCATGAGTCGTGACCAAATCACTCTGTTTGAGGCTATTTCGATGGCGGGTGATATCACCGGTTTCGGTAAACGAAACCAGATTCGCATTGTACGTCCTACTCCCGGAGGTTCTACCACCATCAATGTCGATCTGACCGATAAAAATGTGATCGACAGCCAACGTTATTTTATTTATCCCAACGACCTCATTTATGTTGAACCCATGGCCATCAAGCAATACGGTATAGGTGAAACCTTTTCGTTCAGCATGATTTCCTGGCTCATCAGTATCGGTCTTTTCATTAACACCCTCAACAAGTAAGTATGAAGCAGAATAATAATCCCAACATCGCACCTACGCCGCTTACGCGACGCTATGCCGACGACGATTATGGATACGGTTATGGCTATGGCCCCGAGGAGAAACCCTTCAACTATCGCAAATGGATTTACCTGATGCTCTCCAACTGGAAGTGGTTCGTACTTTCGCTGGTGGTGGCCCTGGGGATTGCCTGGTGGGCTTACCGGTCGGCACCACGTATATATGAGGTCAAATCGACTGTCATGCTCGATGCCAATAAGCAGCAGCAAAACATCCTTTCCGAAGATTTTATGAAAGCTGTGCAGCCCGGCATGTCGCGCGACAATCGTAATTTTGTAAATTTCTCGGTATTGATGTCGCTCGATACCCGTATTTTACAAACCCTCGATAATCTCGACTTCAATGTTCAAATGTATACCCGGGGAATGTTTAATTTCTCCGATCTGTATCCCGATTATCCATTTATAGTGGAATTAGATAAAGCCCATGTACAAGCCATTAACCTTGAGCTGAAATTGGAGAATGGTGGAAGTGGGATGCTCTACGTAGTGGGCAAAGGGGAAAATGTAGCAGTTCACGATTTTCTCACTGGTAAGGATGTGAGAGGATTCACAAAAGTAGAGGTCAGGGTACCGGTACAGGAAGATGGGACCGTGGAACACGAACTTTTCAAGTTTCGACTTCGGGAAAAGGAACAACCTTTAGCCGAAGTAGCGAAGGAAAATAAGGAACTTTATTTCTCTTTTATCAACAATAAACGTATGGTTGCTGATTACAAAGAGTTACAAATCAGCGAGGCGGCCAAAAATGCTTCGGTGGTGACCCTTACCCTGCGTGCCAAAAGCAACGCAAAAGCTCAGGCTTTTCTCAATAAGCATTTGGAGCTTTGGATGAACCAGGATCTGGAAAAGAAAAACCTCACGGCGGTGAGCACCATTTCGTTTATCGACGAACAGTTGAAATCGATGCGCGATACGCTCGATCGTATGGGGCGTAAACTGGAGAATTTCCGGGTTTCCAACGATGTGATTATTCCCGAAGCGCAAATTACGGGCTCTTATGCCAAATTGCAGGAATTGGAAACTAATCTGCTGCAACTCAACCTGCAAAAAGACTATGTGACCCGCCTTCGAAGCTACCTGCAAAACCGGGCCGATTATACAAAATTAATTTCACCCGAAGCGGCAGGTATCAACTCTCCGGTACTATCGCAAATGATATCCGAGCTAGCCCGCATACGTGGCGAATTGCATGCCATGCGCGATAAGGAAGACGTCAAGTCGAATCCTTATTATACGGAGTTAATTAAGGCCGAGCAAACAACCCTTGCTACTGTGAAGGAAAATTTGGCTAGTATCGAGCAATTCGTTAGTTCCAATATCACGGCGCTGGAACGCCAACGCAACCAGATTAAGTCGAATCAAACTTCGCTGCCGGCCAAGGAACAAGAACTTTACGACCTGCAACGAGCCTATAACCTCACCAACGAGGTGAATAACTTGCTCATGAGCCGTCGTATGGAGACCGAAGTGGTGAAAGCTTCGAGTCGGCCCGATAACGAGGTGCTTGAATTTGCAAGTGCTGGCGTCTTAGTTTCACCCACCTATATGATGTTTGCAATAGGTTTGTTTGCGGGCTTGGCCCTCCCCATTTTTGTTATTATGTTGCTACAACTTCTCAATAATAAAATCCAGAGCGAGGAGGACATTAATGAAATAACCACCTTGCCGGTAATTGGACATATTGTAATGAGTACTGAAGGAAAGCAAATGGTGACCATGGATCACCCCACAGCTCCCATTACGGAAGCCTTCAGGGCTTTGCGTACTAGTTTCGATTATATTGTAAAGGGTAAAGGACACAAAGTTATTATGTTTACTTCTTCTACTTCGGGAGAAGGTAAAACTTTTTGTGCTCTTAATCTGGCAGGTGTATTGGCCATGGCCGGCAAGAAAACTATATTATTGGGTTTCGACCTTCGCAAGCCTCGATTAGGGGAATATGCAGGAGTTGCGCGCCGTGATGGAATCACCAATTTTTTGATTGGACAGGCAAGGGTAGAAGACCTGATTATTTCGTACCGTCCGAACCTTGATCTGATGGTATCGGGAGCAACGCCACCAAACCCTGCCGACCTCATTGATTCGGAAAATACGGATGAATTATTCAGACAACTGAAAGAAAAATATGATTACATCGTTGTGGATACCAGTCCTGTTGGGTTGGTGACCGACGCGCTGATTCTTTCGCGTCATTCCGACCTGAATATTTATGTGATCCGTCCTAAATTTACGGTGAAACCTGTTTTTGAAAACACGTTGGCTCAAATGGAAAAATCGAATATGTCTAAGCTTGGTTTGTTGGTGAATGGGATTATACCTGTTAAAAACAGATACGGATACGGGTACGGATACGGGTACGGATACGGATACGGATACGGGTACGGTTATGGATATAGTGATAAAGAAACCAGTGCTCCTTAATGTTAATGACGGAGACAATCCAAATCTGTCCGGTTTAACTTCGAGATCATTTTTAGATTTCTTGGCAGCTAAAACTAAAGATTCATATAACATGAAATTAAACATCTCATGTATTGATTTGGCACAGGTATCCTTTTTAAAACTATTAAGGTTTTATAATTCCCCCATATCTTGGACAACAAGTATGATTAGATAATGATATTAATTTTGTTGTCATGAAGAAACGAACCACTTACAGTTCAGGCTTTAAAACGAAGGTCGTTTTAGAAGTCCTTCAAGAAAGGGAAACAGTTCAGGAGATTTGCCCGGAAGTATGCTCTTCACCCGAGTCAGCTCTCTACATGGAAGAGTCAATTTCTATCCAATGCGGATGTTGTTTTCGAAAAGGGGGCATCCAAGACAGAAGATGATAAAGAGAAGGATGCGCTCTTCAAAAAAGTAGGGCAACGTCAACTGGAGGTTGACTTCTTAAAAAATAAGTATTGGGGAAGTAGCCAAAAAAGATCGGATGTGCTAGATTGACAAAACCCACCGTTTAAGCGTTTCACGCCAGTATGAACTGTTGAATGTTGCCCGCAGCAGTTCTACTATTCTCCTCTTGAAGATGGTTCTTGTAATGAGGAACTGATGAAGCAAATCGACAAACAACAGATGGATACCCTATTTTACGATGTACCCCGTATGACTAATCACTTGCCTGGCCTGGGCTAGAAGGTGAATCCGAAGCGCATCCGGCGTTTATACCGCAAGATGGATTTGTATGGCATTGGTACTCGTCTCAACACAAGTAAACCTCACAAGGGTGAAGGACATGCCATTTATCCCTACTTGCTACGTGGCTTGACAGTAAACCGCCCCAAACGGGTTTGGGCGATCTCAAGAAACTAACTTATTTTTGAATAAAAGTTGTGTAAAGAAAGGGAGAAGTTAGTTGAATCGTTTGGATAGTTAGGGTGTTATATGCTTACAGATGTTTGAGTTTGTAAGATTAATTAATATCTGCATGTTGATTTCATTGATAACTAAAACTTAATGGATATTCGAATAATCGATAGTGCTACAAAAGATAATGAAAACTCATGCCTTTTGACTTATTATACAGAATGCCTTTTTACTTTTGATGTTTTGCTAATTTTCTTTGCTGAATGACTTCTAATGGGAACCAACTCATAGCAAAAAACACATTGATGCTATATTTTAGAATGATACTTACCATGTTAGTGTCATTATATACATCACGTGTTGTACTTAGCACTCTTGGTGTTGAAGATTATGGTATTTATAATGTTGTATCTGGTTTTGTTACGATGTTTGGCTTTCTGAATAATTCAATGTCTAGAGCAACTCAAAGATTTTTAACTTTTGAAATAGGGCGTGAGAATTATACTCAATTACGTAATGTGTTTAGTATGAGCTTAAATATTCATTATTTTATTGCATTTGTTGTTTTTTTGTTTGCAGAATTGATAGGGATGTGGTTTTTTAATAATCAGCTTAATGTTCCAAGCGACAGAATGTATGCAGCGAGATGGGTATATCAGTTATCAATTCTATCTTTGATGGTGAATATTATTAGCGTCCCTTATAACGCAATGATTATTGCATACGAACGTATGAATATTTTTGCATGGGTAAGTATTGTAGAAGTAAGCTTAAAATTACTGATAGTTTTTATGTTGCAATTATTTGGTTTTGATAAATTAATTTTATACGCTATTTTAATACTTATTGTTTCATTGGCTATTAGGTTGATTTATGCTAAATATTGTGATGCTAAATTTAAAGAAAGTAAATTTAGATGGTATTGGGACAAAGAGATGTTTAAAGTTTTATTAAGTTTTGCCGGTTGGAATTTATGGGGGAATATTGCAAGTGTTCTAACAGGACAAGGTGTAAATATACTATTGAATATTTATTTTGGCCCAGTTGTAAATGCCGCAAGAGGTATAGCTTTTCAGATAAAAGGAGCAATTATAAGTTTTGTACAAAACTTTCAAATGGCACTAAATCCACAAATTATAAAATCTTTTGCTATAAATGATATTACATATATGCATCAACTTACCTTTCAAGGATCAAAATTTTCTTTTTATTTATTGTTAATCTTATCTCTTCCGGTACTGTTTGAAACTGAATTTATTTTAAATTTATGGCTTAAAGTTGTTCCAGATTATACTATCGTTTTTACAAGATTAATAATTTTGAATATTTTAATTGATAGTATTTCTGGTCCATTGATGACTGCCGCTCAAGCAACGGGTAAAATAAAACTATATCAGGGTGTTGTAGGTGGCGTACTCCTACTCAACCTCCCGCTTTCATATGTCTTTTTAATCTTTGGATATTCGCCTGAAACGACTTTTATTATCGGTATTTTTATTTCCATTATTGCGCTATTTATCCGTTTGATTATTTTACAAAAAATTATCAGATTAAAAATAATTGATTTTTTTACCTCTGTGATTTTTAAATTATTAATTGTGACAATAGTATCAATCATACCTCCAATGTTGATTTGTTCGTTCTTAGATGAATCTATCATGAGAATAATATTGGTTACATTTTTGTCAATATTTAGTTCGATTATAACAATATATTTTTTAGGGTTGACTGTCTCTGAAAGAGACTATACTATTAAAATTCTCAGAAAATTTCAAATTCGTTTTTTTTAATTATAAATCAATAATAAGTTAGGATGATTATAAGATACATTTCAGCTGGTGATAGATTAAACTATGGTGATATGCTTTTTTCTTTAATTTTTAGAGAGTATTTCCAAGATGAATTTCAAATATATTATTATGGTATTGTTAAGTCTAATTATACTGACTTTGGCGCAATTCCTACTCATTCATATAAGTCTCTCATAAAAGATATATGTCCTTCTGAGGATATTGTTGTTATTGGAGGAGGCGAAGTTCTATTCCCAAGGTGGAATAAGTTATATTCGTTTATATATCCAATGTATTCGATCATAAAAAATAACAGATATTTAAATGTGCTTGATAAAGCTTTTAATTTGTCAAATAATTTTTTTTATAAATCAAGTTATGAATTTCCTTTTGTGCCAAATCTTCAATGTGAAAACATTTATATCTCTGTTGGGGGGCAATTTAATAGTGATATAAGTACGGAAGAACGTGAATATTTGGTTAAGATATTAATGCAATCTAAAGTTGTTTCTGTAAGAGATATTCGGACAAGTATTTCTTTGAAATCTCATGGATTAGACACTGATTTAGTGCCAGATAGTGCAATTTTAATGTCTAAAGTTTACCCTTATCATCAACTTCAATATAAATTAAAGAATAAGACTTTACTTGATCTGAATGATGATTATTTATTTTTACAAGTAGGACGGTTTAAAGGACCTAAAGATATTAATAAATTTATATATGATATTAATTATATTGCAAAAAAAAAAGGGTTAGTTGTTGTGTGTTGTCCAATTGGGATTGCTCCAGGTCATGAAGACCATGAATTGCTTCAATATTTTTGCAAATTGGATTCTAGCTGGAAATTTATAAAACCGAATAATATTTTTGACATAATGTATTTGATAGCTAAATCTGATATGTATATTGGGACCAGCTTACATGGATTAATCACAGCTTTTAGTTATAATAAGCCTGCAATTTCATTAAATAAAAAAATTCAAAAAGCTAATTCATTTATTGAAACATGGTGTTCTGAATTTTATGTTTCAACAATTGACTACGAAGAATTAAGTTCAAAAGTGATATTGATAGAACAAAAGTGGAATAAGTCTAAAGCACAAGTGCAATTAGAATATTGTCAAGATAAAGTAGAAAAATATTTTCAGTTTATCAATAATTACCTAAAAACAAAAAATAACTTTCATTAAATGAAGCTCGCAGTAATAATAGTTACTTATAATGCGATTCAATGGCATGAAAAATGTTTAGCTCAATTATCGCAATGTCGGTTTGCTGGTAACGTTTATATCATTGATAATGGTTCGACTGATGGTACGCAAGATTTAATTCGGACATTGTACCCTGAATTTATATTTTATCAATCAGTTGTTAATCTAGGTTTTGGCAAAGCAAATAATCTTGGTTTAAAAATGGCATTAGAGGATGCATGTACCCATTTCTTACTTCTAAATCAGGATGCTTCAATCTTAGTGGAAGACATCCTTCTACTAGTAAAATATCAAGAAAATAATCCTCATTTTGGAATATTAAGTCCATTACAAATGTACAATAGTGAATACTTAGACAGGCAGCATCTCAAAACATTACTTGTGGATGGATTTGAATTTGTAAATGATGTGATAACAGGTAAATTTAAAAAAGAAATATATGAAATTGGTTATACTAATGCTGCTATATGGTTAATATCTAGGAATTGTCTTCAAAAAGTGGGAGGGTTTGATCCATTGTTTCCACATTATGGTGAAGATGTTGAGTATGCTCAAAGAGTAAATTGCGTTGGTTTTAAAGTAGGCTTATGTCCTACAGTACGTGGTTTTCATTTGCGTGATCAGAATTCTATTAGGACTTTAAATGATCGCCATTTTTTTAATTCATATTTGATTAAGTTAAAGAATTTAAATTGTCATTTCTGGAAAACGTACATTTACATTCTTATAACTTTAATTGTTAGCGTGTTTGGTATTCCATTTGGCTTGAATCAAAAGAAATTATTGATGAGATTGAACGCTTTTGTTAAAATTACAAAAAAAATAAAAACAATTAACGCTAATAGAAGAAAATGTTTCCGTGAAAGTTTTGCTTTTATTGACTATGAAAAATGAAAAAACTATTGATGTACGACACTTTCCTTTATTCATCTGATTCAAGTACTATAGTATTTAATATACTTGTATTGTTATTTTTGTTAATTGTGTTTAATAAAAACAAGAAATACATCCCTGTTCTTTTTCTGTCAGTTTATTTGTTTCTTCTTACGTTTTTAAAGCTTAGTTATCAAGAGGCATACACTTTTAATAGATTGTTGTCCATTACGTTTTTTATAATTTACATTGTTCAGAAAAGACATAAAACTCTCAGAACTAAGACTAAGAAATATATTTATCTCCTCGTTCTTATTATATTTTTACCATATCTAGGTTTGTTAAATGCATATAATAGTTCATTTTTGAGGCAAACTTTTTTCGCATTTTCAACACTCGGATTTGTATTATTATACAATCCATTGTTTTTTAAGCGGGGTAGGTTGTGGGCCATTGTAATTTTTATTGTTAATGTAACATCTTTAGCGAAATGGCTAATTGTTTATTATTTGAAATCGATCTTATTTCTTCTAAATCCGGAAAAGATTAGTTTTAAACAACTTGCTAAAGGTTTTGTTGTATTGATAATTGGGTACTATATACTAAATTCTTCAGTTAAATTAGCAGGCTATGAAACTATAGATGCTTTTATTTTAAGAAGAGTTACAAAGATAGAAGTCCAGAATTATGAACAACAACATATTCTAGGTATTAGTGATGGGAATCGTATTAATATTGCAGTGAGTCAATTTAGCGATTTTATAAATAGTAGAAAGGTTGTTGGCTTAGGGTTAGGTTATTCCAATGTATATGGAGTTAATGAGCACAATATCTTTATTTTTTTATTAACTCGTTTTGGATTGATTGGAATAATTATAGCAATGGCCTTTGTTGTTAGTATATTTAAAAGCTATATGTTAAATAAACACATGACGTTATTTTATTTGCACATAATATTAGTATTTAACGTAGGAGAGTATTATGGAAGCTCACTTGCTATTTTTTCTATAATCGTCACACATTACTTATTGTCAAGTTCTACTAATCATGGGCAACTCCAATAAGAAGAAGTTATTATTTATTCATCACGGTCGTGGTATAGGTGGTGCACCTAAAAGTTTATCGTTAATAACTAATAATCTTGACTTTTCTAAATATGAAGTAGTGCTGATTTTTTTAACTGAGAGTCCTGCTAAGGATTTATTCGAAAAATACACTTCTGTAGAAGTAATTCACCAAAAAATTTTTTATTTTAATCACACATCAACATGGGTTAAAATATCTGATTTGCATATAGGGATATTACAGCTTGTATCTTGGATTAAGGTACGTTTTTTTATTGCACCTAAAATCTACAAGAAATATAATCCAGATTTAGTTTATTTAAATTCTTCTGTATTGTCAGATTGGTTAGTGGCAGCTAAGAAGCTAAATATTAAAACAATTATGCACGTTAGAGAATCGGTTTCTAATGGTTATTTTGGTATTCGTAAATTGATGCTAAAAATGATAATAAACAAATATGCAGATAAAATCATATATATAAGTAAGCACAATGCAGATATATTAGATACGGAACCTGATAAATCCATGATAATCTATAACAGTGTTTTAGCTGAAGCTGAGTACTCTACTTACCCTAAAACATATGATTTAATATATTTGGGCGGTGATAAAAAGATCAAAGGCTTTGATTTGTTGAAACAAAGCTTGCCGTTTTTGAAAGATAAAAAGATTTGTATTTTGGGGCATTATTCTTCGGATAACGTAGATTTATTTAAATCATATGATAATATTGATTTTGTAAGTTTTACTACAAATTCTGAGTTATACATTGCACAATCTCGAATACTACTTTTTCCTGCAACTACACCTCATTTTCCTAGACCGGTAATTGAAGCTATGATGTTAAACACATTGTGCATATCATCAAACTTACCGGGCATCAGTGAAATAATTGATGAGTCGGTAAATGGTTTTTTGTTTAAAAATATGGATTTAGAATCATTTCTAACCACTATTGAAAAGGTATACAACTTAAATTCGTCCAAAAGAAATGATGTGCTTTCTTGTGCAAGAGTTTTTGCTGAGAGTAAATTTTGTTTAAAGAGTAATAATGAAAGAATATTTCAACTGATTCATGAAACAATAATGAATAATTAATTTATATGTGTTACTACATTTCATTGTTAATTAGTATAATTAGATCATTACTGTATGTATATTTTAATCGGTTAGTCTTTAAAATTCATGGTGTGAGCTTTGGTGAAAATTTTGCTGCGCGCGGATCGATTTCTCTACTGAAACATCCTCAAGGAAAGTTTTCTATCGGTGATAATGTAAGGATCAATTCTGGTTATGATATAAATCCATTTGGAGGTGAACACAAAGTGTTTATCAGAGTTAATAAGTCAGCACAATTAAAGATTGGAAATGGGGTAGCGTTAAGTAATTGCTCTATTCATTGTTTTAAAAAAATTTATCTTGAAGATAATGTTATGATTGGAGGTGGAGTCAAAATTTTTGACACAGATTTTCATGCTCTTAGTAGTCCCAATGTTATAACCAAACCGGTAATAATAAAAAAAAATGCATTTGTAGGAGGATATTCTATAATTCAAAAGGGAGTGACAATTGGAGAAAATGCAATTATAGCAGCAGGGTCTGTCGTGACAAAAGATGTACCAGACAAGGAAATGTGGGGAGGACACCCTGCTTGTTTTATTAGATCGATCGAATTCTAAAACTATTATAATATTATGAGGATTTTAGTTGTAGGGAATTTTAAGGCGGATGTAGGGAATGCGCCATATAAAAGAATTAATCAAGTGTTGGCAAAAATTAGTGAAATACACAACATTCCAACAAACCCCCAAACGGAAATAATTAGTCTTAATAAGGCTTTATGTCAATGCAAGATTACCATGTTTTATCCTTTGTACTTCTTCGTGACATTTTTGAGATGTCAAAGTATACTCTCCTGTTTAAAACAGAGCAATGGGTTGACATTAGTATATTTTTATGGAAGAAATTTGTCATTGTTTCTGGCGGTCTATTCTACATTAATTTTTAGAACGAAAAATCTATTAATGGTTGATCACGTAGAGAATCCAATTTTTCTGTATAAGTTCAGATTGCTATTTTCCAATTTAATGCTAGATCAATTCTTGGGTTATCCTTTTTTATGGAAACTCTCTAATATCAATTTAATTATTACTAAAAGTTATATAAAGTCCATTTTTTATTCTGTCAGATCGACTATATATATGCCAATTATCATAAGCGAAAATAATGCTCAAGCAATCATAAAGCCCCTCAAATTAAATACTATTGATTTTTGTATGATTTCCTCATTGGCGTCAAGAGATGCTCCATTGTATATAAAAAAATTTATTGAAATTGCAAAAAGTAAGAGTAATGTCAACATACATATCATTGGTAGATTTAAAAATCGCGAGATGGAGACATATTTAACTTCGTTGCCTAATGTGAAACTTTACAACAATGCAGATGAAGATGTTAAAAATCATTTGTTGAATACAGCCGACTTTTTTATTCTGTTTAGAAATTTTCGTAAAGCAGAATATTATAGCTCTCCGACCAGATTGGCAGAGTTTATTGAGTACCAAAAACCCATTTTAGTTAATCAGTCAAAGTTTGTTAAAGAGATTTTAGGAAGTGATTATAATGGCTATTATGAGTTTAATCTTAATGATTCAATCGAGAGTATAGTCTTTAAAATGAGAAAAATAGTTTCTTTTGGTTTAGATGCATATTATACAGAATTAGGCCAGTCTATGTTAAAGTTAAAATCTATTCTAGATGAGAGTGAGAAAAAGTATCTTTAAAATTATTCGTTTGTTCAATAAAAGTAGAGCCGCGAAATTTCTTGGCGTTAAAGTAGGGAAAGATTGTCGTTTGATTATTGAGGATTACGGAACTGAGCCTTGGCTTATTGAAATAGGTAATAATGTTACAATCACAAGTGGAGTGAAACTATTAACGCATGATGGTAGTACATGTTTAGCAAAAGATGAAAAAGGTAGAAGGTATAAGTACGGACGAATTACAATAGGAGATAATGTTTTTATTGGGGTTAATGCAATTGTTTTACCAGGTATTACAATTGGAAATAATGTGATAATTGGTGCAGGTTCAGTTGTAACTAGATCTGTAGCATCTGATAGTGTCGTAACTGGAAATCCAGCTAGACACATAAAAAGTTTTACCGATACGATTAATTATCATTTGCTTTATTCTATTAGCGATCAAGATTGGAATAAAAAATGTACATTTAGAGAAAATGTTGAGATATTTCAGAATCTAAAATAATGCAAAAAACAGCTTTCTTGTCTTTGACAAATTTGAGTGGTGGTGCTGAATCTGTAATGTTTTCATTGCACAATTATCTCTCTCCAAATTCTGAATTTTTTTTTCTTACTCAAAAAGGTGATTCTAATTTGGATGTTGATAGAATTCATTTTTTTTCGTCCTCAAAATTTATACTAAGGGGCGCAGTTAAAATGTTATTTTATTTGAGACAATTAAATGAATTTGATTATATTTTCAGCTCTCATCAATTCTTAAATTCATATCTTGGTTTTTTAAAGAAAATTGGCTTACTAACATATCCTACATTAATTTATAGAGAGTCGACATCCATATTTTTACGTAATACTGGGTTGAAATTGTTGTGTTATCGTATTTCATATTTCATAGGTTATGGACGCCAGAAATTGATTATTACTCAGTCTGAGTTAATGAGAAGGCAATTAAAAAATAACATAAGTTCGTCTGTCTGTTGGAATATTAAAACAATTCCTAATCCTATTAATATTGACGAGATTAATATAAAATCGAATGAGTATGTAGTAAATGAAAAAAAATTTATTGTTGCAGCAGGTAGACTCATTCCTGAAAAAGGATTTGATATTTTGATTAAAGCGTATAATCAGATTAAAGAAAAAATTAACTATAAAAGGCTTATAATTTTAGGAGATGGTGCTGATAAAGCAATTTTACAAAATCTTATAAAGGAATTAAACCTAAACAATCACGTTAGTCTGATGGGACATGTTGATAATCCGATGCCTTATTTTAAACAGGCTGAAGTGTGTGTGGTGTCATCCAGAATTGAAGGTTTTCCCAATGTCTTATTACAGATGATGGCCACCAATGGGAACGTGGTTTCAACGTTATGTGCAGGGGGAATTGAAAAATTAAACGGAGTAAATATTTGTCCACCAAATAATGTTGATTTGTTGGCACAAACGCTGGTTGAGGCTATCGAAAGTAAATGCGATAGATCGCTACTTTTTAAAAATGAATTAGAACAGAGGAGTATATTTAACTATTGGAGCCAGATACAAAGGTATCTAGTTGAGAGTAGCTCAGCTCTTCCCTGAAAAAATAGTTTGAAGGGAAATGAATGATTGTTAACATCATCTTTTTACGTGTTAAGTAAGTATATTTTATTTATAAGAAACGTATCAAGAATTCAAGCTGATTGCCTTAGGTTTTACATTCGATATAAAGATCATAATATAGTTTATTTACTTTAGAGGTTTTCCAAGTAACCAAAAGTGTTTTGGGCTCGAAAGGTTTTGATCAATTTTCACGCATGCGTGACCGGTTATCAAATTTAATATTAATACGGCATCCTAATAGAAAGGTTTCAGGATATTGTGCCGGGTTATTTCCTAATTTAGATGAAAATTTTTAGAATTACAACAGTACCGATCTCACTTAAAATTCTACTCAAAGGACAATTACGTTATTTTAATGAGTATTTTGAGGTTGTAGGAGTTTCTTCGCCAAGTGATGAGTTGTATGAGGTTGCTAATAATGAAGGTGTCCGGGTAGTAGGTGTAAAAATGAGAAGGCAGATTAGCATGCTCAATGATTTTATTGCACTGATGCGTTTATATAAATTATTCAGAGATGAAAGACCAATAATAATACACACTCATACGCCGAAAGCTGGTATGCTTGGTATGGTTGCTGGTTTGATGGCTAAGGTTCCTATACGAATACATACGGTGGCAGGATTGCCTTTGATGGAGGAGGTGGGGGCTAAGAGATTGTTGCTTAATGTTTTAGAGTGGTTTACTTATGCCTGTTCTACAAGAGTATACCCTAATTCTAATGGATTAAAAAGATTTATTCTTGAAAATGGTTTTTGTTCAGACGCAAAGCTAAAAGTTATTGCCAATGGAAGTTCCAATGGAATTGACACAACTTATTTTGCGCCTAACATGATATTAGACGAAACCAAAAGAGAATTGCGAACCATGTTGCAATTGAATTCACATGATTTTATATTCATTTTTATAGGCAGGCTCGTAAAGGATAAAGGTGTGAATGAATTAATTAGTGTATTTGTGAAGCTTCAAAAGAAACATCCAAATGCAAAACTAATTCTCGTTGGAGAAGAAGAGGCTGAACTCGATCCCCTATCTCAAAAGACCGTTCAAATTATAAAAAGTAATAAAGCAATCATCACCACCGGTTTTCAACAAGACATTCGTCCATATTTAGCCATTTCGGATGTATTGGTTTTTCCTTCTTACCGCGAAGGTTTTCCAAACGTGCCCATGCAGGCTGGGGCCATGGGCCTACCCGCGATAGTTACAAATATAAATGGTTGCAATGAAATCATAATTTCTGGTGAAAACGGAGAGATAATTCCACCACATGACGAACATGCTCTACTTGAAGTAATGTCAAAATGGATGTCAAATCCGGATAAAGTTAAACATATGGCTAGTCGATCAAGAGAATTAATAGTAAGCCGGTTTGAACAAAAAGTAGTGTGGGAAGAATTGTTGAAAGAATATAAAATGCTACTTAATGAAATTGGAATATTATAGTATGATAACGAAAGTACTAATTACTGGTGGAGCCGGTTTTATCGGCTCCAATTTATGTGAAGCCCTGTTGACAAGAGGTTATTTTGTGGTTTGTCTCGATAATTTTTCAACAGGTCATCGTCGAAATATCGAACCTTTTTTAGATAATCCATCTTTTCAATTAATTGAAGGGGATATCCGTCAGTTGGAGACCTGCAGAAAGGCGGTAGATGGCGCGGATTATGTGTTACACGAAGCTGCTTTGGGTTCTGTTCCTCGTTCTATAAAAGATCCCATCACCTCCAACGAAGTAAACGTTTCCGGTTTTCTGAACATGTTGGTTGCATCGCGCGATGCTGGCGTGAAACGCTTTGTTTATGCCGCTAGTTCTTCCACCTATGGAGACTCCGCATCGCTTCCCAAAGTGGAAGAGGTAATAGGCCGGCCGCTTTCTCCGTATGCCATCACAAAATACGTCAACGAATTATATGCCGATGTGTTTTCACGTACCTATGGTATGGAATGTATAGGCTTGCGCTATTTTAATGTATTTGGTCGCAGGCAGGATCCGAATGGTGCTTATGCTGCAGTTATTCCTCTGTTTGTAAAAAAATTCATTAATCATGAATCTCCTCGTATTAACGGATCGGGCGATTACTCCCGGGATTTTACCTACGTTGATAATGTGGTGCAGATGAACCTCCTGGCTATGACCACCTCTAATCCTGCTGCTGTAAACACAGTGTATAATACGGCCTATGGAGAGCGAAATACTTTGCTTCAATTAGTTGGTTATCTAAAAGAATTCCTTGCGGGATATGATCCTGTTATTGCGTCGATCGAAGTGGAGCATGGCCCCGAACGATTGGGCGATATCCCACATTCGCTGGCTTCGGTCGATAAGGCAAAAGCTTTGTTAGGGTATAATCCGACCCATTCGTTGCGGGAGGGACTGGAAGAGGCCGTAAAATGGTATTGGAATAATTTATAAATATTAATCAACAGCATGGTGGTTTATTCTACCTGCGTTTTTTTATCTATGCATAATATAAAAATTGCCGTCATCGGCCTGGGCTATGTTGGCCTTCCCTTAGCCCGATTGTTTTCAACGAAGTATCCCACAGTTGGTTTCGATATTAACCATCGCCGTATCTCGGAATTAATGCAGGGTCACGATTCTACCCTCGAAGTCGACGATGCCCTGTTGCAGGAAGCGCTTACGACCCATGGATTTGTTTGTACCAACGATCTTTCGCTGATTAAGGATTGTAATTTTTACGTGGTCACTGTTCCCACCCCGGTGGATGTCAACAATAATCCCGATCTCACACCTTTGTACAGAGCCAGCGAAACCATCGGTAAGGTCATCTCCAAAGGCGATATCGTGGTGTACGAATCCACGGTATATCCCGGCGTAACCGAAGACGAATGCCTTCCGGTAGTCGAAAAGGTTTCGGGTTTGAAATTCAATGTCGATTTCTTTGCAGGATACAGTCCCGAACGCATCAATCCAGGAGATAAGCTTCACACGGTGGAGAAAATCAAGAAAGTAACTTCGGGTTCCACTCCCGAAATCGGCCGGTTGGTCGATTCGGTCTACGCCTCTGTGATCACGGCCGGCACGCACTTAGCCCCTACCATGAAGGTAGCCGAAGCGGCCAAGGTAATCGAAAACTCACAGCGCGATATCAATATCGCCTTTGTCAACGAACTTTCGAAGATCTTCAATAAGATGGGTATCGATACTACTGCCGTTCTCGAAGCGGCGGGCACCAAATGGAACTTCCTTCCGTTCAAGCCCGGGCTGGTAGGCGGACACTGTATCGGGGTCGATCCTTATTACCTGGCTCAGGCTGCCCAGCGTCTGGGTTACAACCCGGAAATTATCCTTGCCGGTCGCCGCATGAACGACGGCATGGGCGAATATGTCGCTAATCAGGTGGTTAAGCTTATGCTCAAGCAATGCATTCAGGTTTCCAATTCTTCGGTGTTGGTATTAGGATTTACCTTCAAAGAAAACTGTCCCGATGTACGCAATACAAAAGTAGTGGATATCCTGAAATCGCTTGCCGATTACAATATCAAAGTGACGGTTTACGATCCCTGGGCCGATCCGGCCGAAGTCCGGCACGAATACGGGGTGACGACTGTGAAAGAGTTGCCGGTCGGAACATTCGATGCGGTGGTGTTGGCAGTCGCCCACAATGAGTTCAAAACCCTTGATATCGCCTCCCTGAAAAAAGAGAATGCGATTGTATATGATGTAAAAGGATTGTTGGCCGAAAGCGACGGGAGCTTGTAAATTTGATTTCATAACATTATGTGTTTCCTCTTTTGTTGAAGAACTGGTTGTTTGTTGATCGAACAGTCGACATCGAGATGAGTTCGTAATTACACAGAAGTTTAATTGAAGATGGGCAATGTTAAATATTGTCTTTCCGTATGAAAAATAAACCTGTAAGTTTATTTTATGGAAATTATTCGTATCTTTGTAGTCGTAAACCGAAGTTTGTTGTCAGTTCAATTTTATGGCGAAGCTGAAGATGCGTTTACTGTTTTATTTGAACAATGGAGTGATGTAGAATATTTGGAGGACTTTTTTGAAAATAATAAAGCCGATTTGCAAAGTGGTTTTTTTGGAGAGATTTCAGTAGAAGAAGCTGTGCGAGTTACAATTGACGAGGCTGAACGGTTGGAAGAATATGTAAGAAGACTGGCAAGAGCCAGTAAAGCATCGCGGCGCGAACCACAACTCGACTTTGTGTTTAAGGACTTGAAAGCCAACGATCCGTCTTTTCAACTAGTGAAATCAAAAGCATATGGAGTAAGCAAACCATCCTGGTTAAGAATTTACGCCATTCGAATAGCAGAAAATCTGTATGTAGTTTCGGGAGGCGCTATTAAACTAACTAAGACAATGAACGATAGGCAACATTTACGTGATGAGTTGGAAAAACTGGAATGCGTTAAGCAATATCTGATAAATAACGGATTGATTTCAGAGGCTGATTATCAATGTTTTGAATTAGGTCGATATGACGAAAGATGAAATATTAGACAGGCTGCAAGAAGTAGTCGCTGAGGAACCAATACAATGGATTGAAAGAGCTGACTACAGAGCGGACAACAAAAAATGGCTGAAGCGTTCGCAGGCAGTTGCATTATTGGTGTTGAGAACCTTGCGTGAAAAAGGAATCACACAGAAAGATTTAGCATTGTTGATGGAAGTATCCCCTCAGCAAGTGAATAAATGGATGAAAGGCAAAGAAAATTTCACTTTCGATACGATTGCCCGCTTGGAAGAGGCGTTAGGAGTTGAGATAATGACGATTGTACAGGTAGGACAACCTTTAGCAAAGAACTGGGTGGAGCTGCCCTATCTTGTTCGTCAGCAACCTGGCCCGGTGAGAGTGAACAGGCGTGGAACCGTAAAGTCGAAATCAATTGTAATGGGCGCATCCATCACTAAGGAAATGTCATTTTCTACTCAGTCAATTCACTCAAAAGTCGGATAAACGACTCTAAACATTACGTAAAATAAATACAATGAAAAACTCCAAGCCCAGAGTAGGTTTTTCGTTACGCTCCATTTCTACCGAACAGTTTGCTGTCATTGAGTCGGCATATTCCGAATCAAGCACTGTGAGACTGACAGTAGGTCTTGATTTTGGAGTGGATGAAAGTAGCGAAGTTGTTTCGTGTGTTGCAAAGATTGAATTTAAAACAGAGAAAGGTTCGTTTATCGTACTCCATGTGCGATGCGATTTTTCAGTAAAAGAAGATGCATGGAAAGAGTTTAGCTGTGTTGAAGATCATACGATTTGCTTACCCAAAGGTTTTGCTTCTCATTTGGCTGTACTGACAATAGGAACTGCCAGAGGGGTGCTCCATGCAAAAACCGAAAATAAGAAATTCAATAACTTTACACTTCCCACTATCGATGTTACAGAAATAATTAAAGAAGATGTACGTATGGAGTTGAACACATCCGATACTTCACTGTAAATTCAGCTCGGAATAATTATTTTCGTTTCCAGAAAAAACCCTTCAATCCCACCCAAAACCGGTACGGATACCATAACCAATACCACCGCGCGTTTTTTAACTTGTAGGCCCTCATCATCACCCGTTTGCCCGGAAGCAATACTTCACGCAGGTATTTCATTTTTCCCCACGGACTCTTTATTTTTCGAATGAAAAACAAATGCGTTTGAGTGGCCGATTCGTGCGATACCTTGTTGTCGAGATGTTTTTCGAATAACTGAAGCGCCGCCAACGGTATTTCTTCTGCAGGCTGATCGCGCAATCCCGGAGGCAACCCCACCCCGAACAAGCCTTCCACCATTCCCAATACTTTTATCACTTCTTTTTCAGCCTTATAGGCTGCACACCGCTGCCTGAGCTGCATCCCGTCCAGTTCGTGCCCGCGCAGAACCAGTAAGCGGGCAATGTCGGCCCAGGAATACAACTGCATCTGCGAACCGTTGAAATGCTTGTCGAGGTGCAGACAGAGGTGGATGAGTAGGTCGTACACCTCGAAAACCCGGAACGGCTGTCCCTGAAGGGTTGTCGCCTCTGCCCTGCCGGCCATCTCCCATTCCGGCAGCCGGTAGGGCTGCGTAGGGCCATGAAGGCGCGTATGCAGCTCCACCGACACCCCTTTGCGTGTGAGTGGCGGCAGGTGGGCCGGTTCCAGTACGTTCGTCACCACCTCGCCAAATGCCGGTGCCGCCATTCCGAATCCCAGCGTATGGAACAGCTCGAGCGCAGCTTCCACATCTTCGTGGCAAAACAATAAATCGATATCGCTGAACTGCCGCATCCCGATTTTCGGATACAGATGCTCGGCCAGGTAGATTCCTTTCAGCGCCACGGCCTTTATTCCTCTTTCGTTCAAGGCTACGGCAATTTCCCGAAACGCATCGTACAGCACCATGCTTCGGCTTACTGTCTTCAGATAGGCCTGCCGGAGTTTTGCCATCACCTCTGCCGGTATTTTTGCTTTAACCTCCGCATGGCGCTCTGCTATTTCCAGGAAGAGCGGAGCCACGCCTTTCTTTATCAGTGTCGTGCAGGCTTTCTCCCAGTTGTCGATTTTCGCCAGGCTTTGTAGCAATTGGGCGATATCCGGGGCAGGGGAGCAGGCTGCAATTACTAAGTGATTTTCGGGTGAAAAAACGTACATGACAGTTGATTGAACAAGTACTGCAAAGATAACTATTTTCCTCGTTTTGCCATGTTAGTTTACCCCGCTTTTGCTGCTTCACCACAAACTCAGAAGGTCACCCCCTTGTAAAGTGTTCTCTTGCCACTTATCGATGAACAAGTGAGCAGCTTTTTAGAAATCAAAAGCAGTAAGGAGACGATTGGGTGGGGAAATTCATCCAATCCGTCTTTAATCAGTAATTATTTTTTGAAAAACAACTTATATTTATTGTTATTCAATAAATATTGAATATCTTTGCCGCATTGAAAACTATAAATAGTACAACAATGTGGAACACAAACAATTTAGTATTTAAAGGCTTGCATGTAATAGCCTGGATTATTTTTGTAGGTCTGTGCATTGAGGCAGGAGGCTTATTGGTCAACTTTATCATCAGCCTTTACAAGCCTTCACTTCTCCCCAACCTGTATCAGAAGCTCGATTTAACGGCGCTCTACGAAAGCAGCAGATGGGCCTTCGTTGGCAGTTATAGCTTTATTCTGGCTATTGCGGCGCTCAAGGCCAGCCTGTTTTACACGGTGGTGATGCTTATGCACAAGATGGAGCTCGGCAACCCCTTTACGCCTTTTGTAGCACGGAGGATACTGCTGGTCAGTTACAATACCCTCGCCATCGGGTTGCTGAGCTACCTGGCCCGGGAGTTTACACGGGGCCTTGCGAAGCGAGGTTTCATCACCGACTCTCTCCATCAGTTCTGGCACGACAGCCAGGCGTTCGTACTCATGGGGGCGGTAGTGTATATCATCGCCATTATAATTAAACGAGGAGTCGAAATTCAGTCGGAAAACGAGTTAACTATTTAGCACCATGGCAATCGTAGTCAATTTAGATGTTGTGATGGCACAACGTAAGATGTCGCTCAACGAACTGTCCGAAAAAGTAGGATTAACCCTGTCGAATCTGTCGATCCTCAAAACCGGCAAGGCAAAAGCCATTCGCTTCAGCACCCTCGAAACCCTCTGCAAGGTATTGGAGTGCCGGCCCGGCGATATTCTCGAATACCAGCCCGACGAAAAGTAGCGCCGGGCTCGGGGCCGGTGCAGCCCGGGCAGGGGGGCGAAGGTGTGAAAAAAGTAAAATACACCGGCGATCTTTCCCGGAAACAACGATTTTTTTCAGTATATTTGTGGACAAAAATGAGTTCCATGATACACCATCTGAAAATTACACTCGCGCTATTCTCCATCGCTGCCCTCACCAGCCTGACGGCCCAGAAAAAAGTGACCTACGGCAAAACCACGTTCACCGTTTATCAGCCCATTGCAGCGCTGGCTCCTACGCCCCCCTGCGGCTTTGCCCCCGGGGTGCCCGGCTACACCCGTAAAAGTCCTAACTACGGCCCCGGCACCTACTATGCCTATGCTCCCGGCAATGTGGTGAAAACCAATTACGACTGTATCCTTACCGAGATCCGCGACTGGGTAGCCTACCGTCCCGATGAAGTAAAACAGCTCGCCGCCGCCCAAGGCCTGAAGCAGGTAAACGAGAAGACCATTAAAAAGATGTTCAGGAACACCCGGCTGCCCAACGGCGGATTGATGTACCAGCTTACCGACAAGTCGTGGATATGGTTCTACATCCAGGGACTGCAGAACTGCGGCGCGAAACCCTGGTCGTCGAACGAGGAATACGTGCTGGGCGTATCGTATATCGAAGAGCTGCCCCAGGAAACGGGCGTAGTGGTCGATCGTCTCTACCGTTTTTGGAACGACGGCGCCCGCTTCGGCGATAACGTGGGTGTAACGCAATCGAATTTCAAAACACAACCCACACCTCCGGCCGATAAAAATCCCAACTATTTCAGCATCGGCGACGTTTTTAATCCGAAGAAAGGATTCTATACCCTTTCGTTCGACAGCGGCGTGGCGCCTGTCTACCTGTGGCACCGTTACGAGAAGGTGGTGGAAGCCAATCTCCGTAAGCCCGATTTTGATGCCTCGGGCACCATAGGATTCGACGATTTGCACACTGCTTTCGATTACGAGATGGATATGGTGAAGGTGGGCGGCAAAAACCTGTACGTGAGTTACAGCGTGAATGCCCGTTTGCTCGTCGATATTGTGCCGGGAGTTACCTGGCAGAGGGAGATGGCCAGCCGCAAGGAAGCGGAGGCCGCCCGCAAGGCCGAGATGCAAAAGATCTACCGTGCCAATGCCGCCGCCATTGAAAAGTATTACAAGGAAATTACCCGTTGAGTGGTTTGGGGCGGATAGGTAGGGAGAAAGGAATTGAATCAAACGATACGATTCTTACACACCATAGCTGAGCGGATATGAGAATTTTGGTGCCGAATAAATCGGTTATGCCCGACACTCAAAACATAGAATACAAATCCGTTTGGAAAGACGAATACCTCAAATGGATATGTGGCTTTGCCAATGCACAGGGTGGTACGCTCTACAGTTCAAAGGCAAAATTACCAATAGCGAATATCTGAACAGCCTGAGAGCCTGATTTTGTAATTATTCGGAAATTTTAATTAATATAGCATGGTATATCTTGCATTACTGAGAGGAATTAATGTCGGCGGGAACAATAAAATTGAAATGGGACGGCTGAAACTGACCTTCGAATCGATTGGATGTAAGAAGGTGACGACCTATATCAACACGGGGAATATCATTTTCGAATCGGATCTGCAGGAGCCGGAAACCTTGGCCGGACAGCTCGAAAAAGCTATCCTGAACGATTTTCGGCTTGCTATCAAGGTGTTGTTGCGCGATGCGGCCGCTATTGCCGCCATTTGTCAAGGTGTTCCTGCCCGATGGGTGAACGATACTACGATGAAAACCGATGTCATGTTTCTGTGGGAACAGTTCGATCGTCCCGAAGTAGCACAACAGCTTGTTATTCAGGAGGTGGATCGGGTCGAATATTTTCCCGGCGCTTTTGTGTGGAATGTCGATCGCGAACAGGTCACCCGGAGCGGGATGATGAAGTTGGTGGGTACGACCTTGTACAAACACATGACTATCCGGAATATCAACACCGTGAGGAAGGTGTATGACATCATACGTTCCTACGAGAATAGCCCGGGCTGATCGTATTGCACCGGCGGGCTCTGCTACGTACCGGTATACAGTCGAACTAACGTCGTTTCGCTCAAAAATGCGACCTTCGCACGGTGCCCGTCCTCCAACTCGCCCTACGGGCTCAAACAGGAGGACTAACGGCACCTCCCTCAGGGGCATTTTTGGCTCACCGCCTGAGGTTCGACTGTATACCGGTACGTAGAACAACATCCCCAGGAGAAAAATGTAAGTCCACTCGACTCATCGACCGGGATATTCAAAAAAAATAGTATCTTTGGGCCATAAATACCAAAACGCAACCCGCTTAAAAATTGAACTATGTACAAACTTAGTATAGGGCTTATCATCAGCATCCTGCTGCTCCCGTCTGCCCTGCGCTCCCAAAGCCAGCCTGTAGGGATGCCTGTACTCGAGGAATACACCCGGCGGCAACAACTCCTCGGCGATACCAGCATCCTGAGTTCACTGCTGATTCGTCCTTCCTTCGGTATTCCGGCAAAGGTGAAAGGAGCCGAATTCAAGCTGATGCCTATCGTGTGGAAACAGCAATACACCACCGATCATCCTATGAGCCTCAACAACGGCGCCATGATCCCTGCCCGGGGTTATCAAACCCTTTTCAGCGCCGGATTTTACGCCCGCTACGGAATCCTCTCGGTGCAACTCATGCCCGAATTCGTGTATGCCCGCAATCAATATTTCGACGGACTGTCCGACAAGCACCGCATCGAGGTGTTGCGCGCCTATAATGGTTGGAAAGCCGGTATCGACCTGCCCGAACGTTTCGGTACCGAACCTTATAAACGCGCGTTCTGGGGACAAAGCAGTGTGCGCCTCACCTATAAATCGCTTTCGCTCGGCTTGTCGAACGAGAACCTCTGGTGGGGGCCCGGCCATAAAAATGCCCTGATGATGACCAATAATGCGCCCGGATTCAAGCATTTTACCTTCAATACGGTGAAGCCGGTGAAAACGCCTATCGGAGGATTCGAATGGCAGATGGTGGCCGGCAAGCTCGAACCATCGGGCTTCCCGGGTGTGGATACGACGCTGATGATCAGCCGTGGGGTGAATCCGCGTAAGCGAACCAACGACTGGCTGTACTTCAATGCACTGACGGTGAATTACCAGCCCCGTTGGTTACCCGGTTTGAGTTTGGGAGGTGCGCGGTCGTTTACTATCTACAGTAAAAAAATTGATCCGGATAATTACAAGACCTGGTTGCCGGTGATGGAACCTTTTCTGAAGGCCAATGCCGGCGGTCATGGTCGCGATACCATACCTACCGATCAGTTGGTGTCGGTATGGGCGCGCTGGCTGATGCCCAAAGACCATGCGGAGGTTTATTTTGAATTCGGCCGGTCGGATCACAGCTGGCATCTGAACGATTTCCTGCTCGAACCCACCCACAACCGGGCCTATATAATCGGCTACCGAAAATTGGTGCCGCTCAACGGCAAGCTCAAATCGCACCTCGATGTGGAACTCGAGATCACGCAGTTCAGTTATAATGTGCAGACCCTCCTTCGGCCTTACAGCGGCTGGGGCAACTGGTATTTCTCGGGCCGCCACGGGTTTACCAATCAAGGGCAGATCCTGGGTGCCGGTATCGGCACCAGCAGCAATATGCAATCGCTGAATATAGGCTGGGTATACGGGAAACAACGCATCGGACTGGAGCTCTACCGTTACAATCACGACGATGATTTCTGGGCGTACCTCCGCCTCAATGGGGGCAAGACCGATTACCGTACGCACTGGGTCGACCTGAGCGGAGCATTGGTGGTGGATTGGGATTTCGGCCGGCTGTTCGTGAACGCGAAGCTGCAGACCATCGGAGCGCTGAATTATATGTTTTTGTACGATCCGGTGCTTACCGAACCACCTTATTTCTGGGATTACGGAAAGACGAGGTATAATGTGAATGCTGAAGTGAATATTGGAGTGAGGCTTTGAGGGTACGGATGGGCTGCGAAAACAACGCAGCTCAATTACAGCCCCAGCTTGCCCGACACTTCCAGGTGATGAGCCGCCAGCTGCTGCAACAATTCCCACTTCGCGACCTCCACATCGCCCGCCTCTTCGTGCACTTCGCGCATCCTTTCGCGATATTCTTCCATCGAGTTCACATGGCGCCACAACTGGAGATCGGGATACCGCGTGCTCAGCATCAGAATATTAGTGGATAGCGGACAGGCCGGAGGCGCCGGTATGCTGCCCACGCACCACAACTGCTTCAACCACAATGCGAGGCTCAACTGGGCCGATATTAACTTCAATCCATAGCTGTCGAATCCTTCCGGATTACGAAGTGTGCTCGGGAACACCAGGAACAGTTTCTTGTACAGCGCCAGCATATCCTTTTCGAACTCTTCTTCGGTTTGTTGTTCCTCGTACTTGAAAAACAAATCGGTAAGGCATTCGCCCCAGTACTTCCTGATGCGGACTTGCTCGGCCAGGCTCAGGTGGTGCGGAGGCAAAACCCGGGTAGCTGTCGATACCGTTCGGGCCTGCTCGTCGTCATCCGGAACGTCGGAAGCAGCAGGAGGAAAAACCAGTGTTTCGGAAATAGCCTGGTTGATGGCAAAATAGAGGAAACTTTCCGGCGAAGGTTGCGGGTGGTTGATGTTAATATACAAATATTTACAGGTTTTTACCAGTTCGTTGACACGCTGAAGGGGTAAGTCGATGGGCATTTTTCGAAGGTTTTAATTACTGCCCGAAATTAGATAAAATTTTCTGAAAATGATTGCTTCGAAGGATTATTTTATAACCGACCGGATGTGTTTTCAGGGCAACTGCCCCGGGCGGCGTCAATATTTAACCGGCTTTGCTTTTTAATCCCTTAATAATTACTTATATTTGCAAATCTTTTTACGTTTGAAAAAATAGTACAGTGGATGAAGATTCGTTTTTTATTGCTGGGTATTATCGGTTTGTTGGCTCTATCGTGCGACGAAACGGGGATCGATCCCGAAGGGCGCTTGCAGCTGCATGCCGTTGCGGCTCCGCAGGGAGTCGCCCGCTCGTCGGGTATCGCTTTTGCGGTGGGCGATGAGGCCTTTATAGCCCTTGGGCGCACCAAGGACCGGGAGTTGATAAGCACAGGGTGGCGTTTTTCGCCTGCGGGCAACAGCTGGACCGAGTGGACCGGTTTTCCCGGGAAAGAGCGGGTTAATGCTACTGCTATTGCAGTGGGCGACAGCGTGTTTATCGGGCTGGGATACAGTACGCCCACGGAATATTACAACGAAGCAGGGCAATTGCGCGACTGGTGGAGTTATCATCCGGCACACGACCGCTGGTGCCGGTTGGACAGTTTTCCGTCGTTGGCAACCAATGCTTGTGTGAGTGTGGTAGCGGGCGATTACTTGTACATCGGATTTGGATTCAACAGCACTACCTTTACCAACGAATGGTGGAGTTATCACCTGAAGCTCGGCCGGTGGAAACAGCTGGCCGTTCCGCCTGCTCCGCGGCGTGCCGGTGCGGTGGCCTGTTCGGATGGAGAGCGGATTTTCGTAGGTACCGGTTACCGTTCGTTCAATCACGACGATTGGTGGGAGTATTTCCCGGCCAACGATACCTGGAAGCGACGTGCTCCGATGCCCGATAAGGGACGCGACCGCGCACTGGCCTTTAGCCTGGAGGGACGGTTTTTTGTGGCTACCGGACGCTATTTCAGAGGATTGACCGACGGAGGACATGTGAAAGACGATTTGCTCGAGTACGATGCCGCACACGATAAATGGATCCGTCGGGGTACGATTCCCGGCGGAGGCCGGCAGAATGCGTTGGTTTTTGTGGTGAATAATAAAGCGTATATTGGTTATGGCGAAAATGATACAACATTGCTCGATAATTTGTGGAGCCTGGAGTTGTAAACGTGGGGCAATGCTGTGGAGGTGGATAGCTGTTCTGTTGCTGTATAGTGCAGGTCCGCTCTATGCTTCCGATACGGAATACTTTATTTCGGCGACTGCTCATGCCGGTACCGGCCATTTTGCGCCGTTTTGGTTTCACCAGCAAACCCGCGGGAGGATACTTCCGGCTCCTTCGTCGGTGACCTTCGACGGTGGTTTCCGGCGCGACTACCGCGATGTGCCCGGGAAGCTGGAGTTGGGTTATGGGGCCGACGGTGTGGTGCAACTGGCCGACGATACGGCTGCTTTGTTTTTCAACGAGTTGTATGCCAAAGCGCGTTATTGGTGGGTAGAAGTAAAGGCCGGTGTTCAAACCTTGCCTACAGGTTTCGAACATCCGACGCTTTCGGCCGGGGGTATTTTATTTTCGCGCAATGCGCGTTCCATTCCGGCGGTTACCATCGGGTTCGATCAGTATCGTGCGGTGCCGTTTACCAACGAATTGGTATGTGTGCAGGGAGCGCTGATGCACGGATGGTTCACCCGGCATTATGGTTTTAAAAACATGATGTTACATCACAAGTACCTGCAGGTGCTGATTGGAAAGAACCTGCCGGTGCGGCTGCATGCACGGCTCGATCACGCCGCCCAATGGGGTGGAACTACCGGATTGCCGGGCTACTTCAATCAACCTTCCGATTGGAAGGATTATATCAGTATCTTTATGGGTCGTTCGGGTGGCGACAATGCCACTATAGCCGATCAGAGCAATGTGTTGGGCAATCATTTGATCGGTCAGAGCCTGAAACTGGAAGCCGGTATCGGCGACTGGACAATGGCCGGTTACTGGCAGATCGTGCTGGAGGATATGCCCTTGCGCGTGATGGGATTCACATTGAATTATCCCGATGGGCTGTGGGGATTTACACTTACCAACCGGGGCGAATCGATCGTGAAATCGATTGTGTACGAATATCTGAATACCACCGATCAGTCCGGCCCGTTCCACGATATGGACGGCATTGTGTACGGAGGTGCCGACAATTATTTCGAAGGCTATTATCCTGAAGGATGGGCCTATGTAGGCAATACCATCGGGACGCCGCTCATCACCTCGCCTTTCTATCGGTTGAGCGAGGATAAGCATACCTACAACAACAGGGTAAGGGCGCATCACTTCGCGATCGAAGGCGGTAAGCAGAGCTGGGATTACCGGTTATTGGCGACCTTTACCCGGAATTTCGGATTTAATAATTTTCATATTCCCGATCCTCCTGTGGTGAAGCAACGGTATTACCTTCTTGATCTGCATTATCGTCCGAAATTTAATCCGCAGCTTTCGCTGGGAGCAGCCCTGGGCATCGACCGCGGAAAGCTGACCGGTAACTCGTATGGCTTGCAGCTCAGCGCCCGTTACAATTTTGATTAGGTTTGCTGAATAAAAAAGCAGGCCCGATGAACCGCGTTCATCGGGCCTGTTGTGTATATAGCGCCTGTTATTATCGTACGATAGTTTTCAGCGTTTGTTCCCCATTCACAGAGCTTACTTTTACGATGTACGCTCCGGCTTCGAGTCCGCTGGCGATTTCTATCTGGTTGGTGCCGGTAGTAAGACCGGCTTTCTTCGAAGCGATTTGCATCCCCTGTAGGTTGTAGAGGCCGAAGGTTACTTCCGCTGCACGTTCGAGGTTGAAGCGCACGGCAATTTTACCTTCGGAAACGAACAGGCGGGTAGCGCTGTCGAGTGCGGGATTATCCACCGAAGTTCCCAGCGGCATTTCGTACAGTTCCCAGTTGTCGATGT